>Ga0209060_10000824_pt1 | contig 43707 bp, 38 predicted proteins | sample Coa_R1_8_FD_187155 | JGI IMG/M metagenome (GOLD analysis project Ga0209060, IMG submission 187155) | Surface soil microbial communities from Centralia Pennsylvania, which are recovering from an underground coalmine fire - Coalmine... | ecosystem: Environmental > Terrestrial > Soil >...
GTGTGGGCCTGCTGCTCCTCGAAAACTCCCTTGCCTACAGCTTTGGAGCCGTCAACAGCTTTCTCTTCAATAAATATTGGACCTTTCGCTGCCTCGGGCGCGTCGAAGGGCGCGAGGTAGGACGCTTCGCCCTGACGACGCTGGCCGGGGTGGCCTGCAACACGCTGCTGCTCTGGCTGCTGAGCACGCTCTTGCATCCGGTGTTTCTGAATGCCGTGCTCTGGGCCAATGCTTCCAAGATTGTTGCCATCGGGGGCACGGTGCTCATCTCCTATCTCGGCATGCGGCTCTGGGTCTTTGTGCGCCCAGCTCCAGCGCCAACAATGGCGACCAGGCTCTACACGATGGCGGCGCAGAGCACAGCCGATGACTGGCAGCGTTCGGTCGCGTCATCGGGGCCGCTGGCTGTGGTCAGCCTGTCCGTCGTGCTGCCCATCTATAACGAGGCCGAGGCCATCCGAGAAACGATTGAACAAACGCTGCGCGGCGTGGCAGCACAGGTCAGCGATTTCGAACTGATTCTGGTGAACGATGGCAGCACCGACGCGACGGGAGCCATCCTCGCCTCGTTCGCCGCCGACCCGCGTGTTCGCGTCGTCACGCACGAACGCAACCAGGGCTATGGCGCGGCGCTGGTGGACGGCTTTGCCGCTGCGACCAAAGCGCTGACCTTCTTTACCGATTCAGATGGACAGTTTGCCATTGCCGATCTGTCGCGGCTGCTGCCATTCATCGACGAATACGACGCGGTGATTGGCTATCGCCAGGCGCGGCAAGATTCCTGGCTGCGCAAGCTGAATGCCTGGGGCTGGAAGGTCGTCGTCAGGCTGGCGCTGGGCGTGCGCGCCCGCGACATCGACTGCGCCTTTAAACTGCTGCGCACCAGCTTTCTGCGGTGTTATCCCCTGGAAACGCGCGGAGCCATGATTAACGCCGAACTGCTCTATAAGCTGCGCCGCGCTGGCTGCACCTGGTGTGAAGTGAGCGTGCGCCATTTCCCGCGTCAGGGCGGGCGCGCCACCGGAGCGAACCCGCGTGTCATTCTGCGCGCCTTTCGCGAACTCTTCTTCTACGCGCGCACCTGGCGGCGTGAAGATAAAAACCCTCTTTAGTCTGCTCACAACATCTGCCTGGGTATCTAAAAATCTCAGCAGGATTTCATCTGTATAGGGTGAAGGAAAGGGCATATGGACACCACGATTGATATATCTCTCCAGACCGCCGAAGAGGAGGCGCAGCCGCTGGCCCAGCCCAACGACTTCAGCGCGCGCTTCTGGACGTGGCTGGGCCTTGGCGCGGTGATGATCGTTTCGATCTTCATGAACTTCTATCAACTGGGACAAAATGGCTTCGGCAATCTCTATTATGCCGCTGGCGTGCGCAGCATGGCCGACAGCCTGCATAACTTCTTCTTCGTCTCGTTCGACCCTGGCGGCTTCGTGACCATCGATAAGCCGCCCCTGGGCTTCTGGCTTCAGGTCGCCAGCGTCAAAGTCTTTGGCTTCACGCCCTTTGCCATCTTTCTGCCGCAGGCGTTGGCGGGCGTGCTCTCCGTGCTGCTGCTCTATCATCTGGTGCGCCGCCATTTTGGCGTCATCGCCGGACTGCTGGCCGCGCTGACGCTGGCGATCAGTCCCATCAGCGTGGTGACCAACCGCAACAACACCATCGATAGCACGCTGGTGCTGGCGCTGCTGCTGGGAGCCTGGGCAGTGATGCGCGCGGCAGAAACCGGCAAGCTGCGCTGGCTGCTGCTCTGCGCGGTCTTTGTGGGGCTGGGCTTCAATATCAAAATGCTCGAAGCCTATCTGGTCGTTCCGGCCTTTGGCCTGCTCTATCTGCTGGCTTCGCCGCGTCGGCTGCGCGTGCGGCTCGCCCATCTCATGATCGCGGGGCTGCTCATGGCCCTCATCTCCTTTTCCTGGGCGGCCACCGTGGATGCCATCTCGGCCTCGCAGCGGCCCTATGTTGGCTCCAGCCAGAACAACTCCGAAATCAGCCTGGCGCTGGGCTATAACGGCCTGGAGCGTCTGGAAGGCATGGGCGCGGGCACCGGCGGCGCGGGCGCGCCTGGCATCGGGCGCGGCGACTTTCAGCCGCCAGAAGGTGGCCCATTCGGCGGCAATGGCGGCAACGGCCCGCCAGAAGGCATCTTTGGCGGCAATGGTGGCAATGGCGCGCCAGGTGGCGGCAGCGGCGGCCCAGGCGGTGGCACCAGCACGGCAGGCCAGTTCAATACCGGCCTTCCGGGCATGCTGCGGCTCTTTACCGAGCCGCTGGGCGGGCAGATTGCCTGGCTCTTGCCGCTGGCAATCCTGGCCGTGCTGGCGCTGGCCTGGCAACGTCGCAAGCCGGTTTCGGAAAGCGACATCAGCCTGGCGTTCATTGACGGCGAACCAATTGTTTCTACCCCCCTCGGCAGGCTCAGGCAAGTTGGAGAGAAGGTCTTCTCGCGCTTCCGCGATGATCGCCAGCAGCAGTCGCTGGTGCTGTGGGGCATGTGGCTGCTGACGACGGGCGTCTTTTTCAGCCTGGCGGGCTTTTTCCATCAATACTATCTCTCGACCATGGCTCCGGCGATTGCGGCGCTCTTCGGCATTGGCCTGGTGATGATGTGGAAGGATTATCGCCACTCCGGCTGGCGCGGCTGGCTGCTGCCGCTGGCGCTGGTGGCAACTGCCATCGAGCAAATCTATCTGATCGAAACCGACCCGACCTGGGGCGTCTGGCTGATTCCCTTGATCGCCATTCCCTGCATCGCGGCGGCGGTGGTGCTCTTTGCGGCGCGTCTGCTGATGTATCTCCGCCCTGCCGATCTGCGCTTCACGGCCATCCGATTCAATCAGCGCGTGCTGGCGACCACCCTCTGTGTGGCATTGGCGGCGTTGCTGCTGACTCCGGCGGTCTGGTCGGCCATTCCAGGGCTAAACAACGTCGTGCAAGACCTGCCGATTGCGGGAGCCAGTCAACAAGGCGCTGGCGGCGGAACGGCCCTCAACATCGATACGGCGCTGATCAGCTATCTGGAGGCGCACCAGGGCAGCGCCAAATATCTGGTGGCCGTCTCCAGCGCGCAAGAAGCCAGTTCGATCATCCTGGCAACCAACAAGCCGGTCATGGCGCTGGGCGGCTTTACCGGCAGCGACCCCATTCTGACCACCAGCGAACTGGCAAAGCTGGCTGCGGATGGCGTGGTGCGCTACTTCCTGGTTGGCGGCGGTGGTGGCCCAGGCGGCGGCCAGAGCAGCCTGACAAGCTGGATCACGTCGCACTGCACGCTCGTCTCATCGAGCCAGGCAGGGGCTTCCAACCTCTACTATTACTCCGGGACCTAATGAGGCGCTGCTGCGCGCAAAGGAGCAGCACACATGCCGTCAAGGATGGAGTGAACCATCCTTGACGGACATCCCATTATGGGATGTAGTTGAAATATGCACGTAATCACCAGGAAAACGTTAGCAGCCTTTTGGGCGCGTCACCCCGATGCTGAGCGCCCGCTGCGAGAGTGGTTGCGCCCGATGGAGCAGAGCGGTCTCAAGCAGGAAGACCTGGCGGATATCGTGCCCCAGCACCGAATCTCCGAAATCCTCAGCGGCAAGCGCGGCATCAGCAAAGAAGTTGCCAAGAAGCTGGCGAAGCGCTTCAACGCTGCTCCTCTAAGCCCGTCTTATAGCCATACACTTCAGCGCGTCGAGATCAGCAGGTCACTGGCCTCGCTGGCTTCGGCGGCGCGTTCCTCCCACGCGACAAAGCGGCGCAGTTCCTCGCGCAGCAGCGCCCGCGCCTGCATCGCCTTGTGGCGGCGCTTGAGTTCGGCATACAGTTGGGCCAGATGCTCCGACGCGCTGAGCGCCGCGCCCGTCCATTCCACCTGGCCCACCAGCCCCGGATGCTCCTGAGCGATGCGCAACAAGCGCTCTACCTCCATGCCCACTATCCCTAACACCGTCTGCTCATCAAGTTGGCGCAGAATGGCGCGGGGATAGCTGGCCCAGGCCGCCGCGTCCCAGTCGGGGTCGGAGTCGTGCCCGAAGCGATAGGCGGTGGTAGCCGGATTGGCAGCCAGCCGGGCGGCAATGGCTTCGCCCACCCAGCGCTGCACGAAGAACGGGCGTACCCAACGGGGAGCGATCGTGTTAGGCTTGCGCCCTTGAAGGGGCTGCGTGTCGGGGGTGAACCAGAGGCAGGCGGCGCGGAAGGGGGCCGACCAGGGAGTCAGCCAGAAAGTGATGCAGTGGGCCATATCTACCAGCATACACGTCCTCTCCTTTTCGTCTTGAGGCAACAGCAGACGAAACGGCCATCCCCTGTTGCGTAGGCGCGGGGCGGGAGAGGCTTGCCAGGCGTGGGGGAGCAACAGGCAGCATGACACGCCGCCCATCGCTCCCCGCATGCCGGGAAGCGGTTCGCCCCGCCGTTGGGAGATGGCCGCTGAGAGGTAGAATCCCATCGAGAGGATAGGATAAAATGCCCCCAGCCCCATTCCCTGCCTGTGCAGAGGTGGGGTGAGTGGCGCGGCCAGTGGATTCAACTGACCGCGTCACATGGTACCGTTTCGTTGTCCAGGTGCAAGGCGCATCCTGAGACGCGCCAAAATGAGTGGTTGCCAGGAAGAAGTATAACGGTTCCCGCTTGCCTTGTCAAGAGGGTGGGCCACCATTCCGGTCTATGCAAAGGTAGGCGCGGCCTCACGGGAGAAAGACACGATGGCGAATCAAGAACAGCTTGACCTGCTGAAACAAGGAAGAGTCGCCTGGAATGCCTGGAGAAAAGAGCAGCCTGCACTGAAACCGGACCTGAGCGGAGCCAACCTGAGCGGAATCGACCTCGGCTTTGCCAGCCAGGGAGGACCCATCCTCAGAGAAGTATTCGACTTCGGAACCGATCTCAGAGATGCCAACCTGAGCGGGGCTGACCTGAGCAAAGCCAATCTGAGCGGAGCCAATCTGTGGTATGCCAACCTCAACGGAGCCAATCTGCGTGAGGCCAACCTGAGCCGGACCAGGTTGAGCTATGCCAACCTCGACCGGGCCGACTTGAGCGGAGCCAATCTCAGCCAGGCCGTCATCAAAGGAGAACCTACCCTGAACGGAGCCGACTTGAGCGGAGCCAACTTGAGCGGAGCCTTCTTCAAAGAGGCCGAACTCAACGGAGCCAATCTGAGCGGAGCCGACCTGAGCGGAGCCAGCCTGGACTATACCGACCTCATAGGAGCCAACCTGAGCGGAGCTAATCTGCGTGGGGCCGCGCTCGCCGGAGGCCGCCTCGATGGGGCTGATCTGAGCGGGGCCGACCTGCGTTTTGCTCGTCTGGGTGGCGTCAGTCTGAGGAAAGCCAACCTCAGCAGCGCGAATCTCACTGGAGCGCATCTCTTCAGCGTAACCGATCTGACGGGAGCCGATCTCAGCGGCGTTGATCTCAGCCATGCCAGGATAGACGAGGATACCTTGATTACCCCGGAACAACTCGGACAAGCAAAACCAGGCACATCCGCCTGAGCGAGCAACCCCGGCTCCGCAGGCGTCTACCCCAGCGGGTTGCCCATCAGACTCAGGCTTCGTAACTGGGAAAGCTGTCCCAGTTCGGCGGGCAGATGTGTGAGTTGATTGCCAGCCAGATATAGCTTTTCTAACCCCTCCAATTTCCCCACTTCGGGCGGCAGCGTCGTCAGGCCGCGTTTTGCCAGGCCGAGCAGCCGCACCCGTCCGTACTGGTTCCACTTGATGCGCTGATCTCCGCCGTTCTGGTGCTCGGCAGGAATCTGCTGGATGAGGCGTTCGATGATTGCTTTGTCATGCGCTGAATGTGGCATCTTCATTCCCTGATTCCTAACAGATTCTATCGCAAGTAACGCAGCAGCGTATCTAAGGCTGAAAAGGTGGAACCTTTTCTTGGAACGGGTGTTCTTCCTTGAAGATGTTGAGAGAGGTTTTGCTCCAGATGCTGCGATTATCTCAGGTCCCTTTTTCTGTTTCAATGTTTGGCCGCCTGCTGCTCCGGGTCGGGGTGGGTTTCGGCCTGGCGCTGCTCATTGCGGGTGGAACTTTGTACAGCGGAACACATCACGCCTTTGCTGGTGGGTGCGCGAACAGCACGGCGACGTTTGTTCACACCGCAACACCCACGAACACATTTGGAGATTATACATTCCTGGATGAATCCTCGCTGCCAGCGTTGGCATGTGGTCAGGAAGTGCTCTTTGCAACGCCGGTCTTTGATCCTAGCGGCGATAGCTTCGGCACCATGGACAACCACCCGTTTGGCTTCTGGTTCGATCTCAATGTGCATCGCTGGGCTATCTTCAATGAAGATGGTACCGCTATGCCCCTCAACGTGACGTTCTATGTGCACATGACGCCGCCAGGGACGAGTTCTCCTGGCGCCAGCTCCGTCTTTGTCCAAACAGCAACAGAGGGCGGCTATATCACCTATCTCAATGACCCGACACTGAATGGCAATCCATCAGCGCAGTTGCTCGTCACGCAGAACCTCAATTACGGACATATCGGGATAACTTCCGTACGCTCGGTCTATGACCCCCACGAGATAGGCATCTGGTATGATTCCTTCGCAGGTAAATGGACCATCTACAACGAGGACCTGGCTGCCATCCCAACCGGAGCCGAGTTTGATGTGCTGGTTGCCGCGCCACCGTCCATCTTCGTCCCACAGTCGTTCACGCAGACGGCAACCACGTTCAACACCAGCTACGCCCCGACGTCGACCTGCATCACTAACAGCCTTCTCACAAATGGTAATTCCCTGGCGTTCGTCTTTGTGACCCATCTCTATAGTGGCTACTTCACCGACGTGCCAGGCGTCTGGTACGCTGACGCGCTGCAAGAGTGGTGTATCTTCGACATATCTCATAACACCATGCCCGTTGGAGCGCAGTTTTCTGTGCTGATTTTTTAAGGCGTCCGACGAAATGGATGCGTTTCGGGCACGGTGACTCAATATGCAACAGCGCTATCTCTTCCCCGAGAGGTGGCGCTGCTGCATATCAACGCCCGCTGTTAGCGAAACCCTTGCAAGTAACGCGGCAGCGTATGAGCGTATGCAAGAGTGAAAAGACCGTCTCTTCTTCTTGAAGTAAATCGTATATATGAGAAAGGCTTTAAACCGTATGTTTTCGGCGTCTCGGTTCCCTTTTTCTCTCCCAAAGATGGGTCGCCTGCTGCTCAGGGTGGCGGCGGCGGCCCTCGGTGTGGCCCTGCTGCTGGCAGGCGGAACGGTGTTCGGCGTGACGCATCCAGCCAAGGCCGCTGGCGGCGCGAATTGTTCCGCTACCGGCCCCATTGGGCCGTTTGTCCATCGCGCGACGAGCGCAAACACCTTTGGAAGCTATACCATTTTGGATGATACTCAGGCGGTGCCTGTTGCGGGTTGCAGCGGCCAATACCTCGCTTTTGTCACGCCGGACTGGAATCCAGGTGGAACCCATACCGGCTTTGATAACCACCCGGTTGGCGTCTGGTATGATGATTCTCTTCAGCCAATGGTGGGTCAATGGGCCATTGCCAATGAAGATGGCGCTGCTATGCCTGTTGGTGCTGCGTTCAATGTCTACTTCGCACCGCTTGGCCCTTTGTCTATCCAGAATAATTCTGCTGGGGTCGGCTACGAGGAGGCATCTACCGCACCAAACGCCGAGGCAACCATCATTGATAACTATATCCTGGCGCTGAATCTGCCATCGCTCTGGGGCGTCTCCTTGAATGGGAACCCATCGGCGCAACTGATTGTGACGCAAAGCTACTTTTTCGGCAATTCAAACGGAAAAACGAAGATCAGCAATCCCCACCAGATCGGTGTCTGGTATGATTCTGCCCTTGGTGAATGGACCATCTACAACGAGGATAAGAGTCCCATCCCCGTTGGAGCCACGTTCAACCTGATGGTGGTCCAGCCGACGGTGGCCTTCTCGCACGCTTTCACGCAGACGGCCACCTCGTCGAATACCGCTGCGGACGAGACCTGTATCAATAGTTTGTTTACGAACAACACCCCCAGTGAAGCTATCCTGGTGACCCATGTGTACAGTGGCTACTTCACCGATGTGCCAGCCGTCTATTACAATTCCACACTGCAACAGTGGTGCGTGTTCGATGGCTCAATAAAAGCCATGCTAGTTGGGGCACAGTTCTCCATTCTGGCGTTCTGACGCTGTAGCGGACTCAGGCCAGATGGGCTGGCATCCATGCCTGATGCCCTGGTGAAGTAACCGACGCCAGCAAGCAGGGCCGCCTCCCCCGAAGGGGGAGGCGGCCCTGCTTGCTGCTATCGCCTGTCAGATATTGAAGCGCTGAATCAGATAGAGCGCCGTGCTCAGGAAGATTGCCAGGCTAATCACCGCGATCACCGGGTCCAGCAGCGGCGCGGTGATGAAACTGCCCCGCAGCCGCACCTGCGCCAGCATGGCGGGCAACGTCAGCCCGCAGATAGCGGCAATCAGCAGGGTGATGCCGGTGCCCAGCCCCAGCGCCACGCCTAGCAGCGGCATGCCAAAGAGCGCGCCGGAGGCCAACCCGACGACCACGCTGGCGAAGAGGCCGCCCAGCGTGCCCAGACGGATTTCGCGGAAAAAAATACGCCAGAAGGCGCGCCCGCGCCGGTCGCGCAGCACCCAGCCCGCGATGCCAAGCTCTTGCGCGCCTGTCACGCCGCTGGTGAACAGCAGCAGCGGCACAAAGGCAATCAGCCCGCTCAGCGGTCGGGTGGTTTCGCCGACGTGGCTGCCGAACGAGCTTTCCAGCAGGCCGCGCAGCACCAGCGCCGCCAGGATGCCCACGATCAGATTAACGGCCAGCCAGCCGCTGCGCTTGAGCGCGCCGCCCCAGCTAAAGCCCTCTTCGGGGTGGTCGGCGGCGCTCGTTCCGGCGAACTGCGCCACGTCCTCGCTGTGCTCCTCGTCCAGCACATCGATAATGTCATCGACGGTAATCAGGCCGACCAGGCGCTCATCCTCATCGACCACCGGCAGCCCCAGCAAATCATACTTGGCGATGATGCGTGCCACTTCTTCCTGGTCGTCGTTCACATAGGCGCGAATCACGTCGGTATCCATGATGGCTTCCAGCCGTGTGTCGGGTGTGCTGGTGACAAGCTGGCGCAGCGAAACCACACCCACCAGATGCCGCCCGTCATCGACGACATACAGGTAATAGACCATCTCCAGTTCGCGGCCCTGCGTGCGCAGCCGTTCCAGCGTTTCGGCCACCGTCAGGCTCGATGGCAGGCTCAGCACTTCGGTGGTCATGATGCCGCCCGCGCTCTGCTCTTCATAGCGCAGCAGTTCGCGGATGGGCTGCGCTTCTTCGCTGGGCATCAGATCGAGCAGGCGTTCCGCCTCTTGCTCGTCCAGTTCGCCAAGAATATCGGCGGCGTTATCGGGGGCGATGCGCTCCAGCAGATCGGAGGCGCGTTCGGGGTCCAGTTCGCTGACCAGGGCGGCCTGGCGCGTGGGTTCCACTTCTTCCAGGGCGTCGGCTGCCGTTTCGGTATCCAGTTCCTCCAGAATCGCGCTGCCCTCGGCGACGTTCATTTGCTCAAGGATATCGGCAATATCTGCCGGATGAAGTTCGGCCAGCTTGGCGTGGCTCACGCTCAGGCGCACCGCTGGCACATTGATGGTGCCCGAAGGGCGAACGTCATGGGCTGGGCCGTTGCCGCCGTTGGCGGCAGCGCCCGCGCCGACCAGCTCTGGCTCGGCGGCCTCAATCGGCTCGACATAGTTCCAGGTGATCGTGCGCTCCGGCAGCTTGATCGGCAGCACGCGAGACAGCGCGACGGCGGGCGATTCCGCGCCCAGACGGCGCAGCAAGGCGCGCAGGCTGATGTCTGCGCCCACCAGACGCGCGGTATCGCGAATCTGCGCCAGCTTCAGATCGTTGACCTTGACGACGCGAAAGCCCTGCGTGTCCACAATCTGCTTATCCAGCAGGTCGCGCGCCAGGCGCACATCGCCGATGTGGCCGCTGCCCGGCGGCGACTCGATGCGGTCGGCGGGCACGGTTAAATAGATGCGCTCTTCTTCTAAACTGGTCACCTGCTCCCAGGGAATCAAGATTTCTTGCCCAAAAAGACCGCCGTTGCCATTGCCGCCGTTGCCCCGGCTGGTGCCGCTTGCCAGCCCGGCCTCGCCAAAGACTGCGGGCTTCACGGCCAGCGCCGTGACCCTGGGAAATACATCATGCAGCGACACATACAGATCGCGCAGCACGCCAATGCGCTGATTGTTGCTGTCATAGACCGTGCGCCGCAGCAGATTGCTCAAAAAAATCATCGCCATCACCGCCTTTCAAAAACTGCGCATGGGCTGAGGCAGCCCACTGCTCGGATGGGTAGATTCCAGCGCGTGACTGGATGAGGCGGTGTGGCAGGCGACGAACAAGGGGCAAGGGCGAAACCAGAGGGCAGAAGGAAGGAGGGTTTTTACAGAAGCCTCCAGGTGTTGTGCTGCCTGACTGCCGGTGCGCAGGGGCGGGGCGCGCATTCCGGCTGGCGGCCTGGTGGCGATGCCAGAGAAAGCGGCGCTAGATGCCCGGTGGACTCAGAACCGGCGAGGACAGGCGGCGTGCGCTCTTCGTTCCGCTGGGGTTGTTGAAGCCTGGCTTCAACAATGCTGCCCCGGTCGTCAGGTGTGCGACGAACCGCCATAGTGAACCTTTTGACTGACTACTCGGACTCGGACCAGCGTCCACAGTCCTCACCTCCTTTGCGCGTTTCAGCCAGCGAAAAGCATACGCGACAGGCGAGCGGAACAACGGAAAGCGACGTTCACCAGAACCTCCGTCCGACATCAGGAAAACCTCCGCTCTGAGGCCAGCTAAGACACGCTTCCAGGGACAAGATAGGGCTGCAACGTTCTCAGGCGTTACATCCCCCATACTATAGCAGGATTTAGGCCATTTGGCAAGAGGCGTCCTTGAACGTCCTTATTGCACTCGATAAGCAATAGAATATGTGTTATAATCCTTCTGTCGATATGAGATAAAAACTTACACTTGGCATGCCAGTTGCATTACGTTCTGCTGACTGGTCGTAGCTCGCTCAGAATACCTTCCTTAGCGGCTGCTATGGCAATTCCTGGTCGAAAAGCCAATGAGGCAAGCAGGTATTCAATCCACGCCAGTTTTCTATCCCCGCTTCATGAGCGTTGATTGATCGGATGACAGGAGGATGTTATGCCAGAACCCATTACGACCACCGTTGTGGGTGTGACTGCCGCGGTCAAGGGAGTTGCGGCAGCCATGGGAGCGGTAGGAGCTATTGTTGTTGCTATGCATCTGATGAAGGAGCTTGAGAAGCATCCGCGCAGCGTCGACATGATAAGCGCTTTGCCCGACAGCGAGAAACTTGAATTGCTTTTGGCACTCCGGCAGAGCGAGAAGGGCCGAAAATTTGTAGACAAGCACGCTGATGCCTTCAAGCCAACCGGTGCAGCCCACAGCGGACACGTCGGAACGCTCGCGGAAATCTTGCAGTTGCTAGAAATTTCTGCAAATCTAGCGTAGGCTGCGCGCCACGCGACGAGCAGAGGCATGCTTGCATCAGTAAGCATGCCTCTGCTCGTCCTCTCTCGCTTGCTCTCCTCCTCTGCTGCCGCTCCATCATGGTGTCCTCTGCAAGATACTGCCTATTTCCTGTGTTACTATGGCATGTTCGGTGTGTAGGAGTTGGTCCTTGAAGCCGCCCATTCTTCCTGTTATGATGCACACGGTTTTTTTATGCTGCGCAGCGGCTTGTTGGCCGAGTCAGCTTCGGGCAGCGTGATCGCCATCTGAACGTGACCACAGCGCGCGATGGAAGACAAGGAGGCGCGGATGCAGGTTATCAACACAGTTGCCGAGATGCTGGCCCTGCGCTGGTCGGCAGGCGAGAGCGTTGGCCTGGTCCCGACGATGGGCTATCTGCACGATGGGCATCTTTCGCTGGCACACGCGGCGCGTCAAGAATGCGACCGGGTGGTGGTGAGCATTTTCGTTAACCCCACCCAGTTTGGCCCGCGCGAAGACCTCTCGCGCTACCCCCGCGATCTGCCCCGCGATCTGGCGCTGCTGGACCAGGCCAACGTTGATTATGTGTTCACGCCCACCGCTGAGGATGTCTATCCCTCTGGCTTTGCCAGCTATATCGACCCCATCGGCCCGCTGGTCGAGCGCCTGGAGGGGGCGACTCGCCCCGGCCATTTTCGCGGCGTCGCCACCGTGGTTGCCAAGCTCTTTCAACTCGTCCGCCCCCAGCGCGCCTACTTCGGCCAGAAGGACGCGCAGCAGGCTGCCGTCATTCGTCGGCTCGTCGCTGACCTGCACTTCGGGCTGACGCTGCGCATCCTGCCAACGGTGCGCGAAGCCGATGGTCTGGCGATGAGCAGCCGCAACGCCTATCTTTCGCCAGAGGAGCGCCAGGCCGCGACGATTCTCTACAAAGCGCTGACGGAAGCGCGCCGTCAGGTGGACGCGGGCGAGCCGAACACCGACGCGCTGCGTGTTACGTTGGCCCGCGTCATCGCCAGCGAGCCGCGCGCCCACCTGGATTATGCCGATGTCTGCGACCCCAACACCATGCTGCCCCTGCCTCGCATCGAGCCAGGTCAGCCGGTGCTGCTGGCGCTGGCGGCGCGGGTTGGCCCGGCGCGGCTGATCGATAATTTCCTGCGCCATCCCGATAGAATCTGGGATGGCGATACCAGGAGCCAGTCGTAAGATCGCTTATGAAGGCTTAGCACGCGACGGAGGGACACATGCCGATTCGGTTCGCTCGCCAGGAGAAAGTGGCCCGTTTTCTTGATCCACGCCAGGACTTCCAGGAGACCGCCATCCCCTGCGAAATGCGCACAGACCCGCTGACCGGGCGCAGCGGGCGCGTGGCGCATGGGCTGGGGTTTCAGATTCAGCCGCTCGATGTCCAGCCCCTGATCGACACGTCGCGTCCCACCTGTCCCTTCTGCCCCGAACGCATCTTGAGCGTAACCCCGAAGTTCCCGGCTGAGGTGGTGCCTGCGGGCCGCCTCCAACGTGGCGAAGCGGTCATTTTTCCCAATCTGGTGCCCTATGATGAACACAGTGCGGTTGCCGCTATGAGCCAGGCGCATTATGTGCCGCTGGGGCAGTTTACCCATGCCTTGCTCGTTGACGCGTTTAGCGTCTGCCTGGAGTATCTGCGCCACGTCATGCAGCAGCCGCGCACGACGTACGCGCTGCTGTTCTGGAATTATTTTCCCGCCTCTGGGGGCACCCAGATTCATCCTCACCTGCAAGTCTTTGCCACCGACACCCCAGGCAACGCCCTTCAAGAAGAACTGGCGTGCAGCCTGCGCTATACTCAGGAGGAAGGACGCCCCTATTGGGCTGATCTTCTCCAGGAAGAGGAGCGGCTGGGGGAACGCTTCGTGGCGAAAGGAGCGCGCAGCGCCTGGCTGACCAGCTTTGTCTCGCGCAGCCTCTTATCCGACCTGCTCATCCTCTTTCCCCAGCGCTACACCCTGTCCGATCTGACAGAGGAGGCGCTCGACGAGTTTTGCCGGGGACTGCGACAGGCGTTGCAGCACCTGGAGTCACAAGGAGTCTACAGCTTCAACCTGGCCTGGTTCTCAGGGATAGCAGGCCGCGAAGATATGTGGTTGCACGCCCGCCTGTCGCCACGGCTCTACCTGACGCCGCGCCTCTGGGGGACCGATACCACTGCCCTTCAGCATCTCTACCAGGAGCATTTCATGGTCCAGACGCCGGAAGCCAGCGCGAGCGGCTTCCGGGAGGCAATCACGCTTTAGAAGTTTCCATCCCAAACGGGTCGTCATATGGTGGTGCTCGCGCCCGCGCTGGCTCTGGGCGAGGACACCAGCAGATATAAAAGGAGTCAAGATGGAAGATTGTGTTTTTTGCAAAATTATCGCGGGCGAGCTTCCCGCTGCCGTCGTCTATCGCGACGAAACCGTGATGGCCTTTATGAGCTTGCAGCAGCTGGCCGAAGGGCACACGCTTGTCATTCCCATCGAGCATCACAAAAACATCTATGATCTGCCCAATGAACTGGCCGGGCCGCTGCTCAGCGCAGCCGCGAGCATTGCGCGGGGACTGAAGCGCGAGTTCAACGCTGATGGCATCTGGGTGTCGCAGTTTAACGAGCCAGCCGCGGGCCAGAGTGTTTTTCACATCCATCTACACGTCATCCCGCGCTATGTCAACGATAACTTGCTGAAAGGGTTTCACCTCCCCGACCCATCAGACATGACGACGCTGCAACACCTGGCAGCGCGTGTGCGGCGAGGGATGGGCTGATCGCCGCGCCCAAGGACCCTCGGCAGCTGCCGAGGGTCCTTGGGCGCGGCTTTCCGACTCGTGCATCGTTTTGTGATGTACGATTGACACACTCGACGTGCTGCACCGTGCATGCTACAATAGATATATTGGGCTGTTTCTCTCCCCCCTGAAAGGCTGAGACTTGCCGGGCAAGAAGCGCGTGCAGCCCTGGAGAAAGCAGACCGGGAAAGCGCTGGAACGCATAGGATAGAGCGCACGGAGTTTGCGCTCTGAGGAGAAGGGTATGAGCATACCAAGGGAGGAAACCAGGGTGGACCTGCTGACGGGATTAAATGAGCCGCAGCGGGCAGCCGTAACATATGGAGAAGGACCGCTGCTCATCCTGGCCGGACCAGGCAGCGGCAAAACGCGGGTGATTACCCATCGCATCGCCTATCTCTTGCGCGAACAGGGCGTGCCGCCCTGGAGCGTGATGGCCGTGACCTTCACCAACAAGGCCGCCAAAGAGATGCGCGAACGCCTGGACGCGCTGGTTGGCGCGCGGGCGCGCGATCTGACAATTGGCACCTTCCACGCCATTTGCTCGCGCATCCTGCGGCGCGAAGGCGACCAGACCGGCATCGTCCCCTCCAACTTTGCCATCTTCGATGATGACGATCAAACCGCGCTGGCAAAACAGGCCGTGCAGAATCTCGATCTGAATGATAAACAATATCAGCCCCGCAGCATGCTCAGCGCCATCTCGCGTGCCAAGAATGAACTGCTTGGACCGCTGCAATTTGCCGAGCAAGCGCGTAAATATTATGATGAAATCGTGGCGCGTGTCTATAAAGAATATCAGCGTTTGCTGCAACAAAATAATGCCGTCGATTTCGATGATTTGATCTTGCTGACCCATACCCTCTGGCGGCAGCATCCCGACGTGCTGGAACGCTATCAGGCGCGCTATCGTTTCCTGCATATCGACGAGTTTCAAGATACCAATATCGCGCAGTATAAGCTGGTGATGATGCTCGGCAAGGGCACGCCCGAAACGCCCGGCCATCGCAATGTCTGTGTCGTTGGCGACGAAGATCAGGGCATCTATTCCTGGCGTGGCGCGGACGTGCGCAACATCCTGGCCTTTGAAGAAGATTTCCCCGATGCGCGCGTCATCTTGCTGGAGCAAAACTATCGCTCCACGCAGCCCATCCTCGACGCCGCTCGCATGGTGGTGCAGCACAACCTCTCGCGCAAAGATAAACGCCTCTGGACGGAAAAGTCCGGTGGCGAGCGCATCATCGTCCACGAGGCGTATAACGAAGAGGAAGAAGGCCAGTGGGTGGCGAACGAAATCCGCCGCCTGGTGGCGCGCGGCGAAGCGAAGCTGAAAGACTGCGCCGTGATGTATCGCACCAACGCGCAGTCGCGGGCGCTGGAAGAGCAGTTCCTGCACGCGGGCGTGCGCTATAAGGTGATCGGCTCCAAGCGCTTCTACGAGCGCAAAGAAATCAAAGACATGCTGGCGTATCTGCGCCTGCTCCTGAATCCAGCGGATACCTTCAGCCTGAAGCGCATCATCAACGTGCCCAATCGCAAAATTGGCCCCAAAACGCTAGATGAACTGCTCAAATGGGCCGATGCGCAAAAGTGGCCCGTCTGCGATGCCATGCGCAAGATTCAAGAGCATCCCACGCTCAACACCGCTGGAAAGCGGGCGCTGGCTGACTTCTGCGCGATTTTCGATAATCTGCTGGAAGCTGCGAAGACCGAGCGCCTGCCCGATCTGATCGAGCGCATCCTGACCGAGACGAGCTATCGCCAGAAAGAATTAGGCGACGACAGCGAAGAAGGCGAGGAGCGGCTGCGCAACGTGCGCGAGTTGCAGCGCGTCGCCATGGATTATTCAGAGATCGAGCCGAGCACGGCACTGCCGCTCTTTCTGGAGCAGGTCGCTCTGGTCGGGGGAGCCGATGTCGTCCAGACCAGCGGCGACGAGCGCGCCAGGCTGGCCCAGGAAGACGCCGATGCCGCCACGCTCATCACCCTGCACGCGGCCAAAGGGCTGGAATTTCCGGTCGTCTTTATGGTCGGCATGGAAGAGGGCTTGCTGCCGCATGGGCGCTCGCTGATGGACATCAACCAGCTTGAAGAAGAGCGGCGGCTGGCCTATGTGGGCATCACTCGCGCCATGGAGCGCCTTTATCTGGTGCGCGCCTTCCGGCGCACGTTCTATGGCAGCTTTGGCGAGGCGGGCGGCAGCCTGATGGAGCCTTCGCGCTTCCTGATGGATATCCCCGATCATCTGGTGGATGGGCGCAAGAGCATGCCGCGCAGCAGCGCCGGAAGCAATGGGATGTTGGGGCGCAGCGTGCCCGGCGGCGCAACACTGGATGGCGTGCCCAGCAACCGCAGCCGGGGCGGTTGGACCGCCCGCGCGTCTGGTCCGGGCGGCTGGGGCTATTCCAGCCAGATTGCGCGCCAGATCGAAGAGGGCGAGTCGCCGCCTGCCACATCGAGCAGTGCGCCTGCCGCATCCGAAGGACCACAGTTCCAGCCGGGCGACCGCGTGAAGCATCGCATCTATGGCGTTGGCACCATCGTCAACAGCACACAGGAGCATGATAGCGAAGTGGTAGAGGTGGATTTTGGCGAGCGTTTTGGCAAAAAGACGCTAGATGTCAGTTTTGCGCGTCTGGAGAAAATCTAATGCAGCACAAGCAGGCAGCAGAGGTGACGTTGCAGGATGCAACCGTTGAGGCGCATGGGCTGCGCCTGCATTATCGGGCATGGGAACCAACGGTGGGAGCGCGAACCGACCTCCCACCGATTTTGTTAGTTCACGGGCTGGCTTCGGCAGGCAACATCTGGGATTTGGTTGCGCCGCTGCTTTCGCAGCGTGGCTTGCGCGTGGTGGCGCTGGACCAGCGCGGGCATGGCGCGAGTGATAAGCCAGATCACGGCTATACCTTTGCGGAGATTCTGGCCGACGATCACGCCGTTGCCGAAGCGCTTGGCCTGCATCAGCCCGTGGTGGTGGGGCATTCCTGGGGCGGCGGCGTGGTGCTGGAATACGGGGCGACCTATCCGCAGGATGTCTCAGGGCTGGTGCTGGTGGATGGCGGCTTTACGCAGATGGGCCAGCGCCCTGGCTGGACCAAAGAGCGCATGCTGCAAGAACTCGCCCCACCGCAGTTTGCCGGAACGCCCAAAGATGTCTTTTTGACCTATCCGCAGCGTGGGCCGCTGGGCAAGGTTTGGAGTCCGCAGCTTGAAGACATCTTCTTGCATATCGTCGAACTGCGCGACGACAACACCGTTGCCCCGCGCCTGTCGCGGGCAAACCATCTTCAGATTCTCGAAGCGATGTGGGACCAGCCGACCCTGGCGCTCTATGATCGCGTGACCTGCCCGATCTTGCTGGTCTGCCCCGAGCAAGAGGCGACGGATGATCGCACGCGCCAGTTCCTGAACGCCAAGCGCGAAGGCATAGCACGCATCCTGGAGGCGCACCCTTCCGTGCGCGTCGAGTATCTGGCCGATACCATCCACGATGTCCCGCTTCAGCGGCCAGAGGTGCTGGCCGGACTCATCGCCCAGATGGCCGGGGGTGCATAAGCGCAAATGATGGGGCGGGCGGCGTCAACCCCGTTGACGCCGCCCGCCCCATGCAGTTAAGCCGTGTGGATATGATGAGTGGGCACGGCCAGCACCGGGCAGGGCGATTCGTGCAGCACCCGCATAGTGACGGAGCCAAGCACAAAGGCCGCCAGGCTGTTGCGCCCATGCGTCCCCATCACAATCAGATCATCTTTCCTGGCCTCCGCCAAAATGGCCGGAGCCGGGCTGCCCTCCACCAGTTTGCTTTCGGCGGCCACTCCTGCCGCTTTGGCAACCGCCTGGGCACGCTCCAGGGCTTCGTGCCCCGCCTGCTGGATGCGCTTTTCAAACTCGTCGATCACCTCTTGCGAGAGCGGAACGCTGCTGGAGGTGACGATTGGCGAGATGTTCTCATCGAGCACGTGCAAAAAGACCACTGGCAGGCCAAGCTTCTGGGCCACCTGAACACCCTGCGGAATGGCCGCCTCGCTATATGGGCTGCCGTCAGTTGGAATTAAGATGCGCTGGTACATAACATGCCTCTTTTGTAGGGAGCCTCCCTGCCGACTGTTGGGGACGAACGTTTGTGCGCCCGTCCCACTACTCCATATAAAAACGTATCAGCCGAGCGTGTGAAAGTCAAGAGTCTTTTTTGCCTGGGCGCGGCTTTGCCCCGTCGAGGCCGCCTAGCGCCCGGCTGCAAGCATCCGCTCGAACTCGCTCAGCGCCGCCGCCTCGCCCACCTGCCGCGCCAGCGCCACATACAGATATTGGAAATACACGCCCTGTGCGGCCAGCAGTTTGTTGCGCGTTTCGCGGCTGATGCTGGAGAGCGGCGCTTCCACTACGCGCCGCGCGACCTCCAGTTCCGTCAGCGCCAGCAAGCCGAGCATACGCGGCGACAGCCCCAACAATTGCGCCTGCTCCGGACGCGGGCGATGCGGGTTCTGGATGGCTTCGTTGCCATCGAAGCGGGGAGGACGCCGCCAGGCGCGGATGAGGCTGGTCCGCAGCGGCTCGGGCAGCGGCTCAGCCAGCAAGCGCAAGCCGAACTCGCGGCGCAGCGGGTTGGTGCGGGTGTAGCGGCCAGAGGGATACGATGGGGGTTTGGAGAAACCAGCAAGCAAGGCCATGGATGGACGCTCCTTTCGACTTCCGAACACAATTCCAGATGCCGAAACGGCCCCTTCCTGGTGCTGCGACCGAAAAGCTTGTCGAGGTGGGCAGCGTGGATGATGCACGCGGCTCAATCGACAAGTGGCGGCTCAGGCTGACCAGGAAGAGGCCGTGGAGCGAACTATCAACTAGGCAAAAAGTCCGGTGATAGAATGCCGCAGCCTCATTCCTGGTGAATCCAGGTCTGAGGGGAATGGCGCAGCGGTGACCTTTTCACCGCCGCGCCATGCCGTTCCAGCACACCTCGTCACACACATATGAGCGAGTAAGGAAAGTATAGCAGGCTGGCGTGGCTCTGTCAAGCGGCGTAGGAAAAGTGGATGAACACTCCTGAAGAGAGGAACATGATCGGCTGCCGGTTCACTCTTCGAGCCACTCGGTGACGAAGCGCTTGCTCAGGTGAATATCCACCTGCCGAAGCTTCCCCGCGCCGCTGTTGACGAATTTGTGGGGCGTGTCTGCCGGGGCAACGACGATCTGCCCGGCCCGCGCTTCCAGTGTCGCTGTGCCAACCGTATAGGTCGCCTCGCCCTCCTGAATAATAAATACCTCCTTATACGGATGTTTATGCAGCCGTACACCATCTCCTGGCTGCATATCGACCAGAATAAAGGAAACGTCGGTATCTCCATAGAAGTATCCTTCAAACTCTGACGAATTCTCAGAGGTCTGAAGCTCGTCCTTGTTCACAAGGATGTAATTCACATGCGCCTCCTGTGCTGCTTTGAAAGAGCCTGCGAGGAAAGTATACCAGATGGAAAGTTTCCTCCCAAGGCATGCGCCGCTGTTATATAATAGCTATCATTGTGAGCAATTGCTCTGTCCCACAGAGCAGAAACCAAAGTCCAGGAGACACAGAGTCCAGCGATGATTATTATGATGCTCGCTCGTTCCAACATTCCAGGCACCCTCTACGCCTGATATAGCGCTGGACTGCTGGCTCTTGTGGCTGGCTGCTTCACGCGGCGCGCACGCGCCCATTAGTGAAGCGCGGGGACATCTGGCCTAAAACCACCCCATTTGCACTCTTCCTGGCTGCGTCATGCCTTGCCTGGGCGCTTTTTGTCCACCGTGGCAGAGTATGGCCGCCATCCTCACCAGGCTGTATCAGGCTTCCTCCCTGACCGGTTGTCCACAGCGGCATGCTGCCCTGCGTCGCATGCCGCATCAATGGGAGTGGAGCAGGTATGCTTGCTGGCGATCACACGCCCCTTTTCGGCCTTTCAGCCTTGCAGGCGGGCCAGGCGCGGCCCATCCGCGTGTTTGCCCTGACTACTGCTGGCCTGGAAACCATAAGCGCCCAGGAGATGGCGCAGATTCCAGGCGTGACCATACTCAAGAGTGCCTATCGCTGCATCACCGCCGCCAGGGTGGGCGCGCTGGCCCCGCTGCTGGCGCTGCGCACAGTGGATGATATCTTTGTGCAGGCGGCGATCTGGACGGGCATCGAGCGCCAGCGCAGCGCCCTGGAACGGCTGCGCGCCTTGAGCGCCCGGCTCGATCTCTTTCCAGCGCTGGGACAGTGCGCGGCGGTTCGTTCTATCCCGCGTGTGCCGCACTTTTCGCTTTCGATCAGTTTTGTAGGCAAGCGCAACTACACCACTGATGAGATGAAAGCTATCCTGGCCGAGCGCATCGCCAGCCGCCATTGCTGGACCTATACCCCGGATGACCGGCTGGCTGACGTGAACGTGCGTGTCTTCCTCGACCACGAGCAGGGCATGGTTGGGCTGCGGTTGGCAAAGCAGCCCTTGCACGAGCGCAGCTATCGCCAGGCGCAGATCGTCGGCGCGCTCAAGCCGTCGGTGGCCGCGGCCATGGCGCGGCTGGCAGCAGTAGACGCGGGCACGCGCGTGCTTGACCCCTGCTGCGGCAGCGGCACCCTGCTGATCGAGTCCGCCCTTCAGCGCGCGCAGGTCTGCGGTGGCGACAGCGACTTAGCCGCTGTTCAGGCGGCGCGGCTGAACTGCCAGGCGGCAGGGATTGCCGCCGCGATTCAGCAGTGGCGGGCCGAAAGGCTGCCGCTCGCCAGCGCCTCGGTAGATCGGGTGATTTCTAATTTGCCCTGGGGTCGCCAGACGCGCGTAGACGGGCCGCTGGCAACCTCGTATCGTCAGATATTGGCAGAGGCGCGCCGCGTACTGGCCCCAGGCGGGCGCGTCGCCCTGCTGACCAGCGCGCCCCAGGAGGTTGAGACGTGCGGCCTGGCCTGCCTGGCGCGTCTGGAGATCAGCCTGTTCGGTCAACGCCCGACCATTCTGGTGCTTGGCGACAGCAGATGAAGAAGGCAAAACAATGTGCAGCGCTAGCATAAAAGCTGGCGCTGCACCAAATACGCGATCAGAGGGGCTGCTGAAGTAGTTGCTCGTAGAAGCGCTCGTGGTGGTCGAGCATACGCGCGATGCTAAAATACTGTTGGGCGCGTTCGCGGCATGCCTCGCGCGAAAGCGTGGAAGCGTCGCTGATGGCCTGCGCGGCGGCGTTGATGTCGCCAGGCGGAATGAGGAAGCCGGTTTCGCCATCGCTGATGATTTCCGGCAGCGCGCCGCGCGCATAGGCGATGACGGGGCATCCGGCAGCCAGCGCCTCGGCGGCCACCAGGCCGAAGGGTTCTTCCCAGGCAATGGGCAGCAGCACGGCGGTGGCGTGGCCCATCAACGACCACAGGTCGGCGCGTGAAAGCTGCCCCACATATTCAAGCTCGTGCTTGCGCGCGTGCAATTGGGGCTGAATCGCTTGTTCGAAATAGGCAGGGTCGTAGATGCCACCGGCCAGGCTGAGGTGACGCCCCGCCAGGCGAGCAATCTCGATGGCATCGGTGACGCCTTTTTCCGGCGAAAGCCGCCCGGCAAACAGCACGCAGCCGTCCGCGTCGGCCACCGCGCCGAAGGGGACGGCGTCGGTATCGATGCCGTTGGGGATAATCGCATCCATCGCCACATAGGGGCGATACGTTTCGGCGCACGCCTGGGAAACGGTGATAAACCTGGTTGGATTGCCGCTCTGGCGCAGATCGCGCAGCAGCGCGTTGATCGCTGGATTGATCGCGGGCAGATGCAGCGTGTGGATGACGGGCCGCTGTGTTGCCAGCAGCGCGCCAAAGGCAAAGGCGGGCCAGTCGAAGGCGTGCGCGTGAATCAGATCATAGGCGTCTCCTTCTTGCTGAAGGATGGTAAACACTTTCCGAAAACTCTCGACGCTGTAAAAGAAGGAAGGGTCGGACATGCCGTTCTCGCCTTCGGCATCAGCGCCAGGGCCATCAGCGAAGCGGGCTGGACGCAGTTGATGCGAATCGATGCCCAGGTCGCGCACAGTGACGCCCGGGGCCGGAATGGCTGAGCCAGTGGCCGCAAAGAGCGTGACCTGATGGCCGCGCGCCGCCAACCCGGCGGCCAGGTCGGCCAGCAGCGCCTGTGCGCCCCCCAGAAAGGGCGGCGCGATCGGTGAGATGAACGGAGCTACAAGAGCAATACGCATGTTCCTGTTTCTTCTGCCTTCCCTGCTGGCTCCCTACGAGCCAGCCTTCTCATCAAATGTCCTACTCGACACACCATACATTGACAAAATGAATGCCATCTCTTAGACTCTGCTTATTCTCACGGTTCCCTCGATTCTAAGGCATACAGTGGTTTAGACGGATAGTATCATTCCAGCGGCGGCGCTGCCGGAATGATATAGCCCTTGTTTCACCTATTCCAACGGCGTCCTGGTCCCGTGTGCCAGGTGCAACCAGGAGACGTATTATTTGTAGGAAAATTCAGCCCGTTTATTTATGAATTATCGTTATCAAGGGAGAGTTGCTGAAAGGATTGTTCAAAAATGGCAATGGCAACTTGTTGGAAATGTGGCGCGCAGGTGATTGGGCCAACGTGCCAGAGGTGCGGCGCTGCCCAACAACCAGGCGCGGGCGCGGCGCAGGGGCAGCCTGTGGTGGGCCAGGCGTCTATGTCGGCGCGTTCGCCGCAGCCGCCGGGTGGTGGTTATGCTGCGGGCGGGCAGTATCCCTCTCCCCAGGCAAACCAGCCAGGCGGTTGGCAAGGGCAGCAGCCCGCGCCCGGCCAGGGAGCCTGGCAGACCCCACCGCCCGCGCCCGGCCAGGGCAACTGGCAAGGCTATCCGCAGCAGCCCGCGCCGGGCTACCCGCAGCCTGGCTATCAGGGGCCATCGGCCTACCAGCAGCAGCAGGTGGCCATGGGAGGAACGCCCGCCATGCCTGGCGCGAAACAACAAGCGCCCCTCAACCCGCTCGCCCTGCTGCTGGGCCTGGTCGGCGGCGGCGTGGCCGCAGTGATCGGCGCGCTGGCCTGGGCCTTTTTCCTGGAACTCACCAAAACCAATTTCTACCTCTCGGGTGTTCTGCTTGGCATTCTGGTTGGCGCGGGCGTGGCACTGGGCGCGCGTGGGCAGAATCGGTTCGTGCTGGCGATTATGGGCGCGGTACTGGGTCTGCTCTGCTTCTTTCTCGCCCTGTATTTCCGCTTGAGCCTGGCGACGGCTGATGTGCTTGGCACAGGGACAAATCTTTTTGCGCTGCCCTTCAGCGATTTCTTTGACGTGCTCAAACTCTACCTGCAAGATAACCCGCTCAACTACGCTAATTTCGTTGCCGTCCCATTGCTCGCGGCATTGACGGCCTTCAACAACACCCTGACACGCCGCCGTCTCCGCCGCTCATTCTGAGCAGCGGCGAGACGACACGAGCGGGCCAGCACATATGTGCTGGCCCGCTCGTGTCGTCTTTCTATCAGGCGTTGCTGAAGATGGGGATGTTGACGCCGCTGAGGTGCTGGGCGTCGTCGCTGGCGAGGAAGACCAGGATGCGCGCCAGTTCTTCCGGCGTCATGCCCGGCTTCAGTTGTGGCGCGGCCTGGCGCAGCATCTCGGTATCCACCGCGCCAGGGCTGACGGCCAGCACGCGGATATGATGCGGCTGGCCTTCCACCGCCAGAATCTCGCTCAGCCCGGCCACCGCGTATTTCGAGACGTTATAGGCGCTCAGGCCGGGGAACTTCTCCACATTGGGGAAGCCAGACAGTGAAGAAATGTTGATGATGACGCCGCCGCCCTGTGGAATCATGATATCGAAGGCGCGCCGACAGCATAGCACCGCGCCGCGCAGGTTGGTCGCCATCACCGTATCCCAGGTCTTGATCGTCATGTCGGCAAAGGGCTGCTTCACCAGCACCGCCGCCGCGTTGATAAGCACGTCCAGGCGGCCAAAGTGCTCCAGTGCCGCGTCGAAGAGCGCGCCAACATCCGAAGCATTGCTGACATCGCAGCGCATGCCCAGCACGCTGCCGCCCTGCGCGCTGATGCTCTGTGCCGTTTCCTGCACCTGGCTGGCGGTGCGGGCGCAAACGACCACATGATAGCCCTGCGCGGCAAACTGCTGGGCAGCAGCCCGCCCGATGCCGCGCCCGCTGCCTGTGATGAGCGCGACTCGTTGGGGTGTCTTGGGTGTGTTCATGCCGAGAATTATATCAAATGTTGCGGAATGCTTGCGGGTGCCATTGGTAGCGCCGCCTTCCAGGCGGCTAGACGCCTAGCCGCCTGGAAGGCGGCGCTACAAAGTAAGGTCTGCCCTGTATCTATACACAAGGCAGACCTGCGAAGTGTTTGAGCGCGTGAAATCAGCTTACTGCTGCGGCCACTGTGGCGGCTGCTGCGGAGGATAGCCAGGGCCAGACTGTGGGTAGTTGCCGGGCTGCTGTGGAGGATAGCCGCCCTGCGGAGGGTACATTGTGTTCGGGGGCGCGCCACCCATGGGGCCAGGCATGCCAGGATTCCAGGCCATGGCGTTGTTATAGGCCATGTCGCCAACCACCGGCAGCTTGAACCACTGGCCGTTGTATGCCTGGACGGCGGCATAAATCGCGCCGATGACCCAGACCAGCCAGAACAGGTCGCCCAGGAGGCCGAAGCCAAAGAAGAAGCTGCCGAAGATGCCCAGAAGAATGTTGACCACCCAGAAAGCAACACCATAGAACAACGCCTGGAGCGCGTGGAAGCGCACGAACTTGTTCTGCTTCTCGATGAAGAAGAAAATCAAGCCGATAATCCAGAAGTAGCTGATCGCAGCGGCGATATTGGCGTCAATACCAATGGAACTGGGGCCAAGCTGCTGCGCGACCACGCTCTTTTGCACAACTGGCGGCTGCGCGTATCCAGGTGGGGGATAGCCGGGTTGCTGCTGATAGTTCTGTGGGCCAGGCGGTGGATATTGGGGTGGCTGCTGATATTGCTGATTGGGATCGTAAGCCATGTGCTGTGTTCCTCTCAGTCTTCAAAAATCGATAATCCCGACGTAACAGATGAACCCTTCTCAAGCATACATGACAAGGAACGTTCTGTCTAGCGTCGAATTGCGTACATCATACTATACTTTTACAACATAAGCCACTTCCCTTCTTTTACGAAAGAGAAGTGGCTTATGTTGCAACGACCAGCGCCGCTCGGCTTACCCTTCGTAAGCCGAAAAACCGTCTGGCGGCTCTTGCCCCTGGAACTTGATGGCCGATTCCTCGGGGAGAATATTGACCTCGCTAGGCAGCGGCAGGTTCTCTTCCTCATGCTCCACTTCCAGCAGGTCAGGCTCGTGGGGCATTTCCGGCTGCTGGGGCGGCACCGCGCGATCGGTGGGAGTGCGTGCCACCGCAGCGGTTTGCTCTGCCTCGTCCTTGGGAACGCCGTCTTCGCCCTCCGTCACTGGCGGCAGCAAGGCTTCGCGCACCACTTCGTCCATCGACTTCACATAGGTAAAATGGAGGTCTCCGCGAATCTTGGCCGGAATCTCCGGCACATCCTTGCGGTTGTCCTCTGGAACCAGAATGTCACGGATGCCGACACGATGCGCCGCCAGCACTTTTTCTTTCAGCCCGCCGATGGGCAGCACGCGCCCGCGCAGCGTGATTTCGCCGGTCATGGCGACATCATTGCGCACCGGCCTGTGTGTCAGCGCCGAAATGATGGCGGTGGCAATGGTGATGCCCGCCGATGGCCCATCTTTCGGGATGGCCCCTTCGGGCATGTGAATGTGCAGGTCGGTCTGTTCGGAGAAATCATCGGGCACGTTCAGTTCATAGGCCCGCGAGCGGATGTAGGAGAGCGCGGCGCGCGCCGATTCCTGCATCACGTCGCCAAGCTGCCCCGTCACCTGAAGCGAACCTTTGCCGGGCATGGTGACGACCTCAACCGGCAAGAGCGTGCCGCCGTGCTCGGTCCAGGCCAGGCCGGTTGCCACGCCCACCTGGCCGCGCTCAGCGGCGTGGTCGGGCGAATAGCGCGGAATGCCGAGATACTGCTCGATGTTCTGCGTCGTCAGGCGCAGGTGTGTCTCCGGCTTCAGCAAGATGCGCCGCGCCGCCTTGCGGCTGATGGCCGCAAGCTGGCGCTCCAGGCTGCGGACGCCCGCCTCGCGTGTGTAGCGCGCGATGACATAGCGCATGACCTTTGGGCTAACCTGTACCTGGTCTTCGCCCAGGCCGTGCTCGCGCAGCACTTTGGGCAGCAGGAAGGTGCGGCCAATCGAGGCTTTTTCCTCTTCGGTATAGCCGGGGATTTCCACAATATCCATGCGGTCAGCCAGTGCGCGCGGAATCTGGAAGCGCACATTGCCGGTGCAGATGAAGAAGACCTCCGAAAGATCATAGGGCAGTTCCAAATAATGATCGGTGAAGGTGTTGTTTTGCTCGGGGTCCAGCACTTCCAAAAGCGCCGCCGCCGGGTCGCCGCGATAGTCGGACGCCATCTTGTCGATTTCATCCAGCAGGAAGACCGGATTGCGCACGCCAACCGTCTTCATGGCCTGGATGATGCGCCCAGGCAGCGCGCCAACATAGGTGCGGCGGTGGCCGCGAATCTCGGCCTCATCATGCACGCCGCCCAGCGAAATGCGGGCGAACTTGCGGCCCAGCGAGCGGGCAATCGAATGGCCCAGCGACGTTTTGCCGACACCTGGCGGGCCAATCAAGCACAGGATGGGGCCTTTGTGGCCGCTTGATTTCGCAGCGGTCCCATTCTCGCGCTTTTCGCGCATCATGCGTAACTGGCGTACCGCCAGAAACTCGATGATGCGCTCCTTGACTTTGTCCAGGCCGTAATGGTCTTCATCCAGCACCTGCTGGGCATAGGCAATATCCAGCCGGTCTTCGGTGCGCTCGTTCCAGGGCAGGGCTAAAATCCAATCGATATAATTGCGTAAGACGACCAGTTCAGCCGAATGCTGGGGCATGCGCTCCAGCCGATCAATTTCTTTGCGCAGCTTGGTCTCTGCCTCGGGCGGCAGCGCTTTCTGAGCCATGCGATCACGCAGTTCCTGCACTTCGCTGGCGGTGTCGTGGCCCAGTTCTTCCTGAATGGCGCGTAACTGCTCCTTCAGGTAGTATTCTTTCTGGTTTTTGTCGACCTGCTGGCGCACGCGCTGGCGGATTTTGGCTTCCAGTTCCAGCACTTCAATTTCGTTGCCCAGCACCACGCAGATTTTTTCCAGCCGGTCCAGCGGGTCCAGCGTCTCCAGCAGTTCCAACTGCGTGGTGTGTTCGCTGACCACATGCGCCGAAAGCACATCGGCCAGGCGCGCCGGATTCTTCAGGCTGATGACCGAGGTAATGTCTTCGTTGGAAAAGCGCCGGTTCAACTGGGCGTATTTCTCGAAGAGGCTGATGGCGTGGCGCACCAGCGCTTCGGACTGCGCGCCGCTGGGCGTCGGCTCAACGGGCTTGTGGACTTCTGCCTTGAGGAACGGGTCGGTATCGCTGTACTGAACAATTTTGACCCGGCGAGACCCTTCGACGACAAGCTGAATCGTGTTTTCCTGCACCTGCCGCTGGAAGCTGATAATGTCAACCAGCGTCGCGGTGGGGTAAATGTCGTCAGGCTGCGGGTCGTCCAGTTCCGCCTTGGTCTGGGTGGCGGCGACAAACTGGCGCTCATTGGCGAGCGCTTCTTCGACGGCGCGGATGGATTTCTCTCGCCCGATGGTCAGGGTGACACGGGTACGAGGGAACACCACCGTGTTTTTGAGCGGCACCAGCGGATAGCTCCGCGCGTTTCTTGCTTCTTCAGGCGGCTCTGGCTTCCGTGGCTCCTCAGCCGGTTCTGACTGGGGAAGCTGCTCTTGTTCAGCCATTATGGCATCCTCGCTAGCCTGTGGATAGGATGATAACTACTGTTCTTTACTCCTCGCCCGCTTCCCTTAACATCTACGTGAAGGTGAAGCGCTGCTATTGTTAGTAACGGACAGGGGGGAAATCTGGCTCTCCCTATAGCCCAAAAAGACGGACTCAGGTCTCAGTTAGAAATATGTCCCCCCTACCGAGCGCCTGAGTCCTTTGTTGCATGCTGCCCACGTTGCCTACATACCAGATCAGGCCGACTCGTCCTCCAACAGACTGGCCTGGCGCTGTTCGTTGCGCGTAATCATGGCTGGTTTATGGCTCTGGTTGATCACATCGCCGTTGATGATAACTTTTTTCACATCCGAGCGCGAAGGAATCTCGTACATCACATCCAGCAGCACTTCCTCGATGATGCTGCGCAGGCCGCGTGCCCCCGTTTTGTGCTTCAGCGCATTTTCGGCGGCGGCGTCCAGTGCGTCGGGTGTGAAGACCAATTCCACGCGATCAAGCTGGAATGATTTCTGATATTGCTTGATGACGGCGTTCTTCGGCTCGGTCAAGATGCGCACCAGCGCTGATTTGTCCAGGTTCTCCAGGTTGACGACCACCGGCAGGCGGCCCACAAACTCTGGAATCAGCCCGAACTTCAGCAGGTCTTCTGGAATGAGCTTGGAAAGCGCAACATTGGCGGCGGCAGGCGACTCGTCGAGGGTGGCTTTGAAGCCCATCGTTTTGTTGCTGCCCAGGCGCTGCTCGACAATCTTATCCAACCCCTCGAAAGCGCCGCCGCAAATAAAGAGAATATTGGCTGTGTTAATTTGAATGAAGTCCTGGTGAGGATGCTTGCGCCCGCCCTGCGGCGGAACGTTGGCGACAGTGCCTTCGATAATCTTGAGGAGCGCTTGCTGCACGCCTTCGCCGGAAACATCACGTGTGATAGATGGATTATCGGCTTTGCGCGCAATCTTGTCAATCTCGTCGATATACACGATGCCCCGCTCGGCGCGAGCGATATCGAAATCGGCCATCTGAATCAGCCGCAGCAGGATGTTTTCGACATCCTCGCCCACATAGCCCGCTTCGGTGAGGGCTGTGGCGTCGGCAATGCAGAAAGGCACGTCCAGTATCTTGGCGAGCGTTTGCGCCAGCAGCGTTTTGCCGCAGCCGGTGGGACCGATGAGCAGGATGTTGCTTTTGCCCAACTCCACATCGTCGATCTGCATTCCGGCGTTGATGCGCTTGTAGTGGTTATAGACCGCAACGGCCAGCGTCTTCTTGGCCTTTTCCTGGCCGATGACATAGCTGTTCAACTGCTCGTATATCTTCTTCGGGGTGGGCACCTTGCTGACCGGGGTTCGCGTCTTAGGTGGGAGGTTGGTGTGCTCTTCTTCGATGATCTCGCGACAGAGGTCTATGCACTCGTCGCAGATATACACGCCCCCTGGCCCGGCAATCAGGCGCTGCACCTGATCCTGGCTCTTGCCACAAAACGAGCAGCGATAGGTCATGCGGCTTCCCTTAGTTGTACTTGGCATATGCTCCTCTGTTTTCAGATACTGGCTCCGCTCTCCTCAGCCGCTTGAGCCGGACTCTCGTTGTCCGTCTCAGTCGCTGCCTCAGTGGCAGTGGCGGAGGCTTCCTCGGTTTCTGTCTGTGGCCTGGTGGCATGTTCGATCAAAAAACTGCGGGCTTTGTCGCGTTTGATGCTGGCTTCCAGCCGCCGCCGCGCGGTGGTCGAAAGCTGATTGACGCGCTGCGGGCGGGCCGCGCCCAGGCGAGCATACAGATCAAGCATCGACTGTATTTCGCTCGTGCTGACGCTCAGCCCTTCCTCGTCGGCAATGGCTTCCAGCACCAGATCGGTCTTGGCGTTCTTTTCGGCTTCCGGTTCCAGTTCCTTCTTATACTCATCAGCCGTCTTCTGGCTCAGCATCAAGAACTGGTCCATGCTCATACGCTGCTGTTGCAACAGATGCTCCATCTGATGATACAGCGCGTCGGCCTCTTCTTCGATCAGCAAGTGGTGCATATCAACATTCGCCTGCTCGGTCGCGGCCTCCAGAACCTGCGACTCCAGGTCGCGCTGGGCCTGGCTGGTGCGGCTCTGGAGCAGTTGCTTGCGCACGCTCTCGCGCAATTCGTCGAGCGTCTCATATTTTCCGGCGGTCTTGGCGAGTTCATCATCCAGCGGGGGCAGGTCTTTTTCCTTGACGGCTTTGAGGGTGACGCTGTACTGCGCCTCTTTGCCTGCGATGCTTGTATTGCTGTAGTCTTCGGGGATGGTGGTGGTGAAGTCTTTGCTTTCGCCTTCTTGCATCCCCACGATGTGGGCATCCATTCCGGCGAACAGCCCCACGTTGTCCTCGGTCAGTTCAAATTCGTGGTCTTTCAGGTCGCTGATCGTGCGGTCTTCGACCTTCAACAGCAGATTGGCTGTCACGTGGTCGCTAATCTTCGCCGGACGCTCCACTGGCACCCAGATGGCCTGCTGATTCTGATAGTCGCTCAGGACTTTCTCCACGTCCTCATCGGTGACGGTTATCTCGGGCTGGTCGAAATGCAGCGAATGATAATCACCAAGCGTGACCGGGGAAAGGATGGGGACGGTGGCTTTGAAGCGGTAGGGTTGCCCGGGTTCCATAGGTTCGGCATCGACATCGGCCTGGCCGATAGGGGTGAGGTTATGTTCGGCAACCGCCTGTTTATAGCTCTGGTTAATCAGGTCATCGAGACCTTCTTGATAGATGGCGTCTTTGCCGATCATGCGCTCCAGCATGGTCCGCGGCGCGTGCCCACGCCTGAAGCCAGGCACAGTATATTTTTGCGCCAGTTTCTGATAGGCGCGGTCAGAGGCTTTCTCGACCTCGTCCCAGTCGAGTTCGACATCCAGGACGGCCTCACTTTGGGGGGTCTTTTCGACGGTGATCTTCACTCGTTTCTCCAGCCGTGAGCAGGCTATCTTCCAACATCCAACAACCAATACAGGTATGTCTTAAATTCATTATACCATTGCATCGGTAGCATCTCTTTTTTGGGAATGCGCACCCAGACACGCCAGGCAGGCGGCCTAACGCGGTACGCTGAGGAAAGGCACATCCGAACGTTGCTTGCGCAGCCATCCAGATGGACCGGAGCGGGAGACGGGATTTGAACCCGCGACCTTCTCCTTGGCAAGGAGACGCTCTACCCCTGAGCCACTCCCGCGTGAGTAGAGGGTGTGGTGGGCGGTGAGGGACTCGAACCCTCACGTCTTTCGACAGCAGATCCTAAGTCTGCCCTGTCTGCCAGTTTCAGCAACCGCCCTGGCTGGACCATGAAGAGCACTGAGACTGTTCAAAGGCCCACTAAAAATGATACATCGCTCTGAGGGCAGGTGTCAAGCCTTGTGAAATGCAATCGAATAGATGCCGATTGCCAGGTGCGCCGCGAGCGTAGCTATGTTACAATGGTGGGGAGTGCTGAGGTCCGGCAGGCCAACCAGCAACCTGACCTGACCACAGAGAACTGAACTGGACTTCTTTCCTAATAGCAAGCAAGGCGCTGCACTGAGGAGGACGTTTTACGATGGCTGATAGCTCCTATGGCGAGGGACTGGGCTTTGAGGTGCTGGCGTCATCGCTGCGCGCGGACGCGGGAGATACCAAATCGTTTCTGGAGGTGCTGGCAAACAAGCTGGGCGGCGCGCTCCCCACGCGCACGGCCATTGAGCGCGAGTCGCACCTTTTTGCACGCGAAAAGCCGGTCAAGTCGATCAGCATCGAGCTTGGGGAGTTTCGCTATCAGATCGGCCACCAGCATGGCACCCTGGCCGCGCAGCGCACGCGCGTGGTGCGCGGCATCGCGCTCAAGACCGAACCGCTGGGCGTGGATGATTGGCTGGACGCGCTCTCGCAGGCGCTGCTGGAACTGGCGCAGCAAAGCGCGAGTGATCGCGCCGCCCTCCAGCGCATGCTCATGTAACTAGCAGTTGGAAAAAAGACCCTCCATCCCTACGAAGAAAGAAGAAAAAAGACCACCCTTCTTATAAAGCAGGCTCCAGGCCCTCTTCGACGGCCTTGATATAGCGCTCCGCTGATCGCTGTACAGCCTGGCTGGCGTCTTTGCTGACGACGCGCTCGAACCAGGCGCTGTACAACCGGTCGAAAGGGTAGGGGGCAATCGTCTCGCGGATGCGCCGAATCTCCCGCGCAGGCAGCGGAATCAGATTCGGAAAGCTGTACATAAAGCTGACCCAGGCCCGATCAGCCACCACATTGATGATATCCCCTGCCAGAAGCACGCCTCGCCCTTCCGCGCCTTGCGGCCAGTGCAAAACGGTTCCTCCGGCGAAATGGCCCCCCAGGCGCACCAGCGTCAACCCATCCGGCAAAGCCAGCGTTTCGCCCGACCAGAAGTTGATGCGCTCGTCGGGCCGCATGACCCACTGGCGATCTGCCGCGTGCAGATATACAGGCGCTTGAAAACGCTCGGCCCACTCAATCATCGAGCTATAGTAATGGGGGTGAGAGATGGCGATAGCCGCGATGCCTCCCAGGTCTTGAACGGCTTGCACCGTCTTCTCATCAAGGAAAGTGATGCAGTCCCAGAGCACATTGCCCTGTTTGGTCTGGACCAGCAAAGCGCGTTGCCCAATCGCGAAGGAAGGGGTGGTTCCAATGCCCATCAGAGCAGGTTCTTCCTGCTTGATGACCGCCTGATAGCCATCTTGCTGCATCTTGCCCAGCGTCGTCCAGCGTTGCCCTTCGTGCCCGATGTACTGCCGTTGATCCAGGCAGATGGGGCAGTTCGGGGGTGGCTCCTGGCTTGGGGTGAACTGGCTTCCGCAGGTGACACAAATCCAGGCTTCCATAGTTCCAGGAGTCTCCTTTCGGCTTATTGCCTCAAGATGAAATCAGGACAGGATCACCCCTACGTGATGCAAGAACAGTGCCGGTTTAGAAGCCGTAGTCGCCGTTGTGCGCGTCTTCCAGGTAGCGCGTCAGCAGAGCGATGCCCGCCTCTATATCGGCCTGATGAATCATCTCATTGACGGTATGCACATAGCGCGAGGGCGTGGAAAGCGTGATGGAGGGCGAGCCTTCGCGCGAGCGCTGCATCGCGCCGCCATCGGTGCCGCCGCGTGGCAGAATCTCAAGCTGATATTTGATGCCGTGCCGCTCGGCCAGGTCGCGGAAATGGCGCACCAGCTTGGGATTGGAAATCTGCGACGAATCCATGATCTTGATGGCTGTGCCGTTGCCCAGGCGCGTCACAGAGTCCTGGTCAGCGCCGCCGGGGATATCCACCGCCAGGGTCGTATCCAGCGCCACGCTGACATCGGGCTGCACATGATAGGCAGCCGTCGTCGCGCCGCGCAAGCCCACTTCTTCCTGCACCGTGGCGACGGCCAGGATGTTCACTTCGTGATGCTGCAAGGCGCGCAGCGCTTCGATCATCAGGAAAAGGCTAGCGCGGTCATCCAGCGACTTGCTGATGACCATATCGCCGACGACTTCCAACGTGCGGTCCATCGTCACCATGTCGCCCACTTCAACCTTGGCGCGCACCTGTTCGCCGGGCAAGCCCATATCGATAAACAGATCGTCGAGCTTGGGCGTGGCAGGCTTTTCGTCGCCCAGCAGATGGATGGGCTTGCTGGAGGGCATCAGCGCGCCGCGCAGGCTTTCGCCCGCGAAACCATGCACCCAGACGCGCTGAGCAAAGAGTACACGCGCATCGAAGCCGCCGACGGGCTGAATGCGCAGGAAGCCGCGATCATCGATGTGCTTGACGATGAAACCGATTTCGTCCATGTGCGCCGCCAGCATAACGCGGCGATCATTCTTGCCGCGCTTCCAGGCGACGACGTTGCCCAGGCGGTCTACGTTGACTTCATCGACCAGCGGGCGCAGTTCATCGATGACAATGGCGCGCACGCGCTCTTCGCGCCCGGAAATGCCCGGTGTTTCGGTCAATCGCTTGAGCAGGGGAATGTTGAGGGCCATGAAAACCTCCGTGGGAGCGGGTAGTTACTACTCCGGCGCTGCGCCATTGCCGCGCCGGGTGGGTCTGATGCCAGGGTAGGATTAGGGAGTCTTCTGGAGATTATAGCATGTTTTCCGCCTGCGCTGATGCTCAGGTTAGTTATGCAGAGGCATCGTGCTTGTAGCGCCGCCGTCCCTGGCGGCCAAGCGCTTGGCCGCCAGGGACGGCGGCGCTACAAGCAAAACGTTGCGGCGTTCACCTGGAGATGCTAATATACAGACCAACCAACCAGCATTCTGTCTCAAATAAAAATCAAATGCCAGGACTTTTTTCTGGCAATGTCGAACTAAATATTGACATTTTATATAACAACCAGGTATTCTATCAATACGCGCTGACGGAAAGGATGGAGTAATCATGATAACACTGCGCCGCTTGCGAGAGGAAGCTGCTTACTCTCTTTCTGAGGTAGCACAAGGCTGTGGTGTGCGTAGGCAGACTGTCTGGCAGTGGGAAAACGCAAAAGCCAGGCCCAGTCCTGCCCATCGGCGCAAATTGGCAGAATTTTTTAAGTGTGAGCCAAAGGAGATACTGGCAATCGTTGAAGCAACAGAGCAAGAATTTAAAGAACGCGCCGCCGCCTAGAAAGTAGCTAGGACGGCGGCAAAGTACCAGCCGAGTAGGAAACCCCATTAAGGAACCCACGCACCAGTGTGTCTATTGTCGCATACGGCGCGTGGGCATGGCAAGTGATGAAAGGAAACCGCCATGTCCACCATGCATACCTTTGATTTCACCCTGCGCTATCAGCGCACGCCCTGCGCCCGCTATCATGTGCGCCCGCTCACCCTGTTGCAACAGGACATCATGTATCGCTGCGATGGCCGCGTGACCGTTGCTGACCTGGCCGATGCGACGAAGTACACTCATCCTGAGGTGCGCGCCGTGCTTCGCTTCCTCATCGCGCATGGCCTCGTCAAAACGTTGACGCCTGAACCCTGGCTGTTTGCCCCCATCCCTCACCAGATGCCCCAGCGTTCCCCTGAACCCGCGCAAGGTCGCGCCCGCCCCCAGCGTTTCTGGCGTGTGCTGAAGCACCGCCTCTTGACTTCTCCCATATAATTAAGGTGAAGCTAAAAATCGATTTCGTCAGGGCTTGACAAACTGGCGAAGGGAGGATAAAATTAAGGTATGACTAAATCAGAATTGAGGCACAAGCTCGCGCCGAGCGAGGCCGTCGAAGATTACCTCAAGACCATCTATCTGCTGCGCGAAGAGGCGCTGGCCCGTGGCGAATCGGGCAAGGTGACGACCAACGCGCTGGCCGAACGGCTGGACGTGGAACCTGGCTCGGTGACAGGCATGCTCAAAAAGCTGGCGGGCGAAAAGGACGATGCGCCCAAGCTGGTGCGCCACACGCCCTATCACGGCGTGGAACTGACCGAGGTGGGCGAAAAGCTGGCGCTGGAGATTGTGCGCCATCATCGCCTGCTGGAACTGTATCTGACGCGCGTGCTGGGCTTCCATTGGGATGAGGTCCACGAGCAGGCCGACGAGATGGAGCATGTCATCTCCGAAGAGTTCGAGGAAAAGATCAACTCCATGCTGGGCGAGCCGCTAACGGACCCGCACGGCGACCCGATTCCGACACGCACAGGCGAACTGCCGCAGCAGCCGGAACTGGTGACGCTGATTGATCTGGAGCCAGGCCGCGCGGCACGCATCTGCCGCGTGCGCGACCAGAACCCCGAACTGCTGCGCCATCTGGAGACACTGCATCTGCTGCCCGATACCGTGGTGACGGTGCTGGAGCGCGCCCCCTTTGGCGGGCCGCTGCGCCTGCGCATTGCGGAGCCAGCGGGCGAGCCAGCAGGCGTCGCCAGCGGCGAAGCGGCCGCGAGCGCGAGCCGGACTGAACGCGAGCAAAGCATCGGGCCGCAGTTGGCGACTTCGATCCTGGTCAAACCATTAGCAGAATGAGGCTAGCAGACATTCGGCGACCTATCCCCTTGAGGGGGATTTCATTGTCGACAGGGCAGGCTTCGTTGTTAGAATCCTGGAGATATCCCTATGGCACTTATGGCTGAACGGGTGAAGGGTCGGCGCGCGGCGCAGGCCGTGGCGGTGGGGGATCGCCGGACGGTGGCGGCGGCGCAGGCGACCTTAGCGGGCAAGAGTCGGGGCATCTGGCGCGTGTTGCCATTTTTAGGCCCCGCTTTTATTGCCAGCGTGGCCTATATCGACCCTGGCAACTTTGCCACCAACATTCAGGGCGGTTCGGCGTTTGGCTATCAACTGCTGTGGGTGATTCTCGCCAGCAATTTGTTTGCCGTGCTGCTTCAGACGCTTTCGGCCAAGCTGGGCATTGCGACGGGCCACAATCTGCCGGAAATCTGCGCGAAGTATTTGCCGCGCCGCGTGAACCTCGGCCTGTGGCTGATGGCCGAGCTTGCCGCCATGGCAACCGATCTGGCGGAGTTCGTGGGCGCGTCGTTGGGCTTCTATCTGCTGCTGCATATTCCCCTCTTCCTGGCTGGGTTGCTGACCGGCGTGGTCACGTTCCTGCTGCTGGGGATGCGCCGCTTTGGCTTTCGCCCGCTGGAGGCGACCATTATCGTGCTCGTCGCGGTCATCGCGGGCAGCTATCTGATCGAGGTGCTGCTGGCGAAGCCCGACGCCGGGCAAATCGCCTTGCATACTGTGACGCCGCTGCTGAGCGGCAACAGCGTGCTGCTGGCCGTGGGCATCCTGGGCGCGACGGTGATGCCGCATGTCGTCTATCTGCATTCGGCGCTGACCCAGCATCGCATCGTGCCGGGAAACGACCAGGAGGCGCGGCGCGTCTTCCGCTTCGAGCAGGTGGACATCTGGATTGCCATGGGTCTGGCGGGCCTGGTGAACGGCGCGATGCTGATTATGGCGGCCTCGGTCTTCTTCGGGCATGGCTTCACCGCCATTGCCACCATTCAGGATGCCTATCGCACGCTGATTCCGCTGTTGGGTCCGGCGGCAGGCGTGGTCTTCGCGCTGGCGCTGCTGGCTTCTGGCCTGTCGTCTTCGACGGTGGGCACCATGGCAGGCCAGGTGATTATGCAGGGCTTCACCGGCTGGCGCATCCCCAACTGGCTGCGTCGGTTGATTACGATGCTGCCCGCGCTGATCGTGCTGGGCGTGGGCGTGGACCCGACAGCGACGCTGGTCATCAGCCAGGTGGTACTGAGCTTCGCGCTGCCCTTTGCGATTGTGCCGCTGCTGCTCTTCACGCGCCGCCGCGACATCATGGGCGCGCTGGTGAACCACCGCCTGACGTCCCTGCTGGGCGCGCTGGTCACGCTGGTGATTATCGCGCTCAATCTGCTGCTGCTCTGGCAGGTCTTCAGTGGGCTGGTGTAGGGGATGCTGCTTCCAATTAGCTTATAAGCGTTTTCCAACAGATGTAGCCTGAGGTAATCAGACCTACCCCACCCACAAACGTCACAACGGAGCCTGTAAGAATTGGGATGCCCCAGCCAGGGCCGCGCCCAAACATCGCAATTGCAAAAAAGAGAGTTAATAATAACCAGACTATCAGTGTTATGAGGAAAATCCATGCGGCTCTCTGGCGAACACCCTCAGCATCGAGATACATAGCCACAAAAGAGCTACCTGTACTCATAGCCGATATTGCAAAGCCTTCTATAGCTCCTGCCGATGTTCCCAAGACGATGCTCAGAAAGATATAGAACCAGAGCGGGTCTGTGCTATCACCTGGATACGTTTGACCATATTGAAAAATGGAGAGGAATAAGGTGATACCGAGCGCGAGTGCTTCACTTATCAGAATGATGTTGCGCGCCTCCGCCAGCTTTAGCTCTCTATGGTATCCAAGCGCATACGAGATCAGAGCCAGGGCAGCAACTGCCCCAACCGCCCCAGGCCATGATTGGCTCAACATGCCAACGCTGGAGCCTACGCCGCTCAACAAGCAAAATGCATAAAGCCACGTTGGAAACAAGAGAGTGCCACGTCTACTTAGAGCGCCACGTTTCCTTAAAGAACCATATGATGATGTAGCTGGCGCTTCGAAGGGGTCACTAACCTCTGTGTCCCTATAAGAGGGGTAGTCGTAGGAGGCTGAAGCGTAGTTGGGCGCGGATGAACCCCGTAATGGCCGTCTTGGCTCTGATGCAGGCTTACCATTGGTGCTTGAGGAGGAGGGGCGAGACTTTGTAGTTGTCGGAGAAGCCATCTCCAGGCGGCTGAGCGCATTGAGCAAGTCGGCCAACCCCTGATCGTAGCTGTTCTGGAAATCGATCCAGTGGATGCCATCTAAGCCGAAGAAAAGTTCGGTGGTGGTTTGCCAATTGAGCGGGATGATGTGCTTGTCCTGCCCGTCGGCATACTCATATTCCTGCCTCACATACTTTGATTCCATCGCCTCTGGCGAGAGGACCACCAATATGACCCGGCAGCGATCAATAGCCTTCTTGATCTCACTCCTGAAGTTCTGGCCGCCCTCCATCTTGCGCCGATCCACCCAGACAAAGAATCCGTGGTCCTTCAGATCGGATTCAAGCTCGTCTACAAAGATGCTGTCGTCGCGCGAATAGCTGATAAAAATACTCAGCGGCTCGCCAGCCATCGTCCGGCTCCTTCACATCCAGCATCGAGCGCTGCGCCAGAAACATGTCGAGGAAGAGGGCGCGTGGCGCTTTGCTCGCTGTCCATCAGCAGTATAACGCCTGTCACCCTCCGCGTCAAGAGGGGTCTGCTCTCAACGATCATCCAGGCAAGCAATGAGGTGTTGACAACCGCCGGATAATAGACCAGGCAGACGCGCTATTTTTATCTGCCATAGAAAGGGTGTCAACATGGCGCGCTTCTGGTTTTGGAAGCGAAAGAAGGCGCAGCTTCCCGCCAACCTGATCATGGAGGGGTCGCCCGCGCGTTTCGAGTATTTTGGCGGGCGGCGCTTCGTGAGCGAGGTTCCCTATGCCTTGCCCAAGGACAGCGGCGAAATTCAGCGTCTTGATTTCCAGCATTTCCTCCTCAAGTATGGTCTGCAAGGTAACTTCCTGGCCCCCATCGAACAACCCCTGAGCATTCTGGATGTGGGCTGCGGCACAGGCCGCTGGGCGATGGAACTGGCCCAGCAGTTCCCCAACGCCAAGGTCATCGGCGTCGATCTGGTGCCAACGGAGCACTTTACTACCGGCTATGGTCTGATCAAGCCGCCCGACAACTATACCTTCGTCAAAGGCAACGCGATGGAAGGGTTGTCCTTTGCCGACGACAGCTTCGACTTCGTACATCAGCGGCTGCTGGTGGCAGCCTTGCCGCGTGACCGCTGGCTGCCCGTCGTGCGCGAACTGGCGCGGGTGACACGCCCGGGCGGCTGGGTCGAACTGGCCGAATGCGGCTCGCCGCAGGATAACCCCTCCAATCCCTATCCTCGCCTGTGGGATACCTGGATTGCCTTTTGCCAAACCCGCGGCATCGACTTTACCATCGGCAAATCCATCGGCGCGATGCTCCAGCAAGCCGCGCTGCGCCAGGTGCAGCAGCACGAAGTCTTGTTTCCGATGGGCAAGTGGGGCGGGCGCGTCGGCGTCATGTCGGGCGAAGATTGCCTGGCCGTGGGCAAAGCGCTGCGCGCTGGCGTGGTGGCCGCTGGAATTGTCTCCGCTGAACAGTATGACGCGCTGCTCGAAGGGACGACAGCACAGTTCAGCCGACCAACCGGGCAATCCATTCTGTCGTTCTATATTGCCTATGGGCAGAAGGGCCGGTAGGGAAAGGAGTTCGCTTTTCTCTGGCCCCTCGTAGAGGGCAATATGAGATCGATTGATAAGGTGCTCGTGATGACGGACCCGACCCGCGAGCGCCCGCAGATGCTGGCGTATGTCACCAATGGCACGTCGGTCCCGCATCGTCGCATGGTCTATGTGACCAATGGCACAGCCACGAAGGCTGATTACACCGTGTTTATTGTCAACGGGACCAACATCCGTCCCACCGAAACGGTCTTTGTGATGAACCCCGACGCGCTGCGCGCGCTGGGATATTCCTTTTAGTTGGCTGGAGGTTCAGGTCACGCCTCTGCTCATGTCCAGGCGCATATCCGCAGCGTAAGCCGCTCGCAGCACCGTCGTTCCTGGCGGCGCTGCTGGCGAGCGCGCCTGGCGATGGATACCCTCCGGCTCTGAACGCACTCAGGTGCGCAGAACAAGCACGCGAGTGGTGGCATTCTGGCCTCGTGTCCGGTATGCTGGAACAGATACAACATAGCAGCAATCATCCAGAAGCCGGAGAATCGCCATGCAAGGACCACCATCCAACGCCGCGCGCCCGCTGGGCACGCTCAAACTCTGGGGCGAGCCGGTGCGCGTATGGCCGATCCTCGTTGGGCTGGGCATCACGCTCTTTCCGTTCGACTGGCTCAGCCAGGTCTGGACCCCGTTCGGCAACCTCTTCGATCAGGTCTTTGTCAGCGAGGTTCAGCACGCCATTGGGCACGCCACCATGTTCTTGCTGATGAGCCTGCTCGTGCTGCTCTCCATTCCGGCGCTGCGTCTGCGCCCGGCACGCTATCTGGGGCTGATGCTGCTGGTGGGCGTGGGGCAAGAAGCCCTGCAAGACCTCTTCAAGCAAGTTCCGCCCAACATCTACGAAGGCCGCGACCTTTTCTTCGATGTCACCGGAGCCGTCGCGGCCTATCTCCTGGTCAGCGCCTGGCACTGGCTCTTCCTTAGGAAGCAGCGCGCCGCGTAGGTTGCCCGTTCCTCGGCCAATTTTTGCGATGCCGTGTCCATCATGCCAAATCAGGACCATTGCTGACCGCATATGCCTGTATACTTCCCTATGCAACAGCGAAACAGCGTCGACGGTGGCGTTACCTGCCAGCGCCGACCCATTGTAAGCACAGAGAAGGAAGCAGATGAGCGAATCGAGCACCACGCAGCCGGAGCAGGATGGTCGAGCCGATTTTGATTTCTTCATGGGCAAATGGAAGGTGCATCACCGGATGCTGCGGAAGCGGCTGAAGGGATCGCAGGAATGGGAGGAGTGTGAAGGCGTCGCGGTTGCTCACAAGGTGCTGAACGGGCTGGGCAATGTCGACGAAATTACCGTGGAACGCCCGTCGGGGTCGACCGTGGGAATGACCGTGCGCCTCTTCGACCCAGCGTCGCGGCTGTGGAGCCTCTATTGGGCCGATAGCGTGCATGGGTGGAATTACCACACCGCCCAGCTCGGCGCGTTCAAGGATGGGCGCGGCGAGTTTTATGCCTGTGATCCCTTCGAGGGCAAGAGCATCTTCAGCCGCTACATCTGGTCGAGCAGCAGCGCAACGTCTTGCCGCTGGGAACAGGCATTTTCAGAGGATGCTGGCAAAACCTGGGAAAGCAACTGGATTATGGATTTCGAGCGCATCAGCTAAGCCTCTTGCAGCCGCTGAATGGTAGCAGTCAGCCAGGTCTGCTCGGCGCGCAGCAGCATCAGGATGTGCTCCATCGCCAGGTCCACGCCCTGGCTATGCTCGTGCCTGGGGGCACGCTCGTGGGCGCTGATCTGCTCCTTCAGATGGCTCAAGCGCTGGCGCAGCAAATCAAGCGCCTCCGCCTGGGGCAGATGATCGAGAAACATCAGGCCCACGTCTCCGGCAAAGGTCATGCGCTCGGCGCGGGCCAGATTTTCGCGTAGCAGATCAATAAACACGCGCTCGCCGGATGGCGTAATGCTGTAGACCTTGCGCGGCGGGCGCTTCCCCTCTTGTTCGCTGCGCACCTCCACATAGCCCGCCTGGCTTAAGCGCTCCAGCAGCGCGTAAGCGGTGGGCTTTTTCATATCCGTCACCCGGCTCAGATTGCGCTCGATAAACTCGTTGATCTGATAGCCGTGCTGGCTCTGGACCTTCAGAATGCCCAGCAGCAGCAGTTCTCGTTCATCCAAGCGCCTGCTCCTTTCAGCCTCTTGAGATAGTCAAAGCCGTTTAATCACTCTTGACTATCTCTTCCTCACCGCGCTATAGTCATCACAGAAATATAGTCAGATGTGACTATATCAGATGCTCTGCTGCGTGTCAACGCTGCCGCCAGGGCAGTAGCCGTTGGGATGGCGCGCTTCATCGTCAGCCATCTTGCATGGCTTTACCGGCGCGGTACATAGTAAACATCAGCGAAATACACATCTTGAAGGAGCGTATGCATGCGTCGCGCGGGACGGTCGCCACTGCTGCTCATGGCGCTGACCGTTTTTATCGATATTACCGGTTTTGGCTTGATTCTGCCGCTGCTGCCGTTCTGGGCCGAGCGGCTGGGCGCTGGCCCGGTGGGCGTCACGCTGATTGTGACGGCTTACGCGCTGGCACAATTCCTCTTCACCCCGCTCCTGGGGTCGCTTTCAGACCGCTATGGGCGGCGGCCCATCATTCTGCTGTCCCTGCTTGTCGAGGCGTTTGCCTTCGCCTGGACGGCGCTGGCCGGGTCGCTGCCGCTGCTGCTGGCGGCGCGCTTCATCGGCGGGCTAGGCGCGTCGAATATCGGTTCGGCGCAGGCGGTGGTGGCCGACGTGACGCCGCCAGAAGGCCGGGCGCGCGGCATGGGCCTGATCGGCGCGGCGATTGGCCTGGGCTTTGTGGTTGGCCCGGCGCTGGGCGGCGTGCTCTCATCCCTGGGCGCGGCGCTGCCGTTCTGGGCGGCCATGGGCGTGGCGCTGGCAAACGCGCTGCTGGTGCTGGCCTTCCTGCCGGAAACGCGCCAGCTACGTGCCGAACGAACACCAGATGCACCCGCCAGACAGGAAGCGCGGACGCTCTTCGCGGGCTGGGGGCGCACGCTGCGCCAGCCGGGCGTGGCGCGCCTGGCGGCAATCAGCCTGCTCTTCACGCTGGCCTTTACGGCCATGGAAGCGGTCTTCCCGCTGTTTTCGCAGCGCGTCTATGGCTGGACAGCCGAGCAAAATGGGTATATCTTTACCTATGTCGGCGTGATGATCGTCATCATGCAGGGTTGGCTGGTTGGACGTTTGGTGAAGCGTTTGGGAGAACAGAGGCTCTTGATGGCCGGGTTGGCGCTGCTGGCGGTGGGATTGGCGCTCTTGCCCATCAGCACGCGGCTGGCGGTGCTGCTGGTGGCGCTGGGCATCTTGAGCGCGGGCGAAGGCGCGGTGACGCCCACAAGTTCGGCGCTGCTCTCCTTTGCCAGCCCGCCGGATGCCCAGGGCGAGACGCTTGGCCTGGCGCAGGGCGTGGCTGGCCTGGGGCGCATCGTTGGCCCGCTGCTGGCCGGAGTCCTCTTCACGGTGGGTGTGGGCGTACCCTTCATCGCTGGCGCGGTTCTCCTGGCGCTGGCAGCGGTTTTGGTCGTTCCCGCCTTGCCCAGAGCGCAGCGGCCTGAAGCCGCCTCGCCCGCGTGGCTCATCCCTGCTGAGAGCGATCTTGCCCGCGACGAGCAGGAAGTCTTTACCGGCTCAAATTAGTTGTAGTAGGGGAAAAAGAACATGTTAGTACTACAGTCCCACTTAAAAGGGGAAAGGTGGTACACTGGGTGAGGAGGTGAAGGGAGATGCATACCACCATCGGAACAGGCGCATCCTTCGGTTCAGAGGAACAGGAACTGAGTAGCCTCAGC
>Ga0209060_10000825_pt1 | contig 43618 bp, 45 predicted proteins | sample Coa_R1_8_FD_187155 | JGI IMG/M metagenome (GOLD analysis project Ga0209060, IMG submission 187155) | Surface soil microbial communities from Centralia Pennsylvania, which are recovering from an underground coalmine fire - Coalmine... | ecosystem: Environmental > Terrestrial > Soil >...
ACCCACCTGGCCCTCAACCCAACCACCCCAAAAATCCTAATCCTCAACCGCCGCGACTACCCCACCTGGAGCATCACCCGAAACGGCACCCCCATCTACACCCGCCTCAGCCGCGAAGACGGCCTCATCGCCATCCCCCTCCCCGCCAGTCCCTCCGAAATCGCCATTACCCCCATCCGCACCCCCGACCAACTCCTCGGCTACCTCATCACCGCCATCGCCATCCTGGCTCTCATCCTGCTCCGCCGCCGCAGACCTATCTAGCTGACCTAACGGGTGCGGGTGCCCATCTTCGCGCGGCCTCATCGCGCTAAGGGCATTCGCGCAAAGCACGAACTCTCGTTACCAACCATCCAAACAATGCGGTTTCGACTTCAAAATCCGAGACCGCACGTCCGCTCAAAGCTCACCACGCACCGCTGATTTATCATCACCATAGATGGACTCCACCGTACAAAACCTGCTCCTCTCCGGCGCGCAGCTCACCGACGCAGCCCTCGAACGCCTTCTCCCGTCACCCGACACCCTCCCCCACTCCATCCACCGAGCCATGCGCCACAGCACCTTCGCTGGCGGCAAACGCCTCCGTCCGATCCTCTGCATGGAAGCCGCCCGCATGGTCGCCGGGACTGGTGAAATCCCCGAAGGCGCAGCCAACCTCGGCGCAGCCCTCGAGATGATCCACACCTACTCCCTCATCCACGACGACCTACCCGCCCTCGACAACGACGACCTCCGCCGCGGCCAGCCCACCTGCCACGTCGTCTTCGGTGAAGCCATCGCCATCCTCGCCGGCGACGCCCTCCAAACCCTCGCCTTCCAAACCATTGCCGCCCTGCCCACGCCACCCGCCACCACCGTAGCCATCCTCCGCGAAGTCTCCCTCGCCATCGGCACCGGCGTAGGCACCAAGAGCCCCTTGCCCCCCGGCATGATCGGCGGCCAGGTCGTCGACATCGAATCCGAAGGCAAACAACCCAGCGCCGAACTCGTTGAATCCATCCACCGCGCCAAAACCGGAGCACTCATGACCACCAGCATCGTCTCCGGCGGCCTCTACGGTCTGGCTCAGTCCCACCGCAATAATCACGAAGACACCATCACCCGCCTCCGCACATTCGGCGAAAAAGCCGGCCTCGCCTTCCAGATCATCGACGACGTCCTCGACATGACCCAAAGCTCCGAAGAACTAGGCAAGACCGCCGGCAAGGACACGGCCAGCATCAAAGCCACCTGGCCCGCCGTCTACGGCATCGACCAATCCCTCAAGGACGCCGAACAACTCATAGCCGACGCCTTCGAAGCCCTAACCCCCTTCGGCGAAGCCGCCACACCCCTAAAATCCCTCGCCGCATACCTGGTCGAACGCAAACACTAACGACCGAAACAATCCAGCAATGCTCACCGAACCCGACATCCTCACCGCCCTCCGCGACTGCTACGACCCCGAACTCCCCTGCAACATCGTCGACCTCGGCCTCATCCGCTCCCTCACCATCGAGCCCGACCCCGAAGCCCCCGGCACCGGAATCCCCGGAGTCCCCCAGAAACACCGCATCGACCTAACCCTCACCCTCACCAACCCCACCGAAGCCGCCGAGTCCCAACTCCGCGCCCAGATCGCCAACCGCCTCGCCGGCCTCGAGACCGTCAGCCAAACCACCATCACGATCCTCCCCACGCCTGCATGGACCCCCCAGCAGATCACTCCCACCGGCCGCCGCATCCTCGGCCTCGACGGCAACCCCAACCTGATCCAAATCCGCTAGGCCCATGCCCCCCAAACCCACCATCGCACCCCGCCCGAAACGCCCCCGCGACCTACTCCGCCCGGCCACCCACCCCATCCACCCCTTCGACCAGATCCACAACACCGACACCAGCGGCCTCGTCCCCGCCGGCCACCTCCTCACCGGCCACCCCAACGACGAGCATGTCACCGCCTATTACGCCGTCGCCCCCAGCATCCTCCGCACCCTCATCGACCGCTGGCGCCCCACCGCCCCCCATCCCATCTCCCGCTACACCTTCGTCGACATCGGCGCCGGCAAGGGCCGAGCCATGCTCCTCGCCAGCGAACTCCCCTTCCACCAGGTCATCGGCGTCGAACTCAACCCCGCCATGGCCGACATCGCCCAGCGCAATCTCGACCTCTGGCTCGCCGCCCACGCCGCCGACACCACCGCCCACCCCATAGCCCCCATCCGCCTCCACCAGCAAGACGCCCTCGACTTCGACCTTCCCCGCACCCCCACCCTCGCCTTCCTCTTCCACCCCTTCGAAGCCCCCGTCCTCAAAGCCCTACTCCGCCGCATCGAAAACCACTACGCCAAACGTCCGGGCACCTTCGACCTCCTCTACGTCAACGCCGAGTGCGCCGACATCCTCGACAACCACCCCGCCTTCACCCGCCTCTGGCACGGCAAAATCGAGATGACCCCCGACGACCACGCCGCCGACCTCGAAGCCATCGCCCAACAAAAAGAGTACGGCTCCACCGGCGACGAAGAGTGCGCCATCTACCGCTACACCGGCCGCTCCAAACCTAACCGATAACAGTCGCCCCCACATCTGCCGTTGCCGTTCTTGCTCGTCATCTCAGCAAGAGATCTGCTTCTGCATTTGTCGTTGCAGTTCTTGCTTGTCATCCCGTAGGGATCTGCTTCTGTCGTTGTCGCTGCAGTTGCCTTTGCAGTTGCCTTTGCAGTTGCAGTTGCAGTTGCAGTTGCAGTTTGCAGTTGTAGTTGTAGTTGCAGTTGCAGTTGCAGGTCATTCTGAGCGCAGCGAAGAACCCCCGCATTTTGCCTGTGCCGCCACGACCCTCGCCACGTCGAAAAACCTACTCCCGCCCCACCCGCACCAAAAACAACCGCTCATCCCCACCCACATGTTCAATCGAAATCTCCCCATCCGCCCGCGCCACCACGCTCGCGAACTTCTCCCCCCACTCCACCAGCACCAGAGCATCCGACTCCTCCGCCATCTCCTCCAGACCCAGCGTCAGCAACTCCCGCTCCGTCTCCAACCGGTAAAGATCCAGGTGATACAGCTTCACCTTTGGCCCAACATACTCATGCACCAGCGTAAACGTGGGACTCGTCACATCCTCTGCCTCCGCCGCCCCCAGCGCCGCTGCAATTCCCTTCACCAGCGTAGTCTTCCCCGCGCCCAAATCCCCGCGCAGCACAATCATCTTCGGAGCAGGCAGCAACATCTCCGCCACCCGCTCCCCCATTGCCAAAGTCCCTGCCTCACTCCGCGTCTTAAACCGTTTCTCCTTCACACTCTCTCCCGTAAATCGCCCGTCGACGAAGACTCACTTCCTCACAGTAGCAGTTGCGCCCTTGTGAATCGATCCTGCACTTATACTTAAGAATCAGGTTGCCTTAGATCTTGCACGCCAACCTGCCTTGAGGAGTTCATGGCCGTACTAATTGAAGCGATCAACATCAAGCGCAAAACCTTATTCGAGTTTGAAAACGCCCCATTTGCCTGTCTGGATTCGGACATCACCACCCCCACCGCTCGCGGCGGCCAGACCCTTGTTCGCCTCAAGATCCGTAACCTTCTCACGAGTGCGGTATTTGAAAAGACATTCAAGGCGAATGACAAGTTCAAGGAGCCGGACCTCCAATTGGTCCCAGCCTCGTATCTCTACAGCGACGGCGATGGTTCTCACTTCCTCGATCAGGAGACCTACGAGACCCTCACCCTCGACGATGGAATGATCGGGAACGCCTTAGACTTCCTGATTGAAGGCGCATTGATTCAGCTGCATAAGTACAACGGCAATCCCATCGGCTTACAACTGCCCATGTTTGTCGAGCTGACCGTCGCCTACGCTGAACCCGCAGCGCGCGGCGACTCCTCAAGCGGCAGCGGAACCAAACTAGCCCGGTTGGAGACTGGCCTGGAACTCCGCGTCCCTCCCTTCATCAAAGAAGGAGAAAAGGTCAAAGTAGCGACCGAAAACGGCGAGTTCTCAGGAAGAGCATAAGCACACACGCGCTCGGTAGGCTCTGCACCTTTGCAGTAAATTTGAAGTGTGAGTTCAAGCACATTGAAGGTGTCCTGGTCATGGCACTCACACACACATGCCGAGCCACTCTCAGCAGGAGAAGTCTATTCCTGTTGATGGCCGTTCCCATGTTGGCGTGGGGACAGACGCGACAGCCTCCCGCACCGCATCATGCCGTCGCAACCAGATCATCATCGCCCTCTCATACCAGCGATGACAATGTGAAAAACGACCTGGACAGCTGTCGCATTCATCAAGTGACCGGCCTTCCGGGAAGTCACCAGTTCGCCAGCGATTTTATTGAAACCATAGCCAGTGATCCCAAAGATCCTGATCTGATATGGGGTCTCACGGCGGACCTGAGCAATCAGGTTCCACCGCAGGATCAAGCCATGTACATATCGAAATCCACCAATGGTGGCGCAACATGGACTCAGGTCGCGCGCATCGATTCCAAATACTTCGACGCGAAGATAGGCGAGGGCCTCCGCAACGGTCTAATCGTGTCGCCCGGTGGAACCTACTTTGTGATCACAACGCAACAAGGAGCCTTTCAGGTCATTCCTCAGCCAAATACATCTGAGACCATGGTGAAAGCCATCGTGGGTCCTCGCGTTCCTGACACGCCTCCAAAGTTGTCCATCACGAAAAAAGCAGGAGACCCCGTAAGGGCAAACGTTGTCGGAATGACGTCCGACGAAAAACATCTCATCATCGGCTACGGCTACTTCGACCTCGACCCCAAGATGTTCAGCTACCACAAGGACAACGATGGCTCATGGATCGAAGACGGGCCTCTCCCTCCACTTCCAACCGACATGGATCTTCTCTCCATGCAGTTCGATGATCCCCAAAAAACGGATCCGGGCTTCCTCTACGTTGGAACCGGCGATCAGGTCTACCTTCTCAACCGCCGCACCATGAAATGGAGTCGCATTTACGGCGTAGGCGCGGACTCCGCAATCCATGGAATGAGCGTTGTCGGAGGCCTTCACTTGGCAGCCTGTTGGGGAATCTACAACCCTTCAGGCCCGGGCACCGTACGCAGACTGATCAACGCGAGATTTCTCTTGCATCGAACGACAGATGAGACAGGTCCCAACCTTCGCGCCTACAGCATCGATGTCGACCCATCCAAACCAAACCGAGAGGTCGTAACCTCGCTCACAGGCGTGTACACAAGCGAGGACAATGGCGAAACCTGGAAAAGAATCAACGATCTTCCAGAAGAAGAATTCCGCTCCGCACATTTCAACTCCAACGGAACCATCCTCGTCTCTGGAATCGCAGGTACGTTTCTGGTCAATCCATTTTCAAACGCCTGCACACCTCACCTTAAAGTTCGCAATAAATAGCTCCGCATCGCTCGCCTTTCGAAGGAAGCATGAGCGCTAAGCCCTCACTCCGAATAGCGAGAATGACCTTTCAAATCTGGTGGATGGCCTCCAAATAATCCTGGACGCCAGTGCAGACAATCTGGACGCCAATGCACAGCAGAATAAACGCCGAAAGCCGCAACACGACCATCGTTCCCGATGCACCAAGCAAGCGCTCTGCGGCATTAGCGTAGCGATAGCAGATATAAATGCTGATGCAAACCAGCGCGATGCCGACAAACGATGCAATCAAAACTCTGGGCGAAAGAAACGACGATGCGTGCAGTTCCGCAGGCAGGTGCGCGCCGAGCGTAATCGCAACCGAGATGGAGCCCGGGCCAACCGTGAGCGGCATCGTGTAGGGATAAAAAGCGCGATCAAGAACACTGGAATCCTGCGCGCTGTTCGAGCGAGTGCTGGTCGAATCCCGCGACAGCAGTGACCATCCCGTTACAGCCACGACAAGTCCTCCGCCGATTTGGACGGCGTAGATGGAGATGCCGAAGAAGGTAAGAATTTTGACTCCCCAGAGCAGCGAGCCAATCAACAGAAAGAAACAGTAGGTGGCAATTTTTCGTGCAAGCGCGCGATGCACCGCCGGCTCGAGTCCGCTGAAAACATTGAGGAGAACCGCAGCGGCGGCCAGTGGATTAACGACAGGAAAAAGCGCTGCGACCACGAGAATCGTGGCCTCGATGACGGTCGATGCACCATTATGAAGATCAATCACCGGCTGAGACTTCCTCGTTTATCTTGCGAGGCAACAAAGGGAAACAAAGAATGAAGCACTTGGTGAGCAAATATACATCTTAGCGGTGGGAGCGACGCAAAAGCTTTCTGCAAGGACGCTTGTAAGCCACTGCTCACGCTTCGGTGGAGCGACCTATTAATTACTGGTCCCCCGCAACCCACAAATCCAATCCGCCCCACTCTCATCTCTTACCCGATATCGAAACGCATCTGACAAATGTGTAACCGTATCGGTTGCAAGTACCGTATGCTCATCCATCGCTTGAGCCGCAAAGTCCCCCGCCAACCCATGCAGATAAACCGCAGCCTCCACTGCCCGCTTCACATCGTCAGGAAACTGAGCCAGCATCCCCGCCACAATCCCCGTCAGAATATCCCCACTCCCACCCTTAGCCATCGAAGGATTCCCCGTAGTATTCACCGCAATCGACCCATCCGGATGCGCCACCAGCGTCCGCCATCCCTTCAACACCAGCGTCAGATTATGCTCCGTAGCAAACCGCCGAGCCAATCCCACCCGATCCGCCTCAACCTCCTTCACCGTCATCCCAACCAACCGAGCCATCTCCCCCGGATGCGGCGTCAACACCATCACTCGCCCAGCCCCATCCAGCAAATCCGCCTTCCCCTCAAAAGCATTCAACGCATCCGCATCAATCACCATCGGAACCGTAGCCTTAGCCACCAGCCTCCGAGCAAACTCCGAAGCATCCCCCTCCGTTCCCAACCCTGGCCCCACCGCCACCACCTTAATCCCCTTCATCAACCCCTCAAACCGCTCCCCCTCCAAATTCTCAAGCGAAACCCCATCGGCAACGAAACCGGGTGCCCCATATCTCGATTCTGAGATGTGGGCATCGTCCGAAGGACGACCGCCTTCCACCAACGGAGCCACCATCAACTCCGGAGCCACCCCCGCTACAATCCCCACAACCCTCTCCGGAACCGCCGCCGTCACCAACCCCGCGCCCGTCCTCAGCGCCGCCAGCGAAGCCATCGCAGGAGCCCCAGCCTTTCCCCAACTCCCCCCCACCACAAGCACGTGCCCAAACTTGCCCTTGTTGGAATTCACGCCACGCGCCTTCTCCGCTACAACCTTCGAGGTCCCCGTCCACGTCAACCCCGAAGCTGAAACCACCGCCGCCTCAGGAGACCCGATCCCCGCCACCACCACTGGCCCAAACGTCCCACGCGTCAGATGCCCAAACACATGAGCCATCTTCGGAGCGGTAAACGTCACAACCGCATCCGCCCGATACGCCCCCTCCACCGTCTGCTCCATCGAGTCCGAGTCCCACCCCGAGGGCACATCGACCGCAACCACAGGCACACTCAACCCCTCGACCATCTGCCGCAGCCCAGCCGCAAGCCCACGCAGCGGAGGCTTGAACCCAGTCCCCACCACAGCATCCACCAACAACTCCGCATCCCCCAGAACATCGCTGCAAGCCTTAAGCCCAGCCTCATCCACCACTTCGCGCACTGCCACCCCCGGAGCCTCATCACGAAGTCGCCTCAAAGCCGCTGCAGCCTCACCCTTCACCTCACCCATCCGCCCGAGCAGCACCACCCGCACCGTCCAGCCCGCCCCCGCCAGCACCCGAGCCGCAACAAACCCGTCTCCCCCATTGTTCCCCTTCCCACAAAGCACCGTCACCCGCTCCGACGCCCAATACTGCCGTAAGCAGAACCCAACCACCGCCCCACCAGCCGCCTCCATCAAATCCCCCAGCGGAACCCCAAACTCTTCAACCGTCCGCCGATCCGCCGCCCCCATCTCCGCTGCCGTCAGAATCTTCATCCCTACCTTCTACCCCATTCCCAAAAAAATAAAAAATGCGCTCAAACCAGCCGCACCCTCGCGACCCGATTTAAGCGCATCCACAAACCACACTTACCAGTCTTCGCACCGCTAGTTAACCAGCAAGTACCAACCGAAAAACCTACTCCGACGCCCCCACATCCCCAGCCTCAGCCACCGGCTGAACCTTAGGAATAAAGTAGCTCTTATCCCATAGCGCCTTATAGAAAGTCCCTGTTAATTCAGCAGCTTTCGGCCCAAACGTAGGTCGTCCACCCTCCAGAAAAAACACCGTAACAATCCGCCCGCTAGGCGTATCCGCATACGACCCAAACCACCCAAATCGAGTCCCATTATTCGAACAAGTCCCCGTCTTCCCCATCACCGGAAACTGGTTGAAATTAGCCCTTAAAGACCGCGCCGTGCCATACAAAACCGCACCTTGCATCCCATCTTCAATCTCAGGAATCAGTGGAGCAATATTTAAAGTCCGCTTCACCTTCGGCTCAAACATCGCAACATCCATCTGCGTCTCTGGATGCTGCAGATAATAAAGCGTTCCCCCATTCGCAATCGCCGCAACCAACGCCCCAAGCTGTAGCGGAGTCATCGAAACGCTCTCGCCAAACGAGCACATCCGACCCACGCCACCCAGCGATGCCGGCAGTTCCTCATCCGGATATATTCCCAACTGCTCGCCCTGAATGTGATACCCAGCCAGTTCCCCCAGCCCGAACTGGTTCGCATAATGCTTCACACGCTCAAAGCCCAGCGACCGTCCAAGTGTCTCAAAATAAGCGTTATTAGAGTGCGCCAGCGCCTCGGTCATGGTCAGGTGATACTTCCCTCCCAGATTCACCGGCGTATCCTTCCGCACAATTCCTTCTTCAAGCGCAGCCAGCGCCACCGTCAGCTTGATCGTCGAACAAGGCTCAGCGCCGCGCGACAAAGCCAGCTTCTGGTTCACCATGGCCAGAATCCGCCCGTTATCGGGATTGATCGCCACGGCCGTCCCGTTCATGTTACCCAGCGCTTCGATGGCCGCCGCGCGAACCACCGGATCCTCACCCTCGGTCACATCGCCCAGCGTCAGATTATCGGCAAAGGAACTAGCGGAAAAATGTTCATAGTACTTGGTCCGCCGCACTGCAAGCTTCGTCTTCGCACCACGCCCGCGCCCGTGCGATACAACAGTCTTTGAGGTCGCCACAGCGTGCGTACTGGCGTGGACAGTCGCTTTACCAGCATGCGCGGTCGTCGTCTTCGCCTTAGTCGAAGTATGCGTCGTCTTCGCTACGTGCTTCTTCGTCGTGGCGGTTGTCGTCGCACGCGCCCCCGAGCACAGTGCCAGGCTGCACAAAATCACGCCCAACATTCGCGCGTATCGCGACATCGACAAACCTCCCGTCCGGGACAAAGCAATTCTCCTGCCATTATCTCCGGTCATTCTTGGAACGCTCTCATCCATTTGCACGAAGCGCAATGACACAAAGATATCAGCCATTCTATCGAAACCCCGAAGAAGCTATTTTAGTTGCTACGGCGTAAAAACGCCGGAATGTCGAGTTCATCCGGCTCCGCCTGTTCCACCGGCGCCGCTACCGTCCCGCCAAAAGCCGCTGCGCGAATCACAGGATCCGCAACCGGCAGCTCTCCCGTCCCACTCCAGGTGTCCTCCGATTGCACCCGCGCCACACTCGAAACGTGAGCCACTTCCCTATACCGCTCCGGCAACTTCGGCTCCTCTTCGTTGGCCTCGTCCCGCGATCGGCTCGACCGGAAAAAATCATCATCAAACACCGAAGCCGGCACTGGCACCAATTCCTGCTGAGCCTTTGCCACAACAGCACTTGCCTCCACCACGGGAGATACCGGGGATTCCGCTCGATCCTGAACCGTCGGCGCCGCCCAAACCTCAGGTGCCGGCTCAGCAAAAGCCTCGCTGGCAAATCGCGGAGCCGTCGGCCGTGCATTTGTCACTCGCGGCTGAATCGGAACCTCATACCGCACCGTAGGCAACGTCGCCTCCGCCAGCATCCGCTCCCGCCGCTGCGGCATCTCCTGCTGCTTGAACCCCGTGGCAATGACGGTGATCTTCACTTCATCGCCCATCTTCTCGTCCTGCACCGCGCCGAAGATGATGTTCGCATCCTCATGCGCTGCATTCTGAATAATCGTCGAAGCCTCGTTCACCTCGCTCAACTTCAAACTGCTCGAGCCTGTGATGTTGATCAAAATTCCACGAGCCCCATCGATCGCACCAGCCTCCAGCAGCGGTGAAGCCATCGCAGCCATTGCCGCCTCTACCGCGCGATTCGCACCCGACCGCATCGCCGTTCCCATCACCGCATAGCCCATGCCAGCCATCGTCGTCTTCACGTCAGCAAAGTCGCGATTGATCACGCCCGGAATCGTAATGATGTCCGAGATACCCTGAACACCTTGTCGCAGCACATCATCCGCAATCCGGAAGCTCTCAAAGAATCCCGCATCCTTCGCTACGGCCAGCAACTTCTCATTCGGAATCACGATCACCGTATCGACCGACTCCAGCAGCTCCTGCATCCCGCGCTCGGCCTGCATCATGCGCCGCTTTCCTTCAAACGCAAATGGCCGCGTCACCACTGCCACTGTCAGCGCGCCCATCTCGCTGGCCAGCGAAGCAATCACCGGAGCAGCGCCTGTCCCGGTGCCTCCGCCAAGTCCAGCCGTCACAAACACCATGTCCGCGCCCTCGAGCGCCTCAATGATCTTGTCCGAATCCTCAAGCGCAGCACGCCGCCCCACATCCGGATTCGCTCCTGCACCCAGACCACTCGTCAGCTTCACACCCAGCTGCAGCTTCACCGGAGCATTCGAAACCTGGAGCGCCTGCACATCCGTATTCGCCGCAATAAACTCGACGCCTTCAACATGCGCCGCGATCATGCGATTGACGGCATTATTCCCGCCGCCTCCAACACCAATCACCTTGATCTTCGCGCCATGCGGAATTTCATCGTGATAGTGAATGCGAATGTCGTCATCAGGCAGATTGGGCATGGTTCAGGACTCCTTCAAGTCCCTTAATTCTCACACCTTCACGCCCAACGCACGACCCACGTTTTCCACCGGGGTACCACAAATGGTTCAACAGCCTAACTCCAAAACTGGCTTTAATAATCAGCGTCTTACGCGTAGACAAATTTATTACGTGGTTTTCAAGGCGATTGACGGTATCATCAAATCCTTCCCACTCGGCGAACACGATCTTCTTCATCGAGTCAGTTGGCTATCAGTCGTTTCATAACAAGACTTTTTGGGGCCCTGAAATACTCTGCATTCGATTCCTGCAGGCAGGCACAACTGTCTGCACCGTCTCTGAAGCGGATCGGAAAGTGAGGCCACGCCAATGACTCCGTTCTACGAAGAACTTGACGCCGGTTACGTCCTGACCCTGGAAGAGATCACCAATCTCACCGAAGAGGGTGGCAAGCCCGCCGACACCCTCATGAACGTCGTCGCCCTCATTGCGACACGCTTCAAGACCGACGTCTGCTCGGCCTATCTGCTCGAACCCGATCGCTCGAACCTCGTCCTGGCCGCGACCCTCGGCCTCCATCCACGCTGCATCGGCACGCTGCGCCTCAGACTCAGTGAAGGTCTCGCCGGTCTGGTCGCCGAACAGGTAAGACCCGTAGCTGTCGAGGACGCACCCAATCACCCACGCTTCAAGTACTTCAAAGAATCTGGCGAAGAGGCATATCATTCCTTCCTGGGTGTTCCGCTTATTGACCGCGGAATCCTCCAAGGCGTTCTCGTCGTGCAAACCAAAGAGCCACGCACCTTTCGCGAAACTGAGATCCGCATGCTGGCTGAGGCTGCCAACCAGGTCGCGCCTGTCGTTAGCGAAGCCCGCACTCTCGATCGCTTCATCGCCCCGGCGCAGGAGCGTCTCTGGTCTCTAGCACGCAATCTCTGGTGGAGCTGGGACCACGACTGCGTCAGCCTCTTTCGCGATCTCAGCCCCACACGCTGGCGCCAGACGAATCAGAACCCCATCTCCCTTCTCAACGAAATGCCGTTGGACGAGATCGAGCGCCGCGCCGCAGAGCTGATGCTGCATGGCCGCATCAACTACGCCTACCGTCGCCAACAGGAGTATCTGCAAGCCGACCGCACCTGGGGCGCAACCAACGCAGGCGTCTTGCGTCCGCGCCCGGTAGCCTACTTCTCCGCTGAATTCGGCCTGCACGAATCTCTCCCCATCTACTCCGGCGGTCTCGGCGTCCTCGCTGGCGACCACATCAAGAGCGCATCCGACCTCGACATCCCGCTCATCGGCATCGGCCTCTTCTATGGCCAGGGATACTTCCTCCAGCGCCTCGACGACACCGGATGGCAGCTCGAAGACTACCTCCAGACCGACGTCAACCAACTCCCCATGCAGCCCGCCATCGGCGCAAACGGCGAACCCATCGTCATCGAAATCCAAACCCGTAGCGGCTCCATCCGCGCCAAGGTCTGGCGAATCAAAGTCGGCCGCTGCGACCTTCTCCTCCTCGACTCCAACGTCCCCAGCAACGCCCCCGAGGACCTCGAACTCACCTCGCGCCTCTACGGCGGCGACGGTCGCACCCGCATCCGCCAGGAACTCCTCCTCGGCGTCGGCGGCTTCCGCGCACTCAAAGCCATGGGCATCACTCCCGGAGTCCTCCACCTCAACGAAGGCCACAGCGGCTTCGCAGTCTTCGAGGCCATACGCACTCGCATGGTCGAAGAAGGCATGGACTTCGACCACGCTGCCCGCCAGGTTCCACGCGAGGTCATCTTCACCACGCACACACCCGTCCCCGCCGGCCACGACCGCTTCAGCCCTCAACTCATCGAAGAGCACCTAGGGCCTCTGCGCGAACAACTCGGACTCTCACACGAAACCCTCATGTCCTTCGGCCGCGTCTATCCCACAGACCTGCAGGAAACTTTCTGCATGACCGTCCTCGGCCTCAAACTCTCCCGCCGCGCCAACGCGGTCTCCTCGCTACACGGTGAAGTCTCGCGCGCCATGTGGACCAATCTCTATCCCTTCAAGCCCGAAGACGCCGTGCCTATTGGCCACATCACCAACGGTGTCCACGTCCCCTCCTGGTTAGCCCCGCAGATGTGTCGCCTCTACGACCGCCATCTCGGCGTCGGATGGCAATCGAACAGCGGCGCCGCAGCAACCTGGGAAGCCATCGAAAACGTAGACGACGGCGAACTCTGGGAGACTCACCTAAGCCTCAAATCAAATCTTCTGGAATTCGTCCGCCGCCGCGCCGTCGAACAAGCTGAACGCCGCGACGAACCACGCGAAACCCTCCTCCATCTCAGCAAACTCTTTACCCCCGACGCCCTCACCATCGGCTTCGCACGCCGCTTCGCCACGTACAAACGCGCCAACCTCCTCCTCGCCGACATCCAGCGCCTAGCCTCCATGGTTAACGACCCCAAGCGCCCCGTGCAATTCGTCTTCGCCGGCAAAGCCCACCCGCTCGACGAACCCGGCAAGCAGGTCCTGCAGCAGATCGCTCAGATGATGCGCGACAACGAGTTCGCCGACAAGTTCGTCTTCATCGAAGACTACGACATCAATGTAGGTCGCCATCTCGTACAAGGCGTCGACGTCTGGCTCAATAACCCACGCCGCCCCCTCGAAGCCTCCGGCACCAGCGGACAAAAGGTCGTCCTCAACGGCGGTCTCAACCTCTCCGTCCTCGACGGCTGGTGGGCCGAAGCCTACGACGGCCTCAATGGCTTCGCCATCGGCACCGGCCGCACACACTCCGACATGGACGTCCACGACAGCCGCGACGGCGAAGACCTCTACCGTGTCCTGCACGAAGAGCTGATCCCGCTCTACTACCAACGCGATCAGGACGGCCTGCCTCGGGGATGGATCAAGCGCATGAAGCGAACCATCCGCACCCTAGGCTGGCGCTTCAACGCCGACCGCATGGTCATGGACTACACACGGCACTGCTACGTCCCCGCAGCTGGCGGCACGTCCAGCGCGATGAAGACCATCTCGTAGCGCGCCTAGCGGACTGCAAACTTATACGTACCCGAACCAATCGAGGTCACAAAAGCATCTCCCTCGCGTCGAGCATTGAGCGCCTGTCCGTCCTGCGTAACCGTGCTCGAAGCCACACCCGGCATATACACCGTAGCCGTGGTATTCGCGGGAGTATGCACGTTAAGCTGCAACCCACCATCTGCACCACGAGTCCAGTCCGTAGTCACCAACCCATAAGCCGAGTCATACTCGGCATGCACATGGCCCAGACTCGCATCGATGTGCGGACGAATCACCAGATGATGAAAACCTGCTCCCGCCGCATCCGTATCGATCCCCGCCACGCGCCGATAAACCCAGGCCATCACCGACCCAAACGCATAGTGGTTATAGGAGTTCATCGACGGATCACCCGTATCGCCATTCCACCGCTCCCACCACGTCGTCGCGCCCTTCTTCACCATGTACCCCCACGACGGATACGTATCATTCAGCAGAAGCCGATACGCCATATCCGCACGACCCTGCTCTTCCAGCACGAACAATAGAAAAGGCGTCCCCAAAAATCCCGTCGTCAGATGATTCTCATGCGCCTCAATGTCCTTGACCAACCGCCCAGTAAGATTCGCCTCCAACTCCTTCGGAGCAAGCCCCGCATAGAGCGTCAGCAGATAAGCCGTCTGCGTATCGCCCGCCACAGACCCATCCGCATGCACATACTCCTTCCGATAAGCCGCAGCAATCTGCTCATAAAGCTGCCGATACTTCTCAGTATCCTCAGTCCGTCCCAGCGCAGTACTCATCTCTCGCATCTGCCGAGCCAGCAGTGCCCAGTAAGCTGTAGCCACAAGGTCCTTCGGACTCTTCTGATCCGGAGCAAGCCAATCAGCATAGTTATTTCCTAACGCCTTCTGCCGCAGATAATTCGGATTCGTCCGCACGATGTAATCCATCCACTTCTCCATCGCTGGCCAGTTGCGCTCAAGCACAGCGCGATCCCCATACTGCATCCAAGTCGCATACGGAACCAGCACCCCCGCATCGCCCCATCCAGGCGCACCCGGATGCTCATCCGTGGCGTCCAGCAGATCCGGCGAGACATCCGTAAACGCACCGCCTGGACTCTGCCCATCCACTACATCCTGCATGAACTTGTGCGAGAACGAATCGATATCGAAGTTGTACGTCCCCGTCCGCCAGAACACACCCGCATCGCCCATCCATCCCAGCCGCTCATCCCGCTGCGGACAGTCCGTAGGAATCGACACAAAATTTCCCCGCTGCCCCCAAATCCCCAATTCATACATCCGGTTAAGCAACTCACTCGAAGTCTTCAGCCGAAACGAAGGCGTCTCCGGCAAACTATTCAGCACCTGCCCTTCAAGCACCCCCAGCGCAGGCTTCCCCGGAAGCCCAGAAACCTGCACATACCGAAACCCATGAAACGTAAACGCCGGTTCCCAAACCTCCTCACCCTCCCCACTCAACGTGTATAGATCAGTAGCATCCGCATTCCGCAGATTCTCCGTATACACCGTCCCATCCGGATTCAGCCTTTCCGCAAACCGCATCCGCACCGTCGTTCCACGAGGCCCACGCACACGCAGCCGAACCGTTCCGACCAGGTTCTGTCCCATGTCGAACACCGCATCACCCGCAGCCATCGTGATCGCCACCGGCTTGACCGTCTGCGCAAGATGCACCGGCAAATCAGACTGTGCCGAGACCTGCACTGCCGACGCAGGCGCACCGGTCACGACCTCATTCCATCCACGCCCACCAGCAAAATGAACCGCATTCCACCCAGCCTGCACCAGCCGAGCATCATAAGCCTCACCTGCATAAATCTCCGACGACACAATCGGCGCAGCCGCACTCTTCCAGCTCGTATCCGTCGCAACCACCTGCTTCGACCCATCCGCAAACGTCATCTCCAACTGCGCCCGCAACAGGTCAGGTCCCGTAAATATATGCACACCCGACCACATCATCGGGCTCCCATGCCACCCCGCGCCCAGCATCGCGGCCAGCACATTCTGCCCCTTCGCAACCATCGGAGTCACGTCATAGGTCTGGTACAGCACCCGTTTGCGATAGTCCGTAAAGTCCGGCGTCAGCGCAGAATCCCCCACCGCCTTCCCGTTCAGATAAGCGCGATAACTCCCCAGAGCCGTCACATACAACCGAGCCGAAACAACCGGACTCGAAACACCAAACTCCCTACGAAACAGCGCACCATCCGTCGAAACCCGTTCCGGCGCCTCCGCGAGCGACATATGATCCGCCGCCGTACCCAGCCGCAGCTCCGTCACCGAGCCCAGATCCTTCGCCGCACTCCACTCCGTCGCATCAGTCTTGCGTACCTGCCACTGCGCATCCGTGACAATATCCCGTGCCTTCGCATTGCCCCCATCGATCCGCAGCACCGCAGCCAGTGCAGCCGGAAGAGACACCTTCGCATCCCTGGACTTCGGAGCAGCAACACTCACCACAATCACATTGTCACCCTTAGCCCCATCGCCATACACCAGCCGATCACGAACATCCTCGCGATCAAACGAGTTCCACTCCGACTTGTGCCCCGTCACCGCCCCATTCACATGCGCTGTAAACACACCCGGACTGAAGACATGCAGACTAGCCGAAAGCGGCTTCTTATCCAGATGAAGCTTGTACTCAAACTCAGCTGTCGTAGGTTGCGCAGCCTGCCCCGCCTCAGCCTCCGGCAATGCAATCCAACGAATACTGTGCAGCTCCCGCTCCGCCTCCGGATCATTGCGCCGAATCCACTCTGCCTTCCAATCGCCCGGCTGCAACAGACCCATCTCCCACCACGCCGGACTCGCCGCGCTCGCAGACTTGCCGTGCCCATCCCACACCTCAACCGTCCAGAAGTACCTCTGCCGCGACTTCAACTCCGGCCCACCATAAGCAATGCCAACGCTCTCCGAAGAATCCACGCGCCCGCTGTCCCACACATCGCCCTTACCCTGCGCCAGAGCCGCCGCAGATTTCGCCACCAAAATCCGATAGCCCGACTGCTTCCAATCCCGCTCCGCAGCATCGCTCTGCCACGAAAAAGCAGGCCTCACCACGTCAATACCAAGAGGATTCGTTCGCTGTTCCACCCTCAGTCGAACCGGAGCCGCATAGACAGCGCTCCCCACAGACAGCAGCGCCATCACCACGACCAGCTTGCATCCACCCATCCAACCGACGATACCCCACCGCTGCAGCAAGCCCACACTACGCGTCATCCCATCCTCCATGTTTCAAACAGCAAACATGTTAGCCGACGGAACTCCCAATACGCAGCTTATTGAACAAATGATTCTGTAGACCGTCACCCAAACAGAGGCACCTCAAATCGGTGTGATCGATGCCAATCGGTGTTAAGCCTCTAAAAGCTCCCGGCAAAGATAGCCTTCAACTTCGCCCGCAGCCCCTGCTCCTCGCTTGCCCGCCGAACCTGCGTCCGATGCGTATACAGCAGCATCCCAATCGCCGCTGCAAACTCCGGCTTGGCCAACTCAGCCGGCATCCTCGATAACGGCACCGGATACCCCACTCGAGCAGGAACACGCAGCAAACTCTCCGCATTATCCAGCAGCCCCGACATCATCGCGCCCCCACCCGTCAGCACGCACCCAGCGCCCAGAGCTTCCAGCACACCACCCTGCCGCAGGTTATCCCGCAGCATCGTAAATAACTCACGAGCCCTCGGCTCCAGAATCTCCGCCAAGAATCTCTGCCGCACCATCCGAGCCGGCTGCCCACCCGAGATAGCCAGATCCCCACCCACCTCAATCTCATTCAACTGCGGCACTGCCGTCACCACGCAATGCCCATACGTCTTCTTCAAAAACTCGGCCTCTTCGACAGTCACATGCAACCCAACGGCAAGGTCATTCGTAAAGTGGTCGCCACCAATCGGCAGCACCGCCGTGTGCGCAATCGACCCCTCAAAAAACACCGCCAGCTCCGTCGTGCTCGACCCAATATCCGCGATGCAGACACCAAGCTCCCGCTCGTCCGCACTCAGCACAGCCTCCGCCGCAGCAATCCCTTCGTAAACTGTATCCATCACCTCAAGCCCCGCCCGGTTCGCACATGTAATCACGCTCTGCGCCACGCCACCCGAGCAAGTCGAAAGATGCAGATTCACCTCCAGCTTGTTCCCCACCATCCCCACCGGATCGTGAATCCCCGGCTGGTCATCCAGGATGAACTCCTGCGGTAGCAGATGCAGCACCTCGCGGTCCGGAGGCAGCGCCACACTCCGCGCCCTGTCCACCGCCGCCCTCACCTCTTCACGCGTAATCTCCCGCATCCGGCTGCCCATGCTGATGCCGCCGCGCGAGTTCACCCCACGCACATGCGTCCCGCCGATTCCCACAACTGCCGTCTCAATCCCAGCCTTCGCCGTTCTCTCCGCCGTCAGCGCCGCACGATTGATCACCTCCGCCGCCGGCCCCAGCTCCGCGATCAATCCCTTCCGCATCCCCTTCGACGCCTCAACACCATGCCCGCGATACCGCAGCACGCCATCCTGCACCTCGGCCACCAGCACACAGCTCTTCGTGCTTCCGGCGTCGAGCACAGTAATTAAGTTGTCCTGCTTCTGATTCATGGCTGAACCACCTGCGGAGGATGGTATTGCTGATGACTTACATCGCTCGGTACCGTTGGATGTTTCGTAGCTGCCGTCTTCGGATGGACCCAGGTTGCCACATCACTCCGCGTCGCCGGACTCTTCTTCGCCACGGTCGGATGCACTGCCGCATGATGAACCGGATGCACCGGCCCCTTAGCCTTAGCTGCATTCTTCGCCGCCGCCGGATGCACAGCCGCAGCCACAGGAGCCTTAGCCGGAGCAGGGGCCACCGGAGCAGCATCACTCGTCGAAGCACCTGCAGCAGGAACTGGCGAAACCGGAACCGAACTTCCCGGCTGCATTTCCAGCACCGCCTGTCGGTCGTATCTCATATCCACCGACGAGAGCTTCGGATACTGCGCCCGCCACTCCGCCAGATGCGCCTCATACTTCTTGTACCGGTTGAGAAAGTCTTCCTCCCCAAAGTGCACCAGCACCTCCGACGTGTGGTCCGGAATCACCGCCTTCACATCCTCCGGATTCGAAAGATCCACCTCGCTCAAACTCTGCGAGATCCTCTCGCCCTCTGCATCCAGATCTCCGGTGAACTTCGCATAAATCTTCATCCGCGCCGCCCGCACCGACAGCGGGTCCGCCGCCGCAATCCCTGTCACCACCGGAAACGAGTAATGCGTATTCGCCGGAACATCCGTCGGCATATCCAGCAGCACACCATTCCCATCCACCAGCCCGATATGGTTTCCCTGCCGCACAAACGCCACCGGCGTCCGCTCCATAATCGACACCCGGATCCGGTCCGGCAGCAGCCGCATCACCGTCGCATGCTCTACCCAAGGCAGCCGCTCCAGTTGAGCCTTCCGCTCCGCCAGCGAGATCGTAAAAATATTCCGCTCCACATCGCCGCCAAAAATGCTCAGCAGTTGAGCCTTCGTCAGATGGCTATTCCCTTTAATCTCAATCTCGTCAGACGTCGGAATCACAAACCGATCATCATGCATCAGCATGTCCCGAACCATCAGCGCCGTCCCCACGCCCACTCCGACGACCACCAACACCGCCGCAACGGCAGCAATCCATCCAGCCTTCGTCCTGGGCAGCCCGCCGCGGACACGAACCCGCGTCCCAGCCCGTCGCCGCCCCACAGGAGGCGTATCGTCATCGTCAGAAAAATCATCCGCAAAGTCATCCGTAAAGTCGCGGCGCAGCTTTCTCTTCGGCGCAACCGAGGTCCGCCGCGGCGCCGAAAACTCCGGAGCATACTCCCGCTCAGGCGTCTCTAGCACCGCTGTCCCGCGCTTCGAAGATCCGTTGCTATTTCGCAAACCCGAGCAAGGCCGCGAGAATCGCCACCCTGACTATATCCTGCCAACACCCCGTAAAATCCCCTCATCTTCCAGGCGTACCCATTCAGGAACGCACCAACAACCTAACCTCAATCTGCACCATACCCCATCCGAACCACCTCACCCATCCCCCATCCGCGCCAGTCATCCCCTCGATCCCAACCCCTCCAACAACACCGCCCCCGCCTGCGAAACACTCCCCGCTCCCAACGTCAAAATCACATCCCCATCCCGAGCCTCCCCCACCAACCTCTCAATCCCAGCAGCAACCGACGAGGCATACCCCACACCATCCCGCCGAATCTCCTTCACCAGAGCCTCCGCCGTCACCCCGGCAATCGGCTCTTCACTCGCCGCATAGATATCCAGAACTTGCACAAAATCCGCATCCCGGAACGCCCCCACAAACTCCGCCATCAGATCCCGAGTCCGCGTAAACCGATGCGGCTGAAATAGCACCAGCACCCGTCCATACCCACACTCTCTTGCCGCCTTCAGCGTAGCCACAATCTCCGTAGGATGATGCCCGTAGTCATCCACCACCGTCACGCCACCCACAACTCCCTTCACCTGAAACCGCCGGTCCACCCCGCGAAAGCTCTCCAACCCCGCCGCAATCTGCTCTGGCGCAACCCCCAGCTGCACCCCCACCGACACCGCCGCCGCAGCATTCAACACATTATGTCGCCCCGGAACATGCAGCCGAAACGGCCCCAGCACCAACCCCTTGTAGTTCACCTCAAACCTCGAGTGACAACCCTCCTCACGTGGGAGGGGCTGCACCTTGAAGTCCGCATCATCACTCTCCCCATACGTATAAACCCTGCGCCGAACCCGCCCCAGCACCGCCCGCAGCAGCTCATTATCCACGCAAGCCGTAGTAGCCCCATAAAAAGGCACCCGATCCATAAACTCCACAAACGCGCTCTCAACATCCGCCATATCGCGATAGCAATCCATATGCTCGCGATCCAGATTCGTCACAACTCCCAGCACCGGCGACAGCTTCAAAAACGACCGGTCGCTCTCATCCGCCTCCGCCACCAGGTACTGCGAGTTCCCCAGCCGAGCATTCGACCCCAACGCGTTCACCCGCCCACCCACAACCACCGTAGGATCCAACCCACCCCCAGCCAACACCGCTGCAATCATGCTGGTCGTCGTCGTCTTCCCATGCATCCCGGCCACAGCAATGCCATACTTCAGCCGCATTAACTCCGCCAGCATCTCCGCCCGCTGAATTACCGGAATCTTCCGCGTCCGCGCCTCCACCACCTCAGGATTGTCCCGGCTAACCGCCGAACTGGTCACGACAACATCGCTGGCCGCCGCATTCGCCGCCGCATGACCCTCAAACACCCGAGCCCCCATTCCCACCAGCCGATCCGTCACCGCAGACCGCCGCAAATCCGACCCCGAGACCGAATACCCCATCGTCAGCAGGATCTCCGCGATCCCGCTCATCCCAATCCCGCCAATACCAATAAAGTGAATGCGCTGCGATGGCGCAAACAAAAAGTGCCCCGGAACAAACATATCTTTCAAAGATATCAGCGCCCGCAGGTGCCATTGCCATCGTCGCTGTGGTCTTCTTGCCTTTCTTGCTTGTCATCCCCGAAGGGGACCTGCTTCTGCCTTTGCCGTTGCTTGTTCTTTCCCACCGCCCAAACCCCTGACATTTCGACCGAAGCAGTTCGCGCTTTTTGCGAACCGCAGAGCGGAGAAACCCGCTTCTTCACCAAGGCCCTTTCCAGACCGTTGCCGTTGCCCTTTGCTTGTCATTCTGACCCCGCGCGAAGCCGAAGGGAAAGTCCCCCGCATTTACGAGGGGAGCGGAGCGACCCGAGTGTTTTTCCCGCCAACGTCACTACAGCTCCAACAAAACAAAGCCGTTCCCCACCACTGAACCACCATTCACTTTCTTGCAACAAATCCACCACACCCGTGTCTAATATACTGAGTGCCTGATCCGCAGAGTGAAGCGGGCAGGAACCTCCGCCAGCCGTCCGCGAAGCCCTTGCGAATCAGGGCCAAACGAAGGGCGACCGGCAAAGGGACCGAATGAAACTCTCCCAACGTCTTAGCACAATCCTCGGCGCAACAATCCTTGCAGGCGCACTCTTCATCGCTCCAGCAGCCCACGCACGAGTCTTTGTTTCAGTGGGCATAGCGCCCCCGGCCATCCCCGTCTACACCCAGCCCATTGCCCCCGGCGACGGCTACATCTGGACCCCCGGCTACTGGGCTTGGACCGATGACGGCTACCAGTGGGTTGACGGCGCTTGGGTTCTCCCGCCATACACCGGAGCACTTTGGACCCCCGGCTACTGGGGATACGGCCCCGGCGGCTACCTCTGGAACGCCGGCTATTGGGGTCCCACCGTCGGCTACTATGGCGGCATTAACTACGGCTTCGGCTACTTCGGAACCGGCTTCTACGGTGGCTATTGGGGAGGCGGGCATTACTGGTACAACCGCGCCTACAACAACATCGGCTGGAGAGGCGGCTACATCTACAATCGCCCTTACAACGGCTATAACGGCCGCCCAGGAGGCAGCAGCTGGACCCGCAACACTTACAACGACAATCGCGGCTCCTTCGCGACCGCCAACGCCAACCGCGGCAGCAGCAACTTCGCGGAGCGTGGCTCCGGCTTCAACCAGAGCGTCAACAACCGCTCGGCCTACAACGGCAGCAGCGCTATGCAGCACAACTTCGCCACACCGAGCGGCAACTACGCCAGCGCTCAACCCCGCACCAGCTATAACGGCTACAGCGGCAGCAGCTACCGTGGTAACACCATGACGGCCAGCAACTACCACTCAAGCGCGCCATCGAACAACTACCACGCGAGCATGCCATCCGGCTACCACGGCAGTAGCGCGAGTGGCGGCGGTAGCTTCCATGGTGGCAGCAGCGGAGGCGGAGGATTCCACGGCGGTGGAGACGGCGGCCACGGACACCGCTAAACTGATCAATGCTAAAAATCCAAGGGCTGAGGAAACATCCTCAGCCCTTTCTCTTTTTCCCCTCCCTCAGAACTCCGAATGCGCCACGAACCAGCTCAGCCAGAACAATCCGCCCCAACCTTGTCAAGCCCTCGAACCGCAAATCCCCTTTATCATCAGTTAGATCCGCATGGCCGAATAATTTCCTCCAAACTGTTAAGCTAGATACAGTCCAGCAAAGAAAACCCCGGCCAACCCCCGGGGCTTTTCATTGGAGCCAATATACGCCAATAACCAACATTAAATGAATACTTTACAAGTAAAGTATCTGAAATCAATACTTTGCCAAAGCAGCACTCCGTAAGCCTATGAAAATAGACACTTAATCAAAATCAAAGCAGGGAGGGGTACATACCAAACCAACCCGCGAATGGATCACGGTTGCTTCGCCAACCCAGCCACCATCGCCCCAATCTCCCGTACAGCCTCAGGATGCGCCAACGCCCGCGCCCTATGCCCCATCTCCCCCAGCCGCTCGGGATTCAACAAGAGCCCCGACAAATCACTCGTCAGGAAACCATCCATAAGATCGTCACTATCCTGCACTCGCAACGCTGCAGCCCCTACACGTGCGAAGGCCTCCGCATTTTTCATCTGGTGGTCGTCCGCTGCTCCCGGAAAAGGCACCAATACCGCCGGCCTCCCTGCCGCTGCAAGCTCTGCAACCGTGCTTGCTCCGCTACGGCACAGAATCAGGTCAGCGTCCGCAAATCTCTTCGGCATATCGTCGAGATACGCAGCCACCGCCCACCTTGAGGGATCGGCACCACTTGCCCGATATGCCTCCTCGGTCGACGTCGCCTGCTTCGGCCCCGTCTGATGCAGAATCGTCAATCCAGGTACATATTCCAGCAATCGCCGTACGATTCGCGGCATGACATCGTTGAAGACGCGCGCCCCCTGGCTTCCACCGAACACAAGCAGACGAGGAGACGGTGCAGGTCCTTCGTCAGGAGGAATATATGCAAGCGAAGCACGAACCCGCTCCGCTTCAGGTAGGGGTGCAATCTCAAAGAACTCCTGCCGAACTGGAATCCCGGTCACTCGCGCCCCGCGAAAGTACCGCTTCGTCTCCTCGAAGTTCACCGCCGCCGCACTCACCCATTTCCCAACCAGCCGATTCGCCAGCCCCGGCACAGCATTCGGCTCAAACGCCACCGTAGGCACCCGGAGCAGAATCGCCGCCATCATCGCCGGCCCCGAAGCGTACCCCCCAACTCCCACCACCACATCCGGCTTAAAACTCCGCAACAGTTCCAAACACCGCATCACGCCTAGCGGCAGATCAAACAATGTCCTCAGCCGCGTAACCAGGCTCACATTCTTCAACTGTCCCACCCGAATCAGCTCCAGCGGAAACCCTGCCTCCGGCACCAGCCGCGTCTCAAGCCCCCGAGCCGTCCCGACAAACCGAACCTCGGCCCCATGCGCATCCCTGAGCTCCCGCGCAATCGCCAGCGCCGGAATCACATGGCCCCCGGTACCCCCACCCGCAATCAAAACCCGCAGCCTGTTCCCTGTTCCCTGCACTTCAGTCAATCTCACGCGTAATATTCAGCAGCACGCCCATCCCAGCCAACGTAATGAAGATCGAAGTTCCACCCGAAGAGATAAACGGCAGCGGAATCCCCTTCGTCGGCAGGAGCGCCAGCACCACGCTCATATTGAAGAAGGCCTGAATCAAAATCGAAGTCGTCAACCCAAACGCCAGGAATCGCGCAAAAGGATCAGTCGAAAGAAATGCCGCCCGCAACCCGCGATACCCCAGAGCTACAAACAGCGCGACGATAATCACCGCGCCAATCAGCCCCAGCTCCTCGCAGATATTGGCAAAGATAAAATCCGTCTGCACCTCCGGCAGATAGAACAGCTTCTGCCGCCCCTCCATCAACCCAAGCCCGTGAAGCCCGCCCGTCCCAACAGCAATCAGCGACTGCAGAATATGAAACCCAGTTCCCCGCGGATCGGCCTCAGGATTCACAAACGCCAGCATCCGATCCCGCCGGAACTTAACATGGAACAGCAGGTAATACATCGCCGGCGAAGCCAGAGCAGCCGCAATCGCGAAGTACCTCTTCCGCGCCCCGGCAAGATACAGCATCAGCGCCGTCACCGCCATGCAAACCATGGCCGTACCCAAATCTGGCTCCTGCAGGATCAGCGCAGAAAACACCAAGGGCACAGCAGCAGCCGGCAAAATCGTGCCCTTCAAGTCATCCATCAGGTGAATCCGCGTCTGCAGGAAGTATGCGAGAAACAACACCAGCACAGGCTTCGCCAACTCCGAAGGCTGCAGTGTCGTCCCCGCCAATCGAATCCACCGGTGCGCTCCATTCATCCCGCTCATCGCAAACACGCCAATCAGCAGCAGTGTCGTAACCGCCACAGCCGGAAACACAACTCTGGGGTTGTTATAGTGCCGGTAGTCCACCCGCATCAGCACCGTCAGCGCCCCCATCCCCAGCAGCGCCCACAGCGCCTGCCTACCCACATACGAATAGGGCGACCCCAGCGTCTCCTTCGCCATCACCGCCGACGCAGAAAAAACCATCACCAGCCCAAACAACACCAACAGCAGCACCACTCCGAAGAGCCACTTGTCCACCCCTACTCTCTTCGCCATACCATCACATCCCGCTTCTAGTGCTGATGCTGCCCATTCAACTACCTAGCTCAACTCATTCACAAGCTGCCGGAACACCTGTCCCCGATGCTCATAATTTTCAAACTGGTCAAAGCTCGAGCAGGCCGGCGCCAGCAGTACCACATCGCCAGAGACCGCAGCAGCAGCAGCCTTCGTCACTGCCACCTGCATCGTCTCAGCTGACACCATCTTCACGACTCCCGCCAACTGACGCTCAATCTTTTCCGCAGCCGAACCAATCGTATAAACAGTCTTCACCCGCTCCTTCAGCAACTCAGCCATCAACGAGTAATCCGAATCCTTATCCTTTCCACCCAAAATCAAGTGAATCCCACCCTCAAACGAAGCCACCGCCTTCATCGCCGCATCCACATTCGTAGCCTTCGAGTCGTTGTAGAACTCCACTCCCTTCGTACTCTTCACAAACTCCAACCGATGCTCCACCGCCTTGAACGAAGCCACCGAAGCCCTAATCTTCTCTGCTGGAACTCCCGCCAGCCGCGCCACACACACCGCCGCCAGCACATTCTCCACATTGTGCGCACCCTTCAGCGGAATCTCCGCCACAGGCATCACAGGCTCCGCCTTTGCCCCCTCCCGAGCGACAAACAGGATGCTCTCCCCGTGCACAAACGCTCCCTGTTTGATCGGTCTTCTCCCGCTAAACCAGTAGATCTGAGCCTTCGTCTTCAACGCCACCATCTGCGTTGCTTTGTCTTCCCCATTCAGCACCAGGAAGTCATCCTCTCCCTGGTTCTCCGTAATCCTCGCCTTTGCCGCCGCATAAGCCTCAAAGCTCCCATGCCGATCCAGATGGTCTGGAGTAATGTTGAGCACCACTGCGATCCACGGATGAAACTCCTCAATCGTCTCCAACTGGAAGCTCGACACCTCGAGCACACTCGTCGTCTCCGCCGCGCTCTTCGCCACCAGATCGATCACAGGCAGCCCGATATTCCCACCCACCAACGTAGGCAATCCAGCATCACCTAGAATCTTCCCCACCAGCGTCGTAGTCGTAGTCTTCCCATTCGACCCCGTAATCGCCACCACCCGCCCCTGCAGGTACCGGCTCGCCAGCTCCAGCTCCCCGATCACCGTCATCCCAAATCCGACAACCTGCTTCACCTCAGGCGTATCCATCGGCACCCCGGGCGACACCACAATCAGGTCCTGTCGCCGAAACGTCAGCAACCCATGCCCACCCGACTCCACCATGATCCCCGCCTCCAACAGCGCAGGAATCTCCTTCGCCAGAGCCATCGCACTCCGCGTATCACTTACCGTCACCCGCGCCCCCTGCCCGCGCAGAAACAGCGCTGCCGAGATGCCCGATTTTCCCAGCCCCACTACTAAGACTCGCTTATTCTTCAAATCCATCATCCTTCCACACTCTCATCGCAGCTTCAAAGTCGTCAAAGCAAACAGTGCAAACACCAGCGCCAAAATCCAGAACCGCGTAATCACCTTCGACTCCGACCACCCCATCAACTCAAAGTGATGGTGCAGCGGAGCCATCTTGAAGATGCGTTTCCCCTTACGAAGCTTATAGCTCCCTACCTGCAGAATCACGCTCAACGCTTCAAGAATAAACACGCCGCCAATAAACGGAAGCAGCAACTCCTGCTTGATCGCCACCGCTACCGTGCCAATCGCCCCACCCAGCGCCAAACTCCCGACATCCCCCATAAAAATCTCCGCCGGATGAGCGTTATACCAAAGGAATCCGATGCTCGCCCCCACCATTGCCCCACAGAACACCGTCAATTCACTCACCATCGGCATTCGCTGCAGCTCAAGATAGTCGCTAAACACCACATGCCCGCTCACATACGTCAGCACAGTTAACGCACCGGCAGCAATAATCGTGCAACCAATCGCCAATCCATCCAGGCCGTCCGTCAGATTCACCGCGTTGCTCGCACCTGTAATCACCAGAATCACAAACAACACAAACGGCAGAAACGCCAGCCAGTGCATATGCGGAACGTGCCCCAACCAATCCCACACTAGATCCGGCCGGTACCGTTTCAGAAACGGAAACATCAATCTCGTCGAATACCCGCGATGCAGGTCCATCACCACCAGCGCAACCGCCACCCCGCCACTTGCCAGAAACTGCAAACCCAGCTTAGCTTTGGCCGTCAGTCCCAGGTTCCTGCGATGCACCACCTTAATGTAGTCATCCGCAAACCCAATCGCCCCAAACGCCAACGTCGACAGCATCACCAGCCACACAAACGGATTCGACAGATCCGACCACAACAATGTAGGCACCAGGATCGAAATGCAGATCAGCACGCCACCCATCGTCGGCGTCCCACTCTTCTTCTGGTGCGACTGCGGCCCCTCCTCGCGGATATACTGCCCAATCTGAAACTCGCGGAGCCGATCAATCACATATGGCCCGATCAGCAAACCGATCAGCAGCGCCGTCAGACTCGCAAACACAGTGCGAAACGTCAGATAGCGAAAAATGCGAAAGAGACGAAAGTAAGGAAACAACTTCTGATACAGCAGCCAATAGAGCAAAACGTCTCCGCCTTTAGTTCACGTCGATATCCGGATCGATCACAGCTCCCGCAAAACAGCCGCAATCTCTCGTTATCTTAACAGCCGCTACCCTTGCGCCCGACAATCAATTTCCTCAACGAATCAAGACACATTCGCTAACCCGCAGATATGCACTGCTAAGTAGTCAGCCCTACCAGCGCCCGCTCCAGCCTCACCCCCCGCGAAGCCTTCAGCAGAACCGCATCCCCCGCCCGCACATTCTCCCTGAGCCACACACCAGCCGCATCCGCATCCGCCACAAATAACGCGTCCACGCCATCCTCCCGAGCAGCCCGCGCCAGTTCCTCAGCCACCCCGCGAACCCCCACCACTACCGTCACTCCACGCTCGGCCATCCGCCTCCCACACGCCGCATGAAGCGCAGCCGCCTCCGCCCCCAACTCCAGCATCTCGCCTGCGATCACCACATGCCGCTCAGCCGGCATCGCCATCAGAGCATCCACCATCGCATCCAGAGCCCTCGGATTCGAATTGTAGGAATCATTAATCAGAGTCGCCCCGCGCCACTCCAGCACCTCACCTCGCTTGTCGGCAGCGCGCATCTCACCCACGGCCGCCGCACACTCTTCCAACTCCATCCCACTCCGCAACCCTACTGCAATTGCCGCCAAAGCATTCGAAACGTTATGCCGACCCAGCATCTTCAACTGCACGCTTGCCCGCCCGCCCTTCGCCTCCACGGTAAACACCACACCCTCCGCACCCATCTCAGCCACGTGAACAGCCCGTACATCAGCCCCCTCACCCAATCCATAGAAGACCGCGCGATCCCCCATCCCACGTCCAAACTCCTTCACATACGCATCATCAAAATTTAAGACCGCCACGCCATCCTCAGGCAACGCCTCCACCAACTCATACTTAGCCCTCGCAATCCCCGCCAGCCCATCGGGAAAAAACTCCATATGTACCGGCGCAACATTCGACACCACACCCCAATCCGGCTCAGCAATCTCCGCGAGCGCAGCAATTTCCCCTGCGTGGTTCATCCCCATCTCAATCACCGCGGCCTCATGGTCTCTCTCCAGCTTCAACAACTGCAGCGGCAAACCAAACCCATTGTTCAGATTCCCCTGCGACTTCAGCACCTTGAAGCGCGCGCCCAACACCTGCGCCACCGCTTCCTTCGTCGTCGTCTTCCCAGCCGAACCGGTCACTCCAATTACCCGCCCGCCCCACTCTCGCCGAACCGCATGAGCCAACCGCTGCAGCGCCCGCAGCACACAATCCTCACAAGCCGGAACTCGCAGCAGCTTCGTCTCAGCCACCTCAGCCGGCACCACCCAACCCATGCTCACAACCGCAGCCACCGCGCCATCAGCCAACGCCGTCGCCACATAGTCATGTCCATCGAGCCGTTCTCCCTTCACCGCAAAGAACAGCTCCCCAGCCCCAATCGTCCGCGAATCGATCCCATACCCCAACGCCTCCGCCGAAGTATCAAAATCCCCCTCCGCATGAATCCAATCAGCAATCTTCCCCAACGTCAGCTTCACGCAATCTCCTTCAGAACATCCGCGGCCACAGCCACATCATCAAACGGCACAGTCTCGTCCTTCAAAATCTGCACTTTCTCATGCCCCTTGCCTGCAATCAAAACAATATCCCCCACCTGTGCCGCACGAATCGCAATCTCAATCGCCCCGGCCCGATCTTCCTCAACGATGCACTTCGTCCCCGTCTCTTTCACACCCACCAGAGCCTCCTCAATAATCGCCATCGGCTCTTCGCTCCGCGGATTATCGCTCGTCAGCACCACCAGATCGCTCCCCTCGCCTGCAGCCGTTCCCATCCTCGGCCGCTTCGTTCTGTCCCGATCCCCACCACACCCAAACAGCGTAATCACGCGGCCGCCGCGCTCCTTCACCAACTCCCGCGCCAGCGAAATCAAATTCCGCAAAGCATCATCCGTATGCGCATAATCCACCACCACCGTCACATCATTCGTCGAAGGCACCACTTCAAACCGCCCCGGCACCTGCGTCCCGGCCTCAGCCCCACGAGCAATCTCGTCCAGCGTCAACCCTCGAGCCCACGCAGCCGCACTGGCACCCAGCAAATTGTAGACATTCACTCGCCCCGTCAACGGAGATCGCATCTCCACAACCCCATGCGGAGTCACCATCCGAAACCGAGTCTCCCCGGCGCGCATCCGCACATCCTGCGCAACAAAATCTCCCTTACCCTCCATCCCATACCGAACCACCTGCGACCGCTCGATCCCAGCAGCCAGTCGCTCACCATAAACATCATCCGTATTGATCACCGCAACCCGCGGCGGAGGAGCACCTACGCCATCAAACAGCCTCGCCTTTGCCGCAAAGTAACCTTCCATCGTCCCGTGATAATCCAGATGGTCCTGCGTCAGATTCGTAAAGATCGCCACCTCCACCGGCAACCCCCAAACCCGCTCCTGCTCAAGCGCATGCGAGCTCATCTCCATCACCGCTTCGCTCGCCCCAACCCTCACCCCATCGGCAAACAACGCCAGCACATCCCGGCTCTCCGGCGTCGTATGTGGAGAAACCCTAATCTCATCCCCGATATGCGTCTCTATCGTCCCGATCAGCACACACCGCCGCCCTACACTCCGCAGCATCGCCTCCAGCAAAAACGCGGTCGTCGTCTTCCCATTCGTCCCCGTCACCCCACTCAGCGCCAGCTTCTTCTGCGGATGCCCCATGACCGCCGAACTAACCTCCGCCAGAGCCCGCCGCCCTCGCTCCACAAGTGCCGCCGCCACCTCCGGATGCTCCCGCCGTAGCTTCGCATACGCATCACGCGAGTCCGTAACCACCGCCACCGCGCCCTGCGCAATCACCGCGTCTATATAACGATTTCCATCCGCGCTTCCCCCACGCATCGCAATAAACGCATCCCCACGCACCACCCGTCGCGAATCATACTGAACCCCAGTAACCTCTATCGGGCTACCGGTACACTCCAGCACACACACTTCGCGTAAAACCTCATTCCAATCCATACCCACTGATTCTAAAGCCGACACCTAGCGCGCAAACCGGACCACAACCTCAGTCCCCGACGGCACCATCGTCCCCGCAGCCGGCACCTGCTCCCGAGCCAGCCCACTCCCCACCGGCTGTACCCGCAACCCCACAGCATCGGCCCGCTCCACAACCGTCCGCAGCGCCGCACCATCAAACGAAGGCACAGCCACTCGCAACGCCGCATCCACCACCACCGAACCGTTCGTCTTCGATTGCACAGCGGGCACAACCTTAGGCGCAGGCAGTGGCGCAGACACACCAGTATCACCGTCCCCCTTTGCCTGAAACGCCGCCAGCACCTTCGCGGGCAGGAGGTTCAAAACTCCCTGCGACTTATCCGCAACCTTTGGCGCAGCAACAGCAGGCTTCTCCGCCACCGCCGAAGCAGTCTCTGACGCCGCCGCAGCATTAGCCGGAGTCCTCAGCGGATCATCCGCTGGCAAACTATTCACATCCGCAAACATCGCATTCAGATCGGCGCCACTATCCGTCGGAGCCTCCTCCGCCTCATCACTTTTAACCGAAGCCACCAGATCCTTCTTTGCCTTCAACGGCTGATCATGCGGCACGCCAAGATACTCCAGCACCTGCTGCGCCACCTCCGCGAACACCGGCGCACTCGTCTCGGCACCGTACCTTGACCCCACCGTCGGCGTATCAATCACCACCGCCACCGAGATCGCCGGATTGCTCACCGGCGCGAACCCCGCAAAACTAGCCACCAGCTTCGTGTGCGAATACGTGTGCGTCGCAACATCGATCTTCTGCGCCGTTCCCGTCTTCCCACCTGCGCTGTAGCCGTTCAGCGCACCCTTACGTCCCGTACCCTCCACCACAATTCCCTGCATCATCATCCGCATCTTCGCGGAAGTGATCTCTTTGATCACACGGTGCGCACCATCCGGCAGTGTCGATGGCAGTTGATTGGCCGGACGGAACGCCGCCGCCTGTAACCGCGGATCGCCCTTCATCTGATCGGTCGACTGCAGCAAAATATGCGGAGGCATGTAAACCCCACCGTTTGCAATCGTGCTCACCATGGTCACCAACTGCACCGGCGTCACACCCACCTCCTGCCCAATCGCCATCGACAGAATGCTGGTCGCGCCCCATTTCTTCGGATTACGCAACAGTCCGCGAGTCTCGCTCGGCAGCTCAATTCCCGAACGGTCACCAAAACCAAAAGCCCGCATGTACTCATAGAACTTCTGGTTCCCCAGCTTCAACGCCATCTTCGCCGCGCCTACGTCGCTCGACTTCTCCAGCGCGTATTGCACCGTCACTCGCCCTAAGTGACCATCTGACTTGTCATCGTGCAACGTACGGCCATACATCGTCATGGCGCCGCCCTGGCAATCGACGATGTCCGTCGGCTCAACGCCCGCCGCATCCAGTGCCGCCGAGTACGACACCAGTTTGAAGGTCGACCCCGGCTCATACACATCGCTCACAGCCAGGTTCTGCAACACGCTCGCATCCATATGCCGCTGATCGTTCGGGTTGAACCGAGGAGAAATCGCCAGCGCCAGAATCTGCCCCGTATGCGGATCCTGCACCACGACAGTTCCGTGCAACGCCTTCATCTTCTCCATCTGCGCATCAAGCGCTCGCTCCGCCATGTACTGGATATTCGCGTCGATCGACAGCACCAGATTCTCACCCGGCAGCGGTTGGCTCTCTTCACTTCCGAGCACATGCCGCTTCGCATCGAGCGCCGTCAGCACATGCCCCGGAGTCCCATGCATATCATCGTCAAACTCACGCTCAAGCCCACCCAGCCCCGTATCATCCGTGCCCACATACCCCAGCACCTGCGCGGCCAGGTCATTATTCGGATAGAACCTCTTGAACTCCTTCTGAAAATAGACTCCCTTCAGATTCAGCTCTCGCACCCGAGTCGCCGTCTCAGCATCAATTCGCCGCGCCACCCACGCAAAATTCCGCGACGCATTAAACCGAGCCAACATCTGCTGCCGCGACGTAAAGCTATCTCTCGCATCACTGTGAACAATTCCAGCCAACATCTCTGCCGCGCTCTCGCGGTTATCACCTAACTCGCTCGGCACCGCATACACACTGTCCACCGTGACCGTCATCGCCAGCTCTTTCAGGTTGCGGTCATACAGCACCCCGCGCCGCGGAGCTACCTCAAACGTCCGCTGCTGTTGCTTGGCCGCACGCTCTACAAAATCGCCATGCCGCACCACTTGCAACCAAACCAATCGCAACCCAATCGAAGCTGTCCAGAAACAAAAAAACAGCGCCACGTAGGCAAACCGAACTCTCCGTATAGGAGCGGTTAACGTCTGCCGTGGCGCCTTATTCATCACAATCCCGTTATGAAAACTCAAACCAAGTTAGAAATTCGCTGACGAAACCCGCTCCTACTGCGCCACCAGCGCCGGAGCGCCTGCCTGCGCCAACACCGGAGCATTAGGATCCCCGCCCTCAGGCCGCACAACCTGCCCAGGCTGGGGAGCATCCAGTCCAAGCTGCTTCGCAATCTTGTCGATCCGCTCCGGGTCCGTCAGTTGAGCCTCAGACAAACGCAATTGCCGATTCTCTTCCCGCAGCTGCTCAACCTGCTGCTTCTGCACCTCAACGTGATACCCAATCTCAATCGCCGAAAAATGCTGCCACACATAGACCATCACCAGCAGAAACAGCACGCTCATCACCGTCGCAAACTGCCGCATCTCCCGCCGCCGCTCCGGATCGTCCGCCTTCACCAGCCGGGTGTTGTCGATGTGCTTCGCAAAGAAAACCTCGGGCGTAGGCCCACGTCGAGCCTTCCGCTGCGCCTCATACAGCGCATGGTTCCGCTCCGCCAGCGACTCCGTGCGGCTCTGCGACTGCCGCCGCGCGCCCATCATCTCCATCTGTTGTCCTGCCATCGCTGTCGCTGCCATCGCACACCTCACTTACTCTGACTCTTGCCTCTCCTCAAAACGTATGAACGGGCCGGGATTGCTATTGGAGGAGGGGACTTGTACTACAGAGTTGTCTTTCGCCTGAAAGAAGGTGGGACAACCCCGGCCCGATCACTTGTCGTTACATATCCAAAATATGTAACTAAAATCGCTACTAAATCTTCTCTGCCGCCCGCATCTTTGCACTTCTTGCTCGCGGATTTCGCATCTCTTCTTCTTCGCTAGCCACAACCGGCTTCTTCGTCAAAACCTCAAACACCTTGTTCCGGGCTGCTTCACGAAACGCATCCTTCACCAACCGGTCCTCCAGCGAGTGAAAGCTGATCAACACCAGCCTTCCACCCGGTTTCAACAGAGATGGCGCGCTCTCAAGCAGCGTCCTGATCTCTCCCAGCTCATCATTCACTCGAATCCGAAGTGCCTGAAAGGTCCGCGTCGCCGGATGAATCTTGTCCCCTTTCATTGATGGGGCCGCGGCCGATACCACTCTGGCTAACTCTGCCGTCGTCGTTATCGGCCGGGCCCTCACAATGGCTCTGGCGATTCTCCGCGACCTCCTTTCCTCTCCGAATTCGTAAATCAGGTCGGCGAGTTCGTTTTCGTCTTCCTGATTTACCACTTGCTCGGCCGTCTCTCCACTGCGCGTATCCATCCGCATATCAAGTGGACCTTCTGACCGAAAACTGAATCCCCTCTGTGCTTCGTCCAGCTGCAGGCTGCTCACGCCAAAGTCAGCGAGCAAACCATCCAGGCTTCCTGCCTTTATCTCGCTACTGGCCTCCGAAAACGCCTTCGGCACAAACACCACCTCCGGCATCTCTTCTCCCAGCTCGGCCTTTACTTCTTCGAGCCGTGCCTTTCCCAACTCCATCGCCTGCGGATCGCGATCAAAGCAGATCAATCTGCCCTTCGCGCCCAGCCTCCTCGCAATCTCCGAGGAGTGCCCCGCCAGACCCAGCGTCGCATCCACATAGACGCCGCCCGGCCGCACATTCAGGTACTCCAAAACTTCATCTAAAAGAACCGGCACATGTTGCGGTCTCTTCATCTCGTCCCGCCTTGTGCTGCCCCTGGGGGCCACATCCGACACCTAATATCTATTCACTAACCTTGGTCTTCTCGGCCAACGCCGTCAGATCGCTTACCGTCAACTCAACCGCATCACGTTCGCCCTTCATCTCAGCCTTGAACGACTCCGCATTTACCACTTCCAACATCGTCTGCACGCCGAGCACATTCACCTCGCCCGTCGCCTTCGCCGACTCCCGCAACAGTTGCGGCAACAGCAGTCGACCCTGTGCATCCATCTCAACCATCTGGCCGTAGTAGTTCGTTACGTCCAGAAACTTCTTCCTTACCGGATCCATCGGTGAGAGCCTGGCCAACTGCGCCTCGATCTTCTCCCACTCCTTCAGCGGCCATATTTCAGCCCGCCGTCCATCCTTGCTCGTAATAAAAAACTGAGGCCCGTACAGTTCATCGACCCTGCGCTTGAACTCCGCCGGCAGCTTCAGCCGGCCTTTTTCGTCCACGCGAGTTGGGTGATTTCCCCGAAACATGACAACCTCGATACCCGTTCCATCTCAATTCACTCGAAACTGGCTCGGCAGAGTAGACTTCCATCAGGAATTGCTCCGATTTGGTCCCTTTGACTCCACTTTTGACCACTTCCGTCCACATCGTCTCGCAGCAGCATCCCGCTGTAAAGCACTAAATTGTGCAAATCAGTGCAATTCCCATAATGAAATGTGGAAAACTCACCAAATTGTATGAATCAAGCCGTATACCCCCACCCGTAGTGTTACCGAGGCTGGTTCATACCAAGGACGCTACTTGCGACTTCTTCAATCAATCTGATAGGCGAAATAAAGGCGAAAACATGCCGAAAACCCATCCTTTATCAGGTTTCGGTTTTCTATCCGTTTTAATCCGCGAGCATTTCAAATCGGTGTCATCGGTGGAGATCGGTGTTAAGCCTCTCGCTTAACTGGACACCTGAACCTCAGCCGCAACTTTCTTCCGCCGCAGCAGCCACAACAGATACCCAAGCACGGCAAGATTGATCAGCAGCAGGCTCAACCGAAACCAATTCGGCCGCCGAGCCAGCTCATACAACTCCCACGGAAGAAATGAGATCGTCAGGAAAAGCGTCAGATACTCCGCCCACACTTTTTCGAGCACCAGCCCCACTCCTTCGGTCAACGCCAGCGCGGAGTAGGCAAACGTCGCCAGGCTGATCTGCTTTAATCGATGCGCATCGATCAGATCCACCTTGTCCAGAAGCAGGGCCACAACCTTGCTCTCCGGATCGAACTTCAGCGCTGTCACCAGCCGCATCACCTCGTCCCCAAGATCCCTGTGCAATAGATGGATCGCCCCCACTCCGAGCAGAAAAAACAGGATCGCCTTGCCCAGCTTGAACAACCCGATCAAAAGCAATCCGCGATCGCGATGCCCTGCTTTCCTGCCCACGCTTTCCTCTCCTGTGTCCATCTGCGTTTCATCAGCAGTCGCTGGTAGATTCATTTACACACACCTGACTCTCAGTTGACGGGTACCCACCGCAATTGTCAACGCCCCATCCGTATCACCTCTTCTTCACAGCATCAACAATTTCACCCGATCCCTTTGCTTCACACAATTGCGTCTCGCACTTCGGTTCTAAGTTGCTATCTTTCAAGCATCCATCCACACAGACCAATCCAGCCTCGAGGAAGCGCTCGCCACTAGGCGCAACGAAATTCAGACCATGCGACATACCTTCACAACAGAGCAGTGGCTTCCATATCCTGTCGACCTGGTCTTCGCCTTCTTCGCCAATCCCGAAAACCTCCCACACCTCATGCCTCGCTGGCAGCAAGCCCACATCGAACAAGCATCGCTGACTCCGCCTACACCACGCCCCGCCGAAACCTCAGCCCTCCGCACGATCGCAGCTGACCTCGGATCACGCATCACCATCAGCTTCCGCCCCTTCCCTTACTCTCCAATCCGCATCCCCTGGGAGGCCGAGATAACCGATTTCGTCTGGAGCGATCACTTCACCGACCTTCAGCTCCGAGGCCCGTTCGCCTACTGGCTCCATCGCCACTCGGTACAGCCAGCAACCCGCCCCGACCATGCAGGCCGCGCAACTCACGGTACCCTTCTCCGTGACGAAGTTATCTACGAACCGCCTCTCGGCAAACTAGGAGAGCTGGCACGCTACCTCTTCATCAACCGCCAACTCCGCAACACCTTCGCCTATCGCCAGACTCGAACCAGCAAACTCCTACCCTTTATTCTCTAAGCAAACAAAAACGGGCTGCATCAGCAGCCCGTTCTTATTTTGTCTTCTGTAGTCTAAGCATGCTTAGCCAGAATCTGCTCCATCATTTTGCTCAGGTAGGGCCTCGCTTTTGCAAGTGCAGCCTCCGCAGTCAGCCCATACTTTTCACGAAGCGCCTCAACCTTGCCATGCTCGATAAACTCATCGGGCCAGCCAACGCGCACCACAGGAACCTGCAGTTCAAGCCCACTCAGTGTCTCCAGCACCGCAGATCCAAACCCACCCGCGAGCACATGGTCCTCCAGCGTAATGACCAACCCACAGCGACCGCCGAACTCTCCCACACAGGCCTTATCGATAGGCTTGGCAAATCGTGGATTGATCACCGCAGCGGAAAACCCTTCCCGCTCCAGAATCTCCGCCAGCCGCACGGCCTCAGGCAGCATCGCTCCTAGACCAAAGATGGCAACATCAGCACGTCCTGAGTCCTTAATCACCTCAGCCTTACCAATCTCCAGCGCCACCGGCTGAGCCTTCACCGCCACGCCCGGCCCCGTTCCACGCGGATACCGAATCGCGCTCGGCCCCTCGTGCAGCATCGCCGTATACATCATGTCCTGCAGTTCGTCTTCGTCTTTTGGAACCATGTGAATCAGGTTCGGGACGCTCCGCAGATAGCTGATGTCAAACAGCCCATGGTGCGTCGGCCCATCATCGCCACTCAACCCGCCGCGATCCATACAGAACACCACCGGCAAATTCTGCAGGCATACATCATGCACAACCGGATCGAACGCACGCTGCAAAAACGTCGAGTAGATCGCGCAAAACGGCTTGTACCCCTTCGTAGCCATACCCGCCGCAAAGATCACCGCATGTTCCTCGGCAATCCCTACGTCGAAGTACCGCGAAGGATGATGCGGCCGAAACAAATCCAGCGCCGTCCCATTCGGCATCGCCGCCGTAATCGCCACAACCTTCTCGTTCTCCGTAGCCAGCTTCGTCAGCGACTCGGCAAATATCTCCGAATAAGTCTTCTGCCCCGCCGACTTCGTCTCACCCGTCTCTGCGTCATACGGCCCCAGCCCATGAAACTTCTTCTGCTTCTCCAGCGCTGGCTGAAAGCCTTTGCCCTTCTGCGTAATCGCATGCAGCACCACAGGCTTGTTCTGCTGCTTCAAAAATTTGAACGTCTCAATCAGCAGCGGCAAATTATGCCCATCGATCGGCCCAAAGTAACTAATCCCAAATTCTTCAAACAACGTACCCGGCCCGATCAAGCCCTTCGCAGCCTCTTCGGCCTTGCGTGCCACGTGACGAACCGTCTTGCCGCCAAACCGCTCCAACAACTCCGCAGCCTTGTCATGCCAGCTCGAGATCGTCGGATTCATCACAATCTTGTGGAAGTACTCCGCAATCGCTCCTACGTTCTTATCGATCGACCACGCATTGTCGTTCAACACCACAATCAGCCGCTTCGTCTGCGCGGCAATATTGTTCAGCGCCTCATACGAGATCCCATTCGTAAACGCAGCATCCCCAGCCAGTGCGACAATATGTTCGCTCCCACCCGACATATCCCGGGCCACAGCCATTCCCAACGCCGCACTCAGAGCCGTACCTGCATGGCCCGCACCATAACTGTCATGCTCGCTCTCCGTGCGCAGCATAAAGCCATTCAACCCATTCGGCTGCCGAATCGTATGGAACAACTTCTCCCGCCCGGTCAGCAGCTTATGCACATAAGCCTGATGGCTCACATCGAAGACAAAGCTGTCCGCAGGCGTATCGAACACATAGTGCATCGCGAGCGTCAGTTCAACAACACCCAGATTCGGTCCGATGTGGCCACCTGTCTTCGAAACCCCAATGATTAACCGCTCGCGAATCTCTTCCGCAAGCCGCTCCAACTCCACCATCGACAACTTCTTCACATCTGCCGGGGAATTGATCTTCTCAAGATACGTACTCATTCAAAACCCTGTTCTGCAGCCTCGCACACGGACAACTCCGGCATCGCTGCGTCCGATCGTCTACTCAAACCGGCTCTTGTACCACAGCCCTTAAGTATATCAATTCGAAACAGTCAGTCTCTCTACAAGCCGTCTGCAAGAGTTAGACCCACAAATACGACAATCGCTTTCCTCAAAATCGAAGAAAACAACTTTGCAGCACACTTCCACGTCTAAGGAACATGGCAAGATTCATCCGAGCCGCCGCTGCTGTCCTCTGTGCACTCTGCGTACTTGCCATCTGCATCGCGCCCCTCGTCGATCTGCCAGACACAAATCTTCGCTCCTACCACCTCGCCATGCTTCTGCTCTTCTCATTGATGGCGGGAGCCACCCTGGCCTGTGCGGAGGCTTTCAAGCCTGCCACAACCATACGAGTTTGCCTCACTCCCCCTGAGCGAATAAATCACCACCAGCTATCGCCGATCGATACCAATTCCATTCTGCGGTACTAGTCTCCAACATCTCCGTTATTCGATTGATCCACCTTCCAGTGGCAACTCCGAATTCAGCGCTTAAGCGCACAAGGAGATCAGGTGAAGTCTTCAGAAGTAATGCAGGCATGGAAGTCCATCCTCTTAGGCAGACGTCCGTCGTTATCGATCGAGATCACCCGTGAATGTCCCCTCCGCTGTCCCGGATGCTACGCCTTCGATCCAGCCCACCTCGGCGGCGAAGGCAACATCACTCTTCGCCAATTGTCTGATTACAAAGAAGACGCACTCGTCAAAAATGTCCTCCGCGTAGTCGACGAGCATCAGCCTCTCCACGTCTCCCTCGTCGGCGGCGACCCCCTCGTCCGATATCGCGAGCTCGAAGCCCTCCTGCCCGAGTTCGACCGTCGCGGCATTCACGTCCAGATCGTTACCAGCGCCTTCCGCCCCATTCCCGCCCATTGGGCCGACTTCAAGCGCCTCAATATCGTAGTCTCCATAGACGGTCTGCAACCCGAACACGATATTCGCCGCGCACCTGCGACTTACGAGCGTATATTGAAGAATCTTGCGGAGGCGACCGTTACGATCCACTGCACCATCACCGGCCAGATTGCGGACCAGCCCGGCTATCTTGAGCGCTTCCTTCAGTTCTGGACCGAGCGCCCCGAAGCCAACAAGGTCTGGATGAGCATCTTTACCCCTCAGCAACGCGCAACAGGCCCGGAAATCCTTACGCCAAGAGCGCGCGCAAAGGTCATCACCGAACTCCTCCGTCTCCGTCCCCTCTATCCCATCCTCGACATGCACGAGTCAGCACTCCGGGAGTTCCTCCATCCGCCCCAGTCTCCTGCGGACTGCATCTTCGCCCGCACCACCCACACCATCTCTGCCGATCTCAAGACCGTCATCACCCCTTGCCAATTCGGCGGCAATCCCGACTGCTCTCAATGTGGCTGCATAGCATCCATGGGCCTCGCGGCAGTCGGTCACCACAAAGTCGTCGGCGGCCTCACCGCCGGCCATCTCTTCAAAGCTTCCGACATCGTCGGAAGAAACCTTAAGAAGCTTTTAGATCATCCCAACAAGAGGTCCGCGATCCAATGACACAATATCTGACGCACCAGACCATTCACGTCGACCGCGCCGATCTCGAATCGTCGTTCCCTTCCTCCGAGTTGGATCTTCGCAGGCAGCTCGTCCGCTTCGGCAGATGGGTTCACCGCCTCGGCTACACCCCCGGCACCGCCGGCAATCTCTCCGTTCGACTCGACGACCACCTTATCCTCGCCACGCCCACCGGCTGTAGCAAGGGCCTCCTGCACGCCGTCGACATGGTCCTCATCGACAACGATGGCAACAAGCTCTCCGGAACCCGCAACGTCACCAGCGAGATCGGCATGCATCTCGCCGTCTACCGTATGCGACCCGACGTACAAGCCATCGTCCACACCCACCCACCCATCGCGACCGCCTTCGCCGCATGCGGCAAAGCCCTCGATCAACCCATCTGTTCCGAAATCCTGATGACCACCGGCCTCGTCCCGCTGGCCCCCTACGCCACCACAGGAACCGAAGAAGTCAGCGCCAGCCTCGAACCCTTCATCCCTGATCACGACGCCATCCTGCTCGCAAACCACGGCCTGCTGACCTACGGCTCCTCACTACCGGATGCCTTCATGAAGACCGAAACCGTCGAGCACTTCGCCCAGGTCTGCCTCTCCGCACATCAACTAGGAGGAGCCTCGCCCCTCCGCGACATCGACATCGCCAAACTCCAGCAGGCCCGCGCCCGATACAAACTCAACGCCTCCCGCGGCCCATCCTGCCGCTAGCCGGAGAAGCATTCGCTGTGCCCCTCAAAAAGGCATGCGATATGCTTCTCCCAAATGACCCCAGCCGTCTCCACCACAGGCCTCACTCGCCGCTTCGGCGACTTCACCGCAGTCGAAGACGTCAATCTTTCCGTCGCACCGGGCCAGTTCTTCGGCTTCCTCGGCCCTAACGGAGCCGGCAAGTCCACGACCATCAAGATGCTCACCGGCTTGCTCGCGCCCACCTCCGGCTCCATCGAGATTCTCGGCCTCGACGCCGCCACCAACCCCATCGAAGTCAAGCGTCAGATAGGCGTGGTCCCCGAAGGCCTCGCCCTCTTCGGCCGTCTAACCGCAGCCGAATACCTCTGCTTCGTCGGTCGCATGTACGGTCTCGACCGCGCCACCACCGCCGACCGTACCCACGAGCTTCTCGACTTCATGAACCTCGCGGCCGAACCCAAAAAGCTCATCACCGACTTTTCCCACGGCATGCAGAAAAAGCTCGCCCTCGCCGCCGCCGTCATTCATGGCCCCAAAATCCTCTTCCTCGACGAGCCCTTCGAAGGCGTAGACGCCATCGCAGCCGGCACCCTCAAAAATATGCTTCAACGCATGATCGCCCGCGGCGCAACCATCTTCCTCACCTCGCACGTCCTTGAAATCGTCGAACGCCTCTGCAGCCACATCGCCATCATCGACCGCGGCCGCCTCATCGCCCAGGGCTCCCTCGAAGAACTCCGCGCCGGCACCAAACCCCTCACCTCTTCCAACGGTCACTCCTCGCCGCAACACCTCACCCTTGAAGAGATCTTCATCAACATCGTCGGTACGCAACGCAGCCCCTCCGAGCCAACCACCGCCGTCCCGCCTCCGCCTAAGGAACTCTCATGGCTCGGCTAACCACGACGGATCATTTCGCCGCCATCGCCCAACTACGCTGGCGTCTCTTCATCAACGCCTTCCGCGGCAGGAGCGGCAAGATGTCACTCGCCGCTGTCATCATCCTGCGCATCGTTGTCTACTCCATCGCCGCCGCTATCTCAATCGGACCAATCATCGGCTCTGGCTTTGCTGGCTACTTCGTCATAGCTCGCTCGGAACCTCTGCTGCTGCCGACCATCCTTTGGATACTCTCCGCCATCTGGTGCTTCATCTCCTTCAGTGCGTCACTGCAGCCTGCGCTGCAATCGGGCGGCTTCGATCTCTCTCAACTCATTCGCTTCCCCATCAGCTTTCCCTTCTACCTCGGCACACGAATCTTCTTTAGCTTCTTCAGCTACACCACCATCGTCGGCTTCTGTTGTCTGCTCGCCACGGCCACCGGAATCGGCATTGCCCAACCCGGTCTTTTTCTCTGGGCTGCTTCCGTCCTCCTACTCTACGGCTTCACACTCTTCTCTTTCCTGCGCATGATCTTTCTTTGGCTCGACCGCTGGCTCGCCCAGCGACGCACCCGCGAGATCGTAGCAGCGCTCTTTGTCAGCTTCTCCCTCGCCGTACAACTCCTCGCCTCATCCGTCCGCAGTCATACAGGCCACTCGCATTCCGCCATCTCCTCGCGCTTTGACCTCCTTGCTCGCGTCATCGTTCGGCTTCACCCATTTATCGCTTTCTTTCCTCCAAATCTTGCCTCCAACGCAATTCTGCGCATGCACGCCGCGCAGCCAATCCCAGCCATCGCTTCCATGCTCGGCGTAGCCGCGTTCTGCGCAATCTTTCTCGCCCTGTACGCCCTTCGTCTTCGCGGAGAATTTCGCGGAGAGAACTTCAGCGAAACATCCGCGCGCAGCACACAATCGCCCAGCGGCAAACCGGCCCTTGGTTGGAACCTCTCCGGTCTCTCTCCCGCGATCGCAGCCTGTATGGAAAAAGAGACACGCTATCTCCTCCGCGGCGGCAACGCTCTCGTAGGCCTCTTCAGTCCGCTTATCTTCGTTGCTATTCTCACCAACTGCGGCGGTGCACTATCAAGATCGCCTGACATC
>Ga0209060_10000829_pt1 | contig 43466 bp, 32 predicted proteins | sample Coa_R1_8_FD_187155 | JGI IMG/M metagenome (GOLD analysis project Ga0209060, IMG submission 187155) | Surface soil microbial communities from Centralia Pennsylvania, which are recovering from an underground coalmine fire - Coalmine... | ecosystem: Environmental > Terrestrial > Soil >...
CGGAACTTGGGTGCATATTCCCTCCCTCTGTGTTCTCACCCCTTTAACCGTTTGACCCTTGTTTTCCCACGCCTGTAAGATCAGATCCGGTCCAGCGCCAGCTTCAACGCGTTCCCCCTTTGATGCCTAACTATGCGAGCCAAGGACGCAACCGCGTGGTACGAAATGCGGTATTCGGCGTTTCTGCAGGTACTGTTAGAAAACCCCATCGAAGCGAGCTCACGCGCAACCGCATAATCATTGGGTCTTAGCCGGGCGAGTCCTGGCGTTAGGAATGTGTAGTTTCCTAATCGGAGGCGCACCCGTCAGTCTCCCCGTAAGCTAGGGTGAAGGGACCGGGGATGTCTGTGGGCGCAGTGCTCTTCCAGAAAATGGGTTTTAATGAATCTGCGGAATCAATACCGGACCACTCTGGCAATCAGCGCTGATTTCATCCACCAAGAGCTGCACGTTCCGTGCGATAAAGCCATTGCGAAGCCCGAGAAGCTGGTTGATACCGGCTTCACAGTAAGCTTGCGCCGGCCCGACGATCAGCTTCGAACGGTCCCCCTGTTCGAAACCGTCTAAGCATTCCTCGACATGTCGGAACAGGCGGTGGTTACTTTCCATCGTCAGGGACTGCAGTGCCTGACGATATTCTTCGGCGCCTTGTAACCCTCGCGCGAGCCGGGTCAGGGTAGTAAATTCATCCCACGCGTAATCCAACTGGTATGTAAGGCCCTTGTGGTGAATCCAGGGGCGCACGGTGGGTGTAAGTAACCGATAGAACTCATTCAAACGGAGGTCGAGAAAATCGTAGTCTGGCCGCGTCACGTCACCGCGCAGGCGCCCCTCCGTTCGCAGAGCGTCACGGATCGGAGTGCCGCCGTAGGGCAGCATCCGGGAGAATGTCGCTGCAGCGCGCCCGTCGCCCGTGGCATTCTTTAAGAAAGCTAGGTTCTCGCGGATGGATTCGAACGTGCTCGACGGGTCAAAGAGCATGAACCCATAAGAAACGTTCAGTTCCAGCTCTTTCAAGATTCGAACCGCCGCCAGGTTCTGCTCCACCGACATCTCTTTATTCAGCACCTTGAGTCCTTGTTCAGTACCTGACTCAAGACCCATATACACGAGGAAGAGACCGGCATCGCGCAGCTTACGGAACAGTTCGTACTCCACATATTCAGCGCGACAACTGATCTTCCAGATCATGCGATCGACCAATCCCGCATCGTAGATGCGCGCCACCAACTCGTCCGCCCAGCGACGTCCAGCCGGTCCCCAAAGGGGAAAATCGTCGTCCTGGAAAAGGATGACGCGAACGCTGTGATGTTGCAGCAGGTACAGCATCTCCTCGACAACTTTCATGGGCTTGCGCACGCGAACAACTTTGCCAGGCGCAGTTCGGTAGAAGGTGTGAATTGAGCAGAACGAACACCGACGTGCGCACCCGCGGCTCGCAAGCAGCGGCAATGTGGGGAAACCACCGATCTGCTCCGGCTCGAATGGCCGGTATGGGTATGGGAGCGAATCAAGGTCCTGAACGAGAGACCGCGGCTCGCTTTCTACAACTCGACCCTCATTAAGGAAGGCCAATCCAGGTGTCTCGCGCCAGTCCCTGTTGCTCAGAAGGCGATCGACGAGGTCAACGAGGGTGAGTTCGCCTTCGAATCGCACGACACTATCCAATTCAGGGAACTGCGTCAGCACCTCGTCGTGGCACAGGCTCGGGAAATGCCCGCCGATTGTAAAGTGCGAGGTGATTCCCGCCTCCCGCAACCGGCTGGCAACTCTTCGAAACCGTGGTAAGAAAGCCTGAAAAATCAAAGAGAAGCCAACCACGAGAGGCTGCCGCGATACGAGTCGCTCCGCGATGTTATCCGGCCCGTCGCGAATATTGATCATCTGGACGGTATGTCCCCGTTGCTGAAGCACGGCGGACAAATACCCCATGCCAAGATTGCCTTGATCCTGATAACCAATCAGGGCTATTTCCGCAATCGCGCTATTCCTTACGGAGATATCGCGGGGCGACGCGCTCAGTATGCCGGGAATAACACTATCCACCTGGATGCCCCAAGCGAATGATATTCGCAACTTTCATCGCACGGCCTTCAATGTTGCGGCACACGTTTGCCTCATTTCAGGCCAGCGGCTGAGTTTCACCTGGATCGTGCTGCCTCACCGATGGTCGAGGATCGATGCCTTCAGTACTCGGGGGAATAACGCTATCTACTTTTTTGTTGCCCGCCCCGAATGATATTCGCAACCTTTGCCGCGCCGTCGGCGACGTTTCGGTGCACGTTCGCCATCGTTTCAAGCGCAACGGCTAGCACTTCGCCACGGAATTCCTGCTCAATTTCTTGCAGGACGAACTCCATGTCAATCCAGTCGCCTGGCGGTCTCGGTACAAACCGCAAGAAATTTGGCAATTCGGCATTGGGTTTTTCAAAGGGTGCCATGACTGTCTATCTCCTTTCGGAAATTAGTAGGACAACGACGGGATCCCTTAGGGCTGTGAACCAACGAATGATGTGTTAAAGGTGCTGCAGGTAGCACCTGTGTAAGGTTTGGGGCCTAGACGAAGGCCACGAGCATATCCCTCAAGAGAGAAAAAAGTCAAGGAATAATGTACGAAAATAACGATCGGCTAGCGTAGCATCTGTGTCCGATTTTGCGGCCCCTGTCGAGAAGAGCAAGTGTCTTAATTTGTTAGGACCGTAGCTGATTGGTTTTTGCGGTCGCAGTGCCTATTCTCCTAGCCATGTTGACAGGGCGGAAACAGCATCATCTAGGTCGAGTCGTTCGTTGGCTGCCCAAGCAACAAAACCATCGGGCCGCACGAAGAGAGCAGTCAAGTCTGAATGCTCTTTCAGTCTAGTGACTATGACACTGAGCCGGTCTCGCCGACCTGCACCTAAGGCGGAGATCCGAGCATCATCGATAAAGTTAAATAACAGGGCGCGTCCTTCACGGCAGTACTCGCCGAGCCTTCTGCCGTCTTCGAATTCAAGATCGGGCGCACTCCGTCCGACTAAGGGGTGATCACCGCGTAAGTCGTAGCGTTGCCATACACCGGAGATTCTCTTGGCTAGGGATGTCGCTCCACCACGGTCCCCGATGACATCCGCGACAACCGATGTAAGAGCAAGATCACGGCGCTTAGGACCCATCAATGCAACCAGTGCCCTGGTCCATTGAAGGGCCCACGCGCCGATGGGATGACGCTCTAAGGTGTAGCTATCGAGAAGCGTTTCGGGCGCCCATCCGTTCACGGTTGCACCGAGTTTCCAGCCCAGGTTTATTGCATCTCCGATTCCAAGATTGAGCCCTTGACCGCCAATTGGTGTAAGAACGTGAGCTGCGTCTCCCGCCAACAGAACTCGTCCAACCCGATAAGTGCTGGCCTGGCGGGCATTGTCGGTCCAGCGCGTAGCCGCGTAAACGGCGTCGAGCGTTACATCCGTTCCGGAGACCTTCCTCAAGCTTGTCTGCAACTCTTCGAGGGTGATGGGGGCATCCCGATCTTCTGGTGGACCGTCGAATTCCATTATTAAAATTCGTCCCGGCATCGGACCATTCACATATGTTCCCTTGCTGGTTCGCTTCCAGCCGGGAGCTAACTTGTGCGGGTCGGCAATTTCGACCATGGCGGAGTAGGCGCTAATTTGAGGATCGGTTCCCGGAAACTCAAAACCAGCCAGTTTTCTCACCGTGCTTCGCCCGCCATCACAGCCAACAAGCCAGCCCGAGCGAACCGTCGTTCCACCAGCGTGAACCATAACGCTGTCAGCGCCTGCGGAGAAATCTGTGAGGCTTGTCCCGAGGCGAATCTCGACTTGCAACTCCGCGGCACGCTCGCTCAGCAAAGCTTCGAGACTCTGCATGGAAATGGTGCCGGCCGCGGCCGCAGGACCTCTGTCAGCGAATTCGGGCTCACTATAGTCAACGAAATTCGCGTCCAACATCATCCCGAAATGGCCGACAAACCCCCGTGGTATTTCGGGGCGATTCGAGGGAATTTCTAACTCCGAGGGCGGAGCGGCACCCCGTACGGCGGCTTCGAGTCCTTTTCTGTCGGTTGACGCGCCGGCCCACCACAGCGCTGCTTTCTCCAGCGCGGGGAGCAGCCCACGCCTGTAAAGGACTTCAATCGTCGGGATGTTGAGAGCCCGGCCTCCAATCGCACCTGCTTTGATCGGGAGATTCGGATCTGCTAGTTTTTCTAACAACAAGACTGATACACCGGCAAGCCTCAGTTCACATGCAAGCAGGAGGCCGACGGGTCCCGCGCCCGCAATCACTACGTCGTAATCCATAGCGCTTCCTTGCTGGAAACAGCGCTCGCAATAGCGCTGGCAAATCCAACAGGTCTCGAAACTATCACCAACTGGGCGCCTTACGGCATTGTCTCCTGGTTGCTCCTTGATGGTCGGCAAACAGGAACTCAGCAGAAACGGACTTGTAGAAAACTCTGCAGACTACAGCTGAGGTCCAGGAGATTCGTGGCGAGTTGCAGCGATAGAGAATGATAATGGACGTATCGTACACTTCTCGTGTCTCGCTGTGAGTTCGCCATTCCACAAGCAAGCCCGACTGGTGCAGTCCTGAAATTGGATGACTTAGAGCCATTTGGGTCAGAAGTTTACTTGTGGGACTCTTGAGTTGCGCAACGCGATTTGAAGCGGTCGATCTACTCGTGCGCGGACGCTGCCGTGATAAAAACGTGATAGTTCCATGTTCAGAACCGGTCAAATCGTATCAGATCGCATCAAAACAGAATTCTGAGAACTCCTTGAAGAGTCAAGTAGAATAGAAAATTTTCGAAACCGATCAAAACACACTGTGTGATCTTCAAAACCGGGCAGATCCAGTCATAAAGGATCAAAATCGATCAACTATGGTACAAACCTTCGCTCGTGTCGACGATCGGGACGGTTCGAAGTGGTTCTGATTGATGACGGCGTTGGACTCACTATTGCCGCAGTTTTTTACTATCCCAAGGCACGCAAAATCAGTAGTATTTGTGTGCCTTAAGTACCTCTCCTGGAATCAGCCAAATGCTCAAACCGCGCACCTTCGTCACTCTAATCCTGTTCGTAACAGCCGTTTTCCATTGGGCCGCAAGGGCGGCAGAAGGCAACCCGAAGGCTTCCCTTTTACCGCTGGTTTTTGAGAGGAATATGGGGCAAGTGCCTTCTTCTTACAGTTTTCTCTCCCGTAGGGGGAATGTGCAGAGTCTCTTCTCCGGACGCGGTGCGGAGATCGTTGTCGGCCACGAAGGGGCAAGTGCTCGCATAGCCTTCAGGATCATTGGGGCTCGATCGGATGTAGAGCCAGTAGGACGAGCCCCGCTTCCGAGCGTCACGAATTACCTAATTGGTAATGATCCGTCGCGCTGGATCAAGGGCATTCCCAACGTAGGCCAGGTCCTATACTCCGACATCTATCCTGGTATCGATCTGATGTTTCACGGAAAAGGCGATCAACTGGAGCACGATTTTCGCATCGGTGTTGGTGCAAATCCTGAATTAGTGCGGTTTGCCATCGACGGCGGAAACAGGATGGTCTTAGATTCTTCCGGAAATCTTGAGATTTCGATTGCAAACGGGAAACTCCTTTTCCAAAAGCCCCGTGCTTTCCAAGAGACGCCCAACGGGAGTAAGGACGTTAGTGCCGATTTTGTATTAAATTCAGATTCTTCTGTCCAGTTCAAGCTTGGGTCTTACGATCCTGGCCGCGAATTGGTTATCGATCCCGTTTTCAGTTTCTCCACCTATCTAGCGGGTAGCAGCGCGGATTACTCGGCAGCTGTAGCGACGGACTCTGTTGGAAACGTCTACGTAACGGGATACACGGTCTCTCCTGACTTTCCTATCGTAAATGGACTGCAAAAAACAATCAGCGGAAGTCCGGACGCGTTTGTTTCTGAGTTCGACCCGACTGGGCGTACATTGCTCTACTCGACGTATCTGGGTGGCTCATCCCGTAATTATGGAAATGCCATTGCGGTGGATCCTTCTGGAAACATCATCGTCACAGGTACCTCTAGTTCGAATGACTTCCCGCACGTAGGTTCCGTTCCGCCCCTAACCTGCGAGGGCAATAATGACTGCTTCTTTATTGCCTCACTCAAACCGGACGGGAGTGCGTTTAACTACGCAGGCCTGATCGGGGGGATTGAGGGCACGGACGTTCAGACTGGCGGAAGCGGAAGTGGAGTGCTTGGGCTCGACGTCTCTGGAAACGCTTACTTGGCAGGCGTGACGGACGACGCCAATTTTGAAATCACCCCAGGTACTCTTTCCAATACGGTACCCGGCTATCCTTACAACTCTACCTTCGTCCTCGAAGTGAATCGGCAGGGTGCGCTTGCCTACAGCACCATTGTTCCAGGAATCGCTCCCCAAAACCTTGGCATTTATCTAAACAACGTATTTATCCCTAACGGAATCTCCGTCGATGCGAATGGCGAAGCGACGATAGCGGGGACGGCAGGTCCTGGCCTGCCAGCGACTGCGGGAGTTATTCAGCCAACGTTTCCTAACGGAAACTCCGGGAATTCGTCAGCTGGATTCATTCTGCAGCTAAACGCTGCAGCTTCAGCAATCAAGTATGCAACTTATATCACGGGAACCGACCTGGTTGGCGGTTTGGCAGTTAACGGAAGTGGCGATGTCTACATGACCGGGGGGACTAGCGAATCCAATTTGCCGGTCAGCAGCAACGCTTATCAGAAGACTCTGAAATCGGGCCAGAATTGCACCTGCAACAGCGGTTTTATCGTGGAGCTCAACTCGAACGGATCGGCCGTCTTGGCGGCGACGTATCTAGAAGGTACACCTGCCTCCGGCAACGAAGGAACGAACTTTACCGGGATCGCGCTCGATAGCAACTCGAATGTCTTCGTTGGGGGTATGACCGCATCTACGGATTTTCCTCTACAGAATCCGTTTACAAGCGAATGGGTGTACGGACAAAGCGTGTCGGACATGGTACTTGCGGAAATGTCGCCCGATCTGAGTGCTCTTCTCTTCGGCAGTTTTCTCAGCTCCACTGATCAGATTTTCCCTGCATCTCAATTTTCTGCTCTTTCTGTTGATCATCAGAATGACCTTGTCGTTTTTGGGCAGACCTCAACAACCGACTTTCCAACGACTCCGGGAAGCTTCCAACCAACGCCGCCTACACAGGCCTATCACACATTCATCGCGAAGCTGAACATGTCCACTCCCGCGCCGTCATTTTGTCCTTCTTCCTGGAGCTTGAGCTTTGGGAATGTCACAGCGAAGAAGTCCAGTACGCAGATTCTAAATCTGACAAACTGCGGAAATTCTGTATTTCATCTCAACAGTGTTGTCTCAAGTGCAGCAACTATTACAGTGAAAGACTCGTGTGCAACGATCAAGGCTGGTGCGAAGTGTCCGGTTTCCGTTACATTTTCTCCGGTTGACAGTTCGCTGACTTCCGGTACTCTGACTTTCAACGATGACGCAGTGATATCTCCCCAGAGCATAGCTGTCTCGGGGCAAGGAATCGCTCCACAACTGTCTCCAAGTTCGGGAAGCTACAGTTTCGGACATCTGCTCGTCAAGACAACTGGCGTAAGTAACGGTTTGTTTTTCTCTAACGCAGGTAACGCCCCGCTTAACATCTCATCGGCTTCCGTAGACGGTGACTTCTCAATCACACAGAATTATTGCCAAGGAACTCTCCAGCCCGGTGGCTTCTGCGATATCGAAATCGTGTTTTCTCCAACGGCTTCCGGCGTTCGCACCGGGACCCTCACTATTGTCTCGAACGACCCGTTGCATCCACATGCCGGAATCAGCCTGAACGGCATCGGCGACACAGCCTATGCGAATCCGGTAATGACGTCCCTCGGCTTACCCACTGTGCAAATCAATAATGGCGCAATCATTGTCCAGGTTTACGGAGCAAATTTCTATCCAGCCTCAGTTGTGCAGGTAAATGGCAAACCGCAGGCGACCACATACTACAGCGGCGGCCAACTTGAGGCGACGCTCGATTCCACCTTCACCAGAGCCATTGGAGAAATCTCGGTTACTGTTTCGAATCCAACGCCGGGCGGCGGAAACAGTGTTGGGGTACCGCTGACTCGATATGCGGTTCTAAATGTCGATGCTGCTTTTCTCACGACCGTTCCGGGTTCAACGTTGCTCTATGCTTCGATTCCTTCTTCCGCTCCTGCCAACCCCAATACGGTGATTTCCATTAATCCGGTTACAGGAGCCGTGGGTACACCAATTCCGGTGGGTCAGAACCCATGGCTGCTCGCGCCCTCTAGCGACGGAAGTTATCTGTTTGTCGTGGCAAACCAGGATCAAACGGTGCAGCGCATCAATTTGTCGACAGGAACGGTTGACCGGACCTTTCCGTTTCCGCCGAATGGTACTGATTGTTGCGGAGCCCTATCCGGGACAGACTTGAAGGGAATTCCGGGGACGCCCCAGGAGGTTGTCCTCGCCACGGATATACCATTATATGGATTTGGCGAGATGGCTTTGTACAATGACTCTGGGATGGTGAACTATGTACCCACCTCGGCGCAAGGCACGTTGAGCTTTTCAAGTTTTGCCTATGCCGGCAATCCCTTAACTATCTATTCGCTTCCGTTCACTGAAGCACAAAACCCATTCTTTAACGTCGTTAACATCGGTGCTCAGGGTCTTGAATATACAGTTCCGCAGTGCTGTTACGGCATTAACAATACAACTGGGGCGCAGGTTGTTTCGGATGGCAGTCTGCTCTATACCAGCGCCGGGGAGGTTTGGAATCCCGCCTCTCAAGCTCAGGTAGGATCGTTTCCGGTGACGACTTACAACGATACGTCGTATCCAAACCTTTTCAACCTTCTCCTGGACACTCCTACGAGCCACATTTTCGTTATCGGAGATCAGAATTACTTAGCAGATTCTTCAGCGATAACGCTTTCAGCTTATGGTCAACAATCTCTAGCGCTGACCGGAGCGCTTGCATTTCCACAGTTAAGCCAACCCATCGTTCAGAGCTTGGTACGCTGGGGTACCAATGGCTTCGCATTCATCGGGCAAGGTTCAACGCCCGATGTTCAAGCGGTTTTCTCGTTAACCAGTAGTCTGGCAAAGTCTGTGACATCGAATCCGGTGCCTGTGCTGCGCTCTCTCACGCCGCTGTCAGCATCGCAAGGAAGTCCAGACTTGCAATTGACATTGAACGGACAGGGATTCGTTGAATCGTCCTCTGTGCTCTGGAACGGTTCCCCGCTTCAGACGACGTATGACGCAAGTACGGTACTGACCGCGTTGGTCCCAGCAGCGAATCTAGTAAATAGTGGGACGGCATCAATCGTGGTCAGCAATCCGCCGCCGGGTGGCGGGAAATCCGGGGTGGCTCATTTCACCATCGCTCCCCTCACCCCGCTCATATCTTTCTCCTCTTCTACGGTTACTTTCCCAGCTCAAAAAGTTGGGACATCCAGTGCAGCTCAAACAGTCGCGGTACAAAATCCTGGTACCGCGCCTCTTAACATCTCAACTATCAAGATCACGGGGCTGGATGCTTCGTCATTTCATCAGGCGAACAATTGCGGGACGACCTTAGCTCCGGGCGCTAACTGCGCGCTCTCAATCGTATTCAAACCTACGGCGGTTGGGTCGTTGAACGCAGCTGTGAGTTTCACCGACAATGCCGCAGGATCTCCACAGAAGATTACCCTGTCGGGTACAGGGGATTAGTCCGACCAGAGTATGAGCAATCCACGAGAGCGGAACGGACCCTCATCAGTCGAAGGAATGCGTGATAAAAACGTGATAGTTCCATGTTCAAAACCGGTCAAATCGGACCAGATTGCGTCACAACAGACATCTAAGAAGTCCTTGAAGAGTCGAGTAGAATAGAGGATTTTCGAAACGGATCAGAACACACTGTGTGATCTTCAAAAACCGGTGGTTGGTTGGTCGTTCGTCACCTGGAACTGTAGTAAAACTGTAGTAGTTCCATGTTCAAAACGCCTCAAATCGGATCACGACGGTAGGAATCGATGCGCTGGTAAGACCTTTAAGAATCAAGTAGAGTAGAGAATTTTCCTAACGGTTCAGAACCGACTGTGGAACTCAAAATCCGCCGGTACTTGGTACCTTGGGGGTTCGACTCCCCCTCCCGGCACCAGCTTTAACCCCCCAAAATAGGGCCTAGTTCACACCCTCTTCCACACACGCGAGATCGGCTGTGACAGGTGGCGAACAAAACTCCGCGCCTGACCGTGACTATTCGGGACTACCAGACTAAAAATAGCTGATTATCTATATTTTTGAGAAGTTAATCCGGATTGCTGTAGAGATCCAGGAGCACTCCGCCATCTGAACCGCGGCTGCCAGACTTGCCACCAAACAAAAAAAACGACTTCTTTTAAAACAAGCGGACTCTTAAAGTATTCCGGCAACCCATTTCGAGTTCAAAAGTCAGCTTTACTTGGCGGTTCTTGCCGGTGACTGAGTGCCCAAACATAAGCAGCCACCGCCGATGCTTGCGTATCAGACAGCTGTGCCCCACCCATCGGGGGCATCGGACTTCTGTACTGCTTGGGCTTCGGCACGCCTTCGGTGATCACCTTCAGGATTCCCGTAAGGCTCCCATCACTCCACATCCATTTTTGCTTCGTAAGATCGGGACCGAGAGGTGTTCCGGTTCCGTTCGCGCCATGGCAACCGGTGCACGTTGCACCGCCTACTTGACCGTGATAAATGCGATCTCCCAATGCGATCATTTCCGGCGACGAACCTTCAGGCACAGGTAGGTCCGCGGCGTTGCTTTCTGGAGGCGTCGACTCCGACCGAACGATCTTGCCTGCAGGAGCTGTAATGCTCGGGCATGGCGTCGCCTTTGGGGGCGGTCCCGCGGGATCGCCTATGTACGTGATGCGGTAGATGCGTCCTCGAATGTCATCCGCAACGTAAAGTGCGCCATCTGGTCCGACTGCGAGACCGGCCGGGCGATGTTGTGCTCCTTCCGGAGTTTTCTTTGGACCTGCGAAGCCATCCGCAAAAATCTCGCAATTGCCAGACGCATGATCGCCGTCGAGAGGTTGGAAGACCACGTTGTATCCGCCCTGGGCATAAGGTGCGCGGTTCCACGATCCGTGAAAGGCGATGAAGACACCACTGCTGTAGCGGGCAGGGAACTCTTTCTGGTCATAGCGCACCATTGCATTTGGGGCCCAATGCGCCGGAAAGGCCGCGACGGGACCAAGTTTGCTCGCGCAAATGCCGACAGTCTTGCCGCCATCACCTCCATATTCCGGTGCCAGGACCAGCTTCTTCTGAAATGAATCGTAGTAGCACTCAGGCCAGCCGTAGTCGCCGCCGTCCTTCAACAACATCACTTCTTCAGCCGGGAGAGTCGCTTCTTCATCTTGTTTGTAGAGATCGGGCCAGTTCGAGTGGAGTTGATCGCGACCGTGTTGAGTTACAAAGACATGCCCAGCGGGGTCAATGGTGAAGCCTTCTCCATTACGGATTCCTGTTGCGTACCTCTGAGATGGAGAGAACACCTGGTCTGTTTTGTTCGCATCAAAGTGCCATATTCCGCCGCGTGTCTCCAATTCCGTGCAGGGGTTGTCCCCGGGAACTTTGGGTTGACGATTCTTGGGTTGGCAGGAATTCGTCGCGCTAGCGACGTCGACGTAGAGTTGTCCATCGGGACTGATGATGAAAGGATGCATCGGGTGATCGCCGCCTAGAGGCAATTTCGAAACGATTGTCTCCGGAGAGCCCGACGGAACTGTTGCGCCCGCGGGAAGTGAATAACGAACAATCCGATCGTTAATCTCTGCGTACACCCATCCTTTGTAGAGACCAATGCCGGTTCCCCCGGCTCCTCCTGTCTTTTGGGTTTCGCCGAAGCGCTCGACCACGTCGGCCTTCCCAGTGCCGGTTTTGTCTTGCAAAGCAACGAGGAATCCGCCTTCATGCACCTTGTCGAAGTCGTAGTAGTCTCCCGACCACGTGTTCGCATAAACGACACCGTTCGCTCCGACCGCCAGATGGCGGGCGTGGCCAATGCCGTCCGCGAAGATCGTTGCGCAAAAACCGGCCGGCAACTTCAAACTAGAAGAGTCAGTTGCACAAGCCTTTGTTTTCGCGTCTGGAGTTGAAGATCCCGCGTCGACTGACGCCGGCGCCACCGCGAGTAACACCGCTGCTCCGATTACATAAGGCAATGCGCGACGGAAACGTGCGAATCGCATTGAAGCCTCCGAAGACCCCACGAATCGAATATGGCAGAGATTCTATTACATCGTTCGGGCAACAGATGGGCTGACCGATTCTTCAGCACCGTAATCCAACGGTAAAATGGAAACACTGTGGGGCATGATGCTGCGGGACTGCACGGTTCTATGCAATAAAGCTGGTGAACATGTCGCCACGATCGGATTCAACGAAGAGTTTAGTCTCTGGCAGATCGTCGTTGTGAACTGCGAAGAAATGGAATTCTTCTGTCCGTCGAAAGAAATTGCATTTGCGGCGTGGCACGACGAGTTCGATCCGGAAACCGGCTGACTAGTGCCGATAGTTATCTACAAGTACCTTGACCAATCGAGCTACAATCCTTTCGATAAAGCACATGCCTGACTGGATCTGGATGATCGGCTTTTTCGCAGCATGGCTGCTGCTCACGCAGTGGCTCCTGCCAAAGCTCGGTGTTCCAACCTGAAGAACAAGCGGCTGCGCCGGGTCCCGGCGCGACGGCGAAAAGAATTTTTCAGCCAAGAAAGCTGAGTCGCCTCCAAGTCATCACTAGCGCTTGGATTTCACCCTCGAATTCTCCGAAAGAAATTGACGCGCGCCTCCCTTCATGTTGTAGCCCTACTCCGAAAGCCGAAAGCCGAAAGCCGAAAGCCGAAGGTCTGAGGTCCGAGGTCCGCCCCGTTGTATACTCTCCTTTTTCGCAGCAGAATCCCAGTCCCACGTCCCAGGAGACATCGAATGCAAAGCCGCATCACTGGCACCACAATGCCCGTTCTGGAATTCGTCCTCGAGAACAATGAGTCGATCATTTCCGAAGCGGGAGAACTCTCCTGGATGGGACCATCCATTCAAATGACGACCCACACCCAGTTCGGCGGTGGTGGAGGCATTTTCGGAGTCATCAAGCGTGTAGCAGGCGGCGGCTCAATCTTCATGACCGAGTACCGTGCCATGGGCGCGCCCGGAGAAGTGGCCTTCGCGACGAAACTTCCGGGCCACATCGTCCCGGTGGAGGTTGCGCCCGGGCACGAGTTCATGATTCACCGTCACGGCTTTCTGTGTGCCACGCCGCAGATTCAGGTCAGCGTCGCGTTTCAACAATCGCTGGGCGCCGGAATTTTCGGTGGAGATGGATTCCTCCTGCAGAAGCTCAGCGGGCAAGGAATCGCGTGGTTGGAACTCTCCGGAGAATTGGTCGTCCGCGACTTGCAGCCCGGAGAAAACCTGCGCGTGCACCCGGGCCACGTTGGGGCCTTTCAATCCAGCGTTTCATTTCAGATCACGACAGTGCCGGGCATCAAGAATATGATTTTCGGCGGCGACGGAATTTTCCTGGCATCTCTCACAGGCCCCGGCCGAATCTGGCTCCAGACGCTGCCAATCTCAAAGCTCGCGCACGCGATCGAACCATATATTCCCCGCGAAGCCTCAAGGCAAACCGTGGAAGGCGGTGTGGTCGGAGGAATTGTCGGTTCGATCCTCGATAACATGCGGTAGCACGCGTCTCTGTCTTTCCCGGGTCGTCCGTTTGGCGCGAATTGCGTACTAGTGACTAAGGAAACTTCGGCGGGTTGGCCGCTTCTTGTAAACTGGTAGTGAACTCCCTTCCATGATCAACGGCAAACGCATTGCGGTCGTTATGCCCGCGTACAACGCGGAGAAGACCCTCGTCGCAACTGTAGGAGAGTTGCCTGATCTCGTCGACATTCGCATCCTGGTGGATGATCGCAGCCGTGATCAGACTGTAGAACTCGCCCGGCGGCTCGGCTTGCAGGTCTTTCTTCACGACCGCAACTACGGTTATGGACGCAATCAGCAAACCTGCTATCGCGAAGCCCTGGCTGCCGGTGCCGACGTAGTAATCATGGTTCATCCGGACTACCAGTACACGCCTTTGCTGACCACGGCGATGGCCAGCATGGTCGCCTATGATGTTTACGATGTCGTGCTCGGATCGCGCATTATTGGAGGCCGCGCGCTGCTGGGCGGCATGCCTCTGTATAAGTACGTATCGAACCGGCTACTGACGGCGTTCGAAAATCTGTTCCTTCGCGTGAAGCTTTCGGAATATCACACCGGCTACCGGGCCTTCAGTCGAAAAGTCCTTACCGAGTTGCCACTGTTGGAGAATTCTGACGACTTTGTATTCGACAATCAGATGCTGGCACAGTGCGTTCACTTCGGATTCCGCATCGGGGAAGTTTCCTGCCCCACGAAGTATTTCGGCGAGGCGTCGTCCATTAATTTCCGTCGCAGCGTGAAATACGGATTCGGGGTGCTGGGCACGACCATGCAATTTGCGCTGCAGCAAGCCGGCTTAATCCATCTGCCCAGGTTCAGCCAGCAGGGCCGCAAACTGGAAGCCGGACGTGAAACCTACTACGCGCCCGGCACGGAGACCGCCCGTCCCGCTCAGTGACCGAATCGGTCCTGAAAATGTTACGTCCCTCCCAAAACCGGTCCGCAGCGTTGCGCAAAAGTGAGCATTCGTTCGCTAATCTGGTTCTGCTTTTCCTGCTCGCCGCATTCGCCTTCCTGCTGATGGGGTATCACCCTGGACTCGAAGACGACTCTTTCTATCTCGCCGCAATCAAGTGGCGGCTGCGTCCGGCGCTGTTTCCCCACGATGCCGACTTCTTTCGGGTGCAGTTTCAGGCAACAATCTTCGACAAACTGATCGCGTTCACAATTCGGCTGACTCACTTGCCCGTATCCTGGGGTGTGCTTCTGTGGCAGATGGCGGCGATCTTTCTTCTTTTGTACAGCTGCTGGAGAATTGCGTGTCGCTGCTTTGCTAAGCCAGAAGCACAATGGGCGGCAACGGCCTTAGTCGGAGTACTGCTCAGCATGCCAATCGGCGGGATTGCGATCAATCTTGCTGATCAGTATCTTCATCCACGCAATCTCGCGACAGCGCTGATTCTTGCCGCCGTAGTTGCAGTCATCGATCGCCGTCTTTGGCTGGCTGGAATCTTGCTTGCGATTGCCTTTGTCATACACGCGATCATGGCGAGTTTCGGAATCTCGTTTTGTCTCTTCTTAGTTTGGCAGCTGCGTTCGCAACAACGTCCAGGAATCTCTGCCACGGCTGCGTTCTTGATTCCGTTGGGATGGTTATTCCAGCCCGGTTCTGAAGCCTGGCGCCAAGCGGCTTCGACCCGGGGATTCTATTACCTGGGTCGATGGTACTGGTATGAATGGCTGGGTGTGTTCGCGCCGCTGGTTCTTCTGTTTTTACTTCAGCGCTGGCTGCGGTGGCGTAAAGACCGAGAGCAGGTAACGTTCCCCTCGCTCGTAACGGCTCTGCTGTACTACGGCGTGTTCCAGACGATCGTCGGGTTGGTCATCATGCTTCCCCCAAGCCTCGAGCGGTTACGTCCGTTTGAGCCGATGCGCTACTTGCATCTGCTCTACATCCTCTTCTTTCTGATCGCCGGCGGCCTGCTTGGAGAGTATCTGTTGCGGCGGCACGTGTACCGTTGGCTTTTGTTGTTCGTTCCGCTGAGCGCGGGCATGTTGTACGCACAATTAAGAATGTATCCGGCCTCTTCGCATCTGGAGTTGCCATTCCTCGAGCAGCGAAATGAGTGGGCGCAAGGTTTCGATTGGATTCGTCGAAATACGCCAATAAACGCGTTATTTGCGATTGACCCTCACTACGAGACGCTGGACGGAGAGGATCAACATGGTTTTCGTCCGCTCGCGGAACGCAGTGTACTCGCCGACTACGAAAAGGATGGCGGCATGGCTGCCCGCGTTCCGACGATAGCCCCACGGTGGCTCAAGGAAGTGACAGCGCTGAACGGCTGGCGAGATTTTGGCCCGGCAGACTTCCAGCGCTTGAAGAATGACTTTGGCGTGACTTGGGTCATTATTTCTCGCGAGGATGCACAGTTCAAAAACGCCTCTTTGAGCGTGATGAATTGCCGGTACGAAAATCAGAGTGTAAAGGTCTGCCGTTTATACTAGAGCCCGCACTACACTGACAATCGCGCTGCTTTAGCTTGCGTCAACTACCATCTAGCATCTCAGTGCTTGTTGTGACGAGATGTGAGCCACGGACGTTTGCGCTGCCCGTGGAAGAGCGGCCCTTAAGGGCCGCGATCAGCGCACACAACGATCGCGGGGCTTTAGCACCTGTGGCTTTGTTCCAGACTCATGTCGAACGAATCTCATCCGACAAAACGTATTCGGCCTTACGTCCTGATGGTCGCTGTCGCTCTAGCGCTTCGGCTGGCGGTCATCCCCTTCGTCTACACCGATTGGACCGACCCCTTCGTCCTCGAGCACTGGGCTTTCGGACTCGTTGCCCGCTCGATTGTTTCCGGCCATGGCTTTGGGAACGTTTTTGCCAACCATACCGGTCCCACTGCAGTCTTACCACCCGTTTATGCGTATCTTCTGGCGGGGATCTTCAAAGTTTTTGGTGTCGAGACGAAGACATCGGTGCTCGCCGCACTTTCTCTGAACAGTCTCTTCTCAGCGCTCACTTGTGTACCGGTGTATCTGATTGCGCGCCGCGGATTCGGTGATCGCGTGGCCAAATGGGCGGGCTGGGTTTGGGTCTTTTCTCCATACGGCATTTATTACGGTGCAGACTGGGCCTGGTCTACGTGCCTTGTTACGCTCCAACTTGTTTGGCTCTTCTGGTTCGCGTGGCGTCTCGAAGAGTCACCAAGCGCACGCGACTGGCTATTGTTTGGTCTGTTCGGCGGATTCGCCGCGCTCACCGAACCGGTAGTCCTTTCGGTGGTTCCACTGTTGGCCCTTTGGACTCTTTACCAGAGATATCGCCGCCAGCAGTCATGGGCCGTTCCCTTGATTGCAGGTGCACTCGGTGCTCTAGCCATTATGTCGCCGTGGCTGGTGCGGAATTACGACCTGTTTCACAAGTTCATTCCAGTGCGCGGGGGCTTCGGCCTGGAACTTTACATTGGCAACAATGGATACTCCACTCGCTGGGTTAACAGCGGCCTGCATCTGAATCATAACGATGCCGAACTCAGCGAATACGAGAGGGACGGCGAAGTCGCTTACATGAACCACAAGATGCAGCAGGCGAAGGTCTTTATTCGCAGCCATCCGGGCTGGTATATCTGGATGACTGGCCGCCGCATCCTGTACATGTGGACGGGCTACTGGAGTTTCTCGCGCGAGTATCTGAAAGATGAGCCACTCGATCCGCCCAACATCTTTGTCAACACGACCATGACAATCCTGGCCCTGATCGGATTGAGCCGTGTATTTCGTCGAGATTCATCGCTAGGAATACGGTTCGCGATTGTGATGTTCTTTTTCCCGCTGGCCTATTATTTCTCGCATCCCGAGACCTACTATTTTCGCCCGGTTGATCCGCTGATTGTGATACTTGCAGCAGTGACCATAGCTGGAAGCCCGAAAAAAGACGCTCGGTTGGCGGTGCCTGCAAGCACCGTCTAACATCTAAGAACCAGATGGCTACTGCGACCTCTACTGAGATCACAACCCCGAGTCGCCTCACAATCGGTCTGGGCGAAACGCTGAATTTCGCCTACGATGCCTTCTGCAGCAACAAGCTGCAGTTTTCGCTGACAGCTCTGGCCATGGCTGTCGGCACCGCCTCGGTTATTCTCGTCGCAACCATCGGGCTCACCGGGAAGCAGTACATCCTCCGCCAGTTGCAATCGATCGGCACCAACATGATTTACGCCGACTATCAGGGCGGGTCCCAGCGCATCGATTCCACGCCGGATCCGATGACAGTGGAAGACGTGCAAGCGGTACGCGAGCGGGTATCGAGTGTGGTGGCCGCATCGCCGACTGTGGCCCTGACCGACCGCATCAGTATTGGCGGCGGCAAGCAGAGTGACATTCTCGTGCTCGGGGTCGATCCCGAGTACATGCGCGTGCGGAACCTCAAGGTGGTTGTCGGACGATTTTTTGACTCTCAGGATTCCGCTGCACACAATAAGGTCGGAGTGATTACCGAGAAGCTTGCGGAAAAGTTGTTTGGCGCGACCGAGCCCGCGGTCGGACAAGTCATCAAATTAAGCGGCGGACTTCCATTCACGATCGTGGGTGTGTTCAAAGAGAGCGTAGATACCTTTGGTCAGTCGGAGATTCAGGAAGACACAATGCTGATTCCGTATACGGTCAGCCGTTTCTTCACGCCGACGACCGCCGTTTATCAGATTTATTTCTCTGTCGCCACCCCGCAAGATGTCGTCCCGGCCACCGAAGATATCAAACACGTGCTGCAAACGCGTCACCGTGCCGAGTCCGTCTATAGCGTGCAGAATTTGACGCAACTTCTTTCTGTTGCAGGGAAGATTGCCGATGCCCTAACTCTGGTGCTCATGCTGGTGGCATTTGTAACGCTGCTGGTCAGTGGCATCGGCATCATGAACATCATGCTGGCTACCGTCACATCGCGTATCCGCGAAATCGGCATTCGCAAAGCGATTGGGGCGACAAACCGTGAGATCCGTTTCCAGTTCCTCGCCGAAGCCATCGTGATTTCGGTGACCGGAGGCATCGCCGGTATCGTGGCCGGCTTGGCAATCCCTTATTCGGTTCGCTTCTTCACCGATTTCCGCCTGCCGATCTCCGGCCTCTCCGCGATCATCGCCATTCTGGTGTCTTCGGTGGTCGGAATCATTTTTGGGACGGTTCCCGCTTCCCGGGCGTCGCAGATGGATCCGGTGGAAAGCCTGCGTTACGAGTAACTTACCTCACATCGAAAGAAGACTCCCGCTGTGGCAAAGGATCAGGGTTCGACTGATCCGAATTTGGCCCACGAAGCCGATTCCAACTGCTAAAATGCTGCTCAGTTTTTTTCCTTAGCCGTCCCCCCGAGTTCCAGCTTAGACGTAAACCAGAATCTGACCCAACAAGGACCAGGCTCATGAGGCTTAGCGGTTTGGTGTGTAAACCAGCCGGGGTTTTCGGAATCCCCTGTAATCTCCAGCGGATGGCGCAGTTCACGGGCAAGGCATTCAGTGTTTTTGCCTTAGCCACTTGCTTTACGGCTCTAGGCATCCTCTCAGGTTGCGGCGGTTCCAATTCGTCGTCTTCTTCCTCGTCGTCCCTCAAGTTATCGCTGGCCAACGGATCGCAGCAGAATACGGTGGTGGGCACGGCGTTTGGCCAGAAGTTCTCGGTTGTCGTGACCAATGCGGGATCGCCTGTGAGTGGGGTGACGGTTACCTTTGCTGCGCCGTCGTCGGGTGCCAGCGGAACATTCGCCAGTGGCTCGACAAGCGAGACCGATACGACCGCCTCCAACGGAATCGCAACTTCGTCTACGTTCACGGCGAATTCGACCGCCGGAAGTTACGTCGTCGGCGTCTCGGTCCAGGGAGTTTCCGCAGTTAGTGGCTTCAGTGTGACGAATGATCCCGCTCCCGTAGTGGCAGTGAACGCAACGAACGGATCGTTGCAGAGTGTGCTGGTCGGCACAGCGTTCCCCACTCCACTGTCGGCGGTTGTAACACAAAACGGAAATCCGATGAGTGGCGTTTCGGTGACATTCACGGCGCCGGTTTCAAGTGCTTCAAGTGCCAGCGGTACATTCTCGAATAAATCGATCACTGAGAGCGACACGACAGATTCGAACGGAATCGCGACTTCCTCAACGTTTACCGCCAATTCGACGGCTGGGGCTTATTCCGTGTCCGCGACTGTCTCAGGAGCGTCTGCTCCGGCCACATTTAGCCTCACGAATCTCTCGACGTCTGGATTGACGATTGTCTCTGTTAACGGGTCGCAGCAGGCCGCGAAGGTGGGCACGCCGTTCTCAACGCAGTTGGAAGCAGGAGTGTTTTACTTGGGAGCCCCGGTTAGCGGAGCAACCGTGACCTTTACGGCTCCGTCGTCAGGAGCGAGCGGCACGTTCTCCAACGGAACGACGACGGAGTCCGATGTTACGGATTCCAATGGGCACGCGACGTCGTCGACGTTCGCGGCAGATGCGACAGGGGGAAGTTATTCGGTGAGCGCCTCTCTCTCCAGCAATTCGACGCAGGCTGCTTTTGCGCTCACAAATCTCGCTCCGACGGGAGTTTTCGCCACCGGAGGCACACCACAGCGAGCCTCCGTGGGCGTAGCGTTTGCCCATCCGCTGACTGCTACGGTGGTGGACCAACGCGGAAATCCGATCAGCGGGATATCGGTGACTTTCACCGCGCCCAACTCGGGCGCAAGCGGTGCTTTCGCGAATGGCACGACAGAAACGGATACCACCGACGTGAATGGACATGCGACGTCGTCAGTCTTCACGGCGAACACGACTTCCGGAGCGTACAGCGTTGTGGCCACTAGTGGCGCGTTAACGCCGACAAACTTTATTCTTTCGAACACTGCATCGGGAGTCACGCTTACCAGCTATGCCTTCTATCTGAGCGGGCAGGAAGCTATCAATACAACCGCAGGAATCAATTCTTATGTTCTGGCGGGGGCGATAACGGTCGACCAAAATGGCTTGGTCACCGGGGGTGAGCAGGATTACAACGACGGTGCTGGACTGACGTCGCCGCAACCGTCGGGGGATGTAATCAGTAGCGGAACGCTGGTCGTAGATGCGACGGGGCAGGGGACGCTGACTATTACTACGCCCAATCTCAACCTCGGAGTGTTCGGAACCGAGGTATTTGGGGTGCAATTCGTCAACGCGAACCACGCACTCATCGTGCAGTTCGACGGAACGGCGACTTCAAGTGGAAGTCTGGATGTGCAAAACTTGTCGACTGCTCCCAGCAATGGCTACGCCTTCACCATCTCCGGAGCCACATCTGTCCCGTTTGCGTTGGGAGGTGTGTTTGCATTTGGGGGAACCCTGCTGAATCCAATTTGGCCGGGCACAAGCGATACCAACCTCGGCGGAACCGTGACTACGAATTCGGCATTCGCGGCTCAGTTGGGCGCAGTGGACTCCTATGGGAGAGGGCAAATGAGCGGGCTTGAGCTTGGCGGAACACCACTCACTCTGAATTACTATCAGGTTGGACCGGAAGCCCTGCGTATCGTCGATGTCGATTCCACGGTTGCTGCCGTTGGCTCGGCATTCGGACAAGGCCCGATTCCCACGAAGTTCAGCACCACTGGGCTGGGAACCTCAGTTTTCAAGATTCTCGGCAATCCCCATAGCAACAAGTTTGGCGTACTGGGGCAGTTCACAACGAATACTTCGAATCCCTTGTCGGCGACGTTGACGGGCGTTGCGGATGACAATGAACCCGGTAACAGCACCTCAGCGTCGGCTGCCGCGATCTCGGGCACCTACACCGTAGCCGCCAGCGGCTATGGCACCATGACGATCCCTACGGGGCAGTTGGGCAACGTGAGCCAGTTGGGACTCTATTTAACGGATCCCAATCTGAATCTGAATGACCCGAATAATTCGAGCGGAGGAGGCGGCGCGTTATTGCTCGATTTGGATGCAACACTTGCGGGCGGAGCAGGATTCGTTACACCCCAGACGGACACATCCACTGCTAGCTTTAATGGAAACTACGCGGCGGGCTGGCAATATTTCGATCTGACCGGGGGATATTGCTGCGAGGTGGACATGGCCGCGCAGGGCACCGTCACCGGAGGCACGATGAACCTGACTGGCCTCATCAGCGACCCCTTCGAAGTCTTAGCGTCTTCTACAAGAACGCAGGGGGACACGTTCATTGGTACACCACTCCCCGACACCAACCATCCAGGCCGTTCAACTATGCTGTCAGCGAACACAACGCCAAATCCGCTCGCGGTGACGGTCGGTTCGAACACGTTCGATTACAACGTCATTGTCTATCAGGCTAACGGAAACCAACTGTTCTGGCTCGATGTCGACACTGCCGACGTTTTTCTTGGCCCGGTCGAGCAGCAGGGGTCGTTGCTAGGAATTCCCGCGGTGAAAAAACGAATTAGCAGCGTGCAAACAAAATAATGGGTTCGTGATTTGGGCCTGCGATCGGAAACTGGATGTAAAGCCACAAAAGCCGGGCTGGTTTGCCCGGCTTTCCCATTTGTGGATCGGTCTACCGGTTACTTCAGCTGGCAAACCGATGATGTCTAAATCCGCTCGCGTCTTTCAACGCACTGCAGCGGGAGTTCTGCCGCAGTTCAGTTCCAAACTCCCAACCAGTTCTTTGAAACTTTGAAACCCCAGAAACCTTGAAACTTGCCCCTACATCACCATCGCCAGATTCTCCAATTCATGCTGGAGAACCGGGATCGCACATCCGGCCATTTCGACGCGGCCAGCCGCATCGAGCGCAGCCGTGGGAGAAACCCCGTAGCCACGGCCCATCAGGAACACGCGAAGCAGTTCAGCCGCTTCGTAGGAATCGAGCATGCCACCCTGCAACAGGTCGTTGCGGAGCGCTGCCAGTTCCGTCATCGTGAACCTGTCTTTGTCGTTACCTGCCACGCTAGTCACCATCTTTTCGTTCGTCATGGCCGTCATCACCTCCGATTCCGACCTTTGCCGTATTAGACTCATCGGCACCTGTTGAAGTTGCATGCAATCCAATTGCCGTACCTGAGCTGCTGGCTAAAGTACGAATCAAAATTCGTCTTGGATTCAATAACTCTTGGAAATATCGGAGGTTGCAGGCAACTCTGTAGTCCGGAAGGCCCTTCGCATGGTTCCCTTGGTACCTACCAGTAATCTCAAAACTGACACAAAGTGTCGGTTTAACGGCGGTTGAGATCGGGCAGGGGTGGTGGTAAACGGGCAGCCTGGGGTCCGGCGCCCGTGAGTCAGCAATCAGCCAAGCTAGGACTCGATCGTAGCCTCGTCGATCAGCATAATCGGAATGTCATCTTTGACCGGATACACGCGATGGCATTTCGTGCACTTCAGGCTCTCCGGATTCTGACGATATTCGAGCGGCTGCTTGTCGGCTGGGCAAACCAGCATTTCCAGAAGATCCTTGGCAATCATGGTGGAATTATAAGTCAGTCAGGAATCAAGGGATAGGAACAAGGAGCTACCATACGCCAATATGGCACAATTCCCACCCGCATCCCTTAGCCATTCCCGGCAGTGTAAGATTTTATTCAGGACCCAGGGTTGGGTGCCGGAAACTCATCATGTCTGCTGTCATTCTGGATGGAACTAAGATCGCGCAAGAGATCCGCAGCGAAGTTGCTGCGGAAATAAAGGCAATGGCTGCTGCGGGCCTGCGTCCTGGTCTGGCTGTCGTCCTGGTCGGACACAACTCCGCTTCAGAGATTTACGTTCGCGGCAAGGTAAAGGCCTGCGAAGAGGTCGGGCTTTACAGCGAGAAACATACGCCGCCGGAGTCTGCAACAACTGCTGAGCTTCTCGCGCTGATCGATGACCTGAACCACCGCGATGAGATCGACGGGATTCTGGTGCAATTGCCGCTACCACCCCAGGTCGATTCGAAAAAAGTGCTGTTTGCAGTCGATCCGGCAAAAGATGTCGATGGCTTTCATCCCATGAACGTGGGTTTTCTTTCCACGCAGAGACCGGGGCTGGTGCCATGCACTCCGGCCGGTGTGGTTGAGATTTTGAGGCGCACCAATATTCCCATTGCCGGACGGGAGGCTGTAGTAGTCGGCCGCAGCGATATTGTGGGCAAGCCAGCCGCGATGTTATTGCTTAATGCCAATGCCACGGTCACGGTCTGTCATTCCAAGACTCATGATCTGCCGGGCGTCTGTCGCCGCGCGGATATTCTCGTGGCAGCCATCGGACGCGCCGGTATGATCACGCGAGATTTCGTGAAGCCCGGCGCGACTGTCATTGACGTCGGAATGAACACGGTTACTGATCCTGCAGAGTTCCAGCATTTTTTCGCCGGGAATGCCAAGCGGGAAGAGACGTTCCGCAAGAAAGGGTCGACTTTAATCGGCGACGTGCATCCTGAAGTCGCCGACGTTGCGGGAGCGCTGACGCCGGTCCCAGGAGGCGTTGGTCCGCTCACGATTGCAATGCTGATGTTCAATACGCTCAAAGCGGCCAAAATGCGGCGCGGAAGCCGTGTGCCAGAATTGACGAAAGCGTAAATACTGCATCGCCGAGACAGCACTGGTCGTCGAAAAGGGCTTTTCATAGCAGTTCCTCGGCGTACTCTGCGGCCTCTGTGGTGAAAATGTTTTTGTTGTTGTCCAGGGAGAGGGAATGCTGAAAGTCGGCCTTACCGGCGGCATTGCCGCTGGGAAATCGGTCGTAGGGGAAATGTTCGTTGGGTTGGGAGCGCACCTGGTCCAGGCGGACCGAATTGCGCATTCGCTGATGCAACCCGGAGAAGCGGTCTATAACGAGGTCGTCCGGCATTTTGGCCGCAGTATCCTGAATCCCGATGGGAGCGTGAATCGCGCCAAGCTGGCTGAAGCCGCCTTTGGCCCGGCAGATGCTGCTGAAGGTCGGCGCAGCTCGCGGATCGATGAATTGAACCGCATCGTGCACCCGGCGGTAATCCGCAGTCAGGAGGAATGGATGCACGCGATCGGCCAGCAAAACCCGCATGGAGTTGCGATTGTGGAAGCCGCGTTGCTCCTCGAAGCTGGCGCCGCGAGGAGCTTTGACCGGATGGTGGTCGTTACCTGCAATGCGGAGCAGCGGGCGGAGCGCTTCGCAGCACGCCAGAAGATCGACCTTGAATCGGCGCGGAAAGAAGTGGCTCGCCGCATGGCAGCCCAACTGCCCGATGAGGAGAAAGTCAAAGTTGCCAACTACGTGATTGACAACTCGGGCTCGCTCAACCATACGCGCCAACAGGTAAAGGCCGTCTGGGAGAAGCTTCGCGCTGACGCCTGAAGAGTCGGTCTGTTGGTCTGGACAGGTGTTCGGCTTGTCGGCAATTGTTTAAAATTAAGAGGGACCTTTCTTCTCCCCAAAACCGTAATTATCTTCGTGCCTTGAGACCGGAAGTGGGTGATCGAGTATGAAATTTGTGCGTCCTTTGATCTTTGCCGTTGCCCTTGCGGGGGCATTCTTTTACTTCACAACATGGCGCTCGAATCCTACGGGCGAGCTGCACCCGTCAAACTGGCTTTCGCGCCCGGATCAGGTGGAAATCACCGAAGCCGCGCCCGGAGAATCGCTCGACGGCGAAGAACAAAACAATATCTCGGTGTATAAGCGGAATATCCCGTCCGTCGTGAACGTCACCTCGCGCGCTATGACGTTCGACTTCTTCTACGGGTTGGTGCCGCAGGAAGGGCAGGGCTCGGGTTTTGTCATCGACAAAGAAGGACACATTCTTACCAATTACCACGTGGTGGCCGATGCGCGGCAGGTCGAAGTAACGCTGCACAATCGCAAGAAGTTCAAGGCGACCGTCGTGGGTACCGACCCGCCACACGATTTGGCGGTGATTCAGATTAAGGCCTCCGATCTCGTTCCTGCGGTTCTGGGTGACTCGCACAACCTGCAGGTGGGACAGAAAGTCTATGCGATCGGGAATCCGTTCGGCTTGTCCGGAACCATGACGCGCGGCATCGTGAGCTCCATCCGTCCGGTGCGAGAACCGAATGGTGCAATGATTGATGAAGCCATTCAGACGGACGCGGCCATCAATCCCGGCAACTCTGGCGGCCCCTTGATGAACTGGCACGGAGAAGTGATTGGCATCAACACGATGATTTTATCGAGCGTCGGGCAGAACGCGGGTATCGGGTTTGCCATCCCGATCAACACCGCGAAGGCCGTACTCAATGATTTGATGACGCTGGGTCGTGTACGCCGCCCGGCGCTGGGTGTACGTACGATTCCAATCAGCGCCGAACTGGCGGACGAAATAGGCCTGCCAGTCGACTACGGATTACTGATCGTCGGCGTCGTATCCGGCGGTTCCGCGGATCAGGCCGGATTGAAGGCTGGAACCGAGCGTGCGTATTTAGGGAATATGCCGATTATGCTGGGCGGCGATCTGATCGTTGCCATCGACGATCAGAAGATTGAGGATCAGGACGATCTCAGCCAAATGATGAACAATCATCGTGCCGGCGACACTGTGAAGATCACGATCTATCGCGGTAAGACGAAGATGGATGTGAAAGTTTCGCTGGGAGAGGCAAGGCAGCAGGTGTAAGGCCTGCCCTCAGCCTTCAGACCTCAGCTCTGCTGCGGCGTCACTTCGCGATCTCAGCGGCCTTTCTCAGCGAACTCGGCGGTAAAAAAACGACCGCGATAGCCTAGAGACTTCCGAAGATCGATGATGAACTGAGCCACGCTCAGCTTCGAAATTGTTGCAAAGCAATAAGCTTTTCCGTTAGTCTGTCGACCTGCCTATGACCGCCGTCCTTTAAACCGGGCCATTGATATTCCTGAGCAGGTTTGCGCACTAGTGTCTGCACTCCGCTCCCGCATTTGACGCTGTCCCAATCTAGAGAGGACATTTCAATGGAATTCGTCGATAAGGCAGTCGCGCGCCGTCTCGAGTCGTGCGAGGAGATGCCACAGGTGTACTACGCTCGTGTATTTCAGAAATCCCGCCCGGAAATCGGCGCAGCAGAAGAACAGATTTGCGGCGGTCACATGATCTTTGCCGGACTTGGCTCTCCGATCGGCCGTGCCACCGGATGTGGTCTCGACCGCCCGTTGACGAAAGATGATGTAGAGCGCATCGAAGATTTCTACCGCAACCACAAAGCTCCGTCGCAGGTTGACCTGACTCCACTGCATTCCCCGGAAGTATTCGAGATGTTCAAAGAACGAGGGTATGCGATCGCGGAATTGAACAATGTCCTCTATCGGAAGCTGGATTCTGAGGAGACTTTTCCCGATCCTCCAGCGCACTGCGAGATCAGGCCGTCGCATCATAGCGAAGCCGATATCACTGGATCCATTGTCGAGGGCGCGTTCTTCCCCGATGGCGCACCGGAGGCCTTTCGCGGTCTGATCGCGCCTCTATATCAGATGGAGAACGCACGGCCATTCGTCGCCACGATCGAGGGCAAACCGGTTGCTTGCGGTACTGGCCTGGTAATCCCGGAGCACAGAGTCTTTGCCCTCTGTGGTGCAGGCACGCTGTCCGAATTCCGAGGACGAGGCCTTCAGACTGCGTTATTGCGTGCCCGCATGCAAGCGGCAATGGTGGCCGGATCTGAGTATGCCGTCGTAGTGACCCAAGGCGGGACGACGTCGCAGCGGAATGCAGAAAGGCTAGGCTTCCGCGTTGCGTACAGCAAGGTAACGGTGATCAAGCAACTCGATGCGTAGGGTGGATCGATAAGTGGCGTCATCGTGAGCGCAGCCGCTTTTCAGGCGGAGCGAACGATCTCGCGCGTAGCTTGCATCAAGGTCGTGAGATCCCTCGGTGAAACGACGTCCATCCGGCAGCATGCCCTCCCGTGCTAGATTGCCGCGTCGCTGCCATTGCGATCAAGCTTGCCGAAACTGCATATTAGAGGAATGCCTGAGGACCCGATCACACTGCAGGGGCAGCAAATTCGTCTCGAACCACTGAGCCACAGTCACGTCGATGGAATTGTGTCTGCCGCCGCCGAAGATGTGGCTCTGTATCGCTGGAGTCCCGTGCCGCAGGGAAAGGCGCAGGCGAGTGAATACGTGAAGGCCGCGCTCGCTTGGCAGGATGCTGGCACCGCAGTTCCGTTTGCGATCATCCGTGCGGGCGATGGAACCGTTATCGGATCGACACGTTTCTGGAACATCGAACGGTGGGCGTGGCCGCCAAGCCATTCCTCGCATGGCCGGACCACGCCTGACGCCTGCGAGATCGGCTACACATGGCTGGCAAGGTCCACGATTCGCACCGGCGTCAATACTGAAGCGAAGCTGCTGATGCTGCAACACGCCTTCGACGTCTGGCGTGTGCTTCGCGTCTGCTTTCACACGGATTCGCGAAACACTCGCTCCCGCACAGCGCTGGAGCGTATCGGCGGGAAATTCGAAGGCATACTTCGGTCGCATCGCATGGCTGCCGACTTCATTCCTCGCGACTCAGTGCGCTACTCCATCATTGCATCGGAGTGGCCGGGCGTGAGGCATCGCCTCGTGGGGCTGCTGGAAGGCCGCAGAAGGTGAAGCCGTAACGATTCACGAGGAGCGAGAACTTAGGCCAATGTTTTCGGTTCGAGTCCGTACTCCTCTGCCCAACGATCCTTATTTTCCTTTTTCGCAGGCCACTGGAAACACAGTCCATAGCCGTCGGGATCGGAGAACCACAATTGCTTCATCCCGTAGGGCGCCACTTTCGGTTCGTTCAGGTTCACGCCATGCGATCGCAGGTGATGGTACGCGGCATCGAGATCCTTGCAGCCGAAAAACAGGCAAGTGTCCTCGTGGGAGGCAACTCGCGTCGGGTCAGGACCAGCCGGGCGATGCTCTTTCTCGTATGCAGTGTTGAGCATGACCTCCGCACCGTTCAGCTTGAGCCATGCCCAGTTGCAATCGTCTCCGGGTTCGGATGTTCCCACAATCTGGAAGCCCAGCACATCGCGGTAGAACCGGATCGCCGTGGGCATATCGAAGACCTGCAGCAACGGAGTCACTCCATGAATATCCATGGCACTAAGTCCTCCTTCTTTAGTGGCGCAATATATCAGACGAAGGGTTTATGCAGCCGGTTAGCGATGGCTATTCGATGGGACGTTTCTTGCGGATTTGACTCTCCCTGCTTACTCGGCTAGCCTCAAGAGTCTCCTCGATTTTTGGGATTCCTCAATTAGATATGCGATCACCGCATAAGTTGTTTATTTTGTTTCTGTTAGCTGCTTCGTTCTGCCGCTGCGCCGAGGCCTCCACGCAGCCAGTACACGCACAGCACGCGATGGTCGTGACGGTTCATCAATTGGCGTCGCAAGTCGGCGTCGAGATCTTGCAAGCGGGCGGGAATGCAGTCGACGCCGCCGTCGCCACCGGATTCGCCTTAGCCGTTGTCCATTCTCCAGCAGGAAACATCGGCGGTGGCGGATTCATGCTCATCCGCATGGCGGATGGCAAGACTCACTTTCTCGACTACCGGGAAAAGGCTCCAGCGGCCGCGACTCGCAACATGTATCTCGACCCCCAGGGCAACGTGATCCCGGGTGCCAGCGAGATTGGTTACAAGGCCATCGCCGTCCCCGGATCGGTCGCGGGCCTGACTTATGCCGAAAAAAAATACGGCAAGCTGACCCTGAAGCAGGTGATGGCTCCGGCGATCAAGTTGGCTCGCGATGGATTCGCGCTAACTTGGGGTGAGGCTGCCGATTTTCATGATTCGCATCTGGCGCAGTTTCCCGAATCGCGCCGCGTCTTTCAGCGCAACGGGGATTACTACAAGCCCGGCGAAATTTTCCGCCAGCCCGACCTTGCGCGAACCCTGGAACGCATTGCCGCCAATCCCGATGATTTCTACCACGGCTCTCTCGCCCAGGAAATCGCCGCGGCCATGCAAAAGGGCAGTGGTCTGATTACCGCCGACGATCTTGCGCACTACGAAGTGAAAGAGCGCGAACCGGTGCGTGGCACCTATCGCGGATATGAAGTCATCAGTGCGCCTCCTCCGTCGTCGGGAGGAACGGTGCTGATCGAGTCGCTAAACATCCTCGAAGGCTACGATCTCGGCCAGATGGGGAGCCGGTCAGCTCAATCCCTCCATTTCACAGTGGAAGCCTTCCGGCGGGCCTTCTTTGATCGTGCGGAATTCATGGGCGATCCGGACTTTTCCAAAATCCCCGTGGCCCAGTTGCTGGATAAGAAGTATGCCGCGGCCTGGCGCGAGTCGATCGATCCGGAGCACGCATCATCGAGCAAAGAACTGAAGCGGCCGGCCATTTTCAGCGAATTAGAGCAGTATGCGGAGTCGCATCCGCCAGCAGTGGCTCCGCACGAGGGGAATCACACCACGCACTATTCGATCATCGACACCGAAGGCAATGCTGTGGCAGTGACGACTACCATCAACGACTGGTTCGGGTCCCGTGTGACGGCCGATGGCCTCGGATTCCTGCTCAATGACGAAATGGATGACTTTTCCGCCAAGCCCGGCGTTCCCAACTCGGACGGTTTAATTCAGGGTGACGCCAACGCGATCGGCCCGGGAAAGCGTCCGCTTTCTTCGATGACACCGACCATGGTCGTCCATGATGGAAAGACTGTCATGGTGCTGGGCTCGCCAGGAAGTTCGAAGATTATTACGACCGTTGCGAATGTGCTGATGGGGGTCGTCGACTACAAGTTGAATTTGCAGGAGGCGGTGAATGCTCCACGTTTTCACAATCAGTGGTTGCCCGATGTCGTTAACGTTGAGAAATCGTTCTTTCCAGATACACTGAATGTCCTGCGGAAAATGGGATACAGCGTACAAATCGGACTGGAAAAGAACGGCGGGTCACCCTACTGGAGCGATGCTGAGTGCATCGCGGTCGACGAGAAAACCGGCATCCGCTTGGGTGCCACTGACGGCCGTAATAGTAATGGGAAGGCCGTGGGATACTAGAAAGGCAATTGTTGATTGCCGATTGTTGATTTCTGATTCTTGAGCAGGACGAGGTTTCTGATTTTGAATTAGCAATCAGAAATCAACAATCAGCAATAGCCTTCAGGATACGCATGCAGAGAGCCGTCTCAACCTACCTATTTGTAAAGGAACGCCTGCACCCGGGCATTCTGGACAGCCTCGTGCGCACGGGCGTACAAACGGTCGAGATTTTCGCTGCCCGGCAGCATCTCGACTACGCCAACCGCAAACAACATGTGAAGGAGATCGCCGATTGGTTCCGCGGTAGTGGTGTGCCGCTGAATTCGGTGCACTCTCCTCTTTATGCGGACTACGAGTGGGGACGCGCTGGAGCTCCGCCCGTCAATGTTTCTTCAATCGACCGCGCGACCCGGGTCGAGGCCATGGACGAGATCAAGCGCGCGCTCGAAATCGCCGAGCAGATTCCGTTCCGCTTTCTGGTGCAGCATCTGGGCACTCCGAATGAGAGCTTCAGCGAGAAGAAATTTGAGGCCGCGATGACTTCGATCGAGCACCTGCGTGCCTTCGCTAAGCCGCTCGGTGTAAGCATTCTGCTGGAAAACATTCCCAACGAACTTTCCATGCCGGACCGCCTGGTCGAAATGATCCGCAACGCGCATTTTGATGACGTCGGGGTGTGCTTCGATTTTGGCCATGCGAACATGATGGGTTCGGTAAGCGAGGCTTTTGAAATCCTGCGTCCCCATATTCGTTCCACGCACGTGCACGACAACGACAGGTTGAAAGACTCGCACTTGTGGCCAGGGCAGGGAAACATCAACTGGAAGGAAGCGATCGAGTTGTTGCGCTCCGCCCCACAGAAGCCTCCGCTGCTACTGGAGCTTGGGGAGGACGAGAAAGTGAATCCTCTCGAGAAACTGGCCGAGACATTCGACAAGCTGGAAGCAAACTAAACAAGTTTCAAAGTTTCAAGGTTTCAGAGTTTCAAAGTAGTTCGATCGGCTGACCAGGTGTGTTTTTCCTTGAAACATTGAAACTTTGAAACCTGACTTCATATGCCATCACCCGTTACGACCATCGCAGAGATCGGCAAGCACGAAGGCCAGACCGTTACCGTCCGCGGATGGCTTTATAACCTGCGCGAGAGCGGAAAGCTGTTGTTCCCGCAGTTCCGCGACGGATCAGGAATCATTCAGGGCGTCGTTCCCAAGAACGCCGTTACGCCGGAAGTCTTCGACGCCGTAAAGACCTTGACACAGGAATCGAGCGTCATCGTAGAAGGCAAAGTTCGCGCCGATAAGCGCGCACCCGGTGGCTATGAACTTGATGTCGCCAACGTGCAAGTGGTACAGCGCGTGCCCGAGTCGACCCCGTATCCGATTACTCCCAAAGAGCACGGCACCGATTTCCTGATGGAGCACCGCCATCTTTGGGTACGCTCACAGCGGCAGGCAGCGATTCTTCGGGTCCGAGCCGAGATCATCAAAGCAGCGCGCGATTTCTTCGATGACCGCGGATTCACTTTGACCGATCCGCCGATCATCACGCCGGCGGCATGTGAAGGCACCACCACTCTTTTTCCTGTCGACTACTTCGACGAGCAGGCTTTTCTGACGCAATCCGGCCAACTCTATGTCGAGGCAACTGCGATGGCGCTGGGCAAGGTCTATTCTTTCGGACCGACCTTCCGCGCGGAAAAATCAAAGACTCGCCGCCATCTGACCGAGTTCTGGATGGTCGAGCCCGAAGTCGCCTACGCCCAGCTCGACGACGTGATGGAACTCGCCGAAGGGCTCATCAGCTTCATCGTGAAGCGCTGCCTTGAGCGCCGACGCGTCGATCTTCAAACCATCGGACGTGACATTTCGAAGCTCGAGAAAATTGAGCCTCCATTTCCACGCATCAGCTATGACGATGCCGTCAAGAATCTGCAGGAAGGTCATGCCAAGGGAGCGCTGGAATCAAACTTCGAGTGGGGCGGCGACCTCGGCTCGCCCGATGAGACCTATCTTTCGGCGCAATTCGACAAGCCGGTGATGGTGCATCGCTATCCAGCGAAGGTGAAGGCGTTCTACATGGAGCCGGATCCGCAGCGTCCGGAGTTGGCGCTCTGCGTGGACGTGCTCGCTCCCGAAGGCTACGGAGAAATCATCGGCGGTTCGCAGCGTATGGCATCGCACGAGTTGCTCTTGCAGCGCATCCACGAGCACGGTCTTCCAGAAGAAGCGTTCAAGTGGTATCTCGACCTGCGCAAATTTGGCAGCGTGCCCCACGGGGGATTCGGCATGGGAATCGAACGCGCCGTCGCATGGATCTGCGGCCTCGAGCACGTCCGCGAAACCATTCCGTTCCCGAGAATGCTGTACAGGCTCTACCCATGAATCAATTTAGTCATTTAAACATTTAGTCATTTAGCCATTGAAAATCGTCGATCTGAAAATGGTGTTAGGGTGAGAGACTATTGACTAAATGCTTAAATGATTAAATGACTAGATCGCTATGACCTCCGCCCCGTCAACAATCGTTTCTGGCCGTAAAATCCGCGTCATCGGTGTTCCTCTCGATCTGGGTCAGTCGCGCCGTGGCGTTGACATGGGTCCTTCGGCCGTGCGCGTGGCCGGACTTGAAGCCCGCCTCGAAGCCTTGGGGCACGAGGTCGAAGATGGTGGCAACGTCGCTGTCGCCATTCCTGAGCAGAAGAAGGAAGGCGCGGCGAACGCCAAGTACCTCAAAGAAATCACGGCGACCTGCACCAAGCACGCCGAACTGGTTCTGAAGACGCTCGAGGCTGGAAAAGTTCCCCTGTGTCTCGGTGGAGATCACTCCATGGCTGCGGGCACGGTCTCCGGGGTCGCCGAGTTCTACCATCGCCAGAATCAACGCATCGGTCTCATATGGATCGACGCCCACACTGACATCAACACCCCCGATTCTTCACCCAGCGGCAACGTCCACGGCATGCCGCTCGCCGCGCTGATGGGACTGTGGCCCGGAGATCTTGCCAACATCTATGACTTCTCTCCCAAGGTGAAGCCGGAGAACTGTGTGCTGGTCGGGGTCCGCGATATTGACGCAGTCGAAAAGGAAAATGTCCGCAAAGCCGGTATCGGCGTCTTCACCATGCGCGACATCGACGAGCGCGGCATGCGCACCGTCATGGAAGAAGCTCTGCGCATTGCCGGACGCGGCACCGCCGGCTATCACATTTCGCTCGACATGGATTGGGTTGACCCTGAAGATGCACCGGGCGTGGGTACGCCTGTGCGCGGCGGCGCAACCTACCGCGAAGCCCACCTTGCCATGGAAATCATCGCCGACCACGGTCGCATGCTCAGCTTCGAAATCGTCGAAGTGAACCCCGTCATCGATGAGCACAACCAGACTGCGGACCTGGCAGTTGAATTGGCGCTTTCGGCGTTTGGAAAGAAAATTCTCTAGCCACGGATTCGCACGGATCTAAACGGATTCCTTGCGCGCAGGGAGAGGCTGTCTAGAAGAGTAACGCGCCGAACACAGCACCCATCACAAACCCGGTCATCGCGTTGGCCGCCCTGTTAGCCGCGCGATCCGCACGGTCCTCAGCTCGTTCGACCTGATGTTGGCGGTCCCGCTTTTGTTCTTCCGCTTTGACTACTTACGTTCGGCAAAGAAGGAGCGGATGTTCTACTCAGTAAGTACCGAATCCGGTTTGTCATCAAGGTGCGATTGACGCCGTCCTCGGTCCACGTCCACACTGAAAGGTCATGGAAAAGCTTCGGGTCGGCATCCTATTCGGTGGACGCAGCGGGGAGCACGAGGTTTCGCTTCTCTCCGCTGCATCGGTTCTCAACGCAATCGATAAAGAAAAATACGAGGTCGTGCCTATCGGCATCACCAAAGACGGGCGCTGGCTCACCGCCGAGCGTGCCGAGAACCTGTTGACCGGCAAGCTTGTTCTCGAACCTCGGCAGCTTCGAGCAGGCGACCCAGAATTGACGCAACCAGCCGCAGTACTCGCCCGCGGTGAAGCCGTCGTGGTGCCGCCCGAGCCCATCCACCGTCAGACGGGGCTTATGCCATTTCAAACAGACGCATCACCGATGCGCCGAGCCTCCGACCGCGCCATCAACGTCGACGTCATCTTTCCCGTACTCCACGGGACTTTCGGTGAAGACGGCACGATCCAGGGCTTATTTGAACTCGCTGACATCCCTTACGTCGGCGCCGGAGTTCTCGGTTCCGCTGCGGGCATGGACAAAGACATCATGAAATCTCTGTTTATCGCCACCGGACTTCCGATCGTCAAGCACGTCACGATTCTCCGTAGCGACTGGAAGAAAGATCGCAAGCGAGTCGAAAAACTGGTCGGGAAGCTGAAGTATCCAGTCTTCGTGAAGCCGGCGAACCTCGGCTCATCGGTGGGCATCAGCAAAGCTCATAACAAGAAGGAACTCGGCCCGGCCATCGAAGAGGCTGCGAAGTTCGATCGCAAAATCGTCATCGAGCAAGGAGTCGGCGGAAATAAAGACAAGGCTCGCGAGATCGAATGCTCGGTGCTCGGTAACGACGAGCCCGTATCGTCTATCCCAGGAGAGATCGTTCCGATCAAAGAGTTCTACGACTACAACGCCAAATATCTCGACGAAGGTTCGCAGCTGATCATTCCCGCGAAGCTGACGAAATCGCAAACGAAGAAGGTACAGGAACTGGCGATTCGCGCCTTCAAAGCCGTCGATTGCTCCGGCCTCGCGCGCGTCGATTTCCTGATGGATCCCAAGACCCGCAAAGTCTATGTGAACGAGATCAATACCATGCCCGGCTTCACGGCAATCAGCATGTATCCCAAGCTGTGGGGGGCATCTGGCCTGGAATATGCGGACCTTATCGATCGCCTCATTCAGCTCGGCATTGAGCGGCACGCGGACAAGAAGAAAAATCAATACAGCCGGTGAGGCAAAGTGAATCGCAGGGAATTCCTACAGTATTCGGCAGCTGCAGGCGTGCTGGGTGCAACACGACGTGCTCAAGCCCTGAGCAAGTCCTCCCCGGAAATCGCGTTCACCTTTGACGACCCAAAAACTGACGATGACTGCGGCCTGACTTGGCGAGAAGTCAACGACCGAATGCTGTCGATCCTGACCAAGCAAAATATAAAGGCCGTTCTTTTTGTTTGTGGAAAGCGCATCGATAGCGCCGATGGAGCAAACCTCATCGCAGAATGGGATCGCGCCGGCCATCTCATCGGGAATCATTCGTACTCGCATCTGAATTTCAACGAGAGTCCAAATGCTTCCAATGCTGGCGGAGTCACCCTGGCTCAATTCGAATCGGACGCATTAAAGAGCGAGCCTCTCATCCGAGGTTATCGGAACTTCAGACGGATGTTCCGCTATCCGTTCTTCAAGGAAGGCGACACTGCCGAGAAACGAGATGGCATGCGCTCTTTCCTGCAGGAACATGGCTACCGAATTGGACGAGCCACGATTGATGCTTCGGATTGGGCCATCGACACGCGAATGGCAAAGAAAGCCAGCACCGCTCACGCTGATCTAACCGGTTACCGTGACTTCTACCTGGAGCATATCTGGCAGCGAGCGCAGTATTACGATTCGCTAGCTTCGCGGTTGATGTTGACTCCGGTTCGTCACACCGTACTTTTGCACCACAATGCGTTGAACGCCCTCTTCCTTGGCGATCTGATCGCGATGTTTCGCAACAAGGGATGGACGATTGTCGATGCGGAATACGCCTATCAGGATGCGATCTATGACCGACAGCCCAAGACTCTCCCCGCAGGCGAGAGTCTGCTCTGGGCTTTGGCAAAAGAGTCGGGAAAGTTCGAAAAAGAATTGCGCTATCCGGGCGAGGATGACGTTTACGAAAATCCACGCATGGATGTGCTTAAGCTGTAGCTTCTTTGTCCGTTACAGAGGTCTAGGAAATCGTGCGACCCATCTTCTGTCCCATTCAGAGCAATGTCACGCTGAGCGCAGCCGGAGTGCAGCGAAGCGGCATTCCGGCGGAGTCGAAGCATCCCTAGCCCAGAACAACTGCCACGGGAAGTTGAGCAAAGCCATGAGCCTTGGGCTATCCCGATTTCTAAACTGATTAATGCTTTTCTACCTCGCAAACAAAGCTCCCCGCATCATTCGTATCGCCCGTCCCCTTGTACTTCGCCGCCTGTGGATACGGGCAAAACGGCCGCGTCATCTTCGCCTGTGAGCGATCGTGGCCTTCGTACTTCGACGCAATGATCACACCCGGAGCTTTGCCTTTTTCGACCCACCTCTCAAGCGATGCATCAACGCTGTGTGTCGGATCGTCAAAGTTCAGGTCGCCAACAGCACCAAACGAATCCGGCCCAGGCCCGCCTCCGCAGTGCTGCACCCCGGGCGCCATATAAAGCCGCAGAAACGAGTCGGCATCTTTCTGTCCCATCGTCTTGATCACGCTCTGGTAATAGTTCACGGTATTCAGTGCGCTGATCACCGGATCATTCCATCCGTGATAGATGATCAACTTTCCGCCCCGCGCTTTAAAAGCCTTCAGGTCGGCGTTAGTTGCGTTCAACCCTTCCGCCGTTTTTCCGGTGGCTGCCTTCAATCCCGCGTCGACGTTGAAGGTCTTGAAATCCCAGTCAGGTTTCTCATAAACGAAATCCGAAAAGAACCCACTTCCAAACGCTGCCATCAGGCTTTTCGCCGGTGCAGGTCCAGTGATCCAGAGCCCCCAGCCGCCTCCGCCTTCCTCTGCTCCGGGCAGGTAACCCGGGAACACGATCTGCCCCGATGAATCGGGCGTCCCGGTATACAGTTTCTTCAGCGTGACCACCTGCGCGGCTGTTAGACATTTGTCCGACTCTTCCGCCTTGCACTGAATCGTTGCCGGATCGAAGTGGCACTGCCGTGGATCATTCAAGATTCCATCGCGTACTCCATCCAGCTGATCGCAAGCCGCATTCACCGCAGCGGCGATGGTCGGAATCTTTGCTGGCGGAATGAAATTTGCCGGATCGGATGTCAGCGCCTGCGTGTCATACGCAGCTGTCGTGAGCAATGGTGTCCAGTTGTTGGCTGGAGCTCCAGCCAGAATTCCATCGTAGTCATCCGGATAGCGTTGCGCCTCCATCAAGGCTTCACGCCCTCCATCGGAGCAGCCCGCGAAATACGACCGCTGCGGTGCCTTCGAGTAATACGCTTGCACAACAGCTTTCGCGACACGCGTCATCTCGTGAATGCCACGATGACCGAAGTCGATGACTTTCTCCGGATGTCCCAACGCCCAGGCCGCATCGATCGGGGAACCGGCATGGCCGGTGTCCGTCGCAGTCGCGGCGTAGCCATGCTTAACCGCGACACCAAGTTGCATGCTGTCGATCAGCCCCGCGAATCCGCCGTTCCCGATTCCTTGCAGCTTCCTGTTCCATCCCGAAGCCGGCAGCCACACTTCGAGCTTGATATCAGAATCCGCGGTCGGCTTGGCCTCTGCGACTACGCGGCAGAAAGCCGGCAGACTCTTGTACAACGCCGAAAGATCCATCCCGCTGAAATGCGCAGGAGGCCCGTTGAACGTTCCAGCCTCCACGCTCTGCGCAAGCGTGATGCTTGTGTCTGGAATCTTCAGTGCAGCGAGCTTCTCGCATGCGTTCTGCGCACGTGCGCCCACACTCATGCTCAGCAGAATGACGGCGACTCCAAATCCGAACGAGCTCCGGTATGACATGAGTCCTCCAGACAGAACGCTCTTCACTACTGCCCCGCGGATTTTTCCATGAACGCCGCTTGATCAGCCTTCATCTTCTTCAGGCCATCCATCGGCAGGTAGACCATGTGTCCGGCATCATATGTTGCAAAGGAAATGTTGTCGCGGTACTTCTGCGGAATATTGAGGTGGTCGACCGTGTAGTTCGCCGCGTAGTATGGCGTGGCCAGGTCGTAGTAACCCTCCATCACCAGGATCTTCAAGTACGGGTTCTTTACAATCGCTTGCCGCATCGCCGTAGCAGTGTCGGGAAATCCTTGGATGGCCGGGCCCCAATCCCACGTATCGCCCCCTGGCCCACCGCGCGGCGCGCGCACGTTGTAGGGCATGTCGACTTTGTATCCGAGTTCGGTGCGGAGATAGTTGTTGAACACGGAAGTGAATGGAGGCTGTGTCGCCGATCCCGTGGGATCGTAGAACGGCGTGTCGAGCAAGCCGTTCGGATCGGGTCCTGTGTAGCGGCCGTCAAGGCGCCCGACGCGCAGCTTCTGGTCAATCAAAAGATAGTGCGTGAACTTCGTGACATTCACACGCAAGTTAGCTTCGTCGATGACTTCCTTGCTCAATCCAGTAAAGTGCGCCAGTTGATCGATGATGGTCTGGCGTTCCTGTGGAGTAAGTGAGTCTCCTTTATCCAGCGCGCGCTCATATTCGGTCGAGGCCCATTGCTCAGCCTGCAGCCGGGCACGATTCATGTCCTGCGATAAATCGGGCCCAAGCTTGTGATGATAGCCCGCAATCATCGTGAAGGTCGGGATTAGAAATGGGTACGGCTGATCGTTCGTCGGATTGTCTTCGAGAGTCTCGAAGTTCAGAACAGTAGACAGCAGCGTGATTCCGTTGAATGAAATGCCGCGATCGGCCAGGTATCCCGCAATTCCCGCGGCGCGCGTAGTTCCGTAGCTTTCACCAAAGATGTAAAGCGGAGAAGACCAGCGCTCGTTACGGCTGATGTAGAGGCGTATGAATTCGCTGAAGGCCTCGATGTCCCCTTTCACGCCCCAGAATTTCTTGAACATCTCTTGATCGGCGGCGCGGCTGAAACCCGTGCCGATCGCATCGATCAATACCAAATCACTTTTGTCGAGCAACGTGTAGGGATTGTCTTCGATCCGGTATGGAGCCGGTGGCATGAATCCGTCCTGCTTCAAGACGACTCTGCGTGGGCCGAGCGCGCCCATGTGCAACCAGACCGATGCCGAGCCCGGACCGCCATTGAACGCAAACGTTAACGGCCGTTTCGCCGGGTCTTGCCCATCGAGCGTGTAAGCAACGTAAAACATCTGCGCTTCGGTCTTGCCGTCATCGCGTTTGATCGGTAACCTTCCTGCGGTCGCCGTGTATTTGAGCACCTTCCCGTCGACGGTGATCTGATGATGCGTCACGACCGGCGGCATCTCCGTCATGTCGTAGCGTTCTTCTTTGTCTTTTTCCTTATCTTTGTCGCCGGCAACTTCGCGAATCGCAGGTTTCTCTTCGGCTGAAGGTTGGGGCTTGGCGCCAGGTTCGCCAGGCTTCTCGGGAGTCTGCGCCGCGGCCTGCCTCTTGCTCGCTGGAGGTTTCTGAGTTTCCGTTTGCTGCGCTAACGTTGCGCTCACTCTGACAAGGCAGAAGATCAGTAGAAACCAGGATGGAATGATTCTTCTCATTTTTCGATTCACCGAAACTTTTGGAACAGCCGGAATTGATGGATATTTTCTCAAGTGCGGGGAATTGTACACCTCAATAAATTGTGTCGCGCGATTCGGTGCGAGATTGAGCGAATCGGCTCACCGAATCAATGGCACGACGAATCGCTTCAGCGTCCGCGAAAATGGGCCACGCCATTAAGCCTCGATCGACAACAAACCCTCACTCGAAAGTAATTCTTCCTCGGCGAACTCAGCGGAATTTCTCAGCGTTCTCAGCGGTAAGGTTTTCTCCGACTGAGCTATACTCATTGAACACTTCCCGTCGGTTGTGCAACCGGAGGCTCGGCATGCTCAAGAAGTTTTTGTTGATATTCGCATCGATCGCGCTGGCAGCATCAGTCTCGGCGCAGGATGCTCCGGCCGGCAACTCGGCTCCTCCGCCACCTGCGCCTCGCCGCGGAGGCATTCCGCCTTGCCTGCGTCAGGCTGGCGTGTCCGTGGCGACTTTCGAGCAATTGCGGTCCATCGCAGAAAATGCGCGCTTGGAGGTCGTGAACGCCTGCTTAAACGACTCTCTAAACGTGGAGCAAAGGCGTCAGCAGCTCGAGAGCATTCATGTGAGTGCGCATCAAAAAATGGAAGAGTTGGTCACGCCAGCGCAGCGAAGATCCTTCGTTGCATGTCGTCAACGTCGCGGAGAGCGGACCAATGTTGAGTGGTTCGAGCGCCCCGGCGGCGGTTGCGGCGCTCGCGGCGGTGCTGCAAGCGCTCCGGCTCCAGGGGAAGACGAGCAAAATAGTACCGCTCCGCCCGCAAAGGATGCGGCGCCTCAGAGCAATGAATCCTCGCCACAACACAACTGAGTTGTGACCTGCAGCAGTGTATGGGCACGCTTACGCCCGCTTCTGCTAACCGGGAAAATCGGATAAACGCGAATCTCCCACCGTGAACCTAAGGGCGCTGCCGAGCTTCCGCAGCTAGACTGCTTTCGCTCTCACGAGAGCGGCGCGGAGGCTTGGTTTGCGATCCAACAGGTGGTCGATGTTCGATCGTCCCGATGACCGGCAGTTCGTCTAACCCATCCGCAAACGCGAACGAAGCAACACTCTCGATGCACATGCGATCGATCATTCGCTGCTGCCGTGTACTCAACACTGCATGAGGAAGAATGGGAAAATTGCGGAACATCCACAACAAGTAAAGCCGCTGTAAGAAAGACGGCATTACATAACGCGGACCGAGGGGAGTCTGCACTCGCACCACCCCGGCCGCCAGTTTCTCTATCAACATAACTGGGCCCGCCTGAGCTTTCTGATTTGGCCAGAGCAATTCTAGGGCCGCCATTATTGCACCGCGCCCGATGCAATGGGAAGCCTTTTTTCACAGCATAGCAGAGAATTATCGGCAATAACCCCGCCGAGGTGCGCTGGTCTGGGAAAAAATGGGGTGGACGGTTCGGATTTGGGCTTGGCCTACCCCCCGGGGTGGAATGGCCAATGATCCGTCAGACGGCGACTTCGGGGAGGATGTCCATGCGGCGGATCTGGGCGGCCACCCCGTAGTTGGATCCCTTTTCCTCGACCCGGACCACCGTCGCCTGGCAGCAGACCCAGCACTTCTCTCCGGAGGTCAATTCGGGTGGGAGGATTAGAACTAGCTCAACTTCGGTGCCCTTCTCCATCTTGGAGTTGGTGTACATAAAGACACCATTGGCGCTGACGTCGCGGGTCTGGGCGGTGTGGTCCTTGCCCCCGGCGGTGCGAACGCGCGTGTCGACGCGAGTCTTGATGCGAGTTCCCGCGCGGCGCTCGGTGTCGGCTTTCATGGGAGGCCCAAAGTGCCCACTTAATCTACACCAAAAGCTGCTGTTGGGAACGGGGATTCCGGGCTCCCGTTGGTGCGGGAGCCCAGAATGGAACGAGGGGGTGATTAGATAACGGGGCGCTTGGCGCGAGCCGCGGGCACGACCAGAGCCTGCTCCATGGTCGGCACGTTGGTTCCGCGCAGCTTGGTTTCGATTTCGTGCAGCTTGTCGACCTGGTCCGTCTCGTAGTAGGCCTGGACGAGCAACTCCATAGTGAATGGATTGTCCTGATCCTCTTCGAGATGCGCGACGGCGTCCTGATACTTCTTCTGGTCCATCAGCAACGTTCCAGCGGCTCCCTGATAGGAGCTCTGGATGACACGGTTGCGGCTGCCGTTGGCCATGGCTTCGAGTTGCTGCAGGGATTTGTCGGCCAGAGATGTGTTGCCCGCGCGGGAAGCGTGTACGACACGATTGCGCAGAATGCGCGAGAGTTCTTCGTCGTGGTCCGACGGCGAAACGGTCGAGCGATGGCCCAGCGATTCTTCGGCCAGCTTCAGGTGCTTCAGGGCCACGTTGTCATCGGCTTGATACTCGGCCATATGGCGCAGCGCCTGCGCTTCCTGCAGGTCGTGCTCCTTGTCATGGGCTGTCGTCGCGATGTCGAGGAAGTTCTTATCGGCTTCGGCGTAATTGCCATCGCGAACGTAGGTCATCGCCTTCTGCATTTCGTAGCTCAGGCGGTCGGACTCGTTGTGGGCGAAGCGGATGGCCTTGTCGTATTCCTCGCGGGCTTGCTCCTGATTGCCCATGAGAGCGTAAGTGTCGGCGATTCCGATCTGCGAGCTGACGAAATCAGGGTCCATCTTGAGCGCGGCGCGATAATGCGCCAGCGCGCTGTCAAAGTCTCCGGCCATGCGCTTGAGTTCGCCGAAGGAATCCTGCGGATTCGGTTCCTTGGGTAGCAGCGCGACGTAGCGGTCCATCGCGACGAAAGCCTTGTCGAAGTGGCGATGGCGAGCTTCGACGTAAGCGAGGTCGTTGAGCGCGGCGGGGAAGTTCTTATCGATGGCGAGCGCCTTCTCCATCATGCGCAACGCCTGATCGTCGCCGTTTTCTCCCATGAGCCAGTTGCCCGCGAGATAGAGCAGGTGCTTGTCGCGGGGATACATCTCCAGCATGTCGTTCATCGCGGTGATTCCGCCGAGGAAGTCGCCTTCCTGGACTTTTGCGACCCATGCGACCATCAACTGCTCGCCAGGAGACATCTTAGGCGCGAGTTCTTTGGCCTTCGCGCGGGCGGCGCTGATTTCCTGCGGATCGCCGCTATTGAAAGCGATCCAGGCCCAAGCGACCGCGAGATTGGGATCTTCTTTCACCGCTGCGCGCCAGTCCTCGTTGCAGCGCTCGAGATAAAGATTCTCGTAATCTTCCATGCCCTTGACGTAAAGTTCGCGGGCCTTGGCCGAGGCAGTTGTGATCGGCATCTCGGTCGTCTGACTCTTCACGTGGTGCGCGAAAACCGGCGCAGCGAGGGACAAACCGACAGCCAGAACGGCGCATGACTTTACAACAAAAGTGCAGCGCATCAGGGGTCTCCGAAACAGAGCTATTTTGGGGAGGGATTACTACAGGAAAGGTAACATCGGTGTTTCAGGGGGACGAGGTGACGAAAGGCGGAGGCATTTAGTCATTT
>Ga0209060_10000830_pt1 | contig 43415 bp, 29 predicted proteins | sample Coa_R1_8_FD_187155 | JGI IMG/M metagenome (GOLD analysis project Ga0209060, IMG submission 187155) | Surface soil microbial communities from Centralia Pennsylvania, which are recovering from an underground coalmine fire - Coalmine... | ecosystem: Environmental > Terrestrial > Soil >...
CGGGATCGGGCACAATTTGCATCGAAGCGTTGCCAGCAAGAGAGATGCTATTAATGTTGTAAGTTCCTGGAGGAAAGCTAACCGTGTTACCGCCGGAGAGGCTGATGTCGCCGTACTCGCCAGGCGTCGGACATCCAGCCGAAATTGCGGCGGAAGTTGGGCACAGCGTCGCCGAGTTGTTTACGTTTGTCGCTCCCGGGGCAGGGATTGAAGGCGTCGGTAAGTTAATCGCCTGCGGCAACTCGATAATGCCGCCCGAAATCTGCGTGCTGCTTCCGGTTAAGGCGGTAATATTACCCGCCGTGCATGAGCCGACGCCGACGCGTGGCGTCGAGAGTGAACCGTAAATTTGCACGTTGGTCCCGCTGTCGGATTGGTTGCCGTTGGTGCCGACGTTTCCATCGTAACTTTGAAACGTGGGCGAACTCGTTGCTGCGCCGGCCCCATTTAGAGTGAGGCTGCCCGAATCATAGCTGTCCGTGTTGCCGTTTCCCGTGAATGACAGGGCGCCGCAGCTGCCGGCTGTTGCAAACGCGGCGAACGCGAACGTGGGCGAAACTTGGCGTTCCAACACCGCCGAAACTTCTGATTCCCCCGTCCGTACGCCGCTGATATCTCCGTGCGCCGTAATCTGCCATGTCTGCACCGTTAACGGAGTTGTTGAGCCAAATGGCGTCAGTTGCGCCATCGCCATCAATTGCGCCGACGCTGTGTAGTTTACTTGCGCGGGGCCCGCGGAAAGCGTTGTGCTGTTCGCGCTGCTGTTTGTTGCCGTATTGAAACCGCTTCGGATCCCGCTATTCGGGTAGTTCGCTGATACTCCCGAAATCGATGACAGAACGATCTGGTTACCGCCATTGTCCGTAACTGGATAGACATTGGTATTGAAGCCTGACATGCTCGCCGGCGGGGTGTAGGTGTACATCAAATAGTTTGCCGCCGCATTGATTCCCGCTTCGGCGCCGTAGCGCGTCTGCGTCATCATTTTGTAGTTCATGCCGGACCATGTTTCTGACTGTGCCAGGAACATCAACGATGCTGCCATTACGGAGAGCACGAGCAGAAAGATCAGTGCGAAAATTAGCGCGCTTCCTTTTTGATTTGTCGCTTTCATGGATAGTGTCCTTTTCTCCCGTTATGGAAGTAAAGCTGTGACTGTGGGTGGAGTCGGTTGTACGCGGTTCGTCAGGTTGCCACTGTCAAGTTCCCACGCATTGAACACATTGCGTGGCGAGACGTTCAAAAGCGCCTTTGTCTCCGTTTGATACAACTTTGTTGTCGGATCGACTTGTTCCGTCTGCTCCGTCAGCGTCACTTCTACGTTGGTCACGAAATCGATGCAATCGGGGAACACCCCGGGGCACGCCCCGACACGTTTCGTCTGGTATTGAAAGCAAGGGAAAGCATTCCCGTTTTGGTCTGCCGGATTTGAAAGCACGTTGCTCAGCAGAATCATGCTGTTGTCTATGGCCGGTTTTGCCGCCGCCTGCCACGACATCTGGTTTCGGTATAGGTAACCCGGCGCCGACTGCTGGCCCTGCTGGCAGGTGTATTCCACGTACACCATATTCCCGTCGCCGTTGATGTCGCCGAAAAGCTTTAGCACTGTCGATGTTGATCCGTTTGTTGCGCTCGGCGGCATGACCCCATAGGCGAACGCACCTTGCACGCTCACCGGAACACCCACCGCATGGTTGATCGCAAAAGTTGCGGTCACTGGATTCGAACAGGGGTTACCGCAGGTGATTTGCACCGATTCCTGCTTTGGCGCTCCCGTCGCATCGACCCCGGCGTCCACCGTAATCCATTCTCCGTTGAATAGACTTCCAACTGCTGTGTCTGGGCTTATTACCACTGGTAGTGTGATCGTCGAGCTTGTTGTTGGCACCAACACCGCGGTCAAAAGCGTCATCGCTTGCGGAGCGGTCCCGGTCGAGTTCAACGGAGGCGCGAGCCGCCCTGCTTGGCCTATTTCCTGCTGCAACAGTTCCGTCGCGCTTCGAACGCTGGTGTGCATCTCCGTGCGGTTGGAGATCGTTCCTTGCGTGTTCATCATTCGCACTGTTCCGTACATGACGATCGCGCCTACGCCCAGTAACACCACCATCGAGATCATTGTTTCGATGATCGTAAAACCCGCGTTAGCCCTCTTGTACGTCCTGTGCTCTTTTCTTTTCCTCTGCGCCATAAGCTCTCCTCAGAAGGGGTACGATTTGAGCGACACAACGGTCGCGTTCGGCGGCAATGCTTGGGATCCCACGCCGTTTCTCACTTGGCACTTCACAGAGATCTGTTTTAGCAGTGTCGTCCCGTTTGGTATCGTGATTTGCCAAACGCGGATGTACTGCCAGTTCGCATTCGATGCAACAGGGTTGCCGTTGCCGTCGACGTAGTCCACGTACCCCGCAACGGGATTGTTCACGTCGACTCCTCCGCCTGTCAGCGGCGTCGGCGTCGCACTGGATTTGTTGGTACAGTCGGCAAGTCCCGTTCCGCCTGTGGAAGCGGCAGGGAACACCGTGGTATCTGTTTGGCCGTCGCAGAAAGTCAGCGCGAGCAATTGTTCCATCTTGTCTTGGGCGTATTCCGCGGTTCGCGCTTGCAAGTGGCCTTGATTCTCAGTAGTGGTCATCGAAACCGCTGCCAGCGACATCACTCCCACGGCAACGATAAGTAGCACGGCCAGCGCGATCATCGTTTCAATTAGCGCGATGCCGGATTCTTTTTTTCCACCGCGAAAGACGCGCCCATTTTTATTCTTCATGTCTATTCCTCACCGGTGCTCCCAGCTGGTTTGATTCGTGTTTGTCGCCCACACTTGAATCGCGCCAGTTGCGCGCACCGTGACGCCCCAGACGGTTTGTGTGTCCGTGATGTACAGCGCATCCTGCGCTCCGGTCAACGGCGTGCCTGTCAGTCCGTTCACGGGAATACCGCGCGAATTGAAAACGATGCAAGCCGTATTCGCGATGGTTCCGCCATTCCCGTTATCGCATGCTGCAGCCTGAGCGATATTCGATTGGGGATTTGGTGAGCCGGCGGAAGCGCCGGCTGTTCCAAACGCAACTCCCACGGAAAGGTTTTGGACTGGACTCGACCCGGAAACCGTACACGCATTGTTCACGTCACCGTCCGTCTGCCAGCAGCCCGCGCCGCTGTTCCCACTCTTGTTCCAAATCTCCAGGTGATACGTGTTGCCCGCCAGGTCGGCATACGCGCGAGCGTGCGTAAAATCGGCTGCGGCTCGCATCTTCGCTTGCGCCACAATCCCGTTGATGTTTCTCATATCTCCAGAGAGTCGCAGGTAGCGAGACATCGCCTGATAACCCGGAATCGCAAGCAATGCCAATATCGCCGTCAACGCGACGACGATCATCAACTCGATCATCGAAAATCCACGTTCCATTCTCGTTGCTTTCATTGCATGCACCGTCCAAGTTGGTTGTGTTTTCAAGTTCATTGTCTGGCTGCCAGCAATGGACTCAACCGCTGGCGCCCCCATGCTCCTTATCGCACGTTGTCTGCCAGTTCGACGTGTTTAATAAACTCTGTATTTAGAATACGTTACGAGGTGTGCGGGAAAAGGAGGCTGTTCTCGCTGAAGCTGCTTGGGTAGAAATGTTACAAATCAAGAGATGGCCTCGCGGCGGCCAATCTGCCCATTACCAAAATGAATCGCGCCTCAACTGGCCAAAAGCTTCGGAGAACATGCGCAGAACCAGTTGCACATTCGCTCCGCTGCACTCGACAGGTTTTTTCCGCGAATGTTATGATGGTTCAGTTGGGCCGAGGTAGCTCAGTGGTAGAGCAGCCGATTCGTAATCGGCAGGTCGCGAGTTCAACTCTCGCCCTCGGCTCCAGTTTTTCCCGTCTTCGTTCCCGCGATAATTTACGCGCCGTTCCCTAAGGATTCTTCGTCTGCGATTGTTGTTTTTGCTGCTTCTGTTGCTGCTTTTCTGCTTCTTCAACAGCCTTCCGGAATTCGTCTACGGCCGGCACATCCGGCGAATGTAGCGCATTCTTCGCGACAAGCCTCCAAATCGGCGCGCTGCCCCCGCCAATCGGATCGCCCGCCGTCCCGTCGTAAACCGCGAACGAATCCTGCAAGTTCGAAACTTCCGTCTGCGGGTGCGGACTGGTGCTTTGCGGATCGCTCTGCGTGCCATCTGGTGGCTGGCCTTTTTGCCCGCCGATCCGAATACTTCCGTCTCCCGGTTGCAAAATAACGGGCCGGTTGTTCGGCCCTTCTCCGCCGACCGTCTGCTGCACGAGTTTTCCGCCCTTTCGCAGCACGATCACCAGGTCCGCATCAGCTGTGCTCATCGCGAGCCGGTAGCGACCCCATTTCGTGATCGCCTTTTCGACGTCTTCAACCGCCGTTTTGTTCGCCAACGGAGCCGTGGGCGAAATTCCTGCGTCTGGGTCGAGCATTACAAGAACCGTCTTCGCGTTCAACACGGTTGCAGGAAGTGCGGGTTTCTTCTTGTCGTTCGCGAAGCTCGTCGCGCTCGCGACCGCAATAACCGCAATCAGCAGTGTTAACGCAATGGATGTTCGGCGCATCAGGCTCTCCATCGGATCCCGTCAACCGCAACTCTACCGCAGTGTGGGATGCGCGCGCGATGTTTTGCGTTTCCCATACTCCCCGCCGAGTCACCGCTCGTTCCGCCGCCGCAACAATCCTCGCCATGTAAAACTCTCTGCTTTCCTGCACAATACTTGCTCATGTTCGCTTCGCGCACCGGCTGGAATCTCGCCGAAAATCGTCTCTCGCAGGCCATTGCTGACCTGCGTCGTTCGCGGCGTGAGTTTATCGATCTCACCCTCTCAAATCCCACGGAAGCGGCCATCTCCTACAACGCAAACGCGCTCCTCGCCGCGCTGCAAACTCCACACTCTCTCCGTTACGAACCCATCGCTCGAGGCCTCCCGTCCGCTTGCGAGGCTGTCGCCGGCTACTACCTCTCGGTCGGCGCAAATTTATCCGCTGACGATCTCTTCCTCACTACCAGCACCAGCGAGGCCTATTCCTATCTTTTCCGCCTCCTCTGCGATCCCGGCGACGAAATTCTCATTCCCAGCCCCAGCTATCCGCTCTTCGATTTCCTCGCCGACCTCAACGACGTCAAGCTCATCCGCTATCCGCTCGTCTACGACCACGGCTGGCAGCTCGACTTTTCCTCGTTCGAAAGCGCCGTCACGCCGCGCACCCGCGCCGCAATCCTCGTTCATCCCAACAACCCCACCGGCCACTACACAAAGGCTCACGAGCAGTCGAAACTCGCCACTCTCTGCGCAAAACACAATCTCGCTCTCATCGCCGACGAAGTTTTTCTCGATTTTGCCCTCCAAGCCGCGCCTGCGTCGTCCTTCGCCACGCAAAATGCCGCTCTCACCTTCACTCTGAGCGGCATCTCCAAACTCTGCGGCCTGCCTCAAATGAAATCCGCCTGGATCGCTCTTTCCGGTCCAGCCGAACTGAAGCTCGAAGCGCGACGCCGGCTCGACGTCATCGCCGATTCCTATCTCTCCGTGAACGCGCCCATTCAACACGCGCTCCCCGCATTCCTTGCCACGCGCTCTGAATTTCGCTCGCAACTTCTTGCACGCATCCGCGCCAACCTCGCCGCACTCGATGCGCAACTCGCCGCGCAAAAAGTCTGCAGCCGCCTCGCTGTTGAAGCTGGCTGGAACGTCGTTCTTCGCGTCCCCGCCACTCGCTCCGACGAAGATCTCGCGCTCGATTTACTCACGCAGCACGCCGTGCTTGTACACCCCGGCCACTTTTACGATTTTCCGCAGGATGGATATTTGGTTTTAAGTTTGATTGTGCCGGAAGAGAAATTCGCTGAAGGCGTCCGCCGCTTGCTCGCTTTTTTTTCGCAATAATTTTTCGGCAATACTCAGCAGGGAATTACGAGTGCTTTTCCGCGCCGTGCTGCAATTCATGATGCCGTGCGCTGCCCGGCACAATCGTTCGCACAATCACGTACAGCATCGGAATAAACAAAAGATTCAGCGTCGTCGCCGCAATCATTCCGCCAAAAACCGTCGTTCCCACGGATACGCGGCCCGCGCGTCCTGCTCCTCGCGCCAGCACCAGTGGTACTACGCCTAAAATGAAAGCAAAGGACGTCATCAAAATCGGCCGCAGCCGGATTCGCGCCGCTTCCACCGCCGCGTCCGCAATCGACCGTCCCTGCGCTCGCAATTGTTCCGCGAACTCAACGATCAGGATCGCGTTTTTGCTCGCAAGTCCGATCAACATCACAAGCCCGATCTGGCAATACACGTCATTCTGCAATCCGCGCAAATATTGCCCGCCCACCGCGCCCAGCAGCGCCACCGGCACCGCCAGCAGCACGATAAACGGCAGCACGAAGCTTTCGTATTGCGCCGCGAGCGTCAAATAAACGAATACCAGTCCCAGCCCGAAGAGCAGCAGCCCTTTCGATCCGGACTCAAGCTCTTCCAGCGTTAGTCCGCTCCATTCGTACCGCATTCCTTGCGGCATGAATTTCTTCGCCAGCGATTCCATATCCGCAATCGCCTGGCCCGAGCTTCGACCCGGCGCGGCCGAACCGCTGATTTCCGCGGACCGGAACAGATTGAAGTGGCTGATCACCTGCGGCGTCGCCGTCTGTTCCAGCGTTACTACGTTATCCAGCGAAATCATTTTCCCTGTATCGGATTTCACGTAGTAGCCGTTGATGTCCTTCGCAGTATTCCGGAATCTGCCTTCCGCCTGCACATACACTCGGTACGCTCGGTTGTTGAAATCGAAATCATTCACGTAAACCGACCCCATGTATACCTGAAGGGCGTCCGTAATTTGATTCAGCGGGACGTGCAGGCTCTTGGCCTTCTCGCGATCGATTTTCACGAGATATTGCGGATCGTTCGCCGTAAAAGTCGTAAACAGTCCGGCCAAAACTCCGCTTTGATTTCCCGCGGCGGAGAGCTGATTCGCCGTGTTTGCAAGCTGTTGCAGGGAATTGCCGCCGGGATCTTGCACTTCGAATTGAAACCCACCCAGGCTCGACGATCCGGAAACGGTCGGTGCATTGACCGGGAAAAGCATCGCTCCTTGTATTCCCATGAGCGGCCCGCGCAGCCGGTCAATCACCGCCGCCGCGCTGTGCTCCTCGCCTTTTCTTTCGTCAAATGGTTTCAGCGCAACGAAGATGATCCCGCGATTTGGCGCGCTGCCCGCAAAGCTGAATCCTGTCATGGAAAACGTGCCTTCCGATTCCGGCACCATCTTCTGCAAGACGTCTTCCGCTTTTGTCGCCACCTCGCGCGTATATTCCAGCGAAGCTCCTTGCGGCGCATTCACCAGCACCATGAACCAGCCCTGATCCTCTTCAGGAATGAACGACCTTGGCACGCTCTGATACACCCAATACGTCAAGCCAAGCGTCGCCACGAATGCCAGTGCCGCAATCGCTTTCCAGTGCAACACTCCGCGCACCGCGCTCTGATACCAGTTTGTCCCCGCCGTCACACCTCTATTGAACGCACGAAAGAAAGCGCCTTGTGCGCGCTCGCGATGGTGGCCCAAAAAAATCGCGGACAGCGCCGGCGTCAGCGTCAGCGCGTTAAACGCCGAAATCGCCACCGAAAACGCAATCGTCAGGGCGAACTGCCGGAACATGATGCCTGTCGTTCCGGGGAAGAGCGCCACCGGCACAAACACCGCGACCAGCACCAGCGAAGTCGCGATGACCGCTCCCGCCACTTCCTTCATCGCCACCGACGCCGCGTTGTGCGGCTCTGTGATTCCTTCCACGATATGCCGCTCGACGTTTTCAATCACCACGATCGCGTCGTCGACCACCAATCCCGTCGCCAGCGTAATTCCAAACAGCGTCAGCGTGTTGATTGAAAACCCGAACGCCTTTACGAAAATAAACGTCCCGACGAGCGACACGGGAATCGTGATCGCAGGTATAAACGTGCTGCGCCAATCCTGCAAAAACAGGTAAATCACGATGATGACCAGCGCGATCGCTTCCAGCAGCGTGATCAGCACATCCTTGATCGATTCGCCGATTACCGTCGTTGTGTCAAACGCTACCGCGGCGTGAAGCCCCGGCGGAAAACTTTTCGACAGGCGAACCAACTCCGCTTTCACTGCCTTGTCCACATCCAGCGCATTGGCGCCTGGCAATTGCGTCACTCCCAGCCCCACCGCCTCATGCCCGTTGTACCGCAGAACTGTGCCGTAGCTTTCCGCGCCAAGCTCCGACCTTCCCACATCCTTGACGCGCACGATCGTTCCATCCGTGCCCGTCTTCAAAATGATGTTGTCGAATTCCGACGCATCCGTCAGCCGCCCAATCGCGCGCACGCTCACCTGATACGCTTGCCCCAGCGGCAGCGGCGGCTCTCCCACTCGTCCCGCCGCCACTTGCACGTTCTGTTCCTGCAGAGCAGCCAGAACGTTGCTCGCCGTCAACCCGCGTTGTGCCATCCGCGCCGGATCGAGCCACAGCCTCATCGCGTATTTCCGCTCGCCGAAAACCAGCACGTCGCCTACGCCCTTCACGCGCTTGACGGCGTCCTTCACATAAACGTCCAGGTAGTTGCTCAAAAACAGGCTGTCGTATTGCCCTTCGGCATAGGCGCCTGCTCCCAGAACGAATCCGCTCGCCTGCTTCGTGATGATGACTCCGGTGTTTTTCACTTCGGCGGGCAATCGTCCAAGCGCCTGGTTCACGCGGTTTTGCACGTCCACGGCCGCCAGGTCCACGTTGCGCGTCACGTCAAACGTCACAGTAACCTGGCTGGTTCCGTCGTTTCCGCTGGACGACGTGATGTACTTCATTCCCTCCACGCCGTTAATCGCTTGTTCCAGCGGCGTCGTCACTGCCGATTCCACCGTTTGTGCGTTCGCGCCGATGTACACGCTCGTCACGATTACCTGCGGCGGGGCCAGCTCAGGAAATTGTGCTATGGGCAACGTAGGAATCGCGATCGCGCCGCCCAGAATAATCAGCAGCGCGCAAACCGTCGCAAACACCGGTCTTTCAATAAAAAAGTCTACAAACACGCTTCGGTCTCTCCCCGGCCTGAATTCACCCTTCGCTTGCTGCGACTCCTGCAAACTCTGCTAATGATTCTGAGACGGTCATTCCGAGGGCGGTTTCTGCCCGAGGAATCTGCTTTTCAGAGTGTCTTGGCTTGTCTCTAATGGGTTGAAGGCTGTTTTGCCCCGCCGTCCGCTGGCGCTTGTTCTGCCACCGGCATGCCGTCTTGCAGAAATTCAGCGCCGGATGTAATCAAGTGTTCGCCGCCCTGCACTCCGCTCAATACCGGATAGTCGTTTCCAATCGGCTCGCCGATCTTCAATAGCCTCTGCCGTGCGAACGTTCCATTGGATTCTTTCGACGCCACAAACGCGAAGGATTGTCCGTTGATTCGCACCACCGAAAGAACCGGAACGACCGCGCTCGTGGACGTATTCCACGTTATCTGCGCGCGAACTTGCTGCGCGATTCGCAGCTTTGTGGACGAATTCGCCACCAGCGCTTTCGCCAGCACCGTCTGCGTGTCCGTATCTACCTGCGGCGAAAGAAAAGTCACGCTCGTGTCGGCCAGCGTTTTTTGATTCTCATCCAGCAGTCGCACCGGCAGTCCCAGCTTCAGGTCCTTCGACCGGTTTACCGGCACATAGATATACGCTTCCAGCGCGCCCGGTTCGTCCACCGTCGTCAGCAGCGTCGAAACGCTTACGCGGTCTCCCACGCGCACCGGAATGTCGCCCACGATTCCGTCCATCGGCGCGCTCACCTGGTAATATTTCAATTCCACTTTTTGCGTACGAACCTGTTCGTCCAGCGCTCGCAATTGCGCGTCTGCCGCGTCGTACGTCGTCTGCGCATTGTCGTAATCCTGTTTGCTGATCACGCCCGCATCAAATAACTTTTTCGCGCGCTCCAGTGAGATCTGCGCAAACCTCTTGTTCGCCTCCTGCGCCGCGCGGGCAGCTTCCTGGCTGCTCACCGTCGCTTCTTGCTTCAGAGGATCAATCTGCAGCAGCGGTTCGCCTGCCTTCACGTGGTCGCCGGACTTCGCGAAAATCTTGACGATTTGCCCCTCGACCTGCGGATTGATCACCGAAGAGTGCCGCGACTTCAGCACAGACAAAAACTCGCTCGTCTCCGGAATCTGCTTTGTCTGGATAACTTGCGTCTGCACCGGCATCGCCCCGCCCGCCGCCGCTGCCGTCTGCGGCGCGCTCTTGTCTCCGCACCCGCCGGCCACAGCAACTCCCAGCATCCCCGCCATCACGGCCAGTCTGATCTCCGAACCTGGTTTCAAGAACCACCCCATCATCATTTCTACCATCCGTCCAAGCCCGACATTTTACGACACCCGTCCTATATTACGAATGGATGATTCAAATTGGCGGATGGTTAGACGTGCCCTAAATCGTTTCGTTACAGGCGAGAACGTCCTTGGCGCCGAACCTCCGGCGAACACGCCGCGCCTTTTCATTTTAGTCGCAAGTCGCTGTAGCTCGCCCTTCAGGAGTGGGGCTTTTTTCCGCTAGAGCGAGCCTTTGTAGGGCCGGCTTTCCGAAGCCGGCCGCTGCGCCACCGGCTCTTGGTGGAATAGGCTTCAGCCTGTGCTCTTACGACCCAGGCCCTCAATCGGATTGCAAATCACTCACGCAGCACCCCAGCTTCCGGTCGCGCTTTTCCGCCTCAGTAAAAATCATCCGGATTCACTGGCTTGCTGTTCAATCCCAACTGCAAAAGCTCCACGCTCTTCGTCCTGTCAAATACTTTCCCAGGGAACAACCGCTTCATCAGCAGCCGGAACACGCCAAACAAAACTCCCGCCACGCCCGCGAACACGCAAAACGCAAACGAAGCTACAAAGATTGTCTTCAAGACCATCAACCACGGCGGATCGGTATAGGTAGTCGCCGGCTCATTCCACGTAATCGCCGTGTCGTACTTGATCGCTTTCCGCAGCCTCGCCGCCATCTCCGGCGTACTCGGCGACAGCACCAAACTCAATAGGGAAGCATCCCGCTCGACCGTTGTCCCCGCAAACTCCGGTTTCGACGCAAGAAGCGGCTGCAAGTGATGCAACTGCTGCTCGGCGAGTTGCGGCGTCGGATACAAAACCAATAGCAACACCTCTCGCCCGCCTCGTCCATTGTTGTAGCTGCCCAGCATCGCTTCGCCGTCCGAGGCCGATTTGGGCCCAAGGCTCAATTCAGATGCGAGCGCGGCATACGCCGGGCGGTCAAGCGACTTGGCCGCGGCTTCGTAGCCATCTGGTCCCAGAGCATACCGCTGTGTCCCCTGAACCAATCCATTCGAAGGAAGAAACGCTCGAATATCCGGCAGCGGCGTCTTGTCCGCATGTCCCTCGAGCGACTTTACCAGCGCCCTCAAATCTTCTTCCGACGCCAGCTTTTGCGAATCCACCCGCAGAACAAGATTCCCGGTAAGCATCCACAAACGATCTTTATCCACTGCTGCGTTGTTTCCCACTAATGATGGCAGCATTCCCGGATTCAAACCTGCCGTGTAGTATTCGTAGGCGCTACTGGAATCACGGAACTCCCACATCACGATAAACAAACTCTTTTTTCCGGAGCAGTAGTCCTCTTCGTAAACCTGTTTTTGGCCTGCCTCTTTGCCCACATCGGTTTGTGGAAAAACCAGCTTATCGGGATGCGGAGCACAGGAAGGGTCTGAAATGTATCGTTTCCAGCTGCCGAAGTGATCTGGTAGGCCGCGGTCTGCCCACGCAGGCGACGCGATGCTGAAAAGAGTGATCGCCAAAAGTGCAATCGATGTTTTTCGCATATCCCTGGAACGAGCTTTTAACTGACGACTGATCACTGATAACTGACAACTGCTTCTATTAGACACCACTAGGCTACTTCTGGTTGCGCGATTCTTCCACTGTGGAGACGACCGGGGGACGGCGGGGGGCGGTGCCAGGTTGGAGGTTCATCGTCATACTGTTCAGGCTTTGCAGGTAGCCGGCAACGCCCTGGTAGATGCCTTCGGCGACGCGTTGGCGCTGGTCCGGCTTCTTCAGCATCTGTTCGTCGCTCGGATTGCTGAGGAACGAAATCTCGGTCAGGATCGATGGCATGTCCGCGCCAATGAGCACCACAAACGGTGCTTTGCGCACGCCGCGGTTCTTGATCAGCCGGTTGCTTTTTTGCACGCTCTTCGAGAGCGAATCCTGCACGTCCTGTGCGAACTCTTTCGATTCGTCGATTTTTTCCGTGCGCGCGATCCGCTTCACAATGTCTTCCAGGTCGTGAATGCCGCCGGCGCTGGACGCGTTTTCACGCGAGGCGACTTCCATCGCTTCTGCCGAGCCTTTCAAATTCAAGTAGTAGGTCTCAATCCCGCGCGCTTGCGCGTCGTGGCTCGAATTCGCGTGAATCGAAATAAAGAGATCCGCCTTGGCTTCGTTCGCGATGCGCGTCCGTTCTTCCAGTGGAATAAACGTATCGTCCGGCCGCGTATAAACCACGTCCGCGCCGGGCAGCTTCTGCTGAATAATTTTCCCGAGCCGCAGCGCAACGTCCAGGCACAAATCCTTTTCCATCAGCCCTGTCGGCCCGATGGTCCCCGTATCGTGGCCGCCATGGCCCGCGTCAATCACGATGCGGCCAATCTTCAATCCAAGCGCGCGCGTCAGAGTCGATTGTCCGTCACGCGTCGGAGTCGGAACCGTCGGCGCTTTGATCAAATCCGGCTTGCTCGAAGCGTTCTTTGCGCTTTTGCCGCGCGCGTCTTTGCCTTTTGCGACTGCAGGTTCCGCGGTCGGCAGTTCTCTCCTGGGAGCTGGCAACGACTTTGTCGTGACAGGCGCGTCTTCGTCCGAATTCTTCGCTGCCGCCGTCGTTGTTGCCGTTTCATCCGAATTTCTCGCAGACTCCGTCTGTGTTGTTGGCGCATTCGCAGGCTTTGCCGCGCGCAACTCTTGCGGAATCGCGTACAGATCAATCACCAGCCGCGACGGTTTGCCGAGCAGGGAAGCGGTGTAATCCTTCACGCCGTTCACGTCGAGCACAATTCTCACAACGCCCGACGAATTTTGCGCCACGCGCACATTCGTCAAAAGCTTGCCGCTGACTTTCACCGCGCCACGCTTCAATTGCGGCGAAAGTTTGGCTGCGTGCAAATCAAAATAAATCCGGTCGGGATTCGTAATGCGCCCGGAAATGTATTGAACCGAATCTTCGAGCGCGATGGTGATGCGCGTCGAATCTCCGCCCGCTTCCGCGCTGATCGTTTTTACCGTAGGAATTCCGCCGCGTTTGCCGCTTTGCGCGGGCTGCTCGTCTTCGCCATCGTCATTTGCCGCGCCGTTCGCGGCCGCAGCGTTGCGCGCAACCGTATTTCGCGAATCGTTTTGCGCCACGCGAACCGGTTCCTGTTTTTCCGCAACTTGAGGCTTTTCCGCTGCCGCCGGTTTCGTCTCCGGAGTATTGCTGTTTTGCAAAAGCGCAAGCTCCGCGAGCGATTCCTGCGCGTCGCGTTTGTGTTCCGCGTGCGGAAAGCGCTTCAAAAATTCCTGATATGTTTTCATCGCAGAAGCGCTGTCGCTCAGTTGATCGCGCTGCAATTTTGCGACGCGCAGCAAAACATCCTGCGAAAATTTGCTCTTCGGATATTCCCGCAGCAAAAACTGATACGACTCCACCGCCTGCTGGTAATACGTGCGGCCGAATCGATCGCCCATTTCCACTTCAAGTTCCCCAACGGCAAGCAAAGAATCCTGCACGTCCGCGGCGTGCGGAGAAATCAAATAAACTTTTTTGTACGTCGCAACCACGGCGCGATATTCGGCGAGGGTGCGCTTTTCGGATGCTTTTGCATTTAGCGCGGCGCGCTGCTCTTCCGCGCGCGTGAACTGCGCTTCGGCGGCGTCGCGTTTTATCGTCGCTCGTGTGGGTTCGGCGTTATTTTCCGCGGCGCGAAGGGAATTGGGCGGAGCCACAGTAGCCAGCGCCGCGGCCAGTAAAACCGGCGAAACGCGGGCGAAGGCCCTGTTGAAAAAAAGCGGGCCGAAAAAAAACGAAGAATGTTTAGAAAACTTCATTCCCACCGGATCCCCAAACTTTTGCTGCAATCCCTATTTTTACACTAATCGTTCGTAAAAATCGTGCGGCCTGTCGGGTCGGTTTCCTTGCGGATGGAACGTGCACTGATGTACGCGCCATCAAGGCGACCCGAGCCGAACAAGCTCTGGACTCGCTGGACATAGTTTCGAGTTTCCCGAAACGCCGGAACGCCGCGAGCACGATCCACGGCCCCTTCTCCAGCATTGTACGCCGCAAGAGCCAGTTCGAGGTTGCCGTTGTATCGTTCCAGCAACGCCTTAAGATAACGAACCCCTGCGTCGATATTTTGTTTCGGACTGAACATGTCCTTTACACCGAATCGTTGTGCCGTCGTCGGAACCAGTTGCATAAGGCCCACGGCGCCCTTGCGGGAAACCGCGGCTGCATTCCAGTGCGACTCCGTCTCAATCACCGCGCGAATCAAAGCCGGATTCATGCGGTGGCGTTCCGCGGCTTCTTTCACCAGGGCTTCGGCGCCGTCGCGATCGAGACTCATCGCTTCGTGCTTCCGTCCGAGAAAGGATTGTTCCGCGGGAAGGTAGATGGATTTGGGATGCGAAGCCGTGATTTTTTCTTTCACGACCGGCTCCGTATTTACGAACATGCGGCGGCCGTCAAAATTTTCCGCCAGGGAAATTTGCGCGCGGGTGGAGCTTGCTGCAAATCCCAGGGTAGCCAGGATGACCGCTGCCGGAATGGCCGAACGTTTACCCATCACCTTTTTGATGCCTGGTTGCGCGGATCCGAAAACCCGGCAACCGACGCCTTGGGGAAGGCGACAACGAATTCGAGTAAGCCTTGAATCCATCCGCTGCGGGAAGATGAATTTTTCGGGAAGCCCGCCCGGACAAACTGCTCCGGCCACGCTTCTGGCGCTCGAGGCAAACTATAGCAAAACCTCCAGTTGGGAGGGAACTGACCGCAAGGCCATTTCTAGGGCAGCTGTGCTCTCGACGCCACCTTCGGCCAGGTCGGGCCTCCCGCCTCCCTTGCCGCCAACGGGTTTGACAATCGCCTGTAAGAGCTTGCCAGCATTGATTTTAGCTGTGAGGTCCTTGGTGACGCCGACGATGAGGGCGGCCTTTTCGCCGTCCGGCATGCCGAGCACGATAACGCCTGAGCCGAGCTTCTGGCGGAGGCTGTCGACGAGCTGGCGAAGCGTCTCCCGGTCGCCGGTTTGAACCGCGCTAATAACAGCTTTGACGCCTTTGATGGACTGGGCGGAGTTGCCCAGGTCGTCGAGTTGGGAAAGTGCGCCTTTGCGTTTCTGGTCGGAGAGTTCTTTTTCGAGTTGCTTGACGGTTTGGGCGAGCTTTTCGACGTGGGCGAGGACGGCGTCTTCGCCCACGTTGAGTTGGTGCTGAAGCTTCGAGAGGATTTCGGCTTGCTTCTGGAAATGTTCGAGCGCGCCGACGCCGGTGACGGCTTCGATGCGGCGAACTCCGGCGGCGACGGATTCTTCGCTGACGATTTTGAGGACGCCGATGTCGCCGATTTTGTGGACGTGCGTGCCGCCGCAAAGTTCCTTGGAGTAGAAGCCGCGCGGGGCGCGTTCATCGGGAATGGTGACGACGCGAACGTTGGCGTCGGGATATTTGTCGCCGAAGAAGGCGAGCGCGCCGGAAGCGAGCGCGTTGTCGATATTGGTGATGTCGGTTTCGACCTGAGTGTTGTGGCGGATTTCGTCGTTTACCTGCTGCTCGATGTCGCGAAGCTCTTCGGCGTCGACGTGCGCGAAATGCGAAAAGTCGAAACGGAGGCGCTCGTCATCGTTGAGTGAGCCTTCTTGTTTTACGTGTGTCCCCAAAATGTTCCGCAATGCCGCGTGCACCAGGTGCGTGCCCGTATGATTGCGCATGACACGATCGCGCCGATTGACGTCAGCTATGACCGTGACGCGGTCGCCGACGCGCAGCGTTTCTCTTGCGACGACCTGGTGTGCGATCAATCCTGCAACTGGATAAAATGCTCGAGTCACTTCCGAGAGAAGTTGCGATTCCGAATTGTCGTAGAACGCGCCGATGTCGCTGACTTGTCCGCCCGATTCGGCGTAGATGGTGGTACGGTCGAGGAAGACCACGCCTTCTTGGCCGGCGCGCAACTCCGACACTTTGTCGGCCTTCACAATAATGGCTTCGATTCGGCAGTCCTTCGCAGTTGTGCGGTGATAGAAGTCCGGTTCTGTCTTAAACCTGTCAGCAACCTCGGAATAAGCGGGAACGGCTAACAGTAGCGGGGCACCCTTTTTCCAAGATGCTCTCGCGCGCTTGCGCTGCTCTTCCATCGCCGAGAAGAAACCCTCTACATCAAAAAAAAGGCCCCTATCCTTAGCTGCGGCCATCATGAAATCCGCGGGCAATCCGAAAGTGTCGTAGAGCCTGAAGCTGTCTTCGCCCCTCAGGACGGGTTTGGATAGTACGCCCTGCTCTAGAGTGGCGAGGATGTCAGAAATGCTCTCGCCCGCGATATCTCGATCGAGCTGTTCGGCAGTCTTGAAACCTTCAACCAGTGGCTCAAAATGATCTTCTAGGATGCGAAGGCGCGCCTGATGGTCGGTCGTAGATAACAACGCTTTGGCGGTGCCCCTGCGCTCATCGGCTTCAGAACGCAACTCTTGATCACCCCAGTGATAGACGAGCTGGTGCTGCAGGGTTTCTGCGTCCGCCGCTCTTGCGTTCCTCATCACAGGCTCTAGCTTTTTGAGACCTATGCCGAGCGTGCTCGCAAACCGACGCTCTTCTTCACGAATAACCTTCGATACGCGGACGCTTGATTCCGATAACTCCGGGTAAGCTTCGGACATTAATGAGACGACCGACTTAACCATTTCGTAGAGGAACGGCCCGGTCGTGTCAAGAAATCTTCCATGGCTGATCGCTCGGCGAATAATCTTGCGGAGGACGTAGCCGCGACCTTCGTTCGACGGGAGGACGCCGTCGGTGATGAGAAATGTTGTGGCGCGAGCGTGGTCGGCGATGACGCGGAGGGAAGCGGCGCCGCCTTTGCCTTCTTCCAATTTTTCTTCACGGTTGAAATCCACACCGCAGAGTTCGGCGGCGCGTTTCGTGAGCGGCGTGAAGAGGTCCGTGTCGTAATTGGAGATGACGCCCTGAAGGACGGCGGCGACGCGTTCGAGGCCCATGCCCGTGTCGACGCAGGGCTTGGGGAGCGGAGTGAGCGTACCGCTGGCGTCGCGGTTGAATTGCATGAAGACGAGATTCCAGATTTCGACGTAGCGGCCGCAGTCGCAGGGGAATTTGCAGTCGGTGTGGCCTTGCTCGGAGGCAGCGGCGCCCATGTCGTAAAAAATTTCGCTGCACGGGCCGCAAGGGCCGGTGTCGCCCATAGCCCAGAAATTATCTTTGAGGCCGGGAATTTCAAAGACGCGATCGGCGGGAACGTTTTGCGCGAGCCAGAGAGCTTTTGCTTCTTCGTCGACGCCGAGCTTCGTGGATGAGGCCGAGGTGCCGCTGACACCGTCGCAGGCAGGAGTGCCTACGCTACCGAATTCCGCGCCGCCGAAAACGGTGGCGTAAAGTTTTTCTTTTGGGATGCCGTACCAGTCGGGCGAAGTGATGAGTTCCCAGGCGAAGGCGATGGCGTCTTTTTTGAAATAGTCGCCGAAAGAAAAATTGCCCATCATCTCGAAAAAAGTGTGATGGCGTTTCGTGAAGCCGACGTTTTCGAGGTCGTTGTGCTTGCCGCCGGCGCGAACGCATTTTTGCGCGGTGGTGGCGCGGTTGTAGTCGCGTTTTTCGAGGCCGAGAAAGACGTCCTTGAACTGGTTCATGCCGGCGTTGGTGAAGAGAAGCGTGGGGTCGCCGTGAGGAACGAGCGAGGAACTGCGGACGCGGCGATGGCCTTTGCTCTCAAAGAAGCGGAGAAAGGTTTCGCGAATCTCGTTACCTGACCACTTTTTGCCGTTGCCTGTCACTCTCGCCTCTTCTATCGGTTGTGCCGAGTCATAGTTTGTTGCCGTCACATCTATGCCGGGCTAAAGCCGCGGCGCTACATTTAAACCTTTATCCGCCTAGATATTTCACCAGCTTGGCGATGCCCACAACGACGCGGGCCATCGACTCGTAATTCAATTTCTCCGGAGTGTCCGAGAGTTTGTGATAGTTCGGGTTCCGAAAAGGCGCGGTGTCCGTAATCATGATTGCCGGATAGCCTTCCTGCCAGAAAGACCAATGATCCGACCAGCCAACGCCCGTCATACCGCCCGGAGCCGCGACGCCTTCGGAGGGGAATTGCGTTGTCTTGCGAAAATATCCGATGGAATCGCGCACCAGCGACCGTGAAGACAGATTACCAACAAAGCCGACAAAATTCCCCTTCGAGGGAAAGAAGAGAGAAAGGCCGGCAGGATAGTGCTGGCTATTTTCAGCATCTGTGAAGGTGCCACGAATCATGGTTTGGCTCATTGTCTCAGACTCCGTGATGAATCGGCTGGTGCCGGGGAGCGGTGGGGGGATAGGTATAGGTTTTTTTGTAAGTGCAGATTCTAAAGGACTTTAAGTCTATTGTTTTGTAACTGCAGAAAATAAAAGAGTTACGGGCGGAATTTGCGTAACTGCAGATTCTACTGGGTTTAGCGGGAAGGAGTGGCGATCTCACAAGCTAGTATATCACATGTAGTACCGCTAGTCAAGTCGGTAATGGTACCGCAATCGCGGGGATTTGATCGACGAGGATTGCCAAGCGGCTCGATTCCGAATTGGCAATGGGCTATCCAGCTAAGAGGGCACGATATTCCGGCTGCTGCCCGGAATCTTCAATATTGTGCCCCTACCGGGACCACCAAATCTGGAACGAAGTGGGACAGCAAGCTCGCTCTAAGGGGAGAATAAGCGATTTCTTGTGCGTCATTCCGCGTCTTGTTCCTCGACTGGAGGGAGTTCTTCGCGGGTAAGGGATTTGAGTTCGCGGCGGATGAGGTCGGAAGGGAAGCCAGCGGTGAGGAGAGAGCGGTAGATGGAGGCGAACTTCTTGTCGGAAATTTCGCCACGAACCAAGCGGAGTTTGCGTTCGATGCGCTGGCGAACGATGGCGGCTTCATCGTGGGATTCGGCAGACTCGGCGATGGCATCGTTGATGTGGCGATCGGGAACGCCACGGGAGCGGAGATCGCGCGCGATGCGAAATTTTCCCTGTTTGCGGACTTCGGTGCGAGTGCGCGTGAATTGTTTGGCGTAGCGGGAATCGTCGAGCTGGCCGGATTCCTTGAGGCGGGCGAGAACGACTTGTGCGAGAAGCTCGGAATCGGCGCGGCGAAGGAGCTTGGTTTTCATTTCGTGGACGGAATGAGCGCGGCGCATGAGGATGCGGAGAGCGTAGTCGTAGAGGTCTTGCTCGTTGTCGAGTTTGCGGGGGCGGGAGAACACGAGAAGAAGATGAGGTAAGGAAGCGAGGAAGTAAAGAAATAACGAAGAGAGGCAAATCGGAGCGAGGAGCCGTCTAAGGAAGGGCGGCGGGAAGTTATTTTGAGGGATTGTTTTGGCGTATTGATTTAGAATGCGGGCGGTCGAATCTGCAAGCGCTTACATTCCGGGAGAAGCCATGAACAAGCATTTTGGGGGCATTCGTTTGCTGTTGCCGGTTTTTTTGGTGGCGATGTGGGGACTCGTTGTGATTGCCCATGCAGAAGCTCAAGCGATTCAGGTAACGGTGGATGCGTCGAAGACGGGCGCGAAGATTGACCGAAATATTTTTGGACAGTTTGCGGAGCATCTTGGGCACGGAATTTACGATGGGATTTGGGTGGGGCCGGATTCGACGATACCGAACACGCGCGGGATCAGAAAAGATGTTGTGGCAGCGCTGAAGGCGATCAGGGTGCCGAATGTGCGATGGCCGGGTGGATGTTTCGGAGATGAGTATCACTGGCGAAAGGGAATTGGCGCTGCGGACAAGCGCGCGATCAGCTTGAATCCGAATTGGGGAGGAGTGACGGAGCCGAACACGTTTGGGACGCACGAATTTCTGGACTTCATCGAGCAGATTGGAAGCGAGGCGTACGTTTCGGTGAATATCGGGTCAGGGACGCCTCAAGAGGCGGCGGATTGGCTGGAGTATATGACATCGGCGCAAGGGACGACGCTAGGCCAAGAGCGAGCGGCGAACGGACATGCGGCGGCTTACAAAATCAAATATCTCGGAATGGGAAATGAGAGCTGGGATTGCGGCGGGAATATGACGCCGGAATATTATTTGCAGCAGATGAAGATTTACAGCCGGTTTGTGAGGAACTTTAATCCGGAGCAGCAAGAGAAGGAGCGGATGCTGAAGATTGCGGTTGGCCCGGGCGGCGATGGACCGCGTTGGACGGATTGGACCGAGACGATCATGAAGGCGTACGCGAGCCACACGTGGAGCTGGGAGATGAACGGGCTTTCGCTGCACAACTACACGGTGCTGAATTGGGAGCATAAGTATCCATCGACGGATTTCGGCGAGAGCGACTACGCGAAAGTTTTGCAGAACACGCTGGAAATGGATGGGCTGATCAACAAGCATGCGGCGATCATGGACAAATACGATCCGCAGAAAAAAGTGGCGCTGGTGGTGGATGAATGGGGCGGATGGTACGCGCCACTGGCGGGAAGCAATCCGGGATTTCTGGTGCAGCAGAATAGTTTGCGGGACGCAGTGCTGGCGGCGCTGAATCTGAATATATTTGCGCGGCATGCGGACCGAGTGCGGATGGCGAACATCGCGCAGATGATCAACGTGCTGCAAGCGATGATTCTGACGGACAAAGAAAAGATGGTGGCGACGCCGACGTACTACGTTTTCAAGATGTATGTGCCGTTCCAGGATGCGACGTTCGTGCCGGTGAAGTTTGACGCAGGCGAATACAAGAACGGCGATGTGACGTTGCCGCGAGTGGATGCGATTGCGGCGAAAGACGCGAATGGGAAATTGTGGCTGGCGGTGACGAATGTGGACCCGAACAGGGCGGCGGATGTGGAGTTGAATGTGGCGGGCGTGACGGCGAAGGGCGCGAGCGGAGAGACGCTGACGGCGGCGAAAGTCGACAGCGTGAATACGTTCGACGCGCCGAATACGGTGGTGCCGAAGGCGATTTCCGCGAAGGCTGCGGGCGGCAAGTTGACACTGAAGCTGGAGCCAAAGTCGGTGACAGTGGTGTCGTTGGAACAATAAGCGCGAACAGGGGATGCAAAAGATTTCTGCTCACAAATTTTTTCGGCAGGCCGATAAAGGCAATGCTTTGGGCACGCGGCTCGCTAGTGCGTGCAACGGAAAAACATTCATACGGAGGATCTTTATGCGAATGCGGAACGGGAGAATCTTTGTTGCCAGCGCTCTGTTCCTGCTGGGAAGCGCGGCCGGAGCGCAAGAGGCGGACCGGCCGGCATACCTGAATCCTTCGCTGCCGGCGGAACAGCGGGCGGCGGATTTGGTTCACAGGATGACGGTGGAAGAAAAGGTTACGCAGCTGACGAACCAGTCGCGTGCGATCCCGAGATTGAACGTGCCGGCGTACAACTGGTGGAGCGAGGCTCTGCACGGAGTGGCGAGCAGCGGGACGACGGAGTTTCCCGAACCGGTCGGATTGGCGGCTACGTTCGACGCCGAAGCGATTCACCGGATGGCTGTTGCGATCGGAATCGAAGGACGAATCAAACGCAAGCAGTTTGAGCTTGCAGGCCACAGCCGCGCGCAGGAAGGGCTGGATTTCTGGGCGCCGAATATCAACATTTTTCGCGATCCCCGATGGGGACGAGGGCAGGAAACCTATGGCGAAGATCCATTCCTGACGGCGCGGATGGGAGTTGCGTTCGTTACCGGCATGCAAGGCGACGATCCGAAGTATTACCGTGCGATATCAACGCCAAAACATTACGCGGTGCACAGCGGTCCGGAGCCGACGCGACACACGGCCGACGTGAAAGTCAGCAAGCACGACGAATTGGATACGTACTTGCCGGCGTTCCGAGCGGCCGTGACGGAAGGCAAGGCTGGATCGGTAATGTGCGCATATAACAGCGTTAACGGGCAGCCCGCCTGCGCGAACGAATTTCTGCTGCAGGATCAGCTGCGAAGCAAATGGAATTTTCGAGGCTACGTGGTGTCCGATTGCGCGGCGATCGTCAATATTTTTCGCGACCACCACTTCACGAAAACGCAGCCGGAGGCGTCTGCGCTGGCGGTACAACGCGGAATGGACAACGAGTGTCTGAACTACGGCGACATAAAAGACGATTCGGACTACCGGCCGTACCTCGAGGCTTTTCAGCAGGGCTTTTTGAAAGAGAGCGAGATTGACACGGCGTTGATCCGGCTTTTCACAGCGCGCATGAAGCTGGGCATGTTCGACCCGCCCGAAGCCAGCCCGTACAGCAAGATTGACGAAAAGGAACTGGACAGTCCGGCGCACCGGGAACTGGCGCGCGTGCTAGCAAACGAATCGATGGTGCTGCTCAAGAACGACGGCACACTGCCGCTGAAGAAGAGCGGCTTGAAAATTGCCGTAATGGGGCCGCTGGCGGATCAGACGAGATATTTGCTTGGCAATTACAACGGCAGGCCTACACACACGGTTTCTGTGCTTGAAGGGATTAAGGCGGAGTTTCCCGAAGCGCAGATCACTTTTGTGGGAGGGACGCAATTCTTAGGAGCAGAGGGAGAAGTTGTGCCGGCCTCGTTCTTGACAATGGTGGACGGGCGGCCGGGACTCACTGAGGAATTTTCGACCGGGGAAATGTTCGGGCCACAGCGGACCGTGCTGGCGGAGCGTCAAGTTAGCAATATCGATCTGAAAGAGCAGGACATTCCCAAAGAAGCATCCGGCAAATATCCGCTGCGTGTTGAGTGGACCGGATTTCTGACTCCCACGGAGACAGGAGACTACACCATCGGAGTGCGCTTGCAGGGAGGTTTCGCCCGAGTGCAAGTGGATGGCAAACCGCTGGCCCACGGTTGGGTGGGAAGTGATGAAGCGCCGCAAGCAAGAGCGGGGCATGTTCACCTTGAACAGGGCAAGAAGGTGTACATCAAGGTTGGATACGGGCAGGGCCTCGCAGGGCCAGTCCATGCACAGTTGATATGGTCGAAGTACAGTCCAAAGCCGGATCTGAAAGCCATTGAAGCGGCCAAGAACGCGGATGTAGTGGTGCTCGTGTTGGGTCTCACGAGCGATCTGGAAGGTGAGGAGATGCCGGTCAATGAAGAAGGATTTAAAGGAGGCGACCGGACGAGCATTGATCTTCCGAAGCCGGAAGAAGAGTTGTTGGAAGCGGCAACTGCATTGGGAAAACCGGTCGTACTTGTGCTCGCGAACGGCAGCGCCCTTGCTGTCAACTGGGCGAACGAACATGTGAACGCCATCGTGGAGTCCTGGTATCCGGGCGAAGAGGGCGGAACAGCCATCGCGCAGACGCTGTCTGGCAAGAACAATCCCGCTGGCCGGCTTCCAGTGACTTTCTATACCGGAGTCGAGCAGTTGCCACCGTTTGAGGACTACGCGATGAAGGGCCGCACTTATCGCTATTTCGAAGGCAAGCCGTTGTACCCGTTTGGCTATGGCCTGAGTTACTCGACGTTTTCGTATCGTGGATTGCGTCTTCCGAAAGCAATCCAGGCTGGCAATCCTCTTGCGGCGGAAGTGACGGTCTCCAATACGGGTAAGAGCGAAGGTGACGAAGTTGTGCAGCTTTACCTCAGCTTCCCGAATGTGCCTGGAGCGCCGTTGCGCGCGCTGCGCGGATTCCAGCGCGTACATTTGAAATCAGGCGAGTCGAGGAAGGTGCGCTTCGATCTAAAAGAGCGCGATCTGAGCATGGTGAGCGAGGCCGGCGAACCAATCCTCGCCGAAGGAAAGTATTCGGTGTCGATTGGCGGCGGCCAACCGCAGACGGGCGTGCCGACGGTAGCGGGCACTTTCGAAATAAAGGGAACGAAGACTCTGCCGGAGTAGAAGAGGAGGCACCCCAGGTGCATTTGAGATCTGAAGGCCTAACCAGAGTGAATCGGTGGCTGTGTTTGTTGGTGATCGCAGGATTTTGTTGCACGGTTTGTTCCGCCCAGACCCAGCCAGTGAACGCGACCATTGATGTATCCAAGACGGGCGCGCCTATTTCGAAATACATCTACGGCCAGTTTTTGGAGCATGGCGGCAGCATTGTCAATGAAGGCGTTTGGGCGGAGATGCTGGAGGATCGCAAGTTTTATAATCCAATCACATCGAAAGCTCCACCGGAACCCGAAGTGCCGGCATGGAGGCGGCGAGGACCGCTGCGGCGCTGGACTCCCATTGGCGGAGATGAGTTCATCACGATGGACGCCAAGCGTCCTTATACCGGCGACCACTCGCCGAAGGTAGAGATGGATACAAAAGAGCCGCGCGGATTTGGACAATCCGGGCTGTCCGTCCGAAAGGGGAGAGCATATACAGGCAGGATTGTCCTTGCGGGCGATGCTGGCGCTGCAGTGAGTGTGACGCTTGTCTGGGACAAGGATGCCGCGGACCGGCAAAGAATCGTGATCCCGTCGCTCGGGAGCGCGTACCGGAAGTTTCCGTTGCATTTCGAAGCAAAAGGCGACACCGACGATGCGCGGCTTGAGATTGCAGGTACGGGCAAGGGCGCGATCCACGTTGGCGCGATTTCCCTGATGCCGGCAAACAACGTAGAGGGCTTTCGACAGGAAGTAGTCTCGGCGCTGAAGCAGCTTGATTCGGGAGTCTACCGGTTTCCGGGAGGCAATTTCGTGTCGGCGCACGAATGGCGCTATGCGGTGGGTGATCGCGACAAGCGTCCGCCGATTTATGACCCGGTGTGGCGTGCGGTGCAGCCCAATGACGTGGGAACGGATGAATTCTTGACGCTGTGCCGACTGCTTGGGGTCGATGCGTACATCACGGTGAACGCGGGCTTCGGGGATGCCTGGTCGGCTAAAGAGCTAGTGGAATACGTCAACGGTGACGCGACGACGCCGATGGGGAAATGGCGTGCGGCAAACGGACATCCTGCGCCGTATGGCGTCAAGCTGTGGGGCGTTGGCAACGAACCCTGGGGCGACTACCAGATGGGCGCCATGTCGGTGGAACAATTTGAGCTGAAGCACAATCTCTTCGCGAAGGAGATGAAGAAGGCGGACCCCACGATCAAGCTTATCGCCGGCGGAGCGATGCCCGACGTTATGACGGGAGCGAACCAATCGAAGCGCATCGGCGGAAAGTTCGTGCCTGACTATCTTTCCCCGGCGGACTGGAGCGGGCATATGCTGGTCCACTGCCTGGACAACATAGATATGCTGAGCGAGCACTATTACTCCAGCAGCGACATGCACACCGATCTGAAGCTGGAGAAGAAGGTCAACATCGGTCCGCAGACGCTAATTGAGTGGGAACGGGCGCCGGCCACGCAAGTTCGCGTCAAGTATGAGCACTACCAGGAATATTTAAAACGAATCCCGGCGCTTCAAGCGAAGCCGGTACCGATAGCGCTCGACGAATGGGCTTACTTGGGCGGAGGGCGAAACTCCTACAAGGTGGTGCCGGCGTACGCCTGGGCGTTTCATGAGATGTTTCGGCACGCAGACTTATACCAACTCGGCGCCTTCACATTTGCGACTGCGATGCTCAGCGAAGACCGGACAGATGCGATTCTGAATCCGACCGGTCTTCTGTTCAAAATGTACCGAGAGCATTTCGCGAGTATTCCGGTGGAAGTGTCTGGAGATTCGCCGCAACCGAATCCAGCCTTTCCCGCGGGTGGTGACCAGCCCGCCGTTAATCCGGGGAGCGATACCTATCCGCTGGACGTAAGCGCAGCGCTTACAGACGATCGCAAATCGCTGGCAGTTGCGGTATTGAACCCGTCAGATTCCGCCCAACATCTCCGATTGCAAATTAAAGGGGCAAGCTTCAGCAGCAAAGGGCGTTTGTGGAGAATGGCTCCCGCCAGCGTCGATGCTACTGTCGCGCTCGGACAAAAAGCGGAAGTCGAAGTACAGGAGCAAGCGACTGACTTTCCATCCGACGTGCTGTCAGTTCCGCCGTTTAGCGTCACCATCTATCGCTATACCGTGCAATGAACTGAACTGCACTCCGTTGCAAGGCTACTGATCGGAGGATTTTGCACCGGGCAGACGATTTTTCAGGAATTTGATCTGGCCGTCGTGGTTCGATTCGTGTTCGGCGACGTGGAACCATTTGGCGAAGTTATTCATTCCCATGTAAGTGTCCATTTTCGCGAGCCACTTGTCGTCTCGTTTTTTAAATTCGGCAAGATTTTTTTCGCGCGATTCGTGCAGAACGTTCACGTAGTAGTCCAGGCTGTTCCCCTTGATGGCTTTGCGAGCGGGCTCGCCGAGATTCATGGGGATGTCCCACTTGTCTTTGATTTCCTTCGACCAGCTTTCCCACTGCATGTCGCCGAAGGTGTTCAGGCCGTAATATGTTTCGGTTGCGGCCAGATGCATGAGCATGGCGCCGATGGTGTTCGCTTTACCGTCGAGCAAGAAATCGAGGTCGGATTGCGACAGGCCTTTGGTGTTCTCGAGTACCTGCGTGCGGGTGAGGTGCAGCATAGAGACGAGCGTGCCGATTTCGGGCGTATAGCCTTTGGTCGGTCCGACTATCCACGGTTCGTTGTCCTGGGCGAGTGCGGGTTGGGGAGAAAGGGAAAAGCCGGACACGCCTGCGGCGATGGCGGCACCGACCTTGAGAAAATTGCGACGGCTGGAGATGTTGTTCATGGAAGCTCCTGTTCGAGTGCGAAAGATGCCGCAGATGGTAGAACTTTCCGTTAGCAAGAACAAGACTTGCCGCAGTGATTGCGAGCCCGCCGGGAACGGGAGTAGAGTGGCCGTTGGTTGCAAGGATTCCGCCGTGGAACCAGGACAGTTCTCTGAAGCTCGCGTTGCGGAGATGGTATCGGGCGTAGCTGCCTATTTCGGCGGCGAGAGAAAGTTGTACTTTCCGCACAGTGAGCCGCTAACAGACGGGCCGCGCGAGATTCTGAAACCCTATTTTTCATCGACAATATTGAACAAGGTGAAGACTGTTGTTCTGCATGAGGCAAGGATTCCGCCACCACCTTTTTATGCGGAAGCGTTGCGGATGACTGGCGGTAAATTTCCAGACTTTGTGCACATGGCATCGGTTACCTATGTCGACGTGATTGTGTTTCACGACAAGATAGAGCCACGAGCGCTGTTTCACGGGATGGTGCATGTGGCGCAAATTGAAATCCTGGGATTTGAGAGATACGTGGACTTATATGTGCGCGGGTTCGTGAAGAATTTGTCGTGGTTGGCGATTCCACTGGAAGATCAGGCGTACAAGCTGGATGCGCGGTTTGCAGAGGGGCCAGCGGTGACGTTCTCGGTGGAGGACGAAATCCGGCAGTGGATGAACGAGGGAAGATACGGATGAGCGTCGAGAACTATTGGCACGGACGGGATAAGCCTTTGACGGCAATGAGCAGCAGGAATGATCTGATAGCGGCGCGAGGAGCCCATGGCTCGCCAACTACTTTCGCGAGAAGCGTTCGAAGTCGGCCATCTGGGAGGCCATTTCCTCGCGGGCGGCGTCGGCCGCGGAACGAATGCCCTGAATCTTGAGGCGGAATTCGTCCGGGTTGGAGGCGCGGAGCAAGGCTTCTTCGAGCGTGATGAGCTGCTTGGTGTAGAGATCGAAGATGGATTGATCGAAGGTCTGCATGCCGTACTGCGAAGTTCCGGCGGCGATGGCGTCGTGAATGAGGCGAGTCTTGTCGGCGTTGATGATGCAATCGCGAATGTAGCCGGTGGCGATCATGACTTCGCAAGCGGGGACGCGGCCTTTATCGTCGGCGCGGCGGACGAGGCGCTGAGAGACGACGGCTTTGAGCGTGGCGGCGAGCTGCAAGCGGATCTGTTTCTGCTCGGGCGGCGGGAAGACCGCGATAATACGCTGAATGGTTTCGGTGGCGTCGAGAGTGTGCAACGTAGAGAAAACCAAGTGGCCGGTTTCGGCGGCGAGGAGTGCGGTGGAGATGGTTTCGAGGTCGCGCATTTCGCCGACGAGAATGACGTCCGGGTCCTGACGAAGGGCGGCGCGCAGCGCGGTGGAAAAGTTTGCGGTGTCGACTTCGACTTCGCGCTGATTGATGAAGCTGCGCTTGTCGCGGTGAAGAAATTCGATAGGGTCTTCGATAGTGATGAGGTGATCGGCGCGATTGGCGTTGATGCGGTCGATCATCGAGGCAAGTGTTGTTGACTTACCGGAGCCGGTGGTTCCCGTGACGAGAACGAGGCCGCGCTGCTCTTCGCAAATTTTGTTGATGACGTTGGGAAGATTCAGCTCTTCGACGGTGCGAATCTTAGTGGGAATGACGCGGAGAACCATGCCGACGTTGCCGCGTTGCTGAAAAACGTTGACGCGGAAACGGCCAAGGCCGGCGACGCCGTACGCCATATCGAGTTCGGCGGTTTCCTTGAATTTTTGTTTTTGGCGGTTGGTCATCATGCTGAACGCCATGGAGAGCATTTCTTCGGGCGTAATGCGGGGGACTTCGGTGATGGGAGTCAGCAGGCCGTCGACGCGAAGATAGGGATGATTGCCGACTTTGAGGTGCAAGTCGGAAGACTTGTTCTCGACGGCGCGGCGAAGAAGATCGTCAATACTCAGGGCCATGGTTAGTTCTCAGTTTTCAGTCGTCAGTCTTCAGTCAGAGCAAGAGCAAGCAGGGCTGCCCACTGGCGAAAGTAGCATCCGTGAAGGGGGTGAGCAAGGAAGGCGGGGGGAGCGGTTGCGGTGTAGTTACCTAGACGGGAGGACAGGTGAGCGCGGGGATAGTGAGTCGTGACTCGTGACTGGTGGGGAGACTATGAAAGTAGGGCGTTACGCGCTTGGATCGGTCGCGGTGTGGACTCCTTCGAAGATGCCGGTCTCAGAAGGCCGGCGCTACAAAAGCTTGGAGAGCCGAAATCGGGCTAGGGTTTGCGGTTGAAGAAGGAGTCGTAGAGGAGACCGGCGAAGAAACCGCCGAGGAGCGGGCCAACCCAGTAGACGCCCTGATTGGCCCAGTGATTTGCGGCGAGGGCGGGGCCGAATGCGCGAGCCGGGTTGAGAGCACCACCAGTGAAGGGGCCGGCAACGACGATGCCGAGAGTGATGATGAGGCCGATGCAGAAGCCAGCGTAGGAGCGAGAAGAGTTGCGGTCGTCGACAGCGGTGGCAAAAACAGTCAGGACGAGGAAGAAAGTGGTGACGGCTTCGAGGATAAGGCCGGAGAGGACGGTGAAGTCGCGGGCGAGGGCAGGAGCGCCGAGTGCGACGCCTTTCCAGGCTTCCTCAGGAATGACGGCTTTGAGGAGAAATGCCGCAGCGACTGCACCAGCGACTTGTGCGACCCAGTAGGACACAGCTTCGATAGTGGTGATGCGCTTGGTGACCCAGAACCCGATCGTGACGGCGGGATTGAAATGGCCGCCGGAGATATGGCCGAGCGCGCAAATCATGAGAGCAATGGCGAGGCCGTGTGCAAGAGCGATGCCGAGCAAGCCGACGCCGGGACCGTGGAGAATCGCGTCAGCGCAGGCTGCGCCTTCCCCGAAAAAGACGAGCGCAAAGGCGCCGATGAATTCGGCGGAAAGCTTTTGGGGCGTGGAAAACATGCAGGTGCCTCCCAGGGCAAGGGAATGACCGGAAGGAGTTTAGCGGAAGAGAGGGAGAGGACGCAAAGAAGTATAGAGTCGAGGTAGTGAAAGACCGTCAGCGGAGAGTGACAATCACCACGACTAAGCCGATGAAGATTCCAGCGATGCACAAATCGTGCAGCAAGAGTAGATTGCTCTTTGGGAAGAAACCACGGAAGGCGCGTCGATATTTCCAGGGACTAAGGAAACTCGATTCCCGCTGCCGAGCCGGAACCGAGCGACTTACCTTCCACATCATGAGATTGCTGCAAAGAGCGGTGAGCGCAAACGAGCCAGCAAAAACAATGTAGCCCAGATCGGACACCGTTTCTGCGCGCACATCCGTTCTCTATCGCGCGGCGGCGACGGGCGCGTTGACGGGTGTGAGCCAGCCGTGGCGGTCGGGCTTCGTCCCGCTGGTGAGGGCGAAAAATTCTTCCTGGAGTTTGCGCGTGATAGGGCCGGCGACGCCTTTGCCAACCTGAATGTGGTCGACGCTGCGGATGGGCGTGATTTCGACGGCGGTGCCGACGAAGAACACTTCATCTACAACGTAAAGCATTTCGCGCGGAATAACGGTTTCCTTGACGGCGATGCCGAGATCTTCGGCCATTTTCACTACGGTGTCGCGCGTAATGCCGGGAAGAATGCTGGTGGCGAGCGGCGGAGTGTAAAGGACACCGTCGTGCGCGAGGAAGATATTCATGCCGGAGCCTTCGCTCACGTGGCCGTGAGAATCGAGCGCGACGCCTTCGGCGTAGCCGTTGAATGAGGCTTCCATGCGGATGAGTTGCGAGTTCATGTAGTTCGCGGCGGCTTTGGACATAGCGGGCAGTGTGTTCGGTGCGATGCGCGTCCAGGAGCTGACGCCGATGTCGACGCCCTTGGTGAGCGCTTCGGGACCGAGATAGGCGCCCCAGGACCAACAGGCCATGTAGCAATCGATGGGCGAATTGAGCGGGTTGACGCCGACTTCGCCGTAGCCGCGGAGGACGATCGGTTTTACGTAGCAAGCGCTGAGCTTGTTGAGGCGAACGACTTCGCAAGCGACGTTCGAGAAATCGTCAACAGAGTGGGGAAGCTCCATGCGATAGATTTTCGCGGAGTTGATGAGGCGCTGCATGTGCTCGCGAAGGCGGAAAATTGCGGGGCCTTGCTTGGTGTCGTAGCAGCGAATGCCCTCGAAAACGGCGGAGCCGTAGCTGACGACGTGCGAAAGGACGTGAAGCTTGGCGTCGTCCCAGTTGATGAATTTTCCGTTGTGCCAGATTTTCTCTGTCTTCTGAACCGGCATGATAGCGCTCCCGTGTCGTGCTCCACTCAAATTTCAGAATAAGGTAGACGGGTGGAGGCGTCAATTGAGTGTGCGGGAGGTGTACGGAGCGGGAGAACCAAATTGGCGTTGGGGCCGCTTTAATGTTTCTCGGGTGATGAAGTTTGGCCGGCGGGTTGTGATTCGGGTTTGGATGGCGGTTGAGATTTGTCTTTTTCCGCCTTTTCGGCGGCGTCGAGTTTTTGGATGGTCATGTTTTCTTCGGCGATGACGCGACCGCTCTTGGCTTCCCAGAGGCCAAGAAGCAAAAAGGGAATGGCGGTAGCAGCGACGTAGAGTTTTGCCTTGCGCGGGATTTTTGCTTCTGGTTCCCACCGGAAAAGTTGGGAAGAAAGGAAGAGAGTGAGAATGAACCAAAAAGTCAGCGAGCCGAGTGGCATCAGGAGTTGCGGGAGATCGGCATTTTCAAGGATGGATTTTTTGAGGGAGTGCACGAGATAGGTTGCGGGGAGAAAGAGCGCGATGTTCTGGACAGTCTTTGAAAGAAACGTGAAAGGAATTGTCGCGCCGGAAAGAAAAATGAAGGGCAACCAGATGAGCTGATTGAGAACCTGCGTCTCCTGCATGGTGTTGGTAACGCTGGCGATGACAAGGCCCAGCGAGCCGAAGGAGATTATGCCGATGGTCATCATGACCCAGAGAGAAAAGAGATTGCCGAGACTCGGAACGTGGAACATGAATTTAGCCAGCGCGAGTTCGATCACAATCGTGGGGAGCGCGAGGGCGTAGTTGGCAAAAATGCTGGAGAGGAGCATGTCCACGGGCGTAACCGGACTGACGTGGAAACGGCGAAGGATGCCTTGCTCGCGGAACATGACGAGAGCGGCGCTGAGTCCCCAAAAACTGCCCATGACGTTGAGGCCAAGAACCGGTCCCAGAAGCGCAGCGACAGCGTACGGATTGGATTTCGCGAAGACCGCGGCGTAGAGAAAGAAAAACACCATCGGCATGACGAGGCTGAAAAAGAAAAACATTTTATTGCGCAGCGCGAGGCGCACGCGCATGGCCGTGAGGATCATCAGGTGATTCAATCGCGTAGCCTCCTTCCGGTGAGTTCAATAAAGACGTCTTCGAGCGACGGAGTGAAGATTTCAAGAGAGACGAGTTCGTTGTTCTGCGTTTCGAGGTGTTTCACGAGCGCGACGATAGCCTGCGGCGGACGCTGGCAGTGGAGAACGTATGCGCCGTTCAGTGCGCGGCAGTCGTGGACGCCCTCGAGATTTTTGAGGGTCGCGTCCGTTTCCGGCCTGGCGAGGCGGACTTCGATGCGTGTTTTGTCGCCGGATGACTGCTTCAACTCGTGAGGGGAGCCTTGGCTGATGACTTTGCCGTGGTCGATGATGGCGACGCGGTCGCAGAGGCGTTCGGCTTCCTCAATATAATGCGTGGTGAGGACGATGGTTTTTTTGTCGCGTTTGAGTTCTTCGATAATGTCGTAGATTTCGCGGCGAACCTGCGGGTCGAGACCAGCGGTGGGCTCGTCGAGAAAGACGACTTTGGGATCGTTGATGAGCGCGATGGCGAGAGCAAGGCGCTGCTTCTGGCCGCCGGAGAGTTGCGAATAAAAGGCGTTGCGCTTTTCTTCGAGGCCGAAGCGTTTGAGAAGATCTTCGGGATCTTTGTGAACTTTGTAAAAACTGGCAAAGAGCCTGAGCGCTTCCATGACGCGGAGTTTGTCGGGAAGCGCCGTCGATTGCAGCGCCGCACCGATGACGTATTTGAGGGCGGCGGCGTCTTTGCCGGGATCGAAGCCGCAGACGACGGCAGTGCCGCCATCGGCATTGCGCAGGCCTTCGAGCACTTCTATGGTGCTGGTCTTGCCGGCGCCATTGGGGCCCAGCAGGCCAAAGACTTCGCCTTCGCTGACGCTGAAGCTGACGCCGCGGACAGCTTCGACGTCGCCGTAGCGTTTGACGAGATTTTCGACGCGGATGACGGGTTCGGGCATAAGTCGGAGCCGGAATTGTATAGCAAAAAGGGATTCGGTGCTCGCGCCAAGTGCGGAGGCGCAAATCACCGTTCGTGAGTGTAATACGCGTGGAATGAAGAAATATTTCGGCGGCTGGCGGGGAGGGAGTTCGGGTAGACTTTGGCGCGCCGCGGCGGCAGAGGGGTGGGGAGCGACGAGGTATGACAAGAAGAGCGGGAGAGTTTTTGAAGTCGGATCTTGCGGTGCTGTTGCTGTTGGCTCTGGCGAGTGTGGCAATTCACACCGTGACGAATGGGCAATATGGGTTTCATCGGGACGAACTGCAGACGCTGGATGATGCGCGGCACATGGATTGGGGATTTGTGGCGTACCCGCCGATTACGCCGTTGATTGGGCGATTGGAATTGACGCTCTTTGGCACGTCGTTGATTGGATTTCGTTTTTTTGCGGCGGTGGCGGTGAGCGTGGTAATGGTGCTCGCTGGGCTGATCGCGCAGCAGCTTGGCGGCGGGAGGCGGGAGCAGGTGTTAGCGGCGCTGGCGACGTGTGTCGCGCCGGTCGCGTTGGCGCAAGGCGCTGTGTTTCAGTACGTGTCGTTCGATTATTTGTGGGGCGCGCTGGCGACGTATTTTTTGGTGAAGCTATGCAAGACGGGCGACGCGCGGTGGTGGCTCGGGATTGGGTTGGCGCTCGGGCTGGGGATGGAGACGCGATATACGGCGGGATTTTGGACGGTGGGGATTGTTGCGGGAGTTTTACTTTCCGACGCGCGGAAATATCTGGCGAGCAAGTGGTTGTGGATTGGAGTGGGGATTTCCGTGCTGCTGTTTTTGCCGAATGTGATCTGGCAGGCGAAGCATGATTGGATCTCGCTCGATTTCTTGAAGCACTTGCATGAACGAGATGTGCGGCAGGGCAGGAATAAAGGATTCTTGCTTGGGCAGATTCTGTTGTGCGTGAATCTGGTGACGGTGCCGTTGGCCGCATTGGGTTTGTGGTTTTTGTCGGCGCGAGAACAGGGGAAAAAATACGCGCTGGTCGGGTGGATGGTGCTCGCCACGTTCTTGCTGTTCTGGATTGCGAAGGCGCGGTTTTACTATACGGCGCCGATTTACCCGGTGGTGCTTGCGGCGGGAAGTGTGGCGTTTGGAAATTGGTTGAAGACGGCGAAGCCGGCTAGGGCAAAAATCTTGAATGGATTGCAGTGGACGGCGATTGCTTTGAATGGGGCGGTGTTTGCGGTGTTCGTAATGCCGGTTGCTCCGTTTGGCGGAGTGGGATGGCGTGTGACGAGCAAGTTGCACGATCAATTTCGCGAGCAGATTGGGTGGACCGATTTGGCGGACAGTGTGGCAAGTGTCTACAACTCTTTGCCAGCTGAGGAACGGGCGAGGACGGGAATTTTGACGGGGAATTATGGAGAGGGAGGGGCATTGAATTTGTATGGCCCTTCGCGAGGATTGCCGTTCGCGATGTCCGGGACGAATTCGTTTTGGTATCGCGGGTACGATCCGCGCGAGCCACAGACGGTGATTTTAGTGGGACTGGAAAAAGAGGAAGCCGATGCGAATTTTACGAGTTGCGCGATCGTGGCCAAGAACACGAATCGATTCGGCGTGGAAAACGAAGAGTCGCGAGACCATCCGGATATTTATTTGTGCCGCGGGTTGAAGAGCATGTGGCCGGAATTTTGGAAGAAGTTTCGGCGCTACGGGTGAGGAGAGCTATCGACCGCTATTCAACGCTTGCGTTTTTTGGGCGCTTCTCTTGCTTAGGTGTTTAGGCAAAACCCATTCGTGAAGCTTCATGTTGACGCGGCGTTCGGTCATTTGGACGCCTTCGGATTCGAGGAGTTTGCGTTGCAAGGACGCGTAGGGTTCGCGGATGAGAAGTCTTCCACCCGCGCCTAGAACGCGATGCCAGGGAATCGCTTTGCCGGAAGGACAGGCCGACATGGCGCGGCCAGCGGTTCTTGCGCCGCCGGGAAGGCGCAGGGCTTTAGCCACGGCCCCATAGGTTAGAACCCGCCCGCGGGGAATTTGTTTCACCAATTTGTAAACCGGATCCCAGGACACAGGAACTCCAATCGAAACATAGGGATACAAAATACCCGAAAAAGCGTAGTGCGCAGCCGTGCGTGCAGCAAGAACATTTTCGCGGAACCGTGTTGGATAGAGTGCATGAGAGTTGCAGCGAAAAGGGAATGCCGGCTGAAGAAACTTTTTGGCCAGCCGATAATCCGAAAAGGGGAGCGCTGTGCTCAATTGGAACAACGATTTGAAGCGCGAATGGAACGGAGCGAAAAATACGATGCTCAATTTGCGCGCTTCGCCGTTAGTTTTGCCGGTAACGAATTGGTTGCAACTTTAGGAAAGATTTTACGTCTAATCATTGACGGCTGTAGTGGAAGCAAAATACACTACAGACAGGACGAGGCAGGGGAGAAGTCATGGCTTTCGTTCGGCGCAAAGGGAATTCGTTCTACCTGGTGCACAACGTGCGCCGCGGCGGAAAAGTGCGCCAACTTCATCTCGCACGCCTCGGCGAAAAGGGCAGGATTACAGATCAGGTAGTGAAGGAAGTCTCGAAGAAGCATCCCTTCGTAGAACTCAACTGGCGCGCGCTGCGCGAACAAGCAAGTCAGAAAATCAATCTCGCAGATCCGAATTCACCCGAAGTACAGAAGCTGGTCAATACGCTCCGGTCTCTCCACCTGGAGCTCGCGGACCTCTTTCCGCCCGTAGTCCAAATTTCAGAATCACCCGCAGTGGCGAAAGAGCTGCTCGTGCAGTTGCGGCTTTTGCAGACCACGATTCAGGTCAAACTTTCACAGTTTGATTCGCGAATGCGCGGGCGATTTGGAAACGTGTCGCAGCAGTCCGGCGGCGCCAGGAGGCGGTCATGAGCACGACGAAGCTTTCGCTCGATCCAGAGAAACGCAGCAACCAGACGATGGAGTTCCAGGCGTCGCTGCGGTCGAAGATCGTGGGTCAGGAAGAAGGCGTGCAGGCGCTGGTGGACCTGTACCAGGTTTTTTGTGCGGGCTTGAATTCGCCGGGGCGACCGGTGGGGAACTTGTTGTTCCTTGGGCCGACGGGTTCCGGCAAGACTCGCATTGTGGAAGCGGCGGCGGAGATCTTATTCGGCGACCCACGCGCGGTGATTAAGGTGGACTGCGCAGAGTTCCAGCACTCGCATGAGATTGCGAAGTTGATTGGCTCGCCTCCAGGGTATTTGGGGCATCGGGAAACTCATCCGCTGATTACGCAGGAAGCGCTTGCGGCGAATCATACGGACAAGTTGAAGCTTTCGTTCCTGCTGTTTGATGAAATTGAAAAGGCGAGCGATGCGCTGTGGCAGTTGCTGCTGGGTATGTTGGACAAAGCGACGCTGACTCTGGGCGATAACCGGCGGGTGGATTTGTCGCAGACGGTGATCTTTCTGACGTCGAATTTGGGTGGTGGAGAGATTACGGAATTGATGTCCGGCGGCATGGGGTTCATACAGCCGAAGGATAAGCCGGTCACGGGATTGGACGAGAAGGTGGAGCGGACGGCGGTGGAAGCGGCGCGACGTAAGTTTTCGCCGGAGTTCATGAATCGCCTGGACAAGGTGGTTGTGTTCCATCCGCTGCAAAGAACACAACTGGAACAGGTTCTCGACATTGAATTGGGACAAGTTCAGCAACGAGTGCTGGAGACGGCCCGCGGACAGTTTCTATTTAAAGTGACTACCGCGGCTCGCGACTTCCTATTGCAGGAAGGGACGGATCAACGGTACGGCGCGCGGCATCTGAAGCGTGCGATCGAACGCCACATCGTCTATCCGTTGGCGAATCTGTTGGCGACGGAACAAGTGCGGCTTGGCGATCTCATCAAGATTGATTGGGATGGCGAGCATAAGCAGCTGACCTTCGTTAAGGAAAGTGAAGGTGCGCTGGTTGAGACGCCTGCCCAACCGGCCCTGAAGACTGCGGCGGCGACGGAAGCGCAGGACGGGCGAAGTGTCGATGCTCCGACAGAGGCCGTGGCTGAAGAGAGGAAGACACGGGCGGCAACTCCGGCAGCGGGGCCCGGACCGGCGCCAAGCGGACGCAAGAAGTCCGACCGCTGAAGGATGGCGGGGAGTCAGGGTAAGTCGTTCAAATAGTTCAACAAATGCTTGAAGGGCGCGGCGAAGAACGCGCCTTTTTTTGTCCGATAGACCCGGACACAAACTGTTTCAGCATTCTCAAATTGCGCTGACTTGAAACAGAATCGTGCGGATTGAGACACTACGGAATCTTGTAAAATCCGTATCTCATTGAGATTGCAGGTGTTCGTGGGAGGCAACAGAGGCTTCCGGGATGGTCCTTATCATGCTTTGTTTCAGGACTAATGCGTGAATGAGACGCAGGGTTGGCCCGAGTTCGACGGGCAAACCTGAGGACACTCCGATGAAAGCAGCGGCACGCCAGCAACTGGACCCAACGATACGCAGCAACGATACGCGCGAGTTTGAGAACTTCCTGCGGTCGAAGATCGTTGGGCAACAGGAGGGGGTGCAGGCGCTAGTGGACCTGTACCAGGTTTTTTGTGCTGGCTTGAATTCGCCGGGGCGACCAGTGGGGAACTTGTTGTTCCTCGGACCGACGGGTTCCGGCAAGACTCGCATTGTGGAAGCGGCGGCGGAGATCTTATTCGGCGACCCACGCGCGGTGATCAAAGTGGACTGCGCAGAGTTCCAGCACTCGCATGAAATCGCGAAGTTGATTGGTTCGCCGCCAGGGTATTTGGGACACCGCGAGACACATCCATTGATTACGCAGGAAGCGCTTGCGGCGAATCACACGGACAAGCTGAAGCTGAGCTTTTTGCTGTTTGATGAAATCGAAAAGGCGAGCGATGCGCTGTGGCAGTTGCTGCTGGGTATGTTGGACAAGGCGACGCTGACGCTGGGCGATAACCGGCGGGTGGATTTGTCGCAGACGGTGATCTTTCTGACGTCGAATTTGGGTGGTGGAGAGATTACGGAATTGATGTCCGGCGGCATGGGGTTCATACAACCGAAGGATAAGCCGGTCACGGGATTGGACGAGAAGGTGGAGCGGACGGCGGTGGAAGCGGCACGGCGGAAGTTTTCGCCGGAATTCATGAATCGCCTTGACAAGGTGGTTGTGTTCCATCCGCTGCAAAGAACACAACTGGAAGAAGTTCTGGAAATTGAACTTGGCCAAGTTCAGCAGCGCGTGCTCGAAACGGCCCGTGGGCAGTTCTTGTTCCGGGTGACGAGCGCAGCCCGCGATTTTCTGCTACAAGAAGGAACCGATCAACGGTACGGTGCGCGGCATCTGAAGCGCGCGATCGAACGCCACATCGTCTATCCGCTCGCGAATCTGCTGGCTACCGAACAAGTGCATCTCGGCGACCTGATTTGCATTGACTACAACAAAAAGCAGGAGAGCCTGACGTTCACCCGCGAAGGCGAGAATCTTTCGGTGCCGTTGCGGCGAGTAGAACCGGTCATTCCGGTGAAGGCAGCGCAGGCACGCAGCGGCAAGAGCGTGGACGAGCCCTCGTCGACTCGATTGCCTGAACCAGCGCCGCGAATGGCCCGCTAAGTATTCCGCAAACTCTTTCGGCCCGGACAGCAATGTCCGGGCCTTTTTCTTTTTCGGGCCGGCGCGGTAGAGTAAAAGAATCCGCACTCGGGAGGCCCCTATGTCTTTCACATTCCGTCGTCGCAGGACGCTGTACGCGTGTTCTGCCGTCTGCGGGTTGGCATTGGCGATGTTTCTTGCAGCGCCCGCGTCGTTCGCGCAGAGAACTTCGCTGAAGCCCGGCTGGAATATGTTTTCGGTGCAGCAGGACATCGCGGTGGGGAAACAGAATGCGATTCAGGCGGAGCGGCAATTGCCGATGTGCAACGCGCCAAGAGTGGACGAATATCTGACGCAGCTTGGTAAAAAGCTCGTCGCCCATCTGAACACACACGGCGCTGAATATCCCTGGGAATTCCATTGCGTGAACGACCGTTCGATCAACGCATTTGCCCTGCCCGGCGGGTATGTCTTCGTAAATCGTGGCGCGATTGAAGCGGCGGACAATGAAGCGCAGCTTGCCGGAGTGATGGCGCATGAGCTTTCTCACGTTGCGCTACGTCACGGAACGAATCAGGCGAGCCGCGCTCAGTTGACCGAAGGCGGACTCGGACTTGTGGGCGGGCTGCTGGGTGGTGGCGTGGGCGGCGCGATGATCGAGCAGCTTGGCGCTTTCGCGGCTGGCGGCGTCCTGCTGCGATATTCGCGGTCGGCGGAGACGCAGGCGGACATCAGCGGGACGCAGGCGCTCTACGATGCTGGCTATGATCCGCGGGCGATGGCGCAATTTTTTGAGAAGATCGAAGCCGAATCAAAAGGAAAGAATCCGCCGGAATTTTTTTCCGACCACCCCAATCCTGACCACCGCATCGATCGCGTAGATCAGGAGATCGAAAAGCTGGGAGGTATTCCGCCGAACGCAAAGAAAGATTCCGCGGAGTTCGAGGCGGCAAAGCGCGAAGTGATGAATCTTCCAGTCGTCAAGAAGGTCGCGCCCGGAGCTGTTGGGGGTCCATCCGGAATTTCCAAGCCTTCGAAGCCTTCACAGAGTTTTACGGCGTACCAAGCCACCGGCTACACCATGCGCTATCCCGATAACTGGAAGAAGTACGGCGACCAGAACGGCGTGGCGTTCGCGCCTGACGGAGGAATCGGCAACGACGGCAGCGGCCACGGTGCGCTTGCGTATGGCCTCACTCTCGGAACGGCGCCGCTGCAGAACACGGATGCGTCGAACGCTTTGGATTCTGCCACCCAGCAACTGATTTCCGGATTGCAACAAGCGAATCCCAACATGAAGGTGACGCGCCAACCCGGGCGAGTGCGGCTCAACAACCAACCGGCGCTCTCAACTTATCTGAGCAATGATTCTCCGATGGGCGGGCAAGAAACCGACTGGATTATCAGCGTTGTGCGGCCGGAAGGGCTCGTCTACTTCGTCTGCACGGCTCCCGCGGCGGACTTCGAGGAGTACAACAAGACCTTTGGTGATATTTTGGACAGCATCCGATTCCAATAATTGAATCGTTTTGCGAAAGAAAAAGGCGGCCCGTTATCGGGCCGCCCTTGGCTATCGAGAGCGAGATTTTCTACTTGTCGTCCCGATCGGAGTCGTCGAAGAGGAATGGCAGAACCGGCGTGCCTTCTTGCCTGACGGCATCGAGAGCGCCCGGATTCAATCCTAGGATTTTCAGGATTGTGGGCGCCACCTGAGCGGTTTCCACGAAGCTGTGCACGGTGTGTGCTTCGAGATGAGGATTGGATACCAGGAGCATCACATTGGTATCGTCCCATGCGAAGCCGCCATGTTCAGATTGCTTCTTCAAGTTTCCCGTGTAGACCACGCCGACGTTTGGAATCACGACGATGTCGGGAGTACGCGGGTCTCCGCCTTCGCGAAGTTTGCAGCATGGGCCGGGATTTTCCGGCACGCCAGGCGGGTTAAAGAGCGCATTCAGCGAAGCGCCGTAATAGATTTGGCCCAGTCCGATTGTGGCTGAGGCATTTTCCAGAGCCGTTACCGCGTCCGCAGTGGTTTTTGGATCTGCGAGCCAGATTTGAGAGATGTCATCTTCGGCCAGTCCAAGCCCGTTGTTGGGATCGTTGTAAACCGCCGGAAGAAGATTTCCGATAATCCCGGAGGGAGGCGTGCCGTTATTTCCGGAATGTCCCGGAATCGGAAAGAAGCGGTTCGGGTCGATCGGCGACTGGCCGTGTTTGGCCGTGACAATGATGGCGGTTGATTCGAATAGACCTTCGTGCTTCAGGGCAGCGACCATTTGCCCGATCGCCGCATCCACGAATTGAATCTCAGCCAACATTTTGGGGCGAGGGGTGCCTGCGGCGTCCTCGTATCCCCCGGTGTTTGCGTCCGTCCTGGTAGCGGATTTGGGTTCAATCAACTTTTGGCCAACGCTAACGGCCTGGAAGTTCATACCGAAGATTACGGGCACCGGAGCGTTGCTCGCACCGAGGTGGGTTTTACCTTTGATCTCGTTGACAATGGCATTAACTTTGAGCTGGTCATAGCACTTGATCGCGTCGAAGTCGGTGGTCCAGTCATCGCCGTTTGGCACCAGCGTGCCGCAATCAAAACTGGCCTGGGGGCTGAGCGCTGCCGTCTTCAGTCCGGGCAGAACAATCTGAAGCGAGTTAACTTCCGGCGAATAGTAGTCATCCACGTTGCTGGGTTGATCGGTCCCTGTGGGGCCGGAAACAACGGCGTATCCAGCGTGCTTGTCGGACCACGCGGTGTAGCCGCCCGAGGCGTGGATCACGCCAAAGATGGTGTTCGTACGAACAAAGTTCCAGGAGTAAACCGGCTTGCAATTGTTGAACGGATCGCGAATCAGCCTATTGGGATCAATCGACTTCACGCCGCCGTCAATTGTTGAGTACCCGGGAAACCCGCCATTGAGCTTGTTCTGGTCAATCTCGTTGCCTTCTTCGTACTCAGTCTGCGTACCGTTAATTTGGTTCACGTTACAAGTTCCGCCCGGCAGTCCGTTACCCGTCATGTTCTTGGGCGGTGCGAGAACGCGATCGTAAGCCACGTCGTAGTAGGCGCCGACAGTTCGCGGGCTTCCACCGGTGACGATTGCCATGAGGCCGGGGAAAGAGTCGGACGGCCTGGACGTGGTCGTGCGCGTGTAGTGGACTCCGGTTTCGCCGAGAGCGGCGAGATGCGGACACGTCTTGGATGCCACGCAATTTTCATAATCAACCGCATGCATGCCGTCGATACTAATCAGCAGGACATGCTTGACTTTATTTCCGCGGCCGAGCTCGTCATTCGCGCGCGTAGTGGTGGGTTGAAGCGCGCCGAGCAAACCGAGCCCCAGCGCAATCGATGCCAAACGTAGTTTCAAATGCATTCTCCTTTGTGAATACAACTGCCTGGATGCAGCCACACGGACAACAACCCTAGGCTGGATTTGTTACGGGAAGGAGAATGAACTATCTGCGATGGGTGAATGAAACGTGAATAAATTTTAAAACTAGGTCAGATCTGCACCGTCCAGCGTGAGTCGGTCGAGTATTGCGACGCGTAGAGATCGTTGGAGCGGCGAATGGCGTCGTTGATGCTGGGCACGATGTTCTCTTTGCCAACGTGGCGTTCGAATTCGGCTTGTTGCATGAGTTGTGAAGGCTGTTCGCGCGCGCCGCACAGCAAGAGCGTGCGACCGGTTGCGTGGACTTCGTCAGCCAGCTCGCGAATGGCACCGAGGCCGGTTGCATCGATGGCGGTCATGTTGCGAAGACGCAGGATGACAATCGGCGGTAAGTCTTTCATCTCACGCAGGATTTCGTCGAATTTGTCGGTCGTGCCAAACAGAAAGGGTCCGTGAACTCGATATACGGCTGCGTACGGTGGAATGTCTTTGCCTTGCAAGACGTGAACCCGGCTGTCTTCGACGTAGTCGCGCGTGACACGGGTGACCGTGGTTGTTCGAGAGACCTTGCGAATGAAGGTGAGCGCGGCAAGCACCATTCCAACCTCGACGGCGAAGGTAAGGTCCGTGACGACGGTGAGAGTTAGTGTAAGCAGCCAAACGGTGATGTCAGCAGCGCTCAGTTTCAGGATTTCGGGGATCTCCTCCCAGTCGCCCATGTTGTACGCAACCATCATGAGGATGGCGGCAAGCGCGGAGAGCGGAACATTTTTCACGAGCGGTGCGGCGAACACGACGATCGCGAGGAGCGTCAATGCGTGAATCATTCCCGCGACCGGGGTTTTTGCGCCGGCGCGAACGTTCGTCGCAGTCCGCGCGATCGCACCCGTGGCAGGGAGACCGCCGAACAGCGGCGAAAAAATGTTTGCGACACCTTGCGCCATCAATTCCACATTGGGGTTGTGCTTGTCGTTGGACATCTTGTCGGACACGACCGCAGACATGAGCGATTCAATCGCGCCGAGCATCGCCACGGTGAAAGCCGCGGAAAAGAGCTGGCGCATCGTGTCGTAATGCAACGACGGAATGGCGATATGCGGCAGACCGCTGGGAATGCCGCCGAACCGGGAGCCGATCGTTTCTACGGGAAGATGCAGCGCCGCGACTGCGGCGGTGGCACCGAAACAGACGACGATTGCACCGGGAACCTTGCGCGCAAATTTCAGGCAGAGAATCATGATCGCCAACGAAAGCGTCGCGAGCAACGTGGCGCGCCAATTGAAGGTGGGAAAGGCGCGGGCGAGCGCTGCCATGCGATGAAAGAAATCGCCCGGAACCGAATCAAGCTGCAGCCCGAAGAAATCCCTGATTTGCGTGCTGGCGATCAGGATGGCAATGCCGTTGGTGAACCCGGCAACGGCATT
>Ga0209060_10000831_pt1 | contig 43387 bp, 37 predicted proteins | sample Coa_R1_8_FD_187155 | JGI IMG/M metagenome (GOLD analysis project Ga0209060, IMG submission 187155) | Surface soil microbial communities from Centralia Pennsylvania, which are recovering from an underground coalmine fire - Coalmine... | ecosystem: Environmental > Terrestrial > Soil >...
GTCTATAACCAGAAGCGGCTGCACTCCAGCTTGGGCTACCTGCCTCCAGCCGAGTTTGAGGCCGCTCAGGTACAACGTGTTGCTGAGTTGACTTGAGCCACTGGTCCGGTGAATGGGGTGCAGTCCATTTCCCGACGTACAACCTTTTCCCTTTCCTCTCGTCCTACAGAAAAGGAGGAAGTGTATTTATGAGTGGATCTGGACTCCTGTTCTTGCTGATCTTAGTATTGCTGCTCGCCAGCATTCTCATCCTGTTCTGGCATCCGCAGCGTTCGCGGACCTCAGCAACACCATCGCCTGATCGCGAACGGACCTCTCCTGTTTTTCGCGATGATGATCGGTTCTGGTATGCAGGCTACTTTTACAACAATCCCGACGATCCGGCGTTGTTTGTCCCCAAGCGCTTCGGCTTCGGGTGGACCCTGAATTTCGGCCATCCGCGGAGCACACTCTTCCTGATCGGATTGCTGCTCTTATTGTTGGTGCTCTTGGCTCTGCCGGTGCTGCTCTCTGGTGGAGTGTCCACTGGATGCCACTCGTTCGGCTGCCAACCCTGACCTGCGTTCCGCAGCGTACCCGTCGGCGTCTTCGGCAAGCAGGGTCGAAGCCCCTGAGGGCGAGGTGGAGCGCAGCCGAAAGACAAACCAGGGTGAAGAAAGGCTGCCAGGCTCACAGGATGACGTCAGCATTCCGCATAGCAAGAAGGCACTGGGGGTACCAATTCCACCGGCTCTTGTCTCCCGCTCAAGCGTGGTAAGATAAAAGGGTCCGGGGAATGCACTGACTCCTTCGCGTTCCCGTCAGGACTGGCAGCTTCCGGGTCTCACATGCTGCGGCGAGCTGTCCCTTTTTTATGCCCAGCGAGAGAACCGCGCTCGGCACTGTTCCTCCAGAAGCATCTCCGCTGGGCAAATAGGATTTCTGCTCGCTCGTGCGGGTGGTACGCCCTTCTCTGCGACGCGCGGGGTGAGGGATACGTTTACTCCCTGGTGCATCGGCTCACCCAGCCAACCCGCCACGCGAGGGCATGGCTTCGGGCAATCGGGCGCTGGGGGCAACGCTTCGTCTCCTGCTGTTTGGAAATCAGGGTACTGCGAGTAAAAAAGAGGCAGAGGGCTTCGGCCCTCTGCCTCTCAGGCTTCAACCTCGGCTGTCGCTTCCCCCGCGTTCCTACTCTTTTTCGTTTTTTCCTCGCGGGCATACGCCCACTCCTTGCCCCAATCCCACAAGACAATGCCAATGACGCCTGTTGCACGCAGGTTGTAAACCATGCCCATCCGGCTTTGCCAGCGCTCGCCGCGCTGCTCCCAGAGCACATCCAGCACGCGCCACCACTCGGCACGGGAAATCAACTCTTGCAGTGGCATGTGATCTTTCCTCTCAGTGTGTTGGGTGTTAACTCTTCTTGAAGGGAAGTTGCGCCGCGTCTTTCCCCAGTTCGTACAGCCCGTGCCCGAAGGCGATCCACGCATCCTCAAACCCTTGTTCTCGCGCCAGATCGGCCTGCTCCTGGAGCGATTCCCTGGCGGTTTCAAGAGTGATGAGGCCCTTCTTTACATCGACACAGACCCGCTCCACCTCTTCCCATGCCCAGGCTGTTGCCCGCGCGTGACTGGCCGCTTTTCGGCTCTTCTGGATGAGTTCGTCTACTGTTTTCAATAATTCGCTTTCTGACTAATAATTACGGAGGAATCACTCACTGTCTTTGTGAGTGTACACACCCATTAGTCGAAAAATCTGCTCTTCTGGCAGTTCTGCACAGCGTTTCTTGCCTCGCCTCAAGTGCCAATGCTGCCGCGATGGGGAAGAAACCAGGATTAAGGACCTCCCGGAGGGGATATCGAGGGCTGCACAGGAGGAAAGATGAAGCCGCCCACACATAAGACGAGCATGAAGATGGTAACTCCTAGTAACATCAGCGTTACCGGCAGCCCGCAGCCGCAGTACCCGAACAGTGCCCGAACGGGACGTCGGATCGGCGGTGGATCAGGGATGAAAACAGCATTTGAGAGATTGAGGGGGTCATAGCGAATACGCACGGTGCTTGCGTAATCAGACACCCCTGGAGGCACCACGAGTTCGACATGGTGGTGAACTCCATCTGGCGTCTCAAACTCGACGGTGCAGACGGCCTCAACATTTTCATCGATTTTTCTCAATCCCCTTGCCACTGGCTTCACGATGACTTCTCTCCCAAGTATATCCAATTTGGCACTTCTCACCAGACTCACGATGGCCAGACTGGTCAAGCAGAACATGATGGCGATGGGACACGGACCAAGCAGAATGATACCGATCACCGACCAATCAGGGCTGGTGAATCGTTGCGGATCATAAGCCTGCAAGACATGCAAAATGATGAATGTGAGGACTCCACTGCCAAACAGGAAGAGACCGAAGTATGTGGAGACCCAGGCGATCCGCCCGTGGATCTCACTTTTTTGGTCTTCTGGTGAAAGGTGGGTTATGGGCTCTCGTGGCATCCTTTACCCTCTCTTCTCTGGCTGTTTTCACTATTTTGGTTTCTGAACAACAATTTCAGAGGAATCATTCACCATCCTATCAATAGCCACCGGGATGCTGGTTGTCTTCCAGAAGACTACCCTGCTTCCGTTTTTCCTTTTTTACTCTCCTGCTCTTCCTGCGAACGGCGTTGGCGGAAGCGATAGGACTCGCCGGTGAACTCGCGTGATGTGGCCCTTGTGCGTCAGCCGGTCGATCACGGCAGCCATCATCGTCTCATCCCCAAAAATCTTGTTCCAATCACTAAATCATAGGTTGCTTGTTACGGTGATGGAGACCCGCTCGTAGAGATCGCTGATGAGTTGGAAGAGAAGCTGAGAGCCTTCCTGGTCGATGGGGATGAAGCCGAGTTCATCCAGCACCAAGAGATCAAGTTTGACGAACGGAGCCGTGAACCGCGAGAGACGCAAGTCTTTGCGCGCGACCACCAAATCATCGACGAGTTTGGCGGCGCGGTAGAAACGGACTCGTTTCGCCTGCCGACAGGCCGCTAAAGCCAACCCAATTGCCAAGTGCGTTTTAGTCCATCCATCAGAATGCCCTCCTAAGCATGAGATACCCTGCGTGAGGTATCAAACCGGCGAGAAGCAATGGCCTCTCGGCGGAGCCGCTCTATGAGTGCCGGAGCGTTACGGAGCAAGTAGACGTGATAGCCAGGAAGCCGCTCAATATCCGGTTCGGTGAGCTTGCCCTGATAGATCTGCTGGTACAGCCAATTCTGCCCGACTCCGAGTTCGCGGGTCAAGCCTGGAATGGTCCAATAGCCATCAACCATTGAGACGCGGCGATGCCGGTGCAGGGAGCTGACCTGTCCATGCCGCCGGCGCAGTTTGGCAATCGTGGCTGTGGTGACGGCCAACCGGCGTGCAGTATGAAAGCCCTCGGTGGTCAGTTGTTCGGCAATCTCCGGATCGGTCAGCCCTTGGCTGGTCAACTCATCCAGGCGTTCGACCAACTCTGCATAATTGCTCGCATCTGCTTGCCGATGAATAGGTGGGATAATCTGGGCCACCGAAAAATGTCCACTGATCCACACGATTTTGATCTCGATCCGGTCAGGCGCCAGGCGGGTAGCAATCACGCGCCTGATAAGGGAGCGCAGTAAGCGCTTTTTGTGCTCATTGCTGATCTTGCCCTGCTGCCACAGTTCGGGGAGCGCGGGGCCTATGCGTTCCAGCTGGTGGCGGAGCGTCGCCTCCAGGGGAGGCGCTTTTGCCTGCTGCTGGACCCGCTCTGCCTCTTCTTCCGCCTGACGCAGGGCCAGCAAGGTTTCTTCCCAGCGACGCTCGAGGGAAGCGGCCACCAGGCGATTCTCAGGATCGACCGCTTCATACCGCTTCCGAGCCAGGTGGGCCTCATAGGTGGCCCGGCGCACCTGATCACGATGATACTGCTGGAGACGCTCCGCCTCCTTGGCTTGCTGCGCCAGGAGCGCCTCCAACGCATCCAATTGGGCTGGGCGCAAGGCATCAAAGAATGCCTGGATCACGACTTCCTCAATGGAGGGGCCATCCAGCGACATACACATCGGTCCGGCATAGTGCCGTCTCAAGCCATCACACAGATACCGCACGCGCGCCTTGTAGGCCACCCGCATATGGTATCCACAAGCACCGCAGCAGATCAGCCCTTGCAGCAGCGCCTCGCCTTCGCGCGGCGCCCCACGTGCACCTCGGACGGATGCCTGTTTTGCCAGCGCCTCCTGGTTATTGGTGCTGAGCCGCGCTTGGTTCTGGAGGTACTGCCTCCAACTGATGTAGGCCGGATAGACGTCGTGCTGGATGGTCATCCAGTCCTCCATGGGTTTGCGGACGACGCCTGATCCACGATGCCCCGGTTTCCGCTGCAGCGGATCGGTCGGGCGGCGCCCATAGACGAAGGCCCCTGCATAGGCCGGGTTGCGCAAGATCTCGATCATGATCGATTCCGTGGGCACTTTCCAGAGCAGTTCCCCTTTCTGCAATCCGCTGGTTTGGTGACGCGGCAGGAGGATATGCTGCGCCGTGAGGGCACGCAGCGTTTTCATCCCGCTGCCTAGCTCAGCAAACAGCGAGAAAACGAGCGCAATGGTGCGCCGCACCTGCTCGTCGGGATCGAACTCGACCCGTCCTTCCGCCGTGCGCACCAGGCCGGTGGGCAGATGCTGGATGTACTCCCCTCGTTCGACCTTGCTCAGTCGACCGGCATTCAGGCGTTGACGCATCATATGCAGTTCTGCCTCGCTCATGGTGCCTTTCAGGCCGAGAAGCAGTCGGTCATTGTACGAACGCGGATCATAGACCCCTTCAATATCGGCGATCAGCGTGCCCACCAGAGCAGCTAGGTCCAGTAAATGATACCAGTCGGCATTGTTGCGTGCAAGCCGGGACACCTCCCAGCCAAAGAGGATGCCCACGTGGCCCAGGGCGACAGCGGCGGCCAACTGCGTAAAGTCGTCGCGCCCCGTGGTACTGGCCCCGGACTGGCCCAAATCAGCGTCCAGGATGACGATCCGCTCCCCTTTCCACCCCAGCGCGAGCGCCCGCTCGACCAGGGCGCGTTGATTGCGCTGACTCTCGGTGGTGAGGCGCACCTGTTTGGTCGTGGATTGCCGAATGTAGATGATCGCTTGTCGTTCCAGATGCGTCGGTGTGATTTTGAGGGACCGGGGCAACGGAGTCATACGTCACCTCCTTGGCGAGAAGCAGGCACTCCTGACACATGAGAACGAGGGCTTGCAGCATCGTTGCCTGTTGGTCCGGGGTCAGGGTGGCCCAGACCTTGGCGGGTCGGATCTGACGAGACCGGACTACAGGTGCGGCTCTTGGCAGGGATGCGGGATGAGGTGGCGTCGCCATCAGCTTGCTCTCCTTCGCTGGCACGAGTCGCCCATGCGAACTCCTGGAGCAATTGTCGGAGAGCAGGGACCGAAATGGGAAGGGGGTACAGGGTGGTGGGATCATAGGCCAGATTGGTTGCGGCGATGGGCACATGGCGCTCGACGGTGGGACGAATCCAGACAATACAGCAACGCCCACGGTGGCAGGAATTGGCGATGCCCACACAGGGGAGTGTGCGCCCAAAGAGCGGGTGGCACGGGTCAACGACCGTGATGGTTTCCTGGGGCGGAACGATCAAGTTCAGAGGGGTAGTATATTGGTCGAGTTTTTCCGAGTCCTGGGCTGCCAAGCAGCAAAATGTTTTCAGCTTTCGCCATGTACCCGCCTTGCGCCAGTTCCAGGACGCGGGTCTTGGAGATGTTCTCGACCATGCTGAAATCATAGCTGGCGATCTCTTTGAGAAAGGGGAAGCGCGCCGCCGCGATGGCATGTTCAACCCGCTTGGTTTCCCGCTCGGTCACCTCGGCCTCGCATAAGGCCAAGAGATACCGCTCGAAGGAGAGATCGGCGCGCGCCGCGTCTTTGGCGTAGGCTTGGTAGTGGTGCAGAAACATCGGAAGCTTGAGGGTCCGCAGATACCCACGGATTGCGCAACGAGGTTGCTGAAGCACTCATCCTTGATTTGGTGGGCGGAAGCCACGCAGAGCCGGATGGTGTGCGAAGACGCGAGAACAGAAGCAGAGAGATATAAACCCGGAACGAGCAGAACATCAGAGGGTTAGGGAGGAGGATGAATCGGTGAGCAAGGCCCTTGCTTCCTGCAAAGGGGCTACAGATGCACGCTCGTTATCGGCTACAACCTCGTTGCGCATCCCGTGGGAGATAGGCTTCCAACAGGGCTTGGTGCGCCGCAACTTGAGGCGCTTGCATGGTAGAGACCTCCTTGTGCTACCAGGACAGCTTTAACAATTGCTCATATTGGGACAAGTCCACGCGCTACGTGGCAATGGCATCCCGAGTGGAGGGCGCGACTTCCTCCAATGCCTTCGCCATCGGCTCCTCAGAGGCTCGCGGTGGTTGTTGCTCCAGTTGGTGCAAGCAGTAGAGGACGCCATCCAGATGGACACACCCGTAGACAAGCGCTTGTTCAATCGCCGCTTGCATCAGCGGCGCAGCATACTGCTCATGGAGCTGGAGGATGCGGACGAATTCCTGCACCCCACGGCCTCCTCGGGCCATTTCTTGCGTAACTCGCGTAGCATCTGGTGGTAGCAGGGCGGCCAGTCTTTGCGCCAGCGCTTCATGGGGGCCGCATAGTCGAAGGCCCCAGGCCGTTGTTCCAACAGCGGCAGGTAATGCAGCGGGTCAAAGATGTCTTGCTCTCGCTCATAGCAGCGCGGGTGCTGCGCCACCAACTGCTCACGATCCCAAATCTCAATCTGGAAAGGGAAGGCTCTCACTGTCACCTCGCGGCGGGCGCGCCGGACAGGGACCGAGTAGCGATTCGTCTCAAAGATCACCTGACTGTACGGGGTCAGGCGTACGGTCGTCCGCTGGCAACACTCATAATCAAAGGCGGGCAGAGGGCGCAGATGTGGATGTTCCTGTTCCCCAGCTTGCCCCACGGTGAGCGGTTTGCCCCGCATCTGCCGCTCGTCGAGCTTCAGACTGCGCTCTTTGAGTTGGTGGTTCAAGGCTTCAAAGGAGGCGGCCTGAGGCAGCGGCACGAAGCAGTTGCGCCGGGCAAACCCCACTCCGTTCTCGACCTGGCCCTTCTCGTGACCTTGGCCGGGGGTGCAGAAATACGAGGTAAACAAGTAATGGCTGCGGAAGGCGACAAAGGTGTGGTTTTCGTGCCGCTGGAGGTGTCGTCCCTCTTGCTTGTCGAACACCAGTTTGACGGCGGTGGTCAGGTTGTCGTAACTGATCCGATGCGGGACGCCGCCAAAATGGTGGAACGCCTGGACATGGGCGAAGAGGAAGCTCTCCTGCTGCTCGCTGGGGAAAGCCATGACGAACGTGCGACGGGAGTAGCAGAGCCGCAGCACAAAGACGTGGACGGTCTGCCGTCGCCCGCCGACGATAGCGATGGCCGTCCCCCAGTCACATTGGGCGTCTTGTCCCGGGTCAAATTCCAGCGGAAGAAAGAGTTCGGCCCGCGACAGGTGCCGCCGCCACTCAGCACAGAATTGGCCGATGCGCGATTCACAGCCTTGATAGCCCTCTTCTTGGAGCAACTCAAACATGCGGTGGACGGTGTAGCGCTGTTTGGGCGGCAGGTGCTCATTCTGGTGCAGCAAGGCTTCCACACGCGATTGGAACGGCCCGAAGATGGGAGCCGGACGCTCCGCTTTCATCTGGTAGGGCTTGCGTGGGCGAGCATCAAGGGCTTGCTGAATAGTTTGACGACAGTGGCCAGTATCTCTGGCGATCTGCGCCACTCGCTGGTGATCGAGATAGTAGGCCCGGCGGATGTGTTCGCGTTCTTCCTCCGTGAGCATGATCTGCGCTCCTGTCCTCGTGAGGGACCAGTCACCTGCCGCCAGCATACCAGAACGCCGAAGCAAATGCAATATTTTCCCGTAAGGAAATGGCAGATTTTTCGAGTATCCAGTGTGGAGGAAGGTATCAGGTTTTTCAGGTAAATGCACAAAGCTCCCCTGCTACCCTCCTAATTATTGAAAACAGGCAAACGGCATATCTCGGCAAAAGACACCAAGAAGACACCAAGAAGACACCAAGAAGATCTTCTCACCTCAGCCGTGGGCAGGTACACTCTGCCTGGGGAGCGGTATGGCGAGAGGCCGAAGCACTCCCGCAAGAAGTGTGGGGACTGGTTGTAGACGCTTGCCACCAAAAGCCTCCGGGAATGAAAGGGAAGTAACATGATGATCGAACAGGTAAAATACTCACCAGACCCTGGCCTGCCTTTTCTCAGGCGCAGAATGCCAAGAGGGCGACGCCTGCAGGTTCTCCTGCTCGTGAGAGGCTTGCTGTTCGCGCTGCTCGTGGGCGTTTCGCTCTTCCCGCTCTCCAGCAATCCAGCCAGGGCAGGTACCCTGGTCAATCATCTGGAATTTGGCCTTTCCCAATGTCCCTCGGATGCCCCACAAGACACCGGTCTTTCTGATCGCTTGCTCCGTTGGGACACGGGAGGATATTCCGATTACAGCGTCTACTCTTCGGCATTTGAACAATGGACCATTTCTACGGTAACTCCGACAGCCGATGATCGCTATGCGGCGGTCTGGCCTGGGTTCACCGATAATAGAAGCGGTACGATTGTCCAGGCGGGTTTTGCCACCAACAGTGTGGGCGGCAAGGCCCAGTATTATGCCTGGTGGGAGACTTTTCCGAACCCTCCGCATATCCTGGACACTACCATCTACCCGGTCCTGCCAGGCGACAATGTGAGCGTCCGCATCACCCGAACCGATCAAACCGATCAGAACTGGCAGATCACTCTCGACGACACGACCCTGTGGGGATCAGCCCTCCATGTGTCGGTGGTCGGCTTTTATGATCCTGGAGAGCCCCAATATGCCTACGAAACACAGCCAGGCACGTATGGCACTACCAATCAGTTTTCCCCACATACTAGCCCGATTCAAATTTGGGGAACTGGCTATACGGTCTTTGGCAACAGCTCCGATCAGTACAATCATTGGAATACCGGGGATTGTATTCGTGACAACCAGAACGTAGTCCTGGTGTATACCTCAGTCCCTGACAACGCAGGGGGATTTACCATTACCACCGACCCACCCACGCCGGCCTACCCTGTGGAGGATTATGGACCAGGCAACAACAGCAGTTGCTGCTTCTCGTTCTCCACTTCTGGAGGAGGAACCTGGTTTCAGGATTTTGATGGAGGAGGCGAGGAAGGACAAGCGATCTATACCAATCCCAGCGGTACCAATCAGACAACTGCCAGCGCCGACTGGCATCCACCACTCAGCCCCTATCAGTGGTATACCGTGGTGGTCTATATTCCCTTCAACGCCCTTGGCCCGCTGGGCAGCGCCCATTACTACGTCGATAATCAGTATTACGCGCACCAACAGCTCACCCTCAATCAGGCGAGCTATAAAGGCCAGTGGGTCACATTGGGCACGTTCCAGGCCGATAGCAACGGGTCTATGCATGTGGCACTCCAGAATGACACCAGCCAGGCGACATATTATACCTTGATTGCTGATGGGATGAGCTTCATCCCCACCAGCGTGTCACCGCCCTTTCCCGTCCTTGACGTGCCCGGCGGTGGCGCGTTCTACAGCATTTGGGAGCTCACGGGCGGTGCTGTTGGCCCCCTGGGCGAACCTACCAACAGGTGGTTCTCCATCAACGGCGGCCAGGAACAGGACTTCCAGCACGGCAGCATCTACTGGTCGGCAGCGACCGGCACCGAAGAGGTGCAGGGCGACATTTACGGGGAGTATGCCAATGTGTGGGGCGGTCCAGGCGGAGGACTTGGCTTCCCGACGACCGATGAGGAGGGGATGGCCGGAGGGCGCGTCTCGTACTTTGCTGGCAACCTCTGCGAGTCACGTGGTCCCAACAACAGCGGAGCCGCCATCTACTACAGCAGCGCCACGGGCGCCCATCAGGTGGGGGGCTGCATCTACCAGAAATACTGGCAGATGGGGGAGGCGAACAGTCAACTGAGCTTCCCCACCAGCGACGTGCTGGCGATCTCCAATGGCTATGTCTCCTACTTCTATGGCGTCCGCTGTGGGGGCGTCGCCACTGGCCCGGACAACAGCGGCAGCGCCATCTACGCCAGCGTGGCAGGCGACTTCTACGTGCAGGGCTGTGTCTATGCAAAATATCAGCAACTGGGTGCTACAACGAGCCAGTTGGGCTTCCCCGTCTCCGATGAAAACACGCTCCACAACAGCAGCGGAAGCACGATTGGCTGGGTTTCCTACTTTGCCGGGGTCAAGTGTGGCAACGGTGGCCCCTCCGGCAGCGGCAGCGCCATCTACGTCCCGGCCAGCAATAACGCTGCCAGTGGGGGGCATGAAGTGCAGGGCTGCGTCTTCGCCGCCTACCAGCGTCTGGGGGGTCCGCTCGGTGTCCTGGGCTTCCCTGTCTCCGATGAACACACGCTCCACAATAGCAGCGGGAGCACCATTGGCTGGGACTCCTCCTTCCAGGGCACCAGTTGTGGGACGGGTGGCGGCGGCGGTGGCATCTTCGTCCCGGCCAGCAATAACACCGCCAGCGGCGGCTTCGAGGTGCACGGCTGCATTTACCAGGAATACATGGCGGTTCAGGGTGGCCCGACCGGCGTGCTCGGCTTCCCCACGACGGATCAGCAGTCGATTGCTGGAGGCGATGTTTCCTACTTCTCTGGCAACCTATGTGGCGCGCCTGGCCCCAACAACAGCGGCAGCGCCATTTACAACAACGGGGGCAGCAGCACACACCAGGTCGGGGGGTGCATCTACAACAAATACTGGCCGATGGGCGGTCCCACCAGCTTCCTGGGCTTCCCAGTAAGCGACGTGACGGCGATCTCAGGAGGCTATGTCTCGTACTTCGCGGGCCAGTCCTGCAACGGCGGCGGCCCCAATGGCAGTGGCAGCGCGATCTACAGCAGTTCCCCCGGCACCTTTGAGGTCCACGGCTGCATCTACCACGAGTATGCCAGTGTCATGGGCGGCCCCAGCGGCGCACTCGGCTTCCCCACCTCCGATGAGCATGCCATTACCAGCGGCTACAGCGACCTCCCCGCGCGCATCAGCACCTTCCAGCAGGGGTCCATCTATTACTACAACGGCAACGCCTATGAGGTGCAGGGCGACATCTACAGCGCCTATCTGAACACCGGGGGGGCCGGCGGAGGGTTGGGACTACCCACCTCGTCCGAGTACACCAATGGCCTGGGCAATCGGGAGTCGGACTTCGAGAACGGCCTCATTCAGTACAACCCCTCGACGCATCAGACAACGGTGGTCATCAATCCGCCCTGCTGTTAGCGACCCAGCCTTCCCCTCTCCTGCCCCTCTGCTCAGAAGCGTGCTTCTGAGCAGAGGGGCTCATCCAAGGACCAGACACGCTCGCAGCGCTTCCTGTAGGCTTCCATAAGAAGAAGGGAACGTGATCCTTTTAGTGTTCCCTGAGCTGTGCAGCACCTGGCGCTGGCTCCGGCGGTTATGGTCTCGCTGCTCCTGCTGGCCGTCCGCTTGTCCATATCCAGGTCCTCATCTGCGGCTTCGGCGCTACTCTTGGCACGTTCGCCCTGGCTTCCACGCGGCTTCACGCGCCTGTTTGTCAGGCACACCCTCACCAGTGCCTTCTTGCAAACATTTGTTCGAACTTTCGTTACAAGAATAGCCCTCAGACGCATTGTGCGGCCCAACAGACGGGGGTGTGCGACCCAGCCGTATCCTTGACCTCTGCCCTCGTTTGTCGTTTTGGTCGCTGTCCAACTTCTATTACTTCAGCCCTGCTCCTGCCTGGTCCGAAAGAAGGCACTGGTGGGGGGAGGCGGACTGGGCGGCGGCTGGCGACGCGTTCCTTCGCCCTCTGACGCCTCGGCCCGGCGTGGTCCGCTGGCGGCAGGCGGGCTGGGTGGACTCGCCCACCACCTCGGTGCGTGCCATGTTGCCAGGCTTGCGCACCGGTTCGGCGCACGGCACCCTTCACATCCAGCACACCGGAGCGGCACGCTCGACAGGCTCAACCGGGACAAGCGGCTCTCGGCACGAAACGTGCCTGCCGTCTCCCAAGGTCGTCTGCCAGGTGAGAGGTGGTGTGGCACGCCTCGCGCCCGGTGGCAGATCTGCTCAGGAGCCAGCCAAGAGCAGGGTGAGACGCTAGGGGGCACTTGTTCATCATGGGTGTGCAGGCACGCCGGGATGATGGGGGGACTCACCGAGCGCGCAGGCTCCCTTCTCACCAAGGCCTTGACGTCGCCCCAGGAAAGGATGCACCCACCATGCCCACTGTCTTACTCGTGGAAGATGACCCGGCAACCGCTGAAATGCTCACCTGGGCGTTAGAAAGGCAGGGCTACCAGGTCCTGGAGGCATCCGATGGGTGGCAGGCGCTGGAACACCTCGGCAGGAGCACCACTGCCCTGGTGGTCCTGCTCGATTATGGGCTGCCAGGACTCGATGGACTCAGCCTGCTCAAGCAGATCAGTGCTGATCCGAGGCTCGCCACTCGTCATGCTTATGTCCTCATGAGCGCTCTCCACCTGGGGCGTTCGGCCATTCGGCAACAGGTTCCGTTCCCCACTCCCGTCGACTTCCTGCCCAAGCCCTTTGAGCTGCGGCAGTTGTGGAAGGTGCTGGCTACTGCAACCAGGCGGATCGAGGTGGTCAGCCCGAGCCCAGTCTAGGTGCCGCTGCAATGCCTGGAGAAGCACTGTGATGCATGCAAGAACAGGCTGCTCCAGTGAAACGGGTGCCGTGGCTCCTCGCTCTTTCCGATATGATAGCTCCTCTTGTTCCTGCCGAGCCTAAATAAGAAAGCGCTGGGTGGTGTGGCAAGCGGGCTCACGTCGCCTGGCACAGCAGCGTTGCGTCTCTGGCGGCTCCGGCCTGGCGCGCTCCCCGGAGGCAGGCCGCAGCGCCTCGACGCTGGTCGGCTCCCGTCCTCCAGACGGAACGCAGGCGAGCTGGGTCTGCTCGCTCGGCAGCTAGCCTGGCGTCTCGGTGCCCTCGCGCGGCGGTTCGTCCTCGTCCGCTTGTGCCTCGTGGGCCTCGCCCTAGCCTTCGCGCCCTGCCTCGTCCGGGCGTTCCGGTGGGGGTGGGGTGGTGGACACCGTTGACCGGCGCACACGCTGCCCTTCCAGCCGCAGCGGCACGACGGAGAACTTCTGGCGGATGGCCGGAGGGTTCAACTCCGCGATGGCCCGCTGCATCAGCGCCTGGGTCTTCGGGGAGCAGAAATACCAGATGCCCGCGTAGCTCCGTGCCAGCTCGTACAGGATCGCGGCCAGACGGGCGGGCACCTTATCACTCAGTTCCACTTCAATCGCCACCCGCTGCGCGCCGATCTCGACCTCCGCATCCGGACGATGCTCTGCTTTGCTGGTACGCCGGACATAGCCCCCTTCGTGGCGCAGCTGCCGTTCTCCGCGCCAGATGGCTCCCGCCTGATGCGTCTCGACCCACAGCCGCGCGTGATTGAGCGCGTAGAGATGGCGCAGTCCCTGCATCCGTGGTTCCCATCCTTGATACTCCAGCTCCAGCTGCTCCAACCCTCGGCGGGTCAACCAGACCCAGCCCGGCTGCAAACGCTCCAGCACGGCATGCTCCACCAGCCCGGCGCCCCGCCAGCGTTGTACCAGCTTGCGTGTGGTCTCGATCCCCAGGATGCCTGGCTCCTGCGTCCCCTCGCCTGCCTGCCGCCCCAGGACACGTTGCAGGTGATCCAGACGCACCGCATACTGCTCCCCAATCCAACGCAGCGCGGCAAAATCGCGCTCGGTCCAGCGCATCCGACCTTTATCCTGACGTTCCCTGCGTACGATGCTTGGTTCCCTCTGTTTGACCTCCTGCATAGCATTCTCCTCTCCTTGCCTGGTACTCTTGCCCACTGCTCTTGCCTTGTTCTCTCTTCCCCCGCCCTGCTCCTTCCTTGCTATTCTAGCGCACACTTCCTTAGCTGGGCAAAATCTGGGGAAGTAGCCTGTCCAGATGCAAAAACGTGTGTCATCGAGCGGAAGACTCATCAGGCCAGTTCAGTCGCCTTTCAGCACATACGAAACCTCCCCCAAAATGTCCCCTGCGCCTGGGAAGAGGTTTAGGGGAGACTTTGGGGGAGGATTTGGGGGGGGCATCACACTCTGGCTGTTGTCAAGTACCCGACAAGTATGATCCGCTGGCCCCAACCCTGCGTGTCCCCCCCAAAAGGCACGGCGAAAATCTTTACCATGAAAAACTAGCGCTCACAATGTATACTTCGTATAGCACACCGACTCTTTGAATTCATTGTATAATCTTAAACAACAGTATTTCTTTTATGAAGAGGACCCTGCTCATGAAGGTGCAACGGATTCGACTTCCTGATACTGCTCGTATGTCCTGGATGGTTTTGGATGATGCCTATCTTCCTATTCAACCTGTGGTTGCCTTCCTGACCTTCCTGGAGGATACGGGGCGCTCTCCAAACACGATCCGCTCTGCTGCCCATCATTTGAAGCTCTTCTGGGAATATTTGCGCGATAGCCATCTCGATTGGACGGACGTGGATGTACGGCAGTTGGCAGCCTTCATTGCCTGGTTACGTGCCTCGCAGCCGGGTGTTGATTCGATAGCGCCTCAGGATCCCCGAAGGACAGATGCGACCATTGATCAGATCCTCACTGCGATCCATGGCTTTTACGACTTTCATATGCGTCTGAAGACGGTACCGGATTTGGCCCTGTATGATTTCCTTCAGATGCCTCACCGACGCTACAAGCCCTTTCTCTTCGGCATTGCCAAGGTGAAGCCCGTGCGCAGGCGCGTTGTGCGTGTCAAACGTGAGCAGCGCAGGATTAAAACCATTACTGTACAACAAGCAGAGCGGCTGATTGGTGCCTGTACCACCCTGCGAGACAAGTTTCTTCTGACCCTCCTCTTTGAAACCGGCATGCGGATTGGGCAAGCGCTTGGATTGCGCCACGAGGATATTCGAGAAGAGGAGAACCAGGTTCACATAGTACCCCGCGAGGACAATGTGAATGGCGCGCGAGCGAAGACGACCGAAGCATATCAGGTGCCAGTGGAGAACACCCGAGTGATGCGCTGCTACACCGAGTATCTCTTTAGTGAGTTGAATGCATTGGAGGCAGAGGTGCTCCCAGATTATGTATTCATTAATCTCTGGGCCGGAGAGATTGGTCGTCCCTTGACGTATGCTGCCGTGGCATCGTTGTTCCGCCGTCTCGAGCGAAAGACCGGGATCCACATCACGCCGCACATGTTTCGCCATACCCGCGCTACGACCTGGATTCGTGAAGAGGTCCCTTTGCCGGTGGTTTCGCGCCTGCTCGGGCACAAGAGCATCGCAACAACCGAGGCCATTTATGTGGAGCGCAACCCAGAAGATCTCCGCAAGGCGTTGAAGCAAGCGAAACACAAGGAGCCAAAGTATGAAGGCTGAACCAGTTCCTTGGACAGCAGAAAAGCACCAATCTCTACAGGAACAACTGACCGGCTTTTGGGCCGATGATGTCTGGACCCTTGTAGTACCGCGTGGAGCGAAAGGCACACCGAGATCCGAACAACGGTTTATGCGGCTCGGGCTCATTTCCCCCTTACTCAAGACAGAGATCAAATTTGCGCTGCGGCAACAACTGACGCTGTCCTGGAAGAACCCATCGGTAATTAGTCAGGTGTGTGTCGAGACGAACAAGATCGTCGCCTGGCTGAATCAAGTGGCTCCTCGAGGGAAAACATTGCTTGAACGTAGTCTGGAGGAGTGGGAGCTTTCACTGCGTACCTATTTGGTGAAAACAGGCCGCTATCGGACCAGCCAAGATCGGCGTCTCACGGCGGCGCAAGAGGTTGTGGAGTATCAGCGCGAAGACAGATCTATTAGGGTGTTCCGCCTGCTCTACAAGATCATTTGGGATGCCTATGATGATCGGCCAGAACTAGAGAAAGACGTCTGGGACCTCCAGAAAATGGGTGTCAAGCTCAATCCAACCCGTCTCCATGAACGCCGTTTGAATTTCACACAGGTCACCCAACCCTGGTTGCGACAACTGGCCAAGCAGTTTCTGGCCTACCGGTCGTCTCTGCGTTCAGCAGCAGATTGCCAGCACAAAATCACAACTATCCGAAGCTTCTCAACCTTTCTGCGTGGCTATCCCCGTGTGCGTCGGGCTTCACAAGTTGATCGTGCCTGCATCGTTGACCATATCGCCTACTTACAAAAACACCAGGCCAGCGAACACAAAAGAGCCATGCATCTTATTCATCTGCGGGTCTTCTTTGAGGTGTGCGCTTTCCAACTGGAGATCAAGGGGGTTACTAGGGAACAGATTATCCTGGATAAGGACTTACCCAAGCGAAAGTCCTTGTCGCCTCGCGCCATCCCCGAAGGGGTGCTTGAGCAATTACGCCAGCACCTCCAGGAACTCCCGACCACCACCTTGCGGATGGTGGTGATTCTGCTGGAATGTGGCATGCGAATCAGCGAACTGTGCGCGCTTCCGCTCGATTGCCTCAAAGTGGATGATAAACATGAGTGGTATCTCTATCTCTATCAATTCAAACTGGATCAAGAACTGGTTATTCCGCTCGTTGAGCCAGAGGTCGTCGCGACCATTCAAGCCCAACAAGAAGAGATCAAGCAAAGATATGGGTCAACTTGCCCCTATCTCTTTCCAGCTCTGAGAACGCCTGGACAGCCCTATCAACAAGAGGCGTTTCGTCAGAACCTGAATAAGTGGGCACGCAAAGCAGGCATCAAGGATGCTGTGGAGCAGGTGTACCACTTCCAATCCCATCAATTCCGTCATACGGTGGGCATGCGGCTGCTCAACGACGATGTGCCTCTCGATGTCATCCGTCGGCTCTTTGGGCATAAATCCGTAGCGATGACCATGGTGTATGCCAGGATCAAGGATGAGAAACTCCGTGCCGAACTCCAGCGCGTCGCCCTCAAACGCCGAACGGTGGACTATCAGGGCCAGGTGGTCAGTGGGGATCCTGAAGCCAATGCCCCAGAAGCTCAATTGGTGCGCAAGGGCATTCGAGGCCAGACGCTCCCGCTAGGTGGTTGCGGCCGTCCAGTCGTGAAAGGGGTCTGCGCCCACGAGAACAAATGCCTGACCTGTGTCTATTGGTTGACTTCCACCGAAGAGGTTCCTGCCCTCAAAGCGTTTCTCGAGCGGGCAATGCGTTTACGTCAGCAGGCAGTTGAGAAGGGCAATCAAATGGTGGTCGCCAATCAGGACCGGATCATCCCGCTGCTTCAGATGCGAATCGCCAGTCTGGAGAAGGCGAGCGGGGAAGATGGCTCGCTGTCTGTGGATGACCTGCTCAAGCAGCTCAAGGCAGAACTCGCAGAACTGGAGGCCGGGTTGGAGGAAGCACGCGAAGCCCAATTGATCATCGGTATCAAGCACTTTGAACAGCGGATCGCCGAACTGAAAGCACAGATTGCTTCGTTGGAGAGGGCGCTATGACTGAGCACACATTCACCGCGCTGGTGGAGCGCTATCTGGGATTGGAAACTTTCGAGGTGACTGAGGAACTTCTCAACCTCTGTGGCGCCACTCTGGATGGGCGTGCCTTACCCATCCTCAAACGGCGCCTCCGGGAGGAAGAGGCGCTGGCGCCCAAGCTGGAAGCGCGTGGGTATATCCGCATGGCAGAAAAGAGCCAACAACTGGTTGCCAGCCTGATCCCACTGATTGCAGCACTGGAGGCGCAGACGCATGACACGACCAATTAACTCCTGGCAACGGAACATCGAGGGGCTCCGCAAGACGGCGCAAACAAAGGCGACAGCAGCGCGACGACGAGCGGAAGAAGCGATCCAGCTCCTCTTGAAAGAGCAGCGTTCGATTAACTTCAAGACGGTTGCAGAAACGGCGCATGTCTCGACGGCCTGGCTCTACAAACACGAGGATATCAAGCAACAGATTCTCCATCTGCGTGCCCAGCAAGTACCCAAGCCAAAAATTTGGATCCCGCCGCAAGAGCGCGCTTCAGATGCCTCGAAAGAAGCGTTGATTGCCCTGCTCCGCAAGCGGGTAAAAGAGCAAGATGACCAAATCAAAGAGCTCAGGCGTCAACTTGAAGTGGCTTACGGACAACTGGCGCGTCAGAAATGAGGAAAATGTACTTTGTAGGCATGTTTACAAAGTACCGAGCCTTGCTACTTCTGGTTTTGGAAAGTTTTGGTAAAGATTTCGGCGGTTCATCCCTCGGATACATCGCGCGGGCTTTCCCGCTTGCTTTCTGTAAGCTCCTCAGGTCGAGCCAGCGAAATAGTAGACCAGGAAGCCTGAAAAGGATGCAACGCGATACCCGGCAAAGCGCGGGTCCCCGCTCGCCAGGCGGCTCCCGAGCTGATCGGGCAGGCGCTGGGAGAAGTCCACGCCCAGCGGATCGAACACGTCATAATCACCCGCCAGCCGATCAAACACATACGCAGGATGCGGCGCAGCTTCCACGACCGACGTTGCAGCCGGTATCCGGTTCAGCCCGGACGCGAAGGGGTTCGCAGCGTTGATGACCGAGCAAGTCACTCGCTCTTGCGCCTCAAACATAAGCCGCGCGCAGGCCCAATAGGTGGTATAGAACCGCGTCGCACCCTCCTGTTGGAGGAAGGTCAGCAGTTGCCTGTCCCGCGCGTTAGCGGGCACGCCAAATGCCTGCCGATTCCCTGCCTCTTGCGCGATCCTAACCAGCCCCGCGCCATGCAGCGCCACCACCGCGCCGAGCAACCACAGCCCGCAGACCGCCGACACCCGAAGCCTGGGAGTTTCTGCCCGGTGCCGTCTGCCTCTCTTCAGCCACCACCAGAGCGGCTGGCTGCCTCGCCACAGCGGCTCCACCAGCAGCGGCATGCAGAGATAGACGCCCACCAGATAGCGCGCCGAGGTGGCAGGAAAGTCATACGCAGAACGGCTGACCATATACTCCAGCACCGTCAGCGCTCCCCCCAGCACCAGCATTGCCCGCCCCCACCAGCGGGCATCCCGGTACACCTCGCGTGGACCGTCTTCGTCGTTGAAGCCGGAACGCACCGGGCGAAGCCGTCTCCACACCGCACGCACGTACGGAGCCGCCGCCACACTCCACGCGCCGAGGGCCACTCCAGAGAAGAGGGCACCCAGCACGACCTGGCGCACGATGTCCGCGATGGGAAGCGCGCGCTGCGGGAAGGGCCAGGTGGCACAGGACCCACAGACCGTGCCCAGACCCAGCGCGTGGGGCAAGCCCACCAGCAGCGCGGCGGTCACCTGTTGCCCCAGCGACACCAGCACCCCCCAGATCCAGGGCTGCATCTCCCCATCACCTGTCCCTGGAACGCCTGCGGCGGTTCCCACCTCGTGCCCGATCACGCCGCCGCTGGCAATGGTCCCCAGGATGAATGGTGCCAGCCCGATGACCGTGCCCAGGCCCAGCACCAGAACGTGCCCCAGCACGGTCCCGGTGTGCCCGCGCTCCAACCGGCTGCACCATCTGCGCCGCGCGTACATGCCCAGTGCCACCGACGCAGCCAGGACAAACGGGACCACCAGAAAATCTCCCCAGAGGCCCAGGCCTGCCGCCAACCCAATCCCCAGTTCGAGGAGCATCCGTGCCCGCTTCCTGTGTGGCCGCCGCAGGCGTTCCACCACCAGCCAGAGGAGCAACGCGCCAAACACCAGGGTGTCCTGCGCGCCAACGCCTGCCCGCATCTCATAGAACAGCGCCTGCCCCGGACCCAGCGAAAGCAGCGCCAGCGTCCACCAAGCCACCCCAGGGGAGTACACGATCCGGGTGAAGAGGTACAGAAACAGGAGAAAGAGCAGCGTCTGCACGGTGGTGGTCGCATGTAACGCGAAGTTGGTTGGCCCCAGCACGGCAAAGAACGGCACGGCTAGATACGCCTGAAGCGCGCCCATATAGTGCTGGCCGTAAAAAAAGAGCGGATGCGCGCCATGCCGCAGGATATCCTCGGCCATCAATCCCACCGTCGCTTCGTCGCTTTCCACGGGCGGCCACCCCTGCGCCGCTAGCGCGAGTCGCAGGGCACCAGCCACGACGAGGCTTGCTGCCACCACCACGATCTCGCGCCGTGGTGCCCGGCGCTCAGCCGCGCGTACCGCATTGTTCGCGCCCGAGGACGGGCGAGCAAGAGAGAGCGTCGTCATGCCAGGCCCTCCCGTTGCAGCGCAAGTACAACCGTTGGTTCTCGTTGGCTCCGCCTGGCCACGATCTGGCTGCGAAGCCGATCGGAGAGCCGCATGCCTGACCGTTCCACTAGGACGTAGAGGACCCCCGAGAACGGAATGACCAGCACCGCAGTCCAGACCCAGTAGAGGCTGTACGCCACGGCGTCAGGCAGCGGAGTTAGGCTGGGGCCAATGTGATATAGGAAGGCATAGAGCAGCGGCAAGTGCCAGATATACAAGCTGTAGGAGATGAGCCCGATCCATCGCAGCGGCGTCCAGGCAAAGAGGGCGCGGACCCAGGACGGGCCCCCGAGAATCGCCAGGATGCACAGGCCAAAGCCCAGTGAGAAACCGAGTTCGTGTAACCAGCCGGGAAGATTGAACAGAGTGGGCAGCAGCGGCCAGCTATACTGGAAGGTCAGGCTGTAGTGCTGCATCGCCATAAAGAGCAGCAGCCCCAGCCCACCGGCCCACAGCCAGAGGCTCAGTCTGCGGACGCGCAGTCTCAACTGATCGCTGACGCCGGGAGCGCGCAAATAGGTATAGGTCAGGCCCGCCAGCATCCCAACGGCGAAATCCTCCAGAAACTTGCCATCGGTGCCATAGGTGAAGAACAGCACGACATTGAGCATGCCGTGCGGCACCAGGAAGGTGGCCGCCGGATGGGCGCTGTAATACGCTCCCCAATAACGGGTGAACAGCCCCCAGCCACACATCCCCAACAGGCATCCGACAACCACCCAGAAGCGTTGTTCAGGGCGCACCCAGCGCGCCAGGAGCCGTGTCATAGCAATGATGCCCAGCGCGAGGAGCGGCAAGAGCAGATAGAATTGCCATTCAATCGCCAGCGTCCAATAGGGGCCGTTGAGTTGTTGGAACGTCGCCCGCGTAGAATCCATGAGGAAGATGGGGAAGAGCGCGAGCTGCCCCCAGCGTTGCGGCTCCAGATATTCAGGGTGATCGAGCAGCACCAACACCACCAACGAGAAGTAATAGCCGGGGATGATGCGTAGCGCCCGACGCAGATAAAACAGGCGAGCGCTCGGCCAGGGCTGCTCGGCCAGCAAGGCTTGGGCATAGGGGAGGAAGAGTAAAAAGCCGGACAACACAAAGAACAACGTCACTCCCGCTCCCCCAGCCAGCAAGATCGCGCCGACCAATCGGTTGCTCGTGTCTGTCCACAGATGCTGATCTCGGGTCATCAGGCTGATGTGATAGGCGATCACCGTCAGACACGCGCAGGCGCGCACCCCGTCCAGCGACGCAACAGCTCCTCTGGGCCTGCGCTCCTCCAGTTGGGCCGCCAACCAGGAGCGGATGGGATGAGCGTATCGGCGCGCTGGACCGGCAGAGCGCGTATCGGCGCGCTCCTCCCCGCGCGTTGGAGGAGCCTGGAGCACAGAGACGTGATAAGTAGCCATCTATCTGTTTCCCCCTTTCACCCCTCAAGTCTAGTGGTCCAACATGGCGCGCACATCCGCTGTTCTCCTACGGTATTTTTAACAGTGTCAGAATGACAGAGGATAAACGGGCACCCACAGCAATATGGTCCGGGGTGACTGAGGTGTGGCTTTTGGGGAATCCTTCAATGTGTATAGAATTCGCCAGCATTTCATTGGTTCTCATTGGCTTTTGAGGCAGTCTCAACCAAGGCAACTCCGGAGCCTGAGGCCGCCATAACTATAAGAAATCTCATCATTTTGGCGTATTGGCAATATCGACCTCCACCAATCCGGCAAGGCGCAGTGCGTTATAGATCGTGACTTCGCCGTAGGTATGTCCGTTCCCAGAGAACTGCTTATCCCACTTGGGCCGATAGAGGCCCGACCGGCGAAACAGGCGATCCACCTGCGCCGCATCGCCGTTGGTCCAGTAGACCAGGAGCCGCACCAGCGCAAAGTCTGCTCTGCTCGCATTGGGCTGGTCGGTCTGGGGGTGCCGATAGGCGCGCAGATCGCCGGTCCAGAGTGCCCGAAACTTCACCCCATTCGGGGCGGCCAGCGCCCTCTGGAGCACCTCGGCATCGGGCCGAGCCAGTGCCGAGCTGGGGCGCTCTATACGTGGCAGCGTCTCTGGCTCCTCCTCCGGCGCAAGGGCCGCGTACAGCACCAGCACCTCCTCCTGGCGCGGCTCCAGGGTGGCCGAGGTCTCGGCCAGGCGCTCGCCGGTCACCGCAAAGTTGCGCTGGTGGTCGTAGACTTCCACCGCGCCGCGTTTGCGTCCAACGTGATCAGGCAGCGCGGCTTTGACCAGAATGTGCAAGCCCAGGCCAGACGGACTGATCTCGGTGTAGCTCTGCATCTGCTCGACGATCTGCCTGGCCCAGGGGACAATCTCTCCCGTCTGTGGGTCGCGGCAGTCGTCCAGGTCAATGCCGCAGTAGGGGTCAGCAGCCGAAAAGACAAAGCCCAAGCCATCCCAACCGCCATGCTGATAGCGGGCGAGGGTCTGCGGAAAGAATCCCCAGGTCGCCGAGACATCCGTGCGGGCTGGCCGCCCCGTGCGGGGGTTGTAGGGCCGCTTGGCAGGCTTGTCTTTGCCGGGGCGCGCCTCATACCTCCAGACCACCCATTGCCGCAGCGCCTTCAGTTCGTCGGGGAGCGCAGCCATCACGAGCAGGTGGCTGGAATCAGGCGGATCGCTCATGCTCGTGCCTCCCACCCAGGCGCATACACCACCTGCATCTCGTCAAAAAGGTCCGAGAGGAGTTTGCCGAGCTGCGGCTCGATCTCGCGGCGCAGGGTGAGCTCGGCAGCGCGGGCAGCCCAGGTTGTCTCGCAGAGCAACAGTAGCGTACGTGGGCGGATCGCGTCCCACTTCGGCGTCAGCGTGTCAAGCTGGCTTCTCCGTGCGATCGTCAGGTGGTCACTGATCGCATCGCGCACAAAGCCCCAGAGCATTGAAACGGCGCGGAGCTGGCCGTTTTGTGGGCCAGGCAGATGATCCCGCCAGGTGGCGACTACCGCAGCCTCAACGACCTCTACCCCCTCTGGCAAGAAAGAGGCTGGTTCAGGGACCGTCGGCGCATCTCCGTTAGAGGCTGCGAGGGATGGCTCCTGAGCAGACCAACATGCCACCTCTCCAGCAGCCCCTGCCTCGGTCAGCCCCGCTTGTGCCTGAGGACATGCGGGGCCATCTCCATCAGCCGCTTCCTCTCCGCGAGACGCCTCTGCCTCGATACTAGTCGCTAGCTCGCCTGAAGCCTGCTCGTCTTCATCTTGAGCGCATGTGCTTCCGCCCAAACCAAGCAGATCCTCCAACACGCTAAAGAAATATGGCATGCGGTTGGGGAACCCAGCGGGCCAGGCCGGGTTCTTGCCCACCTCTGCTCGTTTCTGGATATTCGCTCGCCCTTTGGTAATCTTACGAGCTTCGTACATCCGCTCAAGAAACGCCTCGGCATCCACCTCTGCCTGCTCAAAGAGGTGCACGGCTCTGGTGATATTGGAGGGAGTCGCGTTCTCGTCATGAAATTCCCTGGAAAAATCGACGATATACTCAGGCAGCCAGCCAATGGTTTCTTTCTACTTGTTTGCTAATTGATGAGCTTGGGCGAGCCGCCTGTTCCGTTCACCTTGTGCTTTTTTTACTGCTCCATTGCGTGAAGCGGCGCGGGAATCACCCCCACCAGTGCCTTCATTCGTTCTTCGTCCTCCTCCCGATTGCACGTCTGTATTTTTTGTGGTCGAAAGAGCGGCAGGGCGGGTGTCCAACGCCTTGTTCCCCGCTTTTTCAGCTGGCCTGCGTGACCCTTTCGAATTTCGAAGACCTGATTGTTCTTCTTCTGTTTCTTTTTCTTTTGTTTCTTCGTAGTCCTCAGATTTCTGAGGTTCAAGACCCTCCGTTTTGTGCGGTTCTGAGATCATGCAGGGTATACAGGTTCGACAGACCCAGGCCACGTCTGCGCTGGGAGAGCATATGCGCCGTTTCCAGTTCACGCATCCATTTGCGCACGGCATTCTCACTGGCGTCCAGGTCAGCGCACAGTCTCGTATAGCCAGGGAAGCAGCGACGCTCCTGCCAGGCATAGCCTAAGAGCACAGCGTACAGCAGCTTGGCATCTCGGGAGAGGTTGCGGGCATAGAGCACGAGCTTGGGGAGCTGTACAAACCCATACGAGAGGATGGGGTCTTCCATCAGGAGCGTGTTCGGTTCCTGTTCCTCAAGAGTGGCTTGGGTGGAAAGCAGCTCATCATGCTTCTCGGAGTAAGGATCACGAATTCTGTCGGAAACGTGCGCTCCGGATGAGCGAGCAGTCCTAGTCGGTGTCCTGGTGCTTGCATGTGAACCCTGGGCATGTGTTATACTCTTCATGGCGCACAAAGCTCCTCTGGCGGGAAAATCGGTAGAAGAGCAACCTTGGCCGGGCATCTTCGACAGGCTTCCTCGCTTGAATTAGGTCGAGAGCGCGTTTTGCGGCCTCCCAAGGCAACAAGACGCGCTCTCTTCTTTTGTCTAGGTCGTAAGGCTATGGGGTCACATTCGCGTTCCCTCGCTTGCAAATAGCGAGTGACTCACGGGGGGAGAAGAGGGCGTTGCCCTAAAGGGCAGAAGGGAGGAGGTGGGAGCAGCAAGGGAGATCATGGTCTTCAGCCCAGAACTTAGGGCTCCAGGCCGTATGAACTGGTTCAGCAGGCTTGAGAAAGCAGAGGCTGCTCCAGGTGTTTCCCCTTGAGCGTTGACGACAATGTTGACGACAGCACCCAGGGACTCCAGGGGTCAGAGAAGGACATGAGAAGATGGTGAAGCGGCTAGAATGCGCCTGGAGGACTCGCCGGGACGAAAGCAAGCGGCTTCGGCCATCGCTTCTAAATGGTACCCCATTCTGCCTTTATGCCTCTTCATTCCCGCCATCCCTTTCTCCCTCGTTCTGAACTGACGACAATTCTGTCGACAATGGCGTCTGTTGGAGCGTGTGCTCTATCGCTCTGACGCAGGCGTGCCCGGTGCTGCAACGCTGTGTGGTGCAGGCCAACGCGCGAGTAGGGCTGCGCGCGCTCGAACGGCTGCTCACACAGCGCTGGGCCGGGCAGCAGGTGTTTCTGCGCATGAGGCTTTCGCATCGCTCCAAACGGATTCGGGAGCGGGCCGCTGCGGCGCTGAAGCGTCAGGGCGAGGACATTCCGTGAGGAGCACCGCCGCTCCGTAATGATGGATGATGCTATAATAACTGCGCGGCTGCTGCACCAGCCACACCCAGAGCGAAAGGACCACTTTCTATGCAGCTTCAGTATCGCCAAGGCGATCTGCTCTTTGTTCGGCAGGACGCGCGGCCAGCGACCACCCTGGCCGCGAGACCGAGCAAGGTGATTGTAGCAGGCGAGGCCACCGGCCACGCGCACCGCCTCCAGGCTGGAACGGTGCTGGAAGCGCCCGATGGCGCGCTGTACCTGGATGTGACCCACACGACCCAGGTGGTGCACGAAGAACATGGGCCGATTACGCTGGAGCCGGGGCTGTGGCTGGTGGTGCGCCAGCGCGAGTACAGCCCGGAAGCCATCAGGACGGTGCTGGACTGATGGACTCAACCCTTCGATTGCGCCCAGGCCAGCCAACACTGACACCTGCCCTGCCCCTGGCTCGCCTGGCGCAACCTCCTCCGTAATAGGTGATAGAGCTGGAGCGCGAAGCGTGCGACAGGCACACCAGCGCCAGGAGGACGAGCACCGATGACACGACCAGCACCTACTTCTTCAGCGAGACGACGATCCAGGCGCCGCGTCACCTTTGGTCTGTTGGCGCTGTTTCTCTTGCTCGGTGCCGTGACTAGTGGGCTGCTTCTGGCCGGCATTTCTGCTGCCTGGTGGGTGGCGGCGGTGCAAGGGGGCGTGCTCCTCTTGCTGCTCGCGGGCGCGCTCCGACGCGAGCCTGCTGCTCAGCCAGCGATTGCCGCGCCTGCGCCTGCTCCCGAAGTCTCCCCTGTCAGGGCGTTAGCGTTCTGGCTGGAGGAATCCATCGAGCGCCTGCGGCACCAGGAGCGGCAGCGCTATATCGCGGGCGAGGTCTCCTTCGAGGAATGGAGCGCCCGCGAGGGGGTCTTCCTGGCCGCCAGAGCGGAGATAGAAGCGCCCGAGGCGCGCTCCCCGACCCAGGTTTCAGACGACAGCGCGCGCCGGGCGCGCCGGTGGAGTTTCAGCGAGCCACTGGGGCTGCTGCTCCGCAAGGGAAGGGGACACCAAGCGAGCACGTTCGAGGAGCAGTGGTCGGCGGCTCAGGAGCAGGTGCAGCGGTTGGAGCAAGACTATCACGCGGGCGTCATCACCTGGGGCCAATTGGACCTCGGCATCGATCAGGTGCGCGATGACGTGCTGGCTGCCGTGCGCCAGCGCGCCAACCTGCCTGGCGCGCTGGAGCGAATGCCAACGAGCAGCGCTCCGGTGCCCCTCACGCGCAGCGGTCGCCCCGCTCCGGTCACGCCGCCAGAGGCGCGGCCCGTTCCTGGCGCCTGGGTGCATTGGGACTACAGCCCGAAGGAATGGGCACGGTTTGACCGGATGGATTGGCGGATGGGATGGCGCGTCGCCAAATGGCTGCTGATCGCCCTCCCCTGGTGCCTCTTCGAGGCGTTCGTCGGCTTCTTTTGGGGTGGCCCTCTGGTGATTGCGCTGGTCTTTGCCGCGTCGCTGCTGTTCACGTTTGGATTTTTCTTGCTCTCCTACTTTACCGATGGTGATGTCCGAGCACGTCACCAGGCCCGCCGCAGGCGGGATCAGCCCCATCGAGTGACCCTTTCAAGAGATGGCGTCTGGGTGGCCGGTACCCACTTCCCTCTGGGGAGGTTAGAAAACGTCACGATGACCGACTCGCCACCCGTCCTCCACTTTCGCCGCTCTCTGCCAAGTGGAACTGGCCGGGAACGGCGCCCGCTGTCTCTGCTCGTGCCTCGTGGACACGAAGAGGAAGCCGCGCGCCTGATGCAGCGCTACCACCGCGACGTGATCGAACCAACCAAACAATTGCTGGAGCGCATAAACGCTCCTCCCCCGGAGCCGCGCTAAGCTGGAAGCAAGAGCACCTGAGTGATACCTGGGCGCTTGGGGAGGAACGCAACAGAAAGTGTATGGTTTTCTTCCATCGAGGGTCTTCCGCAGAAAGGGTGAAATAGGAGAAGGTCTGATACGAGGCTTATCATCCCGTGCAGCCTCGATGACAAGTGGTCATCCGTGCACGACGGCTCCCAGCCCACCTACCCATCCAGGTGCCGCTGAGGTGACTGTGTAAAATTGCTCGCGCGCATTGGGAGGAAATGTGCACCTTCCATGGGCCGATGCGAGATGATATCGCTGAGTCAAAGAGACCGAACTTTCCACGTCATGAGCGCGCATTCCTCCCATGAAGCGCGAGCAATTTTACAACGGTACGTGAACGAGACGCGTGGCGGCCATCCAGTCAAGAACGATTTGTCGAAGCTCGCGCAGAGGATAGAAGAAGCCTGCGACTGTAGCCGCAAGCCAGCCTGCGCGGTTCGAGAACGTACCAGTCAGAGTGATCCACACAAGAGAGACACCCAGGTTATGGTCTCCTGGGTGTCTCAATTCAACGCCAGGCGCGCGTTCTTTTTTTGAGGAAAGGGAATCAGCGTCGAAGCTGGTTTGCCCTCCGCTCTCTCGCGATTTGTATGAAGGTATCCATGAGACTGCGGAGACGGGAAAGGCGGTATCAGCGCTCGCAGCCTGGGCTATGATGAGTGGTGTCAGATGTGCTTGCTCTGTTGCACGGTGATGACGACATCTCCCTTTTTGTGCCCCTGGTCAACATACCGGTGAGCCTCGACGATCTGCTCCAGGGGATAGCGTCGATCAATGACTGGTTTAATCTTGCCCGCTTCAACCAGTTCTTTGAGGTACATGAGATCCTCCTTCGTTGGGGTTGCTGTCCCTCCGATGAGTGTCCTGCGGCTGGTCATCCCCGCAAGACGCATGCGCAGACTCAGTGCCGGCGCAGCGACCGATTGCAGATAGACTCCTTCTTGCTTGAGCACTTTCAGACAGTCTGGAAAGGACGTCTTGCCGACCGCGTCAAACAGCAGATCATAGGTCTCACCGCTGCGGGTCCAATCCTCTTTGGTGTAATCGATGACCTGATCGGCTCCCAGCGCTTTCACCAAGGCGACATTGGTCGTACTACAGACTCCGGTCACGAGCGCACCAAAGTGCTTTGCCAGTTGGACGGCCCACGTTCCGACGCTGCCAGAAGCGCCATAGATCAGCACCCGTTGTCCGGCTTCGATCTTGCCTTGTTTGAGGAAATGCAAGGCGGTGATGCCCCCAAACGGAATGGCTGCGGCCTCCTCATAGGTGACATTCGATGGTTTGAGTACGATCGCGCTGCTTTCTGGCAGGCAGGTGTACTCGGCATACGTCCTGAATCTGGTAATATCATAGGCAAACACCTGATCCCCACGTTGAAAGCGTGTGACCGCATTCCCGACCGCTTCCACTTCTCCAGCCAGCACCGTGCCGAGAATGGCTTTTCTGGGTTTGCTCAGGCCAAAAATGAGATGAGCAGGGAGCCAGAAAGAGAGAGGAACGGTGGCGCTTCGCAGTCTGATGTCCGCTGCCGTGACGGTGGTTGCCGAGACTCTCACTAAGATTTCATGGTCCCTGGGGACAGGTTTGGCAACCTCTTTGAGTTGAAGCACCTCGGGGGGTCCGTATTTGGTACAGATGATGGCTTTCATGGGAGAATCTCCTTCTTTTTCACATAGAGGATTTTGGGGAGTGCAAGGGGATGTGCCCCCGTTGCACTCCGCTGAGCAATGAGTGACGCTTTGAACGCTTTCTGCGGATGAGCCATTCGACCACGGCAAGATTGATGACCCAACTGGCACCCATCAGCCAGTCTTTGGTCGGCTCACCCAGAGTGCCGAAGATCAGCATCCAGATCAGCGCGGTCAGCGCCTGTGTACCTGCGCCCTGGCCGATGGCGTAGCCACGCATGATCCAGGCGCGGTGCCGGGCAACGTTGCGCCGCAGGATTGCAACCAGGCCCAGGACCAGCGACAGGACCATGGCCGAGCCGAACAGCATGCGGAAGCCATAGAGCAGCATGCTCTGGGACGGGAGAGAGAAGAGGTAGAACTGGGTCATCCATAGCCCCGAAAGCCCGGCTGTCAGGCCACACAGGACCACCAGCCGCCCGGCGAGGCGATGAAGGCCGGGAAAGCTTCGGCGCACGCCAGGGGCGAATTGGAAGGCACCCAGCAGGCAGAATGGGAGGGCGCTCACGATGTGGAGCACGATCGGCAGGGGCAGAGCGTGGAACTGGGTATCATCCGGCGTGAGCGCGGCGCCGGTGGCGAACCCGACCAGGCCGAACACTCCTCCCAGGGCCGGGATCGCGGTGAGCAGGAGCAGCCCGACTGGCACCAGCCAATCGGCCCTGGTCAAGGCGCTCTTCCGCGACCTTCGAGGAACGGAAACCTGGGACTGTGTCGTCGTGATCCGCTCGTGCCTGGTGTTCATTGTTGTGTTCATTGTCTTCTTCCTTCGTTCGTTTCCGGTCTCTCTGCCTGTTCGGGTGCCACGTACGTGACCGAGATCAATGGTATTCCTTTATGAGGAAGGCCTCAGATCAGAGCGAACGTGTGCTGGAAAGCGTTTTTAAGCCTGACGCCCATCGATTTTGCAGGCGCGGAGGCTATCGCCCTTTCCTGAAATAATCAACCTGGCACTTATTCAGGGTTCAGGTGGCGTCTGCTATTGCACAAAATGGCACGGATCTGAGCTCTCCCTCATGACCTTCACCAGAGAGAACACCCCCTCAATCAGCCCGAAACCAACCGCTCCAAGGGCCAGACCCTCGTGATATTTCCTCAAGACTGGATAGAGCGCAATGGCAATACTGGCGGATGCGACAGCCTCGATCAACGCAAAAGCGCTCCTAGTTTTATAACTGAACAGCTCCGCTCCTGTCCTGGTGGGCATACTTTTCCCTCCGTGTATCAGAGATAACCGCAGAGCGCGTTGCAGAAAACGACCGATCATGGGAAAGGTGATAGCATTTACCATATCCCCGAGGGCTTCGAGCGGCTCGAAGCCCTCGGGGATATGGTAGGCAGCCTTACTCGTAGCGCAGCACTTCCAGCGGACGAACCCGCGTGGCGCTCCAGGCCACCAGCGCGGCGATACCCATGCAGGTAACAGCGGTGGCAGCCACGATGCCCAGGACCAGTCCGGCATTTGCCTGCACCGTCACGTTGAAGACAACTTTTCCCAGGACCAGCGCCAACAGCGTTGCCAGCAGCATCGCCAGCACCGACCCGGCAAAGCCAATCACCCCATTCTCGAACAAGACCTCTCCCAGAATAGTCCGGCTGGTGTAGCCGACGGCCTTCAGGATGCCAAGTTCCCGCCGTCGCTCCAGCGTGGAGAGCGCCACGGCGTTGGCGATGATGATGAAGCCCGCCAGCATCGCCAGCGACGAGATCGTCATCACCAGGATGGCGAGATTGTTGAGCAGGCTCTGGATAAAGTTTACTATCTCCACCAGATTGACTACCCCGACCGATGGCACCGCCTGCTGAATCTGGCGCAGAATCTGGTCAATCCGGTTGGGGTCGAGGATCAGCGAATAGAGGTAGCTGGGATGGCCGCCGGTCAGCGTGTTTGCCAGGCTCATGTCGCCCAGGATGGGAGGGTCAACCGTCAGTGAGGAGGGGGTATAGAAACCCACGACGGTGACGGTCGCCATGGTGGAGCCGTCCGGCCCGACCAGCGTGATGTGATCGCCCAGCTTGAGGTTCAAGGGGGCCTGCGAGAGCGCCTGCGGTATCATCACCCGATTGCTGCCCGCATCGCTCTGCGTCAGACGGCGTCCGGGCTTTCGATCATGGCTCCCCTGGGCAAGCGCCTGCGTGGGAAGCTGTGCCGCCGCCAGGTGATAGCCGGTGACGCCTGAGAGGTCGGCAGCCGCCTGCTGAGAGAGGCCCTGACCGTTCAGAAGCTGCGCCAGGGAGACCCCATTGATCTGCCTTGGGATGCTGGGTGCCGTGGCATAGATGGTTTGCTGCTTGATGCCGCTGATCGTTGCCAGTTCTTGATCGACGGTGTCTTTATCGCTGCTGCTCACCTGGAGGAAGGCATTGTAGCTGGCGGTCGAAGCCTGAAGGCCTTTGATGGCCGCGTGGATGCTCTGGCTCAAGGTCAGCACCAGGCCGATGGCGAAGATGCCAACGAAGAGGGCCACCAGTGTGGAGGAGGTGCGCGCCTTCTTACGCCCGATGTTGCGCAGGGCTATCTTGACCAAGACCTTCCAGGCGCGCGGCGCGAAGACGACCAGCACAAAGAGCAGCGTGAGCGCCAGGCAGAGCAGCCCAAAGGCCGGGAGGGCGACCGTCAGCAGGGTCGAGATCGCCAATTCGGCGGCACAGAGCAGCCCAGAACCCCAGGAGAAATGTCCTGGCACGGGCAGCTTGCCGATGACGAGGGCCACCAGCATGAATCCCAGGCTGAGCAGCAGCAGAGAGAATCCCCCACCGCCGACCGCGCCCAGCGAAACCAGCGTGTTCTTCAAGATGCTGAGCGCCAGCACAAAGAAGAGCGCCACCAGCAGCAGGCCCAGCAGCAGCGAGAGCCAGAGGCTGCGTCTCTCATGCTCGCCGAGGTTGCGCAGCACGGCAATAGGGCGAATCTGACTGGTCTGCACAATGGGCAAGAGGCCAAAGATCAGCGCGGTAAAGAAGCCCACCGCCACCCCGGAAAGGACGGTGATGGGGTCAACGGCGTCCGGCAGCGAAAGGGCCAGCATGTGCTCAATCAGGCCTTTGATCAGAAAGCTAACGCCCACGCCCGCCGCCGAGCCAACGATGCCGCCGAAGAGTCCCAACAGCCCGGCCTCGACGCCGAAGAGCAGATAGAGTTCCCAGCGATGGTACCCCGCCGTCTTGAGCATGGCGATTTCGATCTGGCGGCGGCGCAGCAAGACCTGCATGGTATTGATGATGCCGATGCCGCCGATGAGCAGCGCCAGCAGTCCTACGACTTGCAGGAGGTAGCGAATTTGTTGCACGCTCGCTTCGTTAGTCTGTAAGGCATCTTTGGTGGTGGTGATCGTCGTCAGCGGCAGGGCGCGCTGGATTTGCTGCTTGGCAGCGGCGGCATTTGCGTCGGTGTCCCCCGGCACATCGGCATAGACCACCCGATAGCCCAGTGGCGTCTGGTCCGTGCCGGGCAGGGCCGCGAAACTCTGCAAGTCGATCAGGATGGTGCTGCCTGCAAACAACGCGGTATTTTTGATAACGCCTTTGATGGTGACGGTGAACGCGCGCCCCGGCGCGTGGATGGTCAACGCATCGCCCATCCGGACGTTCAGGTCGGTGAGCAGGCTTTCCGTCACAACCACATCGGTTCCGCTCAGGAGCGACGCGAGCGTTCCATTTTCGGGGGTCACAAACTGCGGCGCGCCCGCCAGTGGGAACTTCGCGGGGTTAACGGCCCAGACGGCGAGCGCATGGGTGACGCCCTGGCTATCGTCTGCTTCGCTGTTGACCTGCGCGGCTGCGGTGTAGTCGGTCAGCACGCCCTGCGCTTTGAGGTGATCGAAGGTTGCCAGGTCAGACGCCGAAAGCGGGGAGTTGTAGCTGAAGACGGCGAGGTCGCCGCCGTTGAGGGCGCGGACATCGCCTGTCAGGCCGACGTTGACCATATTACCCACCAGTTGTAGGGCTACTACCGCCAGCACCCCCACCGCGATACAGAAGACGGAAAGCCCCGTGCGCTGTCCCCCACGCGCCAGGGACCGAACTGGATACGACCAGTAAAACTTCGCTTTCATAGTTGAACTCTTTCTTTGCCTACTCTGCTGATTCCTCATCCCCTCTGTGCGCAGAAGGGTCAGACCTCGCCGGTTTCCGTGGCGATCAGCCCGTCAACGATGCGAATGGAACGGTCGGCGGCAGTGGCGACGTTGGGATCGTGCGTGGCGATGATAAACGTCGTGCCGGTCTGTGCGCGCAAATCACGAATCAGGTGCAGCACGTTGTCGCTATTCTTCTGGTCGAGGTTGCCGGTGGGCTCGTCCATGATGATGATGGCAGGCCTGGTGACGAGGGCACGGGCCACGGCCACCCGCTGCTGCTCGCCGCCGGAAAGCTGCGTCGGTCGATTCCCAAGGCGATGGCTCAGCCCGACCAGGCCAAGCAGCGCTCTGGCGCGGTCGGAGGCACTGCCCGGATGCTTGCCTACGTAGAGCGGGATTTCGACGTTTTCCTGGGCCGTGAGCGTCGGGATCAGGTTAAATGCCTGAAAGACCATGCCGATCTTTTGATTGCGAACTTTGGCGAGCTGCCCTTCGCTCATTTTGGTGATGTTGATGCCATCGATCAGGACCTGTCCGCTGGTAGGGTTATCCAGTCCGGCAATGATGCCCAGCAGCGTGCTTTTGCCGGAGCCGGAAGGGCCAACGATGCCAACAAACTCGCCCCTCCTGATCTGAAAGCTGATGCCCTTGAGAATCTCGATGTGGTCGTGGCCCAGCGGCAGGCTCCTGGTGATGTTCTGCACCTCCATGACAACGTTGTGTCCGATTTCCCCAGGTGTTTCGATGGTTGACGTGATCGTTGCGCTCATCTGATTTCTCCCTTATGCCTTGAATTGCTTGTCATGTCACGTGACTTGTGTGCGTTTTTCCCAGAGAACTTGCCCAGGATTGGCTCGAGCAGTGAGCCGAGCCTATTTCTGAGGAAATGGTCTCTCGCATAACAGGGCGTTACCTCACGAACTGGCTAAGACTTCCGCTGCCGGGATGCTGGTGCTGGCCGCCTGGGAAGCGATGGCCGAAGCCTTCTCTGTTGAACAATTATGATAGGTTCTCTTGCTCTCTGAATCGTCTTCTTCCTTATGAGGGTGGGTTCATAGTTTGATTGCTTGCGTTGGTCGTCATCGTTTGTCTCCTTCTTTCGCTTTTTAGGAGGAGTCCCTTGACTCCTCCGGAGGAGCAGCCTCGCTGGTCGAGAGGGTGAGTAAGGTCAGCCCCAGACCGCGCAGCTTCACCAGGATGCCATGCAGCGCCGCCTGGTCTCGGAGCGTCCCAGAGAGTTGGGAGGTGCCCCCTTCCTCATGCTTAATCGCTAATCCCTCGAACCAGTCCTGCCAGGAGGGGTCTAGATGGCCTTGAATGCGGATGTGACACTGCATATGCATCCTCGCTTCGCTTCAGGTTCGGCTTCGGTCTCGCGCAAAGCATAGCGTATCAGCCTGCTCCTACGCAGTAGACTTTGGTCTACTCCGAGGTCGTATGTTGCCGACAGGAGTGGCAGGCAGCGATGGTAGACCAGAGGATCATCTTGTGCAAACAGCAGGCAGGGGTGTGTCAGGGACCAGGCGCTGGTACGTGTCGGAGGCGCTTCGCTCGCCCTCGGCGTCGATCGCTAGAGCAGGCCGTAGTCTCGTGCGTGCACGATGGCCTGGGTTCGATTCGTCGCCCCCAGTTTGCCTAGCAGATTGGTCATATGCTTCTTCACCGTCACCAGCGAGATTACCAACTGATCGGCGATCTGCTGGTTCGAAGCGCCCTCGGCCAGGAGGCGTAAGACCCGCTGCTCCTGAGGGGTGAGTGGCTCCAGGAGCGGCGATGAACCTGCTGGTGAGGCAGCAGGTGCACGGGTCTGCTCCTGCTCAAACGCTACCAGGAGGCCACGCGCATAGGCGGCCAGGGCTGGTGCCTGGGTCTCTTTGAGCGCGCTTTTCAAGAGGGTTGCCAGCCCCGGTCCTTCATCCAGAAACACGCGCTGATGCTGCTCCGGCTGCGCCAGTCTGAGGGCCTGGAGCAGGGAAGCCCTGGCCTCTTGAAGCGCGCGATTCGCCTGGTGGGCCAGGGCCTCCAGCATCAGCAGTTCCAGCAGGGCCTGCGTGCGGCCTTGTGCCCCTGCCTGCGCTTTCCACCGGCCCACCTCCTGGAGCGCTGCCAGAGGCTCCTCTTGCGCGAGGGAGAGCCGCACTACCAGGAGCGCCTCCTCCTCCTGCTGCACGTAGGGTAGCTCCCGTTCGTGTTCCTGAACGGGGAAGCCGAAGAAGTCTGCTCTGGCGCGAGACCACCCAACGACTGCGGACAGATGGCCCAGGGCGAGGTGCAGCCTCGCCTGGCAGGCTCGGATGGCCCGCAGCGCCCAGGGAAAGCGGGTCTGCTGTTCCCAGGCTTCCAACAGGTGCAGGGCTTCTTCGGTCTCCCCACGACGGTGCAGCAGCCGGACCTGAATCAGCCCCCCAGAGGTGAGCAGGTGGACCCCTCCCGCCGAATCTGCTCCCAGCGCCTGGGCTTGTGTCAGATGGTGCTGCGCGGTGGCGAGGTCATTCCACTCGTAGGCCAGCCGCGCCAGGCTGTGATAGGCCCAGGACGCAAAGAAGGGCTCCCGGTCGCCTGTCGCGGTCATCAATTGCTGCTGAAAGCGCTCAGGGTCTTCCTCCGCAGCGGCCAGCGTCTGGCGACAGTAACGCTCCGCCTGGTGCAACTCGCCGCGCGCAAGACACACCTCTGCCAGCAGCAGGGACGCGCTCACTGTTCCGGTGAGCGACCCAAAACGTTCCGCGCGTCTGCGCCCTTCCAGAAACTGATTCCAGGCCGCCTCCGGATAACCAGCGAGGAACTGGTCCAGTCCCCTGGGCAGCGGATGGGTGGCAGCCATGAGGCTTCGCTCCGAGAGCAGCGGCGTTGCTTGCCGGGCCAAGGCAAGCGCGCCGGCCAGATCGCCTTGAAAGAAGGCCAGTTCGGCATGGAGTTCCAGGGCTTCGCCCAGGTGCTCAGGCTCGCCTTGTGCCTCAAAGCCCTGTTCGGCCCAGTGGAGGAGTGGCTCGACACGTGCCCCGGAGGCGGGCGTGCTGCGGAGCGAGGTAAACATCGTGGAGAGGGCATACCAGAAACTGAGCGCTGGCTCTTGGTGCAGCAGCTCTTCGGGCACGTGTTCCAACCAGCGGCACAACGTGTGATAGGCATTGCGGAAGCTCTGCTGGTCAATGCAGCGCTCAATCAGACGTGCCGCGTCGTGAAATGCGCCGGCGGAGAGCGACGCTTCCACGGCCTCCGGCAGCAGTCCCGCTTGTTCGTACCAGCGCGCGGCACGTGCATAGAGCGTGGGCACGAGGGCTGGCTGGGTGGCCTGCAAACGGGCCAGCAGCGCCTCACGAAAGAGATCGTGCAACCGATACCACTGTCGCTGCTCATCGAGCGGGATCACAAACAGGTGGGTGCGCTCCAGCATTTCCAACACCTCCTGGCTGACTGCGTTCCCCGTCACCGCCTGGCACAGCGAGGCATGCATGCGCGGGAGGATAGAGACGCGCAGCAAGAACCGCCGGACAGCGGGCGTCTGGTGGGCGAGAATTTCCTCCTGAAAATAGTCCAGGAGGAGGCGCTGGTTGCCACTGAGCGTCGCCACCCAGGCGCCTGGGTCGACATGGTGGGCCAGGGAGAGCGCGGCTAGTTGCAAGCCGACCAGCCACCCTTCGGTGCGCTGCGCCAGGCGGTGCTCATCCTCCGCGCCGAGATGGACCCCCATCACTTGCTGGAGGAAGCGTGCCCCCTCCTGCTCGCTGACCCGCAAATCGGTATCGCGCAGTTCAGCCAGTTGGCCCCGCGCGCGCAGCCGGGATAACGCGAGAGGGGGATCGATGCGGCTGGAGAGCACCAGGTGCAGACGGGCAGGCGCGTGATCGAGCAGAAACTGGAGCGAGGCGTGGATACTCGGCTCCTCGATCACATGATAGTCATCTAGAATGAGCACGATCTCCTCGGAAGCTTCGGCCAGGTCATTGATGAGGGTCGACAGCCACGGGGTCATCTGGAGCGGCTGCGCGGCCTGTATCTGGGCCCAAGCTGCTTCCCCGACGGTGGGGAAGCGGGTGCGCAGGGCGGAGAGGACCGCGCTCCAGAAGCCAAGCGGATCATTGTCGAGGAGGTCCAGCGAGAGCCAGGCCACCGGGCGGGAGTGCTGGCTGGCCCAGGCAGAGAGCAGTGTCGTTTTGCCAAACCCGGCCCCCGCAGAGAGCAGCACCAGGGGAAGCGCGCCGCTCTGGTTCAGCCACTCAATCAGGGGTGCGCGGGGCAACAGGTTCCCGCGAACTGGCGGGATCGTGCATTTGGTGACCAGCAGGTCCGGCGCTGTCATGTGCTCGTTTCCTTCCCCAGATACGGTTCCTCCGCGCTGACATCGGCTCCCCGCGCGCTGCCGTCTGCTCCAAGGCGGTGGTGACAAACTTCGTCAGATACCCCATGAGCACCCGCCTCGTGCCGTAGGGATCGAGGAGGGGGTGTGCCAGCCAGCCGTAGATGGCGCTGGTCCATTGATGCAGGTTGAGGGTGGGAAACTGGCGGCGGTAGAGCGTTTCCAGCGCGACGAGGATTTCCCGCACTGCGTCCTGGGTATGTCCCGCGATGCGACAAAAGGGCAGGCGCCGATCCAGGCGGTGATGAAATTGGACCCACATGGTCTCTGGCTGGTCCAGTGTGTCTTTGAGGGGCATCGTGGTGCTACGCCCGGCGGTGACCAGACACAAGCCCAGCGCCAGTTCGTGGGGCGGCAGCGCCAGATGGTCGGTGAGTTCCTTCAAGAAAATCAACGCTTCCCAGTCGTCAGGGTCCCCACGACATCGGGCAGATAGCCATGAGGCTTGCAGAGAAATTCGTAGCCAATGGCAAAGGGGGCCTGTGCGGGGGTTGGCAAGCGATAGGTGGTCGCAAACTGGGCATCGATGTCACCCCGGGCATACCAGGCTACCTGCGGATGATATTCCAGCAATAGCAGGAGACGTTCTTCCAACTGACTACAGAACGGTTGGCGGATATGACCTGGCGAGCCGGTTTTGAGGCTGGGAATCCACCCGGAGATAGAGCGGCCCGCAATCTTGAAGAGATCGATCCCTCGGACCCTTGATGCTGCCATGCTCCGCGCCTCCCTAAGCGTGCAGCGTTCGTGACCACTCGGAAACGGTTTGCCCTGTGCATCCGAATGCACAGCTTCTCAGAGGAAGTATACCAGATACCGGGGGGATTTTCTAGCGATGCCGCAGGGGATTTCCAGCCTTCGGGGCATATTTCCATCCTTCGAGGCACTTTTCCGTGACTCTTGAGGGCATTTACCACAAATCCCATCCCTGACGCCTGTAAGATAATCAGAGCCGTTCCTGCCAAAGAAGTTATCATAGTAGTCTTGCCCGATGGCGTGCTGCATGATGGCAAGCATGCGCGAATCAACGCCAACCTCTTTCAAGACAGCTATGGCGGGCTTGCGGGGAGCGTCCGCCCGGCTGGCCTCTGGCTCCTCTGCCGCCGGTGGCCGCTCGCGGCGGCGCGAGTCGGTGACTTCTTCGTAACCGCACCGAAGCCAGGTCGGTATCCTTGCTAAAGCAGCATCGAGGACAGCTTGTTCCATCGGGAGCAACGGATGGGTACTGGCGATCAGGACGGAATCGGGAATCCCTTCAAAGAGGGTCAGTTGGAGCACGACAGCTTCCCTGATCGGGGCTTCACCTGGGGGTCGATGCGGAGACCAGGAGCGGCACCATTCGGTCACATCAGGCGTATAGAGCAGCGTTGGGGTGCCCTGGCAGCGTGGGCAGTAGTGATAGATGCCAGCCTGCACGCCGCAGGCTCCACAATACCAGTCCTGCCCTTCGCCCAAATCGCCGTAGTGAACTGTTTCGGTCTTCCCACAGCCCCCGGCGCATGCCACCTCGCGGGGCAGGTGATAGCCTGCTGGCAACTCTTGCTCGGCCATCTCGGCCAGGGCATGCATCACCTGCGCAGGAGCCCTGGCATCTTCTGCGGCGGGATGCGCCTCCTCGTGGGGAATGGTGAAGAAGCGGCAGGCCATCTCCAACGGTTTCCAGGTGTAGGAATGGAAATACGGGTGCCAGTCGCCATAGGCCGCTGCAAAGGCTTCCATGGCGCAGAACCAACGCAGACGAGGTTCGCCCCACAGAAAGGAAAAGTAGGGAGCAGGCTGAGGAGAGCCGGTGGAAGGCCCTGTACCCCGCTCTTAGGCGCTGGCCGTACCCTCCACGTCGACCGTCATCACCTGGTGAGCCGTAGGGTCGTTGGCTCACCAGGCCCGTCAAGCCCCCTGGCCTCTTTGCCCGTCTCCAGTGTTCCTCCTGGCGTACCGTGACCCAGCGTACGACCATCTCTCGGAAGTGGAGCCTGCGTCCTGGCAGCCTCCAAGCTCCGCCGCCCTGGCAGCAAGCGCTCCCTCGTTGGGCTGGCGGCACACTGGTGGACTCTGCTGGTGAAGCCGCAGACAGCTCCCGATAACCGGGGCTGCGCTCACAGTCTCCCGCCTTCATGCCCGCTCGTCCGCCAGGGCGTGCCGGTTATTCGATCCGCGTATGCTCCGTAATCCAGTTGGTTTCCCACGTGTTGCCCCCATCCGCCGAAAACGCTTGCTCCCACCGGCAGGTGCTGGCGGTCAGGGGCGTCCAGAAGAAGCGCGTAAAGATATGCTTCCCTCCGAACGGTTCATGGGCATAAAATTCCCCCCGCCCATCCTTGAAGGCCCCAATTTGGGGGAGGCTCCAGCTCCATCCATTTGCGCTGTCTGCCCAATAGAGGCTCCACTCCCGCATGTGGGGATCGAAGAGGCGCACGGTCATCACCTGCACGACCCCCGATTCGCGTTCCAGTGTGCCTTCTTCGAAATTGCCCAATCCGCCAAGGATCTTGCGGACCACCAACATGCCCCCAGCCTCTTCCCAGTCGTTGGAGCCCACGAGGCGCTCGCGCAGCCGCCGATGCTGTTGCTTCCACCGGCCAATAAAGAAATCAAAATCGGCGCGACCATCGTGCTCGGTGCGGTCCTGTTCGCTCATACCAGTCCTTCCTCACAATCGAAGACTCCGTGCTGCTTGCAACACGGGGTGCGCATCACCGATGATGCATCCTCAGTCTACGGTCCTATGCGGACAAGTTATGCCCTGATTGAAGGGTTCTTTCGAATGGAACCAGAAGTAGGCAGCAGCTTTATTCCTTGTCATTGTTAACCTCAACACTGTTTCCTGCTTCCGTCTTCTCGTTCATGACGCGCTCATAGGCATCGAGTGCTTTCGTGACTTGACGTCGCTTTGCTTCAGGGAACACTTGCACGAGTAACGCCGCGACCACCCCGGTCCACACGGACCATCCGAGCGCATAGAGCAGATCCGCGAGGAGGCCAAGCGGTCCAGGGGTCGCCACCATTTTCAGCAGGTAGCCACCGACGTGGGCACCAAGCCCAAGGATGAAGGCAATCCCGAGGCTCCAGTATTGAAAATGCTGTCCGGAAACCGAGCGACGCAGCTCAGGCAGATGCTCAGCAAACCAGGCGTGGACACGAGGATCGTCTAGTCGAGGATCGAGCGCTTTATCCCTCACTTGAACGGCTTTACCTTGTGATTGTTCGTTCATAAATCAGCTTCCTTGTCACGCTCCCTCCCCCTTTGAGCAGGTGGTTCCGCTCGAAAGCAGCTTCTAACGCGATGCGTGTCTGGAAGCAGCTTCCGAAGGGCGAAGACGCGCGTGCTAGATCGCTCGCAACACTCGCTGCATCAGGCCACACAGCATCGCCAAGACCAGCAGGAGTCCGCTGACCGGAAAGAAACTCGCCGGGCCCAGGTGATCGGAGAGTACCCCAGCCAAGGCGACCGAGAACGGATAGACCCCGAAGGAGCCGAAGAGCAGCAGCCCCATGACGCGCCCCATCAGGTGGCTCGGGATGGCTCGTTGGATCGCGGTGAACAGGACAACATTAACGATGCCCCCGGCGATCCCAGCCAGCAGCATGCACACAACGGCGAAAGCAATGTCCCAGATGGGCAGCAGCGCGATCAAGGCGCCCATGAGCAGGCCCGCGAGCAGCATGATGAGTCCTTTATGGGGACGTTTGCCCAGTGCTCCCGCGACGAGCGCTCCAATGAGTGCGCCCGCGCCCCAGGCCGCCAGGATGAGGCCAAAGGCGCTCGCGTTCCCATGCAGAGGGCCACGCACCAGCGCGGGCAGCGCCACCTCGATGAGTCCGCCCGAAACCAGGCCGATCATGCTGAACATTAGCAGCGTGACCTGGAACAGCCGCGAGGTGCGGAGATACCTCCAGAGGCTGATCTGCTCGGCTGGTTCCTGCATACTGGCGGCTTCCTGCTCTTGGCGTACTGTTTGCTTTCCCATGCCAGGTGTAGCACGGGAGGTCGGGCGCATCAGCGCGAGCGAAAACGCCGACAGGAGAAAGGTAAACGCGTCGATAGCCAGGGCTACCCCCGCGCTCACCGCGGCCACGACTACGCCAGCGCCGGCGGCACCAATCAGATTCGCCCCCTGCCGCGATGCCTGCATCAACCCGTTGCCCGCTTGCAGATCGTCGGGCGAGAGCATCTCCGGCACAATTGCCTGGGAGGCGGGCAGGAAGGCACCCCCGAAGGCTCCCAGCGGTACGGCAAGTGCGCAGAGCTGCCAGAGCGGCGGATGCCCTCCCAGGGCGAGCATCGCCAAGAGACCAACCAGCAGCAAACGGGCTACGTCTGCGATCAGCATCACCCGGCGCGGGCGCAGGCGATCGGAGAGCCAGCCACCCAGCAGCATGCTCAGGGCGCGGGGAATGCCATAGGCCGCCAGCACCAGGCCCAGTTCCTCGGTGCTTCCTCCCGTGGTCAGAATCAGCCAGGGCAATGCCACCACGTAGAGCGCATCACCCAGCACCGAGATCGTCTGCCCGCCAAAGAGCAACTGAAAATTGCGGACTTTCGGGGGACCGAATGCCTTGTTTTTTTTCTGTTCCTCTCCAACGGGCCGTTCTTCGACCAGGCTTCCTGTCCCTGTATGTATTGCGTTCATATGGACTGCTCGCCTTTCTTATCTCTCTCTTTTTCGCGCGCCTGCCTTTTCCCAGGAGCGTCTGAAGAGAGGATCATGATCCCCTGTTCCGCGTTTTCCGGGAAAAATGGGGCAGAGGTCTCCCTGGAGACCTCCAGAACGTCCCTGGAGACTAGTGGACCCGGCTAAATGACCGGCCACCAAGGTCTACTCCTACCACCGCGCCACTCGGGTCGCGGGTGAAAAAGCCGCGCTGCCCCTTAAATTCGCCGCTGGTGATGATGTACTCGTCGGATGAGCCAGGCAGCAGGCCGAAATCGGCAGGCTCGGGGTCCGGGGGCGGTGCTTTCTCGGCTGCCGCACGGATCTCTGGTTTGATCTGGAGCTCAAGCCTGAGCCTGGCCCCCACCGTGTCAATGGTGAAGGTCATCATCGCGTTCGCGTAGGTTCCGGCAATCTCCTTTGCCCGCGCCGCATCAAACGGGATGGGTTCCGGGTCGCGGTTGACGAGTCCCAGGGAGTGCTCAAGCGCGAAGCTGACGACTGCCTGATTGAAGGGAATGCCACCCGGGCTGGCGTTGGAGAGCGACACGACCGCGAAGTTCCGTTCAGGGACAAGGAGCAGCTCGGCGAACTGGCCGTTGGCTGACCCGGCGTGCCCGACAGTGCGCACACCGTTCACGTCGCGCAGGAACCAGCCGAGGCCAATGGCATCGCCGAGGTTGCTGGATTGCAACTTCGCTGTAGGCGCCTGCATCTGCTGCAGCACGGGTGTGGGGAGAACCCGGGTTCCGCTTTCCGTGCGACCATCCCCAAGATGGAACCGGGCGAAGCTGAGCAGGTCCGCCACCGAGGTGGCGAGGCCCCCGCCAGGGTTCTCTCCGCGCGCATGCCGCCAGGGCCGCGCAATGGACAGCGTTCCGTCCTGGTCGCCGTTGTGTCCGACTACGAAGCGCCGGATCATGATGTCATCGCGCTCGAAGAAACTGTGCGAGAGCAAGAGCGGCTCGAAGACGAGCGAAGTCACGGCCTGCTCGAACGTCTGGCCCGTGACGTGCTCAATGATGCGCCCGAGCAGGTCGTACCCCGCCTGACTGTAGGAGGGCCGGGTGCCGGGGAGCGCAATCAGTTCCATCTCAGCCATCTTCGCCACCACGCGCGCGAGCGCATCGTCCCCTTCACCGGTGGAGGCTGAGACTCTCCAGTCCAGCCCGGCTGTGTGGTTGAGCAAGTGCAACACCGTGATCTGGTCTGCGGCCTGCTCGTCCTTCAACCGAAACTCGGGCACATACCGACGGACTGGCGCGGCAAGCTCGACCTTCCCCTCGGCGACCAGCCGCATGAGCGTGGTCGCCGTAAAGGGCTTCGTGATCGAGGCCACCACAAAGAGCGTATCCTGATCGATGGGCAAGGGGTTGTCCACGCTCGTCACCCCGGAGCA
>Ga0209060_10000833_pt1 | contig 43061 bp, 33 predicted proteins | sample Coa_R1_8_FD_187155 | JGI IMG/M metagenome (GOLD analysis project Ga0209060, IMG submission 187155) | Surface soil microbial communities from Centralia Pennsylvania, which are recovering from an underground coalmine fire - Coalmine... | ecosystem: Environmental > Terrestrial > Soil >...
GGGCGAGGGATACCCTGCGGCTCGAAGGCAAGCTCTCGCTCTACGGCAATGATCTCAGGGACGATACGACCCCGTTCGAAGCCGACCTTGGGTGGGTGGTCAAGTTCGGCGGGGACGACTTCATCGGAAGGGGCGCCCTAGCGTGGCAGCGGGCGGTGGGCGTGAGACGTCGCCTCGTCGGCTTCGAGATGACCGGCCGGGGGATCGCCCGCCACGGGTATTCGATCTACGACCCGTCGGGGAATGAGGTTGGCGAGGTGACCTCGGGTGGACCGGCGCCCACGCTGGAGAAGAACATCGGCATGGGCTACGTACCCGTCGAGCTGAGCAAACCTGGATCCCTGCTGCGGGTAGGCTGCCGCGGCAAGTTGGTAACCGCCCGAGTTGTGGAAGGGCCCTTCTATAGGCGAAAGAAATGACGAACGAATCGACCCCCGACGACCTGCTGTATACAAAGGACCACGAATGGGCACGCCTCGCGGAAAGAGACGGCCAGACGATCGCGACCATCGGCATTACTAGGTTCGCAGCTGACCATCTTGGCGATGTGACTCAGATAGAGCTGCCAAAGACGGGGGAACCGTTGAGGCAAGGTCAGATCTTCGGCTCGGCGGAGTCGGTCAAGGCGGTGTCTGATCTCTTCGCACCGCTCTCCGGCCAGGTCGTGAAGGTGAACGCGATGCTCTATGCGGCGCCCGAGTACGTCAACACGAGTCCGTATGGAGAAGGGTGGATGGTGCAAATCGTCGTCACAAGCTCCGACGAGACCAAGAGTCTGATGGATCCTACTGCCTATCGGACGTTCCTTCACGCGCAGGCCGAGTGAGAGGCCCGTCGGATGGACGATGGAAACAAAGCAGTTCAGGGTGAGTCCTGGCCGGCGGCTCTGGCTCGGCGGTTGCGTGCGGGCGAACGGATTGCCGATGCCCAGTTCGACCAGCTGTTCACCGCGCAAACGAGGTCGGTCTCCTTCCGCCACTGGACACCCATTTCGGTAGCGACGCGTGCGGCCTGCTTCCTGGCCGAAGGCGGCGCTACCGAGATCTTGGACGTAGGCTCCGGGCCCGGGAAGGTCTGCCTCGTGGGAGCGCTCAGAACAGGCGCGCGCTTCACGGGAGTGGAACAACGGCAGAGGCTCGTCGAGGAGGCTCACGTTGCGGCTGTCGAGCTCGGGGCGGATCGCGCGCGCTTTGTACACGCGAACCTCGTCGAGTTCGACTGCTCACCCTTCGATGGCTTCTACTTCTACAATCCGTTCCAGGAGCACATAGAGGAGGACGATCTCTGGCCGATTGACGAGACGATTCAGCGAGCGCCCGAGCTGCACCGGACGTACGTCGGGACGGTCGTGGACGCGCTGATTCGTGCACCGGTCGGAACTCTTGTGGCGACCTTCCACGGTTTCGGTGCTCCCATGCCGAGAGAATACCGGCGCCTCCGGCGAGAACAGATCTGCGGTGGCGAGCTGGCGTTGTGGGTAAGGGGCGGGTCATCCCAGGCCCCCAGGAGGCGGCCGGAGGGAAGCCGCCCGGGAGAGCTGCACTCCGATGAACCGTCGGCCGCTGGACCGAATCCGAACCCCGAAACAAAGGAACCTTCCTTATCAGGTGACGTGGAGCCGCCACTCTTGAGGTCGAGCGATGGCCATCAAGGATAAGAGGAAGCAGAGTCTCTATTTCCCCGAGAGCACACTCGGGGAGCTCAGAGTCGAGGCCGCGCGCCTCGATCGTTCGGTGTCCTGGCTGGTCCAGACGGCGTGGAAGGTCGCCCGCCAGCAGGTCATGGCCATGCCCTCGGCAAATGACCCGACAGCTGGCGCAACAGCAGTGAATGGAGATCGGGATGCCGACCCACCCAGCGAGTGATCAGCCTCCTCGGCCACCGACGTCACGACATTCGAGCCTCGTGGCACGTACCTGTCTGTTCGCGGGTGACCTGTGACTACCCTGCTTCCCAAAGGTGAGTTTGCCGCGCTACTTCGTAGGATGGCGGACAGCGGGCACTATGCTCGCCCTCGCCACTGCGTCCTGGTCGTCAGAATCGATGACGTTGCGGGCTCCAAACGATCTTCGGGCGGCGGGGCTGGGGAGGAGGCCCTCGCCACTTTGGCGAGAGTCCTGCTTCGATCGCCGTCTGGCACGGCGATGCCATTGCTTCAGCCCTCAGACATCGTTGGCCGTCATGGCGAGGGGCAGCTAGCGGTGCTCCTCGGACCAGACGTCGATCACGAAAGTGCGACAGTGGTGGCGGAGCAAATTCTGGATGGTCTGGTCGGTGGAGGTGGGCAGGGAGACGGTCCCCAACTTGGCTTGAGCATCGGGATCGCCCTCCTGCCTATTCATGCCCCCACGGCGGAAGGGCTCCTGTTCGCTGCCGAGCGAGCAGCAAATCTCGCACGGCGAAATGGCGGTCAGCGCGTTCAGGTCGCGGAGCCCGTCCGCCCATGAGGAACGACAAGATCACATTGCTGGCCGTACCCGCGCTGTCCATGATTCCTACGGAGGTGAAGGTGAAGGTCCTCGGCGTACTCGCGTGTGAATGCGGCTCGGCTGAGCCAGGGCGCTTCTGCGACGAGCGGGAAGTCTTGGCAAACATGAGACTCTTGGAGGTCGATGCCCAAGGTGGCGTGCGAGAACCAGTGCTGGGCGGGCGTCACGACGAGGGGTGGAAACAGATCCACGTCTCGCCGAGCTGCGCAGATCGCCTCCTGGAGATGTCAGCCCGAAGATCTGTCGTCGAGTCGGAACTGGGGTTCACGGACTGAGCCGACTGGGCCCAGTGAAAGGGGCCAGTCGACGCGACTGTACTGCCAAGCGATGGCGATCGCACCTTACCGCCGGCGCTACCGGGGCGAGACCATGGGGGGCGAGACCATGACTTCGAGCGGGTCAGATCTCGGTGCCTTAGTAGCTGCCGCCGTCTCGCGCGGGTTCGTGCGCCGATTGCTCGCCGAGGAGAGGTTTAGTCCGGACACCATTGCTGGCTAACCGCGCGGCCCGCACCTCCGTGACCAGTCTCACGCGCGCGTGTCCATTGGGCCGAGTAGTCAATGCATTGAGTGCGGGTCAGCGTCGCACAGTCCTGGAGAGGCTACGCTTTCGGTGGGAGCTCCCCTAGACAAATGGCGACCGAGTCGAAGCCGATAGAGGACGAGACGAGCCCGACGAGTCCGAGGATCGTTTTGATCGTCGAAGACGACGACGACATTCGTGAATCACTGGCGGAGCTGCTCGAGAGCTGGCAGGTCGCGACGGTGGCGGTGAACAGCGGCGAAGTCGCCTTGGGGATGCTGCGACGAGGTTTCGAGCCGTGCTTGATTCTCCTCGATCTCAAGATGCTCGGCTTGAGCGGGTGGGACTTTCGCCGCGAACAGATGAAGGACCCGCGGATCAGCAAGATTCCGGTCGTGATCTCGACGGCCTTGGGCCCGGCCGACGAGGTCGTGAGGGCAGAGCTCGGCGACGTGACCTGGCTTGCCAAGCCGTTCAATCCGGATCGACTCAAGGAAGTTCTCTGCACTGCCGTTGAGTCGCCGGGAGAGGTTCGGGGACGAACGGAGGGAGATTGCCGGACGAAGAGGGAGTGAATCTGGTGAAGGTGTTCTCGGCGACCAGGGCCCGGGACCGAGAAAAGCTTGGCGACCGCGTAACCGAATGGATTCAGTCTCACGCGGGGGCGACGATCCTCGACGCGATCGTGTGCCTGTCCTCGGACCGGGAGTTCCACTGCCTTTCGATCGTGCTCCTTTGCCGCGAATGACCTCGTCGTCGGGCGCCCACCCGCGGCGTCTCACGTTCGAGCCGCCCATAGCTCAGCTGTGGCGTCCAGATTCGGTCGGTCGATCCGGTGCGTCCATCGTCGAGGTGAAGTAGCTCGAAGAAAGCAGACCTCGGACGTGGGTCGGTGGATGTCGCGCCGTCCACGCCGCATAGGTCAGCGCAAGCGCGACTATCGAGTAGGCGAGCATCGGGACCGTGCCCGCCTTGTCCATCGCGAAGACGTAGACGGCGCATTTCGAACCACGACAAGTCGAACGAACGCGATCTGTAGCTCGGTGACGCGGACCTTCTCCGAGCTGGTCGAATCCTCGTTTCGCGGATGCTGACCATCTGAGCCTCGCGGCGACGCGTGTCGCGGCTGTGAAGTGGGCCAACCAGTTAAAGCATCACGCCGGTACGGAGCGGAAAACCCGCGGGCCCTGCGAGATCTCCCAGGAGTCAGTGGCCGATGGGGGCGCCCCCAAACGGCTTCCATGATGCTGGCCTGACTGGTTGGCCGGGTGCCCCCGGCCTTCACCATGGCGCTGGCACTCCCAGATCAACACGTCGCTGGACAGTTGATCTGTACTCTCGGAAGGACACGCAGCGCATGGTCTCCTGTGTCGCCTCGCGGGACGGATGAAAGCGCCTGACTAATCATGCATGCCGCCGTGGATCGCGGGGCCGTCGGCGTAGGTGAGCGGTCACGAAGCGAATCCCGCAACCGTCAACTAGCCCAGGTTTCGAGGGTCAGGGCACCGTGGACGCCGTCACCGGCGTTGTTCGTGGCGTAAGGGCCATAACGTCGGGTTGCCCCAACGCAGCGTGCTTCACACCTTACTCGTTCGCCGTTCGGTATTGGTTGACACCCAAGCAAGGTTTACCGTTCCACAAACGACCGGAGCGCAACTTGTCGCTTGACCTGCAAAGTGAGCGTGCTACGGTGCCAACCAAGCTGGTTCAAGGAGGAGGCAACATGAGGGTGGAATGGGCAGCAACACGGGTGGGTGCTTCAGTGATCTCCGTGACCAACGTTCGATCGAGCGTCGCGTGATCCCGCCGAGGGCGCCTCTTGTCGGACAAGACTGGAATGGTGACGAGGTTCAGTTCTGCTGTTTCCCACCCAGGAGTGAACGCGTCCTGCAGACAGGGGCGAGGCTTAGCAGGTCTCCAGGGCAGTAGGCGACTTCGGGGCGGCTCAAAACGAAGAGATCCTCTCGTCACTATCTCTACCCGCGGGGTCATCCCTAAACGTAGGCCCTCCGGGCAGATAGTCTGTCGATAAGCGCGCAGTCCCGGTCGTGTCTACGGAGGAGGTGGTCGCATCATGAAGAGCTACTCGCTTGGGAAGATCAGTGACGGGATCGCCGGCATTCTGGCGCTGCTATTGGGAATGTCGTCGGGGTGCTCCGGCAGATCGGGCTCCAGTGTGGTCAGCAGCCCTGCGCCTATGATCAGCAGCCCTGCGCCCGAGAGTGGCGCTCCGACGAGACGCGGACGGGAAAAGCATAGGGCTAACTACGTTGCGGACTGTAACGATCCCGAGTCCTACGATCCGGCGTGTATCCATCCGAATGCCGAGAGTCTGGCGACGGCGCGGGCGAACGGATACCCATACTACGTTGGCCACGCCGAGCCGACAGTGGAATTCTTCTCGACCGCACCCAACTCGGGCTCCAACATGCAATGGAAAATCAAACTTCCAGCGACCGATCCAACTCCGACGCAGAACGGTTCCGCAGTCGCCAACTTTGAGCTGTTTATCGCAGATTGGATCGGGTTGGCCCTGTGTGATCCAACATCGAAGCCATACCAGCCCTGCACCGCGGCGAGCGATGCGAATAACCCCGCCACGGCGGGATCTGCGTTCCTCGAGCTTCAGTTTTACCCGCCAGGAATTCCTGGATTCGCGTGTTCGAACACTCAGTGGTGCGCAAAGCTTCAGATCTGGTCGTGGCACGACAATAGTACGTTTGTCACGAATACCTGCCAAGAACCGGGCTCGAGCGCATACCTCACGACGAGTGGCGGGACGACGGCGCTCTTTTCCAACGGCGATGCATTGATCGTGACGATACACGATACCGCCAGCGGACTTGAGACCGATATCAATGATCTGACGTCTGGAGTCACGGGTCAGATGGTTGCCAGCTCCGGCAACGGCTTCGTCCACAACACGTCTTTGATCAACAATGGTGTGTGTAGCGGGTCGCCGGGAACCCAGTGCACCACGAAGGCCAACTGCCCCTCTGGCCAATCCTGCGTGTGCCAAACGGAGCCATTTAGTTACCACGCCATGTATGCGACCGCGGCGCCTGGGCACGTGGTCACGTGGGCACAGACTGGGCCGAACGTCTCGTTCGCAAGCGAGATCGGTCACTGGGAGCTGTGCGCAAATTCCAGTTGCTCTAGTCTCCCAGACAGCGACTCCGACGACTCCTTCTGCTCGACCACGAGAGGCGTGGGCGGCTGTACCAATGCCGACACGGATTTCGATGGAACTTCCTTTCAGGCGGACTGGCCCGATGGAAATGCGTCCCACCCGTCGTCGATCATCATAGGAGCGCAGAACAATACTGGGGTTGGTCCCATGAGCGCTTCAGTCGCCAATCAAAATAGCTACGTGCAAGGCTACCAGACTGTGCAGTTCCAGCAGGCTGGAGGCATTGGTGGCACATTCTATCCATTTTACAGCCAGTCAGGTATTGGGCAGGCCTGTGTGTTCAACTTCGGAAACGATATCCCCGGCACCACAACGACTGATTTCTCAAAGGCGGCACAATACGGCACAACAATGAGCAATCCGTGCTCTCCTGGCCTGCCGGCGCCTTTGATCGTCGGAGACGATGTTGAAATGATGTGAGCCAGATGTGCCAAGGCGAGATCCAAAAGCGAGAGAGGTGACGGCCGAGTCGAGGAGCGGCCGTGTTAGTTGCCCGTCCAAGTGGCTTAGGTGGGAGCGTTAGCGTTGGTCCTGCGGCGCTGCGTGGGAATAGGAAGGGGCAGTAGCTCCTGAGCGTCGCCTTGAGTGTCCCGAAACCCGATACAATCAAACAAGGAGATGAGCATGCTCAACAAAGCGGTCTACGTACCCAAGCGCCTTGCCATGACCGTCGCAGCAATCTGTGTGGCCGTCGCTGTTATGGTCTCGGCGCGGCCAGCTCTCGCCGCCACGGGGGTGGTCACGCAGGTGGAGTACAATGTTTCCGCCCATATTCTTGGGGTGACGATCAATGGCGTCCAGTACCTCGCCCAGACCACAAGTCCTGGTTGCGGCATCTCGGTAAGCTCGGACGAGCTCAAGATGATCCAATCGATAGCACAGGCGTCCTATCTCTCGGGAAGGACCGTCTCGATCGGTACAACCGTCTGCAATTCGCAGAACTACATCAACGACATTGCGCTGTTTTAGCCGGGAGGGCGGAATACGTAGAAGGGCCCGCAGTACCTCAACGCGACGTCGACATACCGCTTCGGTAGGGCCTGAGCGGGATCTCGCGACGCGCTGCGGGCCCGCCGGCGCAGGTTCTGCGTGAGGGAACGGTTCTACGCATAGCAGGTCGGTCCGACAGCACGGGCACAAGCGTTAGAGGGGTGGCGCGCCTCGTCATTCGGCGATTGGGCGATTGGGCCGATTCGCTGTCGAACAGGATGAGGAGCGTTCGCGTCCAATCTGCTTAGTTGGGGCCGCAGAACCACATCAACGATATGTCGCTAGTTTAGGAGTGAGGGTGGCGTAGGTGGAAGGCACGCCGGACCTCAACCTGAAGTCGAGGCAGTCCCGTTTCGGACCGACTAATCATTCCGATGCCGCGCGAGTCTCAAAGGGGGTTGGGGCGGAGCGAGGAGACCAGTACCTGATCGAGTCGTCGCTGCAGATAAGGCGCCGGCCCGGAACCCGAGTTCGCAGCGATCTCACGCATACCTGGAGGAACCATGCTCAATACAAACGTCCGGCCGATGTTACGAAGGGTAGTTCTCTGCCTCGCGGCAGTCGGCCTCATGGGCTGCGGAAACGGCCGGTCTGGCACAAGCAAGACAGTGGGCGTGTCGAGCATCTCGCCTCCCGAAGGAAGCCGCGGTTACGGAACGCTCATGATACCCGGCCTTGGCCCGCAACGTGTTCCTTACGTGGTGAAAGACGGATTGGCTATTTCCGGAGACGTCGTCCTCTCGCCTGCACAACTGGAAGACACCGGCGCTGCGACGAGCGCGGTCGAGAGTCCAGCAGGCGTACCTGTTTCTCCGGTGCCACTTTCGGTCGCTAGAGCCAATTCATCGTACCGGTGGCCGGCCGGCCAAATACCGGTGCAAATTGACCGCACAACAATTCCCGTTGGATCGGGGTTGGACACTGTCGTCCAAGGAGCCATCGCATCCTGGCAGCAGCATACGCCAATTACGTTCCCCACGTACGGCGGCAGCGGTGACTTCCTGCGGATTCAGGCTACATTGGCAGCGGGCACGGGAGGGCTGTCATCTTCGGTAGGTCGGCTCGCAGGCACAGGACAGCATACCGTGTCGTTGGCGACCGACGTGGGGTGTTGCCAAGGGGTCGTAACGCACGAGCTTGGGCATATCATCGGCCTGTACCACGAGCAACAGAGAGCAGACCGAGACCAATATGTGAAGGTCTACGACGGCATCTCTCCAGTCGGGTGCTCCGGTGGCGCGTGTTTGCCGAATCATTTCAGCGGATGCTCGGGTGTCGCCGTCGGAGATTACATGCGCTTTGCGAATGAATCGCAGGGTGCATACGGAAACGATGGGACAGATCTGCTGTCGTTTGACTTCAAATCAATCATGATCTACGCAGGCGACACGACTGGCTGTTGTGGGTTGCCTTGTATGACTGATCTTAACGGCAACGCATTTCCTAGCAATCAGACGGCGAGTACGTCCGATCTGGCTGCAGTCTCCCAGATCTACTACGAGTTGGCATGGGGCAAGTGGATTGCCACAGCGGTGACCGATGTCTTGCTCTAGGTGGAGTTCGAGATGAGCAACTACGCGGACTAACCTGCGGACGAGACGAGCTCCGCGAGGGATCCCATGTTGGCGCTGTCGCTTTCGACGGTAGGGGGTTAGGTGCAGGTTCCTGTGTCTGAGTCGAAGGGCGTCGGCGACCATGTCATCGACATATCCTCTGACTTCGGGGGAGGTCGTCGTCGAAATGTACGTCGCCAGTCGCGCGCCCAGCTCGGATGCTCAATCGGTGGTCCGATGGCGTCCATTCTCCGGGAGTGCCGCGCGTGCCTGGCGGGAACTGCTCGACGCAGTTCGACCCTACGACGCCTGGGAGTAGGGCGCGGTGTCAGCCGGCGCGTGACGGCGTCGGGCGCGGAAGCAGTCCTGCGCCGAACGCCGCCTCGCCCGCGTGCGGACGCGCGCGGCGATCATGTCGCGATGGATTCATCGCGATCTACCGCCGAGTCTCACACCTTGCGACGAACCTTGCGTCGTGGGCGGGCATCTACGTGCGCCGTGTCGGGAAGGTCGCTCGCATCGACGCTGTCGCGCTGAAGAAGGCGGCCGGCGACTCTTAGCCGACCCTTGGGTCCGGGCAGTCGGCCGGAGATCCCCACAGGCGAGCTCTGTGCGAACCGGCGCCCCGAGAGTAGGATATTGTCCGAGTTCAGCGGGAAGAGAAGGACGCGAGGTTTGGACGATGGAACAGCGAGCGGCCATGATGCACCGACGACGAGGAGTAGATTGGGCCTGACGAATACTTCTATCTCCCTTCTCTGTGCTCTGATCGTCGTCGGGGCTACCGCCGCAAGTTGCCGCGGATCGAACTTGCCCTCTCGAAACGACGGTAGCTCTGATCTGGGCTCGGCGGCCATCGGTCCGGCCGGTGGCTCCCTGCGATCAATTGACGGTCGCGTGACGCTCCGGATCCCGGCTGGCGCGCTTACGAACACTCTTGTCGTCACAATCACCGCCGCTTCAAACCCGCCGCGGGGCACAATAGGCCACGCGTACATCCTGGGGCCCGAAGGGACTTCCTTCGCGTTCCCAGCGACGATCACGATGGCCTACGATCCCGGGCTACTTGGGTCGTCGGCTCCCGATGCCGTCACTTTATCGACGGCCATCAACCGGACCTGGGTCGCGGAGCCTGGGTCCCTGGTCGATCCGAGCGCCCACGTGGTCGCTGCCCTAGTACACCGCTTTTCGCAATGGGCCATCACGCCTGTCCCGAATTCGACATCGTGCAGCTGCACAGGAAACGTAATAAGCGCTTGGGCGGCGGCCCGATGCGCCAAGCCTGGTGGAACCCTCGGCGCGTCGGGGTCGGACTGTGCCTGTTGCGCGGCGCTCGAGGGCAGTGACATTCCGCCTTCTGCTACCGGCAGTAGTGCCAAAGATGGCACCGCGCCCAATTTCTGCAGCCCTTGCCTGGCAGCCTGTTGCAGCGCGAACGGGGGCAAGGCTACGAACGATTGCGACTGTGTGGACAGCAGCAGATCGTGGAGTGGAGTGCTAGCCTGCGGCGCCGGGTGTTTCGCCGGCGCGAGGCTACCTAGCCCTTCCGCCGTGTTCTGGAAGCCATCTATATAGGCCCCTGAATGCCGGCGGTTGATCGAGCCAGAACCCTCGGTACTGGTTATGGACTGCGCGTGTTCTGCGGTCATCATTGGATGCCTCGCGGGTGACTGGGTGGGCGTCACCCCGGAGCGACCGACCGAGCTCCCCGGGTGAGGGGGCCCCTGCGCACGAGGTCAGCCGAGGAGCGGGCGGAGACTCACGAGAGGCGCGTGGGAATGTGCGCACCGCACAGCGCGGTCTCCGGGGCCGACCGCCTCGCGCGTAGCACGGGCGAGCCCGAGTCGCTCCGTGATATCGTCTCCTGCGGCTGGCGATTGGGGATCGGCGCTCTCTTGGAGGTGACCATGAGACGAACCGTGATGTTGTTGATCGGGTGCCTGGCCGTCGGGTTCAGTGTCGGCGCTTACTCGCAGCCGCGTCCGAGCCCCGTCGAGCACCGCGGGTGCTGCTCTCACCACGGCGGCGAGTGCGGGTGCAAGAAGGGGCACGACCTCTGCTGTGACGGGACGTTGAGCCCGACGTGCGGGTGCGACTGATGCTTGTACGAAGAATGCGGAACGCGTTATGGGTGCCGTTCGTGCTGGAGTTCGTCGGATCATGCGGCGGCGGATCGGGACCGAGCAGTGCTGTGTCTCACAGCGGCGTTCCGCTGGGAATGACAAGCGGTCAGAACGCATTGGCCGCCGTCGACACCAACGCAGGGAAGTACAGCTACGTCGAAGCCTATCAGTTCGAAGCCTGGGGTGGATCGCCACAATCGGGATACACGTGGACCGTTAGTACCGGCTCCACACTACCTCTTGCGGGGCTCTCTTTGGCACCCCTTACGGGTGTTCTCACGGGGACGCCGCCGAGCGGTACAGCTCCTGGAGACTATCCGTTCAGCATCACGGTCTCGGACGGTTCCAGCACGTATTCATCGATGGTCTACGTTCACGTGGTCACATGCAACTCAGATATTGGCCAGGGGATGTCAGATTCGTCCAATTGCAGTGGAGGTGGTTATCCCCCTCCGCTGATGGAAGATGGGGGAGTCAACCTAACAGCGTTCCTTCCGAATGCTCCTAAGCCGGGCGAGCCATTCGGCATCTCGCTCTGGGTTTCGGGCGGTGTGCCGCCCTATCAGAACTGGACGGTAACGGGAGGCTCGGTGCCGCCCGGGCTCACGCTCGACCAAGATAGAGGGGTGCTCTGGGGAACACCCTTCTCCAGTGCATCAGGAACCACTTACAGTTTTTCCGTGAGTGTCAGCGACTCGGCGGGGGACACCGCGCCGGGAGCGACGTATGTGGCGGCGCCATATTCGCTCGCGGTTCAGTGAGAGACGCCAACTGTCTACTGCGTTGCCCTCAACCGCTGGGCAAAATACTCCTGGGCGCTGCGTTACCTCGACGGCATCATCAACGCGCCCGTGTGGCCGACTATCCAGGTGGAGCAGCCTTATCGGAGTGCGCCAGCGGGCCGCGAAGTGTGTCCGCTCGCGCGATGGCAGGCCCGGCCATGTCCGTGTCACGGGCCTCACAGAGGCGAGACCTAGGACGAGAAGCCGATCAGAGGCGGAATCACCGTCTTCAACATACCCAGCGATAGCTCGTAAGCCTCATCAGAGGATTCGCCGATCGACGCGGCAAAGGCGACGGCCAGCGTCTGTATCTCCGCTTCGACCTGCTTCTTCGTCCAGGATGCCATGTACGAGTACGAGCCCGCTGCTCGCAGGCGCGCCAGCGCCTTCCCGATCGGGGCGTCGCCAGCCATGCTGGCGGTCATTCGGCAGTAGAGGCCCGGCCCGAATACGTTCGCGGCGAACGCCTTCACGGCGTCGACCGTCAGCCCGCGCGCCCTCGCTGCGTCGGAGAGCCCGCCTTCACCCCACTGCAGAACAGCGACGACGTCTTCAGCATCCGGCTTCATCGGCCACTGGAGATGAGCTTTAAGCATTGCGCTCGCAACCAGGGCTTTCTGCAGCGGATCGATCTCGCCGTCAAGAACCGCATGGACCAAGACTGGCACCCGAACGCGCGCACGGCGGGCATTCGCCAGAGCCTGTTCCTTCGCTGCGACCTTCTGGGCCTTTGCCTCTTCGCGCTTCCGCTCCGCCTCACGCCTTCGCGCTGTAGGTGTCGACGACACCGCTTCACGGAGATCGGACGTTTCTCCACCAAGGGACTCCGCCGCGTCCAGTTCGGCGCTCGCACTATCCGGGTCGTTGTGCGCGATATAGCCACGCGCGCGAACCAGGTGCTGCTCGAGCTTCTGTTCGATGGCCTTCCGTTCCGCGGATTCTGATTCTGGAGCCGCGCCCGTACCCCCTTGTCCTCCGTGGCTACCAGACCAGGGGTCGGACCAGGTCGCACCGAAATGTCCGGCATCACCCTTGCTCGCGGACGGCTCGCCTGAAGATCTGCGCTCTTCGGGCGGCGGCGGGGAGGGAGGGCGTGGCGACTCGACCGCCGACGGCTGCTGTGGCGGCGCTTGGGGCGCCGCGTGACCTGCTTCGACCCACTGGCCCGGGACCCAGACCTGGCTACCGCCGCGCGTTTCCCAGTGGGCGGCGCGCCACAGGCGGCTACCGCTACGTTGCTCCCAGTGACCAGGGACCCAGTGGTAACGGCGGCCATCCCACACGGCCATGCCCGGGACCCAGACCGAGCCGGGGCGCGGCGTGGGAGCGGCCTCGACTGGTCCCTGGGCGTTGGACCAGGGGTCCTGCCATGCCGGCGTTTGGGCCAGCGAGGGACGACCCGCACCGAGGGTGACCGCGGCCACCAGAATGAGCGGGACGGTGCGAATTGCTCGTTCGGGGGATCTCGGAGCCATCCTGGTAGGCAGAATCGCTCGTCGTCAGGGTGCCACGCATACTTGAACTTCGGTCGAAACGCTCGAAGCGCTCGGCAGCTGAGGAGACGCACTAGACGACCGGCCGAGCTGCGTCGACAGGCCGTTGATGTGGGTAGGTGTGGCCGACTTCACCTGCCGACCCAGCGACGCCGGAACCGTGGCCGGCGCCGCCGCCACCGCCGCTCACGTCTGTGGAGCCGCAGAGGTTCTCTTGGATGCGATACGCGCTGAGGCTACCGCTGGGTAGATCGATCGGCTAAGTCGGTCGCGCCGGCCGCTGCTATCACTTTCTTCTCGGCATCTGTCGCGCGCTCTCTCTCTCTCTTCGCTCAGCGCTCCGTTTCCACGCCCCACCAAAGACCGGTCACGGGACCGGCTCGGAACCGCCTTAGCTCCTGCCCAGGACGAGGAGCCACGCAAGTGCAGGTTATACGCAGGAGGGTAATATTCCGCGCATAGCCGCATGGCGTTCTCCCTCCCGACGTTAGGGCGGTCCACGCGCGCCCGTTGATCGAAGGTACGAATGACCGAGGTCAGTGCCGCCTACCGTCCAGGTCAGTGAGCTTGACGCGAACCAGTGACCGCAGCTCCTGCACGTCGAAGGGTTTCGTGAGTACGCTCCCGAGAGTGCGGGTCAGGAAGCGGCTCGCCTCGGGGGTGAAGGCTCCGGCGGTCATGAAGACCACTCGCTCGGCCAGGATCGGCCACGTGTCGGTGAGACGCTGATGGACCTCCTGTCCGCTGACATTGGGCATGATGAGATCGCAGAGGATCAGGTCGAACGTCTCGCCTGCTTCCAGTCGCGCGAAGGCATCTGCGGCGCTCGTCGCCAGGGTCACTTCATACTCGTGCAACGCGGCCTCGATCGCTCGTCCAACGAGGAGAGAATCGTCGATGACCAATACGCGCCCCCCGGGGCCGAAGGGCAGGGGGGTCGCTACGTGTTGTTGCTGCGTCGGCACCGACCCTGAGTCTGGTGTGGGCAACCTTACGCGAAACGTCGTTCCGCGCCCGAGCTGGCTCTCCACGTCGAGGCGACCTCCGTGGGCGGTGACGATCTGTCGAGAGATCGAGAGTCCGAGACCGGTTCCCTCCCCGACGGGCTTGGTCGTAAAGAAAGGATCGAAGATCCGTGGTAGCACGTCGAGAGGGATGCCAGGGCCGGTGTCGCTGATCTCGACGACCACCTCGTCATCTTGGGTACGCGCTGCGATCGTGATGCGGTTCTGATCGGCGCGCCCCGCTGGGAGGGACTCGGTAGCGTTGAGGATCAGGTTGAGGAACACTTGGCCGAGCGCCGAGGCGTCGCCGACAAGTAGTGGTAGCTCCTCGAGATGTTCGACGACGGCGGCGCGATGCTGGACCTCGTGTCGAGCCATCGCCAGTGACCGACCGATGACCTCGTGGAGGGCGATCGCCTCGCGTTTGTCGGGCGCGTGTCGAGAAAGGCTCTCCAGCGTTCTGACCACGTCGCGGATCCGATCGAGGCCACACCGGCAATCCCCGAGGAGCGTACGGAGACCTGTGAGGGCCGCCTCGGCGGATGTTTCCGGCGGCCTGAGTAAGAAGTGCTCCACTTCGTGGAGGAGAAGGTCGATGCTGATTGAGAGGTACGTGAGGGGATTGTTGATCTCGTGGCCAACGCCCGCAGCGAGGCGGCCGAGCACGGCGAATCGTTCGGCTTCCTCCAGCCTTCCTCTGAGCCGCTTTCGATCGACCTCCCCGAAGACCTTGCTGACGACGGCCAACAGCGCGTCGGCGGTGACTGGCTTGCGTACATATGCGTGGGCGTCGATCGCCGCCGCTTTGGCGCTGCCATCGGCGGAAAGCGCGACGATCGGAATCTCGGCCAAGGCAGGGTCGGCCTTCTGAAGAGCTCGGAACTCCCAGCCGTCCATGACTGGCATACGAAGATCCAGAATGATGAGATCCGGCCTGGCGCCGGCATAGAGCCTTTCGAGAGCGGAGCGACCGTCCTCCGCCGCCACGACCCGATATCCCTCCTCTTCGAGGAGCTCTCCGAGGGCGTCGCGGATATTCCGATCGTCCTCGATGAAGAGGATGGTCCGATGGTCGGCGCCCCACCCTTTTTCCTCGTCACGGGAAGTTGGAGGCTGCTTCGGGGGGGAGTCACCTCCCGCCGAGGACCCGAAAACCTCACCCGCCCAGAATGCTTTGTCACCGCCTATCCCGAGACGCATCGGCACCTCCGTCGTTGAACGAAATTTTCCCCCCCCAGTAGGACGTCATTTAGGAGTTCGGCGCTTGAACCGTCAAGGCGGACGGCAGCGAGCGATTATCGTGTTGCGATCCGCCGGCCCGAATCGCGAGCAACCGGTTGCGACCGGCTCCGCCCGTCGGTGCGTCGGAGGCTGCAGGACCAGTGCGATCGCACGTGCGAGCTGATCGCGCGAAGGCTCGAACAGAGGGTCTGACGACCTGAGCATCAGGGTGGTTCGGCGAATCGTCTCAAACGGAACCACGCGAAGTGCTCCTGTTGGGCTTCGATCTCGGCTCAAAGTGCGAAGAGCGTCTACGTCAGGGTTCAGTCTGTGGCGTTGACCCACTCTGGCCGGCCGGCTGCGGTTCTCCCCACGTCGCGAGGGCCCCGTCCTCCTAGTCGCGCAAGTCGTCGTGGTTCAACCCCCACATGCGTGGGGACAACGCGGAACAGGTCGAACTCGATATCGCCGGCGATCGGTTCACCCCCACGCGGATGGGGACAACCCTGATCATCGCAACGAACACGAGGGCTAGCAGCAAATCCTTTACCCCACGTGAGTGGGGGCGAGCGACTTCGCACCGCCCGGGCCTGGTTCCGCACGCCACGGTTCACCCCTAACGCGCGTGGGGACGACGCGAACGGTGAGACAGCTGCAGTTGGGCGGCAGCGGGAATGCGACGACGCGGTTTCGGTGGCTGGGCGGCTGCTGGAGCATCGAGCGCAGCTAAGAGTTCCGTGAATAGTTCGGGGATCGCGAGATACGGGCCCTAGTCCCCGCGATCCCACCCGCAAACAGTCCGGTGTCCGCATCGACGATTCCCGCCGCAGACGACGGCGCGCTATCGCCAGTAGTCTGACGAAAGTCGTGGTAGGCAATCTGTTCGCCGACCGAGCCGCTTAGGAAGGGCGTGACCATCACGTTCACGTCGCCCCGACGCGGCGACCGCTGAGCGTCTCCAAAGAGATGGCGGAGGCGATGCGCCTGTTGCACGAGGCGATGGTCCAGTAGCCACTGCGCGAGCGGCTCACAAATGCTTTAGGTCCACGACCTCGGTCTGATCGGCGTTGCCGCCTCCAAGGGATGGGCGCCTGGAGCGCCGAGCACCTAGCATCCCGATAGAGGAGGGCGAGGTGAAGTACAGTGAGCACGGCGCCAGAACGAGAGGCGTAGCAGGGAGGGCATCAGGAACAGACTGACCGCCGTCGAGAGGACCAGTCCGCCGATGACGGCTACGGCCAGGGGCCTTTGAACCTCGGCGCCGGCGCCGATTCCGAGAGCAAGAGGGGTGAGGCCGGCGATGGTCGCGAGCGTGGTCATGACGATCGGGCGTATCCGGACCGATCCGGCCTCGAGGAGAGCGGCGTCGAGGCTCATGCCCTCCGCCCAGCGCAGCTCCGCCTGTTCGAGCAATAGGATACCGTTCTTGACGACCAATCCGACGAGCAGGACACAGCCCATGAGGGACGAGGCGTTGAGGGGGATCGCGAACAGCACCAAGGTGACGATCGCGCCGACGACGGCGAGCGGCACCGCGCCGAGGACGACCAACGCGGTCCGCGCGTGCTTGAACTGCGCGAGGAGCACGGCGAAGACCGCCAGGAGACCGAACCCCAGGACCCGTATGAGGTCGCGGAACGTTTCCTCCTGCGCCTTGACCTGTCCCCCGAACTCCATCGTGTAGCCCTCGGGTAGGCGGAGGTCGCTCAGACGTCGCCGAGCGTCCGCAGCGATGGAGCCGAGATCTCGTCCTTCGTGGTCGGCGGTGACCACCACCGTCGGTCGCAGGTTCTCGCGGAGGAGAAGGCTGGGCGAGGTGACGCGCTCGAAGCGGGTCACAGCCCCGAGAGAGACAACGCCCGAGCCGTCGCTCGGCAGGGTGGGGAGCCGTTGGACCTCCGCACCGGCGAAACGGACGGCGTCGGGGTAACGCACGCGTACGCCGATGGGCCGATCCGGGCGAAGGATGGTCGCGGCCTCCTGCCCGTGTAACGCGACGTCGAGGTTCGTTGCCACCTCCGCGTCGGTCATGCCGATTCGGGCGACGGCGTCCGGGTCGAGCCGGAGGCGGAGCTCGGGGGCCTCGCCCTCGAAGCCGCGATAGAGGTCGACCAAGCCTGGGATGCCCTCCAGGCGAGCGGAGATCTCGGAGGCGAGCTCGCGCAAGGTCTGATAGTCGTCCCCGAAGACTTTCACTTCGAGCGGCCTCGGGGTCCCCGAGAGATCGTTGAGGATGTCCTGCAGCACCTGGACGAACTCCACGCGAGCCTCGGGGACCTCTCGGCCGACCCGCGCCCGTGCCTCGTCGATCACCTCCTCGGCGCTGTGTTCTCGTTCGGAGGGCGGCTTGAGGCGGACCATGATGTCACCGCGGTTGACCTCGGTCGCCGCGGCGGGACCCAGCTCGGCGCCGGTCCGCCGCGAATAGGTTGCGATGTCGGGAAGTGACTTCAGGACCCCTTCCAGCTTGCGGGCGACGGCGTCGGTGTCTGTCAGCGAGGTCCCGGCGGGCAGGAAGTAGTCGATTACGAAGGCCCCCTCGTCCATCTCGGGCAAAAACTCCGTCCCCACGTGCCGAGCGGCCAGGGCGCCCAGCGCGAGCATGACGACGCCGATGACTACGCCCAGCCAGGGACGGCGGAGCAGAGGTGTGACGAGCCGAGTGTAGAGGCGGGCATAGACGGTCGATGGGGTGCGCCCTGCTGCTGGGGTGCGCACCCATTGCATAGCGGCCAGCGGCACGACGGTCACCGCAACGACGAGAGAGAGCAATACTGCCGCTCCGAGCGTGCCAGCCAGCGCCTGGAAGAATCGGCCCACGATTCCTTGCAGCCAGGCCAGAGGCACGAAAACGATGACGGTCGTAATGGTGGTCCCGAGAAGTGCGCTCCGCAGGTCGCGGACGGCTCCCGAGGCTGCTCGCTCGATGGGGTCGCCTTGCTCGAGCCGCCTGCGCAACGCCTCCACCACCACGATGGCGTCGTCGACAACCAGGCCGATCGCGATCGCCAGCCCACCGAGGGACATCAGATTGAGGCTTTGTCCCGCGACATGGACCGGGATGAACGCGATCCCGAGCGTGATCGGCACGGCGAGCGAGGCGACCAGCCCGGCGCGCAGGTCTCTGAGAAAGAGAGCGATGACTCCCACACAAAGCACTATCCCGATCAGGATGGCGTCACGGACCGAGCGCATCGATTCGTCGACCAGGACGGCCTGGTCGTAGACCGGTTTCACAGCGACGCCCGTCGGGAAGGAGTGGGCCGTCTGGGCGACGGCGGTGCGAACCTGCGAGACGACCTCCGGCGTGCTCGCCCCGGGGAGGCGGCTCACGCTCACGAGCACGGTGTCTCCCTCCGGCGCGGAGACCCGCAATAGGCGATCCTCCGCTCCTTCTTCGATGGCGGCGATCGCAGAGAGTGGCACCGGGCTGCCGTCCGCGCCGACCGCGATGGGGATGCGACCGAGGTCGCTCGCCTCGTGTGGCTCGCCGGAGGCCATGACAGTGACGAGCGCGTGCGCCTCATCGAAACGGCCGACCGCCTGCAGCACGGAGGCGTCGCGCACTTTCTCCGCGATTCGCGTGGGGGAAAGCTTCAACGCTGCGGCGCGGGCCGGGTCGAGGATGATCTCGATCTCTCGCACGTCGCCACCGAGGACCTCCACTCGCCCGACGCCGCGCACGCGCGAGATCGCTGGCCGCAAGACGAGCTCGGCAATGTCGCGCAGCCGGCGTGAGTCCACTGGGCCGGTGACGTTGAACGTGATCACCGGGAACGAAGTGGTGGTGAGGCGCTCCACGACGACGTCGGTCCCAGCTGGCAACGAGGATCGCGTTTCGCCAACCCGCGATTCGGTGAGCTGCAGCGCGCGCCACATGTCGGTGCCGGGCGCGAACAGCAAGGAGATCTCCACCGCCCCTCGGATGGCCCGCGAGCGAACGCGCTCGATCCCTTGCACGGTCGCCAGCGCCACTTCGAGCGGGCGCCCCAGCGTCGCCTGGGTGAGCTGCGCGGGGGCGTCGCCGCTTCTGGCGACGACAACGATGCGCGGGAAATCCATCTCCGGGTAGATGCCGCTCGGCATCTGCGTCACGAGCAGCGCGCCGCTCGTGGCCAGGGCGAGCGCCAGGAACCAGACCAGCGCCCGCCGCGACCTCAGGAGGTCGGTCATTTTTCGATCTCGATCGGGTCGCCATCGCCGATTCCGAGCACCGCCGACACGACCACCCGTTGTCCGCGCTCGAGCCCCGGCGTTTCCGTTCGCCCTCCCGTCGAGGTGCCGCGCGGAAGACGGCGGACGTGGGCCTGCCCGTCCGCCCCGCAGAGGACCACCTCGACCTCCCCGCCGGCGCCCGAGCGGACGGCGGGGGACGGGACCCCGACCGACGTGCGGGCTGGGCCTACCTGGACGCGGGCGGTGCCGAGGACCCCGATCGGTATGTGGCTCCCTTCCGGCAGGGCGATACGAACGACGCCGAGCCCGGTCGCTCGGTCGACAGACGGCGAAACGGCCGCCACCTTCGCCGCCAGTGGGGTCCCGGGTAGGGTAGAGATTGCCACCTCGGCGGCTTGCTCTCTCTCGAGGCGCACCAGATCGGCCGCGGGCACGTCGGCCACCAGCTCGAGGCGGCTCGGATCGGCCACCTCGACGATAGGGGTGGCCGGCGTGCCATCGACCAGCTCGCCGGGCCGGCGGAGGAGCCGGACGACCACGCCGGCCAGTGGGCTCCGGATCCCGGCCCGCTCGACTTGCCGCTGGGCCCGTCGGGCGGCGGCCTCCGCTTCGCTGGCGGTCGCGCCGGCCGATTGAGCCCGGGCCCGCGCGTCGTCGACCTCCTGCTTGGCAGCGATTCCGTGTTCGTAGACCCGCTCTACGCGTGCGGCGGTGGCTTCCGCGCTCCGGACTTCCACCCGCGTCTTGGCGAGGGCCGCCTCGGCTGCGTGAAGGTCGTCGACGAACGGACCGTCGTCGAGTTTCGCGAGCAGCTGGCCAGATGTAACCCGATCGCCTTCGCGCACGAGCAGACGAAGGAGTCTCCCAGGAACCTGGGCGGAGACCTGGGCGTCGCGGTCCGGTAGTGGAGCAACCGTGCCGCGAATCTCGATGCTGTCGACCACGGTCATTGGCTCGACTTCCGCGCAGCTGACCCGGCGGTGCGCCTCGGGCGCATTGTCGCCGGTGCGTCGGCAGGCGCCGCCGACGAGCAGGAACCCGAGCAGGAGCACCGTCCGCCTAGGGTCCAGAGGACGTCCCTCCGGTCGGGAGTTCGCCGACGGCCCGCTCCACATCCGCCCTGGCGCGCTGCCAAGCGGCGCGCGCCTCGATGGACGCGATCTTGGCGTCGCGGACGGCGCTCTGGGCTTCGAGGACGCGCAGGAGATCGACGCGTCCGTCTCGGTACCCTTCCTCGGTCATGCGACGCGCTTCCTCCAGTGCTTGGATGACTTGGTCGGTGAGCGTCCGTGCCCGAGCCGCCGCGCTCTCGCTCTGGCGGTAGCCGGCGGTCAGGTCGGCCGCCAAGCGCCGGAGATCCGTCTGGGCGGTCCATTCCGCGAGCGCCTCCTCGGCGCGGGCGCGGGCGATCTGGCCGCCACGTTGGTTTAATACCGGTGGCTCGAACGAGACGCCCGCCAGAACGTCGGTTCCTGGGAGCGTCGGATCCCCCGCTGCCACCGCCAGATCGGCAGTAACCACCGGCCAGCGCGCGCGCTGCTCGGCGCGCACCCGAGCCGTGGCCGCGTCGGCCAGCGCGCGATCGCGTTGCAGCGCGGGATGCTGCGCGTAAAGGTGCGCCATCGCCTCCGACTCGGACGGTAGGGGCCCGAGATCGATCGGGCCCGCCGCGTGAAGAGATCCCGGCGTGTCGGCTCCCAACAACACCGCGAGGCGGACTGCGAAGCCCGGGATGACGCCCGCCGCGGCGGTGGCCTCGGCGCGCACCCGCGCCCGATCCGCGCCGGTGCGGATGACGTCGACGCGTGGTCCGGTGCCCGCGGCGAAACGTTCCCGGGCGATGTCGGCCAGCCTCTCCGCGTCGGCGGCCGCGGCGTCTAGCAGGGCTGCCTTCTCCTGCGCCTCCCAGAGATCGAGCCAGGCGCGCGTCGCGTTCCAGCGAGCGTCGAGGCGGGAGGCATCGACGTCCAGGCGTGCTGCCTCGGCGCCGGCGTCGGCGGCGGCCACCGCGGTCTGCCGTTGTCCAAAGAGGGCGAGGGGGACGCCAAGGCTGGCGGTCAGCTTGGCACTCAGCCGGGCGGTCTGCAGCCCGAGCGTCGGGTTGGCGAGCGTTCCAGCGACCTCGACCTCCGTGCGCGCGAGCTGCGCGCGCAGGTCGGCGAAGACGACGTCGGGGCCAGCACGGAGAGCGCGGGCGCGAGCGTCGGCGAGCGTGATGGCAAAAGTGCCCCCGACCGAGCTGGCCGGCGGTGCATCCGCGGTCAGTAGAAGGGCGCTGAGCATCCACCAGGCCAGCACCACCCTCTTCTAGCCGGCCAAGATGAGAGCAGGATGAGAACGATTCGCCATCGGCGCGCCTTACGCTGGGCGCAACTGAGAGGGATACTCGGGCGATGAGGATCTTGGTGGTCGAGGACTACGAGCCACTCGCCAAGTCCATGATCCAAGGGCTGCGGGAAGCGGGCTACGCGGTTGATCGAGCCGCGAACGGAGACGAGGCGCTAGCCCTGGCGGCGGCTGGCTCCTACGACGCCTTGGTGCTCGACCTCATGATTCCGGGGATCGACGGCATGACGGTCTTGCGGCATCTTCGGCAGGGCGGTTCCGCTACGCCGATCCTGGTGGTGACGGCGCGCGATCAGGTGCCCGATCGCATCGGAGGACTCGACGCGGGCGCGGACGATTACCTCGTCAAGCCGTTCGCTTTCGACGAGCTCCTCGCGCGCTTGCGATCGGTGATCCGGCGCCGGTATCGCGCCTCCGCGAACGTCCTCTTGGTTGCCGACCTGGAGATCGATCTGGCGGGGCGGACGACCAAGCGCGGGGGCCAACCCATCGCGCTGTCGGCACGGGAGTTCGCGCTGCTCGAGTACCTCGTCCTGCGGCGGGGACAGATCGTGACCCGGGCGGAGGTCTGGGAGCACGTCTACGACTTCGCGTCGGAGCCCTCGAGCAACGTCATCGATGTCTACGTCGGCTACCTGCGCCGGAAGCTCGGGGACGGCGAGGACGGGGCGGCTCGGCTCATCCGGACACATCGGGGCCTCGGCTATTCGCTGGACGCGGAGGCGCCCCGGTGAGGCGATCGCTCCGCCGGCGCCTGACTGGAGCGCTCGTCGCCGTCCTGGCGATCTCGCTCCTGACGCTGTCCGCTGTGGTGAGCACCGTCGTGACGCGTGCCCTCGGGCGGCAGTTCGACGATCGCCTCGTCGATGAGGCGACGGCAATCGCCGGCATGGCCGAGGACGAAGGGGGATCGACGGAGTTCGAATACGAGTCGCTCCCCGATTTCGAGCGTGGCGAGACGCCCGCGTACTTCGAGGCGTGGCTAGACGACGGCAGGGCAATCGCGCGCTCGCCGACCCTGGGCGGGAACAATCTCCCGGGATTCCCGAGCCGACCGGCCGCGCCGGTATTCGTCGACGGGTCGCTGCCCGACGGTCGCCCGGGGCGGACGGTGTATCTCCGGCAGCCGCTCCGGGTAGAAGTGGAAGGCACGGGGGCGACAGCGGCTGCCGGCAAATCGAACCGGTCGGTCGTCGTGGCGGTGGCGCGCGGGACGGAGGAGCTCGCACGGGTCCTGGCCTCGGTCCGGAGATGGCTGCTGGGGCTTGCCGGGTTGACCCTCCTCGGGGCGTCCGGGGTGGGCGTCGCGGCTGTTGGGCGCGGGCTGCGATCGACGCGCGCTCTCGGCGCTGAAATTGCCCGTCTCGACCCGGGCAATCTAGGGCCGATCTCACCGACCGCCGACCTTCCGGCGGAGCTCGAGCCGCTCGTCGACAAGTTGAACGAGATGCTCGCTCGGGTTGCGGCCTCGCTGCGCCGGGAGAAGCGCTTTACCGCGGACGTGAGCCATGAGCTGCGGACGCCGCTCAGCGCTCTGCGGGTGACGCTGGACGTGATCCGCTCCCGAGAACGGACCGCTACCGAGCTCTCGCGGGCGCTCGCGGAGGTAGACCTCGTCGTCAGGCAGATGCAGGGGCTCTGCGACAACCTGCTGGCGCTCGCGCGCTTCGACAGCGGGCAGGTCTCCGTGCGTAAGGTGGCGGTGGATTTGCGCACGCTGGTCGACGACTGTTGGTCGGGCCTGGCCGAAACGGGCCGGCGACGCCGACTGCGGTTTCGGAACGACCTCGATCGGGAGGCGCAAGCGAGCACCGATCCCGAGCACCTTCGGGTGGTCGTCGGCAACCTGCTCTCGAACGCGGTTACCTATACCGCCTGTGGCGGAGAGATCGTGGTGCGACGATCGGAGGGTGCGGACGGAAGGCTGCTGGAGGTCTACGACAGCGGCCCGCCCATCCCCGAGGGACAACTCCCCCACCTCTTCGAGCGCTTCTTCCGCGGGGATCCGGCAAGGGGCGACGGAATCCATTGTGGAATCGGCCTCGCTCTCGTGCAGACCATCTCAGGTGCGTTACGACTCGAAGTGTCGGCAGAGAATACCGCGGACGGAGGGGTCTCTTTCTACGTTTCGAGCGCCGCGGCATGAGCATGCCCTTAAGCTGGTGGGCACCGATTCCGGTCCTCGTAGCCGGCATTCCTTGCGGTTGCGCAGCGAATACGCCGTCAGCGCATTCCGTAGCTGCCTGGGCGGACCTGAATCGCGAGGCCGCCCACCAACTCGCCAACTGGGGTCGGCACTACGTCAAGGCGATGCGGCACTTCCTGAGATGGGAGAGCGAACAGCCCGAGGCATTCCGAGATTTCGTGCTGTGGACCCTGCGCAACCCGACGCAGGGATTCGGCGTGTACGCGAGCTCGTACCCAGGTAGCACGATCGTCGAAGAGATCGCTGCCAATCATCCCTGGGGTGCCCAGGCGTTCATGGACTGGTGCCGCAGAAATCCGGGACCCGCCGAGGACCTGGTGCGCTATCCCCAACCGCTCGACTGGATAGGCGACCACTTTTACCGCCTCTGACGGAGGAGCGTGGATGGACCACCAGCAACGGTTTCGGGCGCCGAGCGGCAAGACGACCGAGATGACAAGGGTCAGAGCCCTGATCCTCGCCGTCATTCTCGGGACCGCCGCTCGCTCGCGGGGCACGCCGATCATGCGCACGCCCCAGAGCGTCGCCGTGCCCGACGGCGAGCGCGGCATCGGCTACGACGACCTTCAGTATGCGCCCGGACTGGAGCGCATTCTCGTGCCAGCGGGGAGGACGGGGCGTTTGGTGCTGCTCGATCCTACGACCAGGGCCATCGTCTCCATTGCGGGATTCAGCTCGGCGTCCTCTTTTGCCGGAGGGCACGGCCAGGGGACCACGTCCGCTGCCGAGTTGCCAGGAGCGGACGGACGGATCGTCGCGACGGATCGGGGATCGAAGACGCTGAAGCTCGTCAGCGCGAAAACGAGCTCGATCGTCGGCTCCGTCAAACTGGCAGCGGCCCCGGATTACGTTCGCGCCGTTCCCCCGACAGGCGAAGTGTGGGTGACCGAGCCTGCCCAGAGGCAGATCGAAGTTCTCAACGTGGGCGACAAGGCCGGCGGCGGGCTCGTCCATGTCTCGAACATCGCGGTGCCGGATGGACCCGAATCGCTCGTCATCGATGCGGCCCGCGGCCGCGCCTACAGCCACACCTGGGCCGGTGAGACCTTCGCCATCGATTTGAGGGCACGAAAGGTCGGGGCCACCTGGCGGAACGGGTGCCGGGAATCGCGAGGTATTGCCCTCGACGCCGAGCGGGGGTGGCTGTTCACTGGTTGCGCCGAGGGTAAGGCGACGGTCGTCGACCTCGCGACCGGCAGGATGCTCTCGACGGCGCAGACTGGTCCCGACGTCGACAGCATCGGCTACAGCCCGACGCTCGGGCATCTGTACGTTCCAAGTGGTGGGAGCGCGGATCTCTCGATCCTGAAGGTCGGCTCAGACGGGAAGCTCACGCTGCTCGGGAAGGTTCCGACCGCCGCTGACGCGCACACGGCCGCGGTCGACCCGGTGACCAACAGCGTCTTCGTCGGCGCGCCCGAACATGGCGCGCTCCTCGTCATCCGTGATCCGTTTCCGCCGAGCTCGAGGTGACGTCGTCCTATTCTTCGATTTCCGGCAGCCGGAGTGGCTCTCGCTTCCGCCACCCGATCAGGATGTTAGCGCCGTCTTCGAGGTGAGCGCGACCGAGGTCCTCTCGAGCGGCGGTCCGTCGCGCGACTGGGTACTCGCTGATATTGCACCGCTCTTCGCGGCCAAAGGCTCGCCTGGTCGCGACCGTCGAGTGGGCACGCGATGACTTCTTCGGTCACCGATCGACGCGACTGAGGCGTGCGCTTGATCTCGCGACGACTACGTGCGCCCATGTCGACAATGCTCCGAAGTGCTCGTCTCCAGACTCTCGCTCTTGTTCTGGTCGTCTTTCCCGCCGTGGCTCCAGCAGGCGAGCCGCCAGCAGAGCCGGCTCGGCGAGCGCAGACGGACATTTTCGAAGCGGTGGAGCAGGGCGACTTCCAGCGGGTCAAGGCGCTCCTCGAACAGGGCGTCAAGATCGATGGGGTCGACCGCTTTGGCTATTCGCCGCTACACACGGCCAGCTTCAGCCATCAGGACGTGATCCTGCGCTACCTGATAGAGAAGGGAGCCGACCTGAACCTGCCCGATCGGCACAGCCGCGCCACGATCTTGCACTACGTCGCCCAGTTCAACCAGCTTGCCGCGGCGGAGGCCGCCTTGGCCAAGGGAGCACGTCTCTCCGTGGAAGACAGTTATGGCAATCAACCTCTTTTTACCGCGGTCTTGAATGACAAGGGCCGGAACGAGCGGATCGACATGGTGAAGCTCTTCATGGCGCACGGCGCCGATCCCGACCACAAGAACCGGTCGGGCAGGAGTCCCAGGGACCTCGTCAAAAATGCCAAGTACGACAACCTTAGAGCTGCGCTGCGCATGAAGTGACGGACTAACAGAGCGGTTCGAGTGTCGAAGCGGGCGTTCGCGGGGCACAACGCCTGACGGAAAACGCGCAGCGGGCGCGGCATCCACCTAGTGAATCAGCAATGGGACTGCGCGGTCAGTAGTACCCGTGACACTGCCAATGTTTTTCTGGGGAGTAGACGCAGCGGTTCATCCCCGGACCGGCGTACCGAAAGGTAAGCTCATAGCTATCCCTCTCTGACCGGTACTCCCATGGCCCCTGGCCTGGTCCCAACGGAGGCTGGAGCACCTCGACTGGCACGTCCAGTTCCGAGAGCGCGCCCGGGTAAGCTCCATGGACGGCTCGGAAGCGATCGAGCGCCGCGATGATCGGCTCGCTCCGGCGGTAGCCGGTCTCGGCGGCCCGGCCCTGGCCTGGGGGAGGGCACCCTGCCAGGATTGCGAGGCCCAGCCCTCCGGCGAGGAGGGTGATCTTTGAGACTTGCCTAGACAAGACTTCGCATTCGCGGAGGGGGGCACTCCGGCGGCCGGGTGCGCCCGAGATGATTGGTTTCTATCTCGTTGCTTGCTCCTGGAGCAAATCAGCCGGGAGGTCGTGCGCTTGCGGTAGCGGGGAATGATCAGCATTCCAGCAGATCTTCTGCTCGCGGCCCGTCGGCCAGGCGCTGGAGGATCGCGCGTCGCGAGGGGTGCGAAAATGGCCCGCAGGACCGTCCTCAGCTTGTCCAGGGCAATGGTCGACCAAATGGTTGAGTGACTGTCTAGAGCCTTTTTCTCAAAGTGCGGCGGGCGGCCGCGCTCTCGGCTCGCGAAGAGCCTCCCTCAGAGCGGCGGCGCTGAGTCCAAGCTAGCGCGTGCGGTGGGCCAGCTCCGTACGCATGACGGGCGACGCGCACTTGGTCCATACACTCGGGCCGCTTCGGACGTTTTTGACGCCCGTCCTCACGCTGAACTCTCTATGGTCGTTTGCGGGGAGGCCGGGCCGCGCAGTTCTGGGAAGGGGCTGCGCATCAGGATCAGTCAATCGATATCGCTTTTCTTGGTGCGCTGAGAATCCGGCGGCCCGTCCTCCTTTTCGACACTTCAACCCAGGCGCTACGGTTGTCTCGAACGTGCCTGCGCAGCCAGGTAATCACGGGGAGTGCGTCCGGTTTCTGCGACGAAGACCCGGTGAAACTGTGGGTAGCTGCCGAATCCAGCTTCGAGGGATGCGTCCAGGAGGGTGGTCCGGCCGACGCGGACCAACTCGAGGAAGTGACGGATACGGACGCGGTTGCGGTAGGCGACCAGCCCGGTGCCGATTTCGCGGCGGAAGGCGTGGCTGAGGGCGTCGGGATCGGCGTCCACCGCCTCGGCCAGGGCTGTACGAGACAGGCCTGGCTCGCGATCGAGCAAGAGCATGGCCCGATGGACCTCGGCTGAGATGGCGGCATCACGCGGGGTCGAACGGGCGCGCGCAAAGGCCTCCCGCGCGCCGGCCAGAGCGTAGGCAAGGCCCGCGTGTCGAAAGTCGTCGGAAGTCGTGTCGGCGAAGCGGTCGATCTCGCGTCCCAGCCAACGGGCGTCGTCCGGGGCCAGCAGGCGAGCACAGTCTCCGTGCGCGATCCCGTCGAGGAATGCCTGGCCCGCGGGATCGGCGCACGCGTGCCCGAGCAGGGATGGTTTCAGCGCCAGGATCCACATCTGGAAGTCCGGCGAGCGCTCCTCGAGATAGTGATCGCTGCCGGGCGGAATGAAGAGCACGGTTCCGGGAGTCAGCGGATGGCACCGCCCTCCGACCTCGTAGTGGCCGCGGCCGCCAACGACCAGGTTCAACTCCAGCGACACGTGGCGGTGACGAGGGTGATCGTAGTGGTTACCTTGATGCCGCCAGATGATCCCTTGCCACGAGGGGGGAATGGGCTGGACCTCCTCGAACGACGTCCAGCGCCTGCTCGCTTCGGGGACAGTCCCACCCACGTCTCGTAGATACGCCGTCGGGGGCAAAATGAGAAGGCATTCGTCGCCCGCGAGAAGACGTCCGGGCCTGCCGCCAGGAAACTGCGGGCCATGTCCTGGAATTCACGTGTCATCTGTCGCAAACCGTTGTCGGCGCTCTTGGGGGTAGCCGGGATTGCCACCCTCGGGAGCTGCCAACCCCACCCGGCGTCGACGCCGGCGTCCCGGACGGCCGCGCAAGCCGTTCCGCAGAAGGTCGGCCCCACGGCGGGCGAGTTGCTCAAGCGGTCGCGTTTCGACGACGGGCGCTCTCTGCCCTGGATGTCGCTCTTCATCGAGCCGGCCAAGGGGGACGTCCGGATCGAAAAGGGCGCCGCTTGCCTGGTGATCACCAGCGCCGGGATCCATTCCTGGGACGTCCAGCTCCGGCATCGCGAGATGACGATCCAGAAGGGCCACACCTACGCGATCTCTTTCACTGCGTGGTCGGACAAGCCGACCCAGATGAACGCCAAGGTGGGGATGTCGGGGGCGCCGTACCGCGACTACTTCATGGACAGCCAGGTCGACCTCAGCTCGACACCGACCAAGGTCGCCGAGACGTTCACCGTCGATGCCGACGATGATCCGACGGCCGAGTTCGCCTTTCACCTGGGCGGCGACCTGGCAGGGGGTGCTCAGCCTCCGTTCAAGGTCTGCTTCGACGACCTGCACCTGACCGACCCGCAATTCACGCCGCCACCGGCCGCGCCGCCGCCGGTCGTCCCGGCGATCCGGCTCAACCAGCTGGCATTCTTCACCCATGGGCCCAAGCGGGCCACCTGGGTGACCGCTGCGACCAGCCCGGCCCCGTTCGAGCTGGTAGATGGCTCGGGGGAGGTGCTCCTCCAGGGGAAGACCCGACCCCGGCCGCAGGACGTCGGGAGCGGCGACAGCGTTCAAGAGGTCGACTTCTCCAGCTACCAGACGCCGGGACGGAAACTGCGGCTGCGCATTCCGACCGCATCGGCGGAGAGCGACCCCTTCGACGTCGATGACCATGGCGAGTTGGCACCGCTGGCGCGCGACGCGCTCCGGTACTTCTATCTGAACCGCAGCGGAATCCCGCTCGAGGCCCGCCACACCGAGGGGCCCTGGGCGCGCGCGGCGGGCCATCCGACCGACAGAGCCGTCCCCTGCGCCTCCGACGCGGGGTGCTCGTACAAGCTGGACGTCAGCGGAGGCTGGTACGACGCCGGCGACTACGGCAAGTACGTCGTCAACGGCGGGCTCAGCGTCTGGTTGTTGATGGACCTCTGGGAGCTCGCCAGCCAGCCCGGGATGAACCTCGCGGGGCTCGGTGACGGCGCGTTGAACATCCCGGAGAGCGGCAACGGGCGACCCGATCTGCTCGACGAGGCACGCTGGGAGCTCGACTGGATCCTCAAGATGCAGGTGCCCGAGGGGCAGCCGCACGCCGGGATGGCTCACCACAAGATGCACGACGAAAAATGGACCAGCCTGGCAGTTCTCCCGGTCTTGATGCCCGATCAGAAGCGGTCCCTTCGTCCGGTGAGCACGGCTGCGACATTGAACCTGGCGGCGGTCGCCGCCCAGGGGGCGCGGGTCTTCGGGACCATCGATCCGCCATTCGCCCGCCGTTGCCGACGAGCTGCCGAGCGAGCCTGGCAGGCAGCGGAGAAGGAGCCCTTGATCCTGGCTCGGTCGTCGGACAGCGCCGGGGGCGGGGCCTATGAAGACGACGACGTGAGCGACGAGAGGTTCTGGGCGGCGGCCGAGCTCTACGTCACGACCGGAGACGAGCGGTACCGGTCGTTCATCGAGTCGAGCCCGTTTCACTCGAAGATCACGCTCGACACGGTCGAAGTCGCGACGACGATCAGCTGGCAAGGAACGGACGCACTGGGAATGATGTCGCTGGTCCTGGGGAAGAAGGTCCCTGCGGCGCTCAAGGAGAGTTGCCGGCGCCTCCTGGTCTCGGCCGCCGAGACCTACGTCAAGGCCGTGGCCGGCGCCGGATACGGGCAGCCGTTCGCAGGGGTCAAGTATGTCTGGGGGTCGAACGGGGTCATGGTCGACAACGGTCTCCTGATGGCGTTCGCGCACTGGCTGACCAAGGACCCGCGCTTCCTCGACGGGGCGATCGCGGCGATGGACTACCTCCTGGGGCGCAACGCCGTCGGACAGAGCTATGTGACCGGGTTCGGGACGCGGTCCGTGAGCAACCCGCACCACCGCGCATGGTCGCACTCCCTCGATCCACGGTTTCCGGGACCTCCGCCCGGAGCGCTCGCGGGCGGCGCCAACACGCAACTTCAGGACCCGTACGCCAAGGCGGCGCTGGCCGGCTGCAAGGGACAGCACTGTTACGTCGACTACATAGACGCCCCCAGCCTCAACGAGGTGGCCATCAACTGGAACGCCGCGCTGGCCTGGCTGGCGACGTACCTGGAGACGGCCGGCCCCGGGGCGCGGTAGGGTGGGGCGACTGGGATGAACCGGCGGCAAACACTGCTCGGGATCTCGGCGCTGGCCGGTCATGCGCTCTTTCCCGCGGTGCTGGAAGCCGCGGCGGCCGTGCGTCGCTCGGGCGGCGCGGACGCCTGGCAGCCCGCGCTGATCCCCCTGGAAGCGCGGCACCTTCTGGGCGAGGTGGTCGAGACGATCATTCCCGCCACGGACACGCCGGGCGCCCGCGCGGCGGGGGTGCAGATCTTCGTCGACCTGGCGCTGGCCCGCTGCGTCCCGCCCGAGGGGCGAGCGGCCACCCTCCAGGCGATCCGCACGCTGACCGCGGAAGGGTTTGTCACCGCGGCGGTCGAGGCCCGGCAGCGCCAGCTGCTGGCCCTTCCTCCGGCGGCGTTCGCCCTGCTCAAGGAGCTCACCATCCTCGGCTACTTCAGCTCGGAGATCGGCGCTACTCAAGCACTCAGCTACGACCCCGTTCCTGGCAGCTACCACGGCTGCACCGAGCTCCGGCCCGGACAGAAGGCCTGGGCGACGTGAGCGGCGACGCCGTCCACTTCGACGCCATCGTCGTCGGATCGGGCATCACCGGGGGCTGGGCAGCCAAGGAGCTCACCGAGGCGGGCCTGCGTACGCTGGTCCTCGAGCGCGGGCGCAACGTGGAGCACGTGAAGGACTATCCCCTGGCGATGCTGGCGCCCTGGCAGCTGCCCCATGGCAACCGTCCGACCCAGCAGGATCTGGCCGACTACCACATTCAGAAGGACCTCTACCTTTTCGCGCAGGACTCGAAGCCGTTCTTCGTCAAGGACGTCGATCATCCCTACAACCAGGTCCAGCCATTCAACTGGTTCCGCGGCTACCAGGTGGGCGGGCGGTCGCTTCTCTGGGGGCGGCACTGCTTTCGCTGGAGCGATCTCGACTTCGAGGCCAACGTTCGAGAGGGGATCGCCATCGACTGGCCGATCCGCTACGCGGACCTGTCCCCTTGGTATGACCACGTCGAGACCTTCATCGGCGTGAGCGGCGAGAACGCCGGGCTACCACAGCTTCCGGATGGGCGGCTCTTGCCGGCGTTCGAGATGAACAGCATCGAGAAGCACCTCCGCGAGCAGATTCGCCTTCACTTTCCTGAGCGGCGGCTGATCAGCAGTCGGGCTGCCGTCCTGAGCCAGCCGCACAATGGGCGGGGCGCCTGCCAGGCCCGGAACCTCTGTCATCGGGGGTGCCCCTACGGAGCGTACTTCTCGAGCAACTCGTCCACGCTACCGGCGGCCAAAGCCACCGGCCGGCTGACCCTCCGGCCATTCTCGATCGCCCATAGCCTGCTCGTCGATCCCGCGACCGGGCGAGCCTCGGGCGTCCGGGTCATCGATGCCGAGACGCATCAGACGATCGACTTTTTCGCACGCGTCGTGTTCCTGAACGCCTCCACGCTGAACACGACGGCTCTGATGCTGGGCTCAGTAAGCGCGCGCCACCCCGCCGGCTTCGGCAACTCGAGCGGAGTCCTCGGCCGCTACCTCATGGACCATCACGCAGCGGTGGGCGCGACGGCCACCTTCGATGGCTACGCCGACAAGTACTACTCGGGCCGCCGCAGCACCAGCGTCTACATCCCCCGTTTTCGCAACGTCGGAAAGCGCGACGAGCCGCGCTTCTCGCGCGGCTACGCCTATGAAATGTACACCGGGCGCCAGGGCTGGCAGGACTGGCAGGCGCGCATGTCTCATGACGCTCCCGCGACGATGGGGGCGGCGCTCAAGACCTCGCTCACTCGACCGGGTCCCTGGTGGGTCTACATGGAAGCGCTGGGCGAGTGCCTCCCCCGGCGCGAAAACCGTGTCTCGCTGAACCACGACAAGCGCGACAAGTGGGGAATGCCGACCCTCGACGTGGACATGAGCTACGGCCCCAACGAGCTGGCGATGCGCGCCGACATGGAAGAGTCCGCCGTCGCCATGTTGAAGTCGGCTGGCCTGCAGGAGATCAAAGGTTTTCGCCAGACGCCCCGCCCGGGTGAGGTGATCCACGAGATGGGAACCGCTCGAATGGGGCGCCATCCGAAGCAGTCGGTGTTGAACGCCTTCAACCAGTGCCACGACGCACCGAACGTGTTCGTCACCGACGGGGCTTGTATGACGTCGAGCGCTTGCCAGAACCCCTCGCTCACCTATATGGCGCTCACGGCGCGTGCTTGCGCTCATGCCGTCTCCGAGCTCAGTCGCGGCGCCATCTGAGAGATCGTCGCGGGCGGCTACAGTTCGTCGATCGCGACTGCCGTTTCTGGGCGACGAAGGTCTCGACCGGCGCCGGCGCCTGCGACCAGATCTCGAGGTCGATGCGGTGTCGCCCGTGGAGCCCCGGGCCAGCCCCCGCTTCGGGGGGCCATCGTGTCGGGCAGCGCGTAGAACCGGTAGGGGCGCCCCGCGAGTTGCCGGGACCAGCCTCTGGCCGAGCTCGGTCAGTTGATGGTGGCGGGGCTTGCCGTTGCACGTTTCTCGTCGGCCGGCCTCATGAGCAACGGCGGGGACGTCCAACGGACGTCCGTCGAACGTCCACTACGTCGGGATCCATCGCATCCGCGTCGTGTTCTGGTGGCACCGTCGTTGCTGGCTCGGATCTCGCGCCAGGTGCGCGGAGCGGAGATGGAGTCGAATTCATGTTTGGGTATCGGCGCGTTCGTCGCTATCGCGTCATGTGTTGGTGGAGTTGCTTGCGTCACGTCTCATCTTGGGACGTCCGAATCGCCGCCCCCGCGTGGCTCGACCCAGGGGGTGATGCCGACGCCACGGCAACCTTCCGGGGAGGAAGTGCTTCGGCCCACCGTCGCTGACCTGGTCTACGCGAGCAAGTCGCCAGCAGAGAAGCTTGACCTCTACCTTCCGAATGCCGTGGACACGCCGAGCCCACTGGTGATCTGGATTCACGGTGGGGGATTTCGCCTGGGGGACAAGCGCTCGATCCGAAGCCGTGTACGACCGGCACCTCGGCTTCTCGGTCGGGATGGGCCCTATCAGATTCAGAAGCCGGATGTCGTCGCGCTGATCTCGAAGGGCTATGCGGTGGCCGCGATCAACTACCGCCTCGGTCCGTCGATGGGGTTGGCCGCAGCCGCGGCGATTCAAGACGGCAAGGCAGCGGTACGGTTTCTTCGAGCAAACGCCAGCACCTATCACATCGATCCCGACAGGTTTGCCGCGTGGGGCGACTCGGCGGGTGGATACATGGCTGCGGTGCTCGGCGTGACTGGCGATCAGCGGAGCATCTTCGATGCCCCAACCCTCGGTAACGCGAGCACCTCCAGCGAGGTGCAGGCAGTGGTGGTGTGGTTCGGCGCCGAGGATCGGCTGCAGGGACCTGAGCTCAGCATCTCTTACTATCTGCCCGCCTCCTCCACGCTCCCGGCCTTCATGATCGCCAACGGAGACGCCGATCCGATCATTTCCGCCGAACAAGCGCGGCGCCTGCACGAGGCGCTGCTTAATGCTGGCGCGAGTTCGACGCTCACCATCCTGCCCGGCGCAGGCCACGAGGATCCCGCGTTCATGTCGACCCAAATGCTTCCGACCTTCCGCTTTCTCGACCACACGTTCGGGCGATGACGGTCCAGGCCCCTGGCGAGAGCTGCCGTTCCTCACGCACGCTCGGTGAGGGAAGAACGTCGTCCGCAATCGCGTGCAGGGAGTAGTATCCGCGCTCCATCCGGAGCCGCCGCTGCCGGTGGCTCTCACATTCGCGGGCTCTCATCGGGATGCATCGGGAGCTCGGGCGCGACAAAAGGATCGGCGCCCCCGGTTTCCCGGGGGCGCCGTCCACCCCAACACGACCGAGGACCATCCAGGGTCGTGTGACCCCCCGGGGTTCGTGCGCCCCGGGGGGATCATCCGTGGAGGCCAGGCGCGGGCCCTGGCCCCGAGTGACTACTTCGAGAGCGCCGTGGCCGGACTGAGCGCGGCTTCGGGGGCGCGGGCCAGGTTGCCGCTCCCGACCGTTTCGGGCCCCATCCCGTGCGGCGCCGTGAGCGCCGAGATGACGTACTCGGGGTAAGCAGAGATGCCGTGCTGGTCGAGGTCCAGCCCCATCATCTCACCCTCGGCCGAGACGCGCAGGAGGCGGACCGCCCTGAGCGCCCAGAACATCGCCATCGCCGAGACGAAGGTGGCGCTGCAGACGATCAGGCTGCCGACACACTGGGCGGTGAACACCTTGAAGCCGCCGCCGTAGAAGAGGCCGGTGAGCGCGTCCGCCGACTTGGCCGCCACGGTGGGGACCCCGAATGGGCTCGAGCCCGCGGCAGAGTACCGCCCGTTGGCGAAGAGGCCCAGCGACAGCGTTCCCCAGATGCCGCACACCCCGTGGACCGGGAAGGCCCCGACCGGATCGTCGATGCGCAGGTACTCGAGCAGCTCCATCGCGCCGATGACCAGTACGCCGGCGACCGCGCCCAGGACACAGGCGCCGACGTCGCTGACCCAGTAGCAGGGGCAGGTGATCGCCACCAGGCCGGCCAAAAAGCCGTTGATGATGGCCGCGGTGTCCCACTTGCCGCCCATCTTGAAGCAGAGCAGGACGGCCGCGATGCCGCCGGTGCAGGCGGCCAGCGTGGTGTTCATAGCCACGCGGCCGACGCCGCCGTTGTCCATGATCGACAGCGTCGAGCAGGGGTTGAACCCGTACCACCCGAACCAGAGGATGAGACCGCCGACGACCGCGATTGTCAGGTCGTGCGGCATCATCGGTCCGCCGCCGTCGCGTTTGAACTTCCGGCCGATGCGGGGCCCGAGCATGATCGCGCCCGCTATCGCCACCCAGCCGCCGATCGAGTGGACGACGGTCGAGCCGGCGAAGTCGTGGAAGTTCATCCCCAGCCCGGACAGGAAGTGCCCCGGCGTCCCCATGGTGGCGAGGAAGCCGTCCGGACCCCAGCACCAATGGCCGAAGATCGGGTAGATGAAGCCGGAGACGCCGATCGAATAGAGGACGTCGCCGATGAAGCGGGTCCGGCCGACCATCGCTCCCGAGCAGATGGTCGACGCGCAATCGGCGAAGGCGAACTGGAAGAGGTAGTGCGCCATGACGGGGATCCCCGTTGAGGCGTACAAGGTCGTGACCGTCACGTCCTTCATGAAGATGAAGCTGACGTTCGGATCGTTGGGATCATGCCAGCCGATGAAGGAGTTGCCGGCGCCGAACATGAACGCGAAGCCCCAGCCCCAGTGTAGGAGGCCGCACACGCAGGTGTCGAACACGCACTCGACGAGCACGTTGACGGTCTCGCGGCTGCGGCAGAACCCTGCCTCCAGCATGGTGAAGCCCGCCTGCATGCCGAACACCAGGAAGGCGCCTAGCAGCACCCACGCCGTGTTGAGGGCGTTGATGTGGTCGACCGCCTTGACAGCGTTGTAGGGGTCGGGCGCGGGTGGCGTCTGGGCCATCGCCGGCGTCCCGAAGATGAGGCGCGGGCCGAGGAAGACGATCGCCGCCAAGACGCCCAGCCCTAGCATCTTTCCTGCCAGCAGCAGGCCCCCGTAGCGGCGCCAGTCGGGATCAGCGAGCCGCTGCTTCAGCCGCGTCCACTTCTGCGACCACGACAGCTTCTCTTCACCATGCCACGCGCCCTCCGCGCGGCGTTTCTTCTTCCGGGTCCTGCCATTCAACATACGTTTCCTCCAGCAACGTTGTTTGCGCCGGGCGTGCAATCAGTGCCCCGACACGGGCCACTATCGCCCGGTGATGTTGCTGGCGGATTTCACCCGAGTCTGTTTGCCGTTAAATCAACGGCAGACACACCCGTCCCCTCCGCGCTCTCGGCGCGAGTGGATGCGTAAAATGGCGTTGACCGACGGTGTCGGCGGTCTTCTCTCTCGGCGGGGCCTCGATCCGTTCTCCAGGTCTGGAGGGCCTGGAAGACGCCACCATTGGCGTCCGGATCGAGGTGCTGCCGATAAAGTCAACCGCCGAGTACTGTGGTCTTTGCGAATCTCCTGCTTGCTTCATTGCATTCTGCGGGAGCGCTGTTTCTTCTGTGTTTCCAACGTGAACAAACGAAGTAACATCGTCCTGGGCCCGCGCCCAGCGCTGACTCTCGGCCCGTGGTCGCGCCGCTCCGTCGAGCGACTGCCCGGAACTGCTACGAGCGGCGCTGCTTGTCGCGCCGGTACAGGGTCGACACGTCGATCCCCAGGATCGAGGCGGCCTTGGCCTTGTTTCCCCCGGTGATCCGCAGGACAGCGGCAGCGTAGCGCTCTTCGAGGTCTTGCAGCGTGACCTCGGCGGCGGCGAGCGCCTCTACGGGATCGCGGGCCGACACGGGCGTCATGACCGCGCGGACGGCCTCCGCGTCGATGTCCGCGCCGGGGGAGGTCACGATGAGGCGCTCGACCACGTTGGCAAGCTCCCGCGCGTTGCCCGGCCAGTGGTGGGCGCCCAGGACGCGGAGCGCCTCCTGCGTGAACCGCGGGGCAGGCCCGGCGGCGCGATCGGCATGCTGGTCGAGGAAGTGGTCGACGAGGAGGAGCACGTCCTCACGCCGCTCTCGCAGCGGCGGCACGCGGACCGGAAGGACGCTGAGCCGGTAGTAGAGGTCCTCGCGGAACTTTCCCTCATCGATAAGGGCGTGGAGGTCTCGCTGGGTAGCCGCGATGAACCTGACGTTTACCGGCCGCGACTTCACGGCACCGACCGCGCGCAGCTCGCCCGATTCGAGGATGCGCACCAGGCTGGCCTGGAGCCCTGGCGACAGATCGCCGACCTCGTCGAGGAACAGCGTCCCACCCTCGGCCGCGACGAGGAGGCCGCGCCGCGCGTCTTCCGTCCCTGGGAAGGCGCCCGGGAGGCGGCCGTAGAGCTCACTGTCGACCAGCGCTCCGGCGCAGTTCAGCGCCACGAACGGCGCCTCTCGCCGGTCGCTCTCGGCGTGGATGGCCCGGGCCATCGTCTCTTTGCCGGTTCCGGTCTCACCTGCGATGAGCACGGGATTCGGCGCATTTGCCACACGGGTGATGAAGGCCCGTAGCTCATTCACCGCCGCGCTGCGGCCGATGAGGTCGCGCGTCCGGAGGCCCTGCCGCGACGCGGTCAGCTGCCGCCGGGTCCAGGCACGCCCGTACCGCTCGGAGATGGCGCGCTCGAGCAGTAACCGCAGCGCCGTCAATCGGAAGGGCTTGGTGACGTAGTGGTAGGCTCCGCGCTGAATGGCGTCGACGGCGCTGTCGACGTTCCCGAACGCGGTCATGATGACGACGGGCAGGTGGGCGTCGACCTTGCGGATCCCTTCCAGCAGGTCGAGCCCGTCGACGTCCGGCATGCGCAGGTCGCTGAGTACCGCGTCGCAGCCCACGCTCTCGAGGCGCCGGAGCGCCGCCGCGCCGCTGGCGGCGGGCTCGACGTGGAATCCATGCTCATCGAGATGACGCGCCACGGTCTCGACCATGTCGGCGCTGTCGTCGACGAACATGACCGTGGGCTTTCGGGTCAGCCAGGCCGGCGTGTTCATCTTTCTTTCAGTATCTCCAGACTAGTGCGCGACTGTTCACGGCATGTTTCGGCTGCACTAGGTCGGCGTAACTTGTGGCGCGCCGGGCGTTGATCGCGCGTGCGGGCGATTAGTATCGGAGTCGCGTGAGGAACCTCGCGGGCATCGCCGTCATTCTCGCCGCGCTGGTCGGGACGCTCGGCCTGTCGATCTCCAGCTCGCTGCGCGAGCACGAGCGCCTGGTCGGTCAATTCACCGAGACGACGCGCCGCCAGGTCCACGCCTCTGTCGATGCGCTCTCCTCGCGGCTCGATGCGCTCGATCAGGACACGCACATGCTCGCCGACCTGGTGGAGCGATCCAGGAGCATGCCGGCGGCCGACCTCAAGGCCGAGCGCCGGGTCTGGGAGGCGGCGTTTCATGCCCTGGCGGTGGTCGTCGCGCAGTACCGGACGCTGGCCTTCGTCGACGCGGCCGGCTCCATCCAGGTGCTGGCCGCCGATCCGACGGAGCCGCCCGCGACGATCGCGTCGCTCGTCGATCCGACGCTCCGCCTCGCGCGGGAGGTGTCCCTCAGTCAGAAGGATGCCCTCGGTGCGCCCTGGCGGCAGGGGGAGCGTTCGTTCTTGCTCTACGGCACACCGGTTCGCGGCGGCGGTTCGATCGTGGTCGCCAGCGACGCCAAGATCTTCCTGGGCGCGGTGGCATGGACCCCGCTCGCCGTGGCCCGCCTGTTCGTCACCGACCCGGGCGGCGCCGTCTGGGCGGGCTGCGAGACCCCGCAGGGCTGTGCGATCGCGCCCTCGGACCAGATCCCTCGGACGCTGCCGCGTTCGTTGTCGGTCCACGTCCACGTATCGCGCGGCGCCCGCAGCGACCTCACGACATCGGCACCGGTCGTTCAGGTCTCTGAGCGGCTGGATCATGCCACGGGCACCTGGACCGCCACCTGGCTGGCGTCGACCGAGGAGCTGGCAGTACGCGAGCGTTCGCTGGTCATGCGGATCGTCCTGACGGCGCTGGCGGCCGCACTGGCGGTCGCCGGCGTGGGAGCGGCGATGTTGCGGCAGCACAAGCGGGCCCTGGCGCTCGAGAGCCGCGTGCAGGTCGCCCAGGCGCTGGTACGTGCGGAGAAACTGATCACGGTCGGCGTTCTCTCGGCGGGCATCGCGCACGAGATCGGAAGCCCGCTGGCGGTGATTCGTGGCCGCGCCGAGGGCGTCCTCGACCATCAACGGGACGCGACGAACGCCGAGGACATACGCATCATCATCAAGCACATCGACAACATCTCCTCGAAGATCCGTCAGCTCCTCGACTTCTCCCGCCGCCAGCCGATCTCCCCGCGGCCGGCGTCGCTCAGCGTCGCGCTCGAGCGGGCGCTGGAACTGTTGCAGTGGAAGCTAGCGCGGAAGCGCGTCTCCATCGACGTCCGGATTGAGGGAGACCTCCCGCCGATGGCGGCCGATCCCGATCAGCTCCAACAGGTTCTGGTGAACCTCCTCCTCAATGCCTGCGACGCCTCGGCCAAGGGCCAGCGAGTGCTGATCTCCGCGCGGTCTACCGGACCAAGCGAGGTCGAGCTAGCCATCATCGATCAAGGCTGCGGGATCGCCTCCGCTCACATCAACGCTGTCTTCGATCCGTTCTTCACGACCAAGAAGCGCGGTGAGGGGACCGGCCTCGGGTTGACGATCGTCGAGGGGGTCGTCCGGAATCACGGCGGGCAGATCAACCTCACCAGCACGGAGGGCGAGGGGACCATCGTTAGCGTTCGCTGGCCCACCGTCACCGGTGGTCAAGCCTCGGACGAGGCGTCCGGAGGCACGGCGGCGCCGCGGCAGGCTTCGTCGGCAGGCGTTCCGTGATCGCTTCCGCTCCTCTTGCTCGAGGACCTCGTCGAGGGCCTGCATCCGTTGCTTCCAGTACCGATTGAAGGCGGCGAGGCAGGTTTCGACTTCGGACAGTGGCCGCGGGGCCGAGGTGGTAGTAGCGCTCGCGATTGTCATGTCGTTCACTGTCAGCCGCGACTCGGTCCGGCAGCGAGTCTCCCGGCATTTCAGGCGCAGAAGGACTCATGCAACGCGCTGATCGGATCGTCATATTGTCGATCGCACTGGCCTTCTCCGCCTTCTTTGGCCATCGAACCGAGGGGTTCGTGCTGCATCCCTTCTACGGACTAGGTCAGGGGCCCTTTGCCCGGTCGCCGTACTCAACACGGTCGGCGCTCGCGCGTATCCGTTGGACGGACGATGCGGCAGCGTGGTGGGCCCTCGCGAGAAGCTCTGCTGCAGCCGTTGGAGCAGTATGAACAAGTCGATGGGGCGAGCACTGCATGCTTCGTTGTTGGTCGCGGCGATGGCGTTGGCAACTCCGCGCTGTCTGGGAGCGCTAGAAGCAGTATCTGGCGGCACTCGAGAAGAGGGCCAACGCGCGGCCGGCTGGTGAGCCCGCAGCCACACCACGATCGCAGGCGATCAGCCGGTCGCCGAGCTCAGCCCGATGCGGGGTCCGAGTGTCTCCCTTGCCACTGCGCCGAGGCCGCGGAGGCCAAGCCCGTATGCCTCCCGGCCAGGACGAGTTAACGCCCCGCTGCTAGAAGGCGGGGTAGGAAGAATCGGCATTTCCGCCTCCACCGAGGGCAAGTCCCGGCCGGTCCTCGATTGGTTGGAGCTGGACCTCACCTCTGCTCCGCTCCCGCCGAAGTGCGATTCTAGGTCCCTTTTTCGGGCCTCTCTTCGACAACTCGGGCGTGACCAACGTTTCTCGCCCGTCCTGGCGCTCCACGGAACCCGCTGAGACCCCCTACCTCAAGGCTCGCCAAGAGTGGGACCTCCGGATGGGGGCAGCCACTGTCCAGGCCGCCAACTGGCGACTCGCGAGCCTCGCCCTGATCGGCCTTCACTTCTTCGCCTGCTGCGGCCTCCTCTACCTCGGCGCCCAGCCCAAGGCTGTCCCCCACCTTGTCGAGGTCGACAAGCTCGGCCAGCCCACTTATCTCGGCCCGCTCGATAAGGCCGCCCTCCGCGGCTTCAAGCCATCGACGACGTCGCTCCACTACCACCTGCGGCGCTTCATCGTCGACACCCGCGAGATCTCGTCCGACCCGGCCGTGCTCAAACGCAACTGGCTCGACGCCTACAAGCTCGTCACGTCGAACGGCGCTAACCAGCTCAACGCGTACGTCCACGACCATAACCCGTTCGACCAGCTGCACGCGCAGGTCCGCGTCAGCCCGCAAATCTCCGTCATCGTCCAGATCACCCAGGAGACCTGGCAGGTCGACTGGACCGAGACTACCTGGGACGACCACGGCAACCCGACGGCTACCGCGGCTTGGCGCGGGACGTTTCACGTCCTCCTCCGCGTCCCCGAGAACGCCGAAGAGCTCACGCTCAATCCGCTCGGCCTCTACATCGACGAGCTCCATTGGGCACGCCTCTCGACACCCGTCGCCGCCGAAAGGACAACGCCATGAATCGACTGACCCGCCGAGCGCTCGCTATCCTCGCCCTCCTCATGCCCGCGCTCTCGTGCGCGGGCCGCCAGCCGCCGCCGAACTACGTGCGCGCCGAGCCCGTCAAGGACCCGCCCCCCAAGGCGGTCGTCGTCGAGATTCCGAAGGTGATGCCCATGCCGGGGCAGTTGAAGCACAGCGCGGTACCGATGGCGGTCGCGGTTCGGCACACCTCGCCGGCGCCGCACAGTCGCCGGCCGTCGGATGTGATTCGCGAGGCCAACCGGAAGGCAACTGAGGGCCCGAAGGCCGAGGAGTACATCAACGCGATCATGAACTACGACTACGCGCCGGGAACACTCTTCCAGATCTACACCGCGCCGGAGCACCTCACGGACGTCCAGCTGCAGCCGGGAGAGCACCTGGTCGGCAAGCCCGCCATCGGGGACAACATCCGATGGATCCTCGCCAAGAGCGCGTCGTCGTCGGGAGGGGACGAGCAGCCGCACATCTACATCAAACCGACGCGGCCCGATCTCGAGACCACGCTGGCTCTCAATACCGATCGCCGGTCGTACATCCTCGAGCTCCACTCTTACGACGACACGTACATGGCCGCTGTCGCCTGGCGGTACCCGCAGGACGACGCCGCCCAGCTGGAAGCGGGATTCGAGCAGCAGGCGGCCCTCACTGCCGCGACGACGCCGACCGCCGTCACCGTCGACCGACTCAACTTCAACTACGGCGTCGCTGTGGTGAACGGCCGACCGCAGTGGGTGCCGACGCAAGTCTTCGACGACGGGCACAAGACGTACATCCGCTTTCCCGAAGCGATGATCGACCGCGAGGCGCCCGCGCTGTTCGTCCTTTCCAGCACCGGAGACACGCAGCTCGTCAACTACCGCGTGAAGAACGACACGTACATCGTCGATCGGCTCTTCGAATCAGCGGAGCTGCGCATCGGCCAGCAGAACCAAGAAATCGTCCGGATCATCCGCACCCACTAGCGAGGACATCAGCATGGACGACACGGTGAAGCGAACGGTATTCCCGCCGGAGCTCGACCGCACCGGCGGTCGCGAGGTGGCAGTCCCCGTCGGCTCGCTGCCGAAGGCGGCCGATCTCGAGGTGCACCCGCGCCTCATCGCCGGGAACACCGGAGCACAGCCGGTGGCCGCCGCGGACGACCCGCTGTGCGTCGACGGGGAGCACCCTTCCCAAATGACGTACGCAACGCGGCTTCCACCCGATCATCCAGGGCTCCAGCTTGAGAAGCCGCAGGCCCGCACCCTCCGCCGCGGCCCGATTCTCC
>Ga0209060_10000834_pt1 | contig 42982 bp, 31 predicted proteins | sample Coa_R1_8_FD_187155 | JGI IMG/M metagenome (GOLD analysis project Ga0209060, IMG submission 187155) | Surface soil microbial communities from Centralia Pennsylvania, which are recovering from an underground coalmine fire - Coalmine... | ecosystem: Environmental > Terrestrial > Soil >...
CAGGCGGCCGAGCGGTTCATGGAGGAGCTGCGTAGCGGGGCCATCGCGCGCATCGACGGCACGGCCGTCTTTCTCACCCGCAGTCGTCAGCGCATTGCGCGTCTCATCATCGATCACGCGCACTTTACCCACGTGCTGCCGAAGCAAACGGTGGCGCTCAGCATCGTCTTCGAGGACACGCCGCGCATCGAGGGGCCGAATTGCGTGATCGTCGATGAGGTGGGCGAAGGGATCTGGCACTTTCTAGCCCGCTTCGGCTTCTTTGAGATCCCGAATCTGCGCCAAGCACTCGAGAACACCTGCTGCGCCGAGTTGGGCATCGATCTCGAGCAGGCACGCTTCATTGCATCGCGCGATCTGGTCGTGAGCAAGCCCTCGGGCTCGGTGTTCTCGGCTTGGCGCATGGCCTTGTTCGCCTTCCTGTGGCGCAACTCGGTGAAGATCGTCGACCGGTTCAATCTCGAGCCCGATCGTACCGTCGAGATCGCGCGGCAGGTCGAGATCTAGGAGAGCCCGGCGTCCTCGAGAGCGGGCAGGACGCGCCCGCGCGCCTCGCCGAAGCCGATGCGTACCGCCCCCGGGCGCTCGCACCAGCCCTTCAGGATCACCGTGTCGCCATCCTCGAGAAAGGTGCGCTCCTCGGCCGAGCCGAGCCGTATCGGCCGGCGCCCGCCGCTCGTGAGCTCAAGAAGTGAGCCGGCCTCGGAAGGGTCGGGACCTGACTGGGTTCCCGTACCCAGCACGTCGCCCGGGTTGAGATTGCAACCATTGCTCGTGTGATGCGCGATCAGTTGCGCAAGCGTCCAGTACGCGTGGCGATAGTTGGTGCGTGCGAGCGGCTGCGGAGCCTCACCCCGCTCGCGCATGACGGCGCTCTGAAGCTCGGTCTGAAGGACGATGTCGAAAGCATCCGCGCGCCCGAGCGGCGTGCTCAAGTACGGGGGCAGCACGGGGTCTTCCGGGCTGCGCTCCGGTGCCGGCACGCGAAACGGCGCGAGCGCCTCGAGCGATACGATCCAGGGCGAGAGGGTGGTCGCGAAGCTCTTCGCGAGAAAGGGCCCGAGCGGCTGGTACTCCCACGCTTGCAAGTCACGGGCAGACCAGTCGTTCAACAGGCCGAGGCCGAAGAGGTGCTCCTCGGCCTGCTCGAGGGGCACTGCCGTCCCGAGCTCGTTTCCGGGTCCCACATAGGCCGCAAGCTCGAGCTCATAGTCGAGGCGCACGCTCGGGCCCACGACCGGACGGCTTTCGCCTGCCGGCAGACGCTGTCCGCGGGGTCGGTGGAACTGCTGCTCGGATACGCCGATCGAGGAGGAGCGTCCGTGGTAGCCAATCGGCAACCAGCGGTAATTCGGTGTGAGCGGGCTCTCGGGTCGAAACAGGCGCCCGACGGCCGTGGCGTGATAAATGGACGTGTAGAAATCGGTGAAGTCGCCGATCCGGGCGGGAAGTGCATGCTCGGCCTGATTCTGCGGCACCAGGCAGCTGCGCACTCGCTCCTCGAGCCCGCAGTGCTCCTCGAGCAGCTCGAAACACGCCCGGCGCAGCGCCCCGAAGTGCGCTCTGCCCAGAGCCAGGAACTGGTTGAGCGAGGACTTCGCCGCCGCCGCCGCGGCAGCTCGCGCGACCTCCGGGACGATGCCGAGCTCAAGGACGGCGCCGAGATCGAGAATCTCCTCGCCGATCGCCACGCCGCCGCGGAAGCTCTCCCGGCTCGCGCGCCGGCGAAACACTCCCAGCGGCAGGTTCTGTAACGGAAAATCGGTGCGGGCGTCCTGCGCCGAGCGAACCCAGCTGCGGCGCTCGGGATCGTGGGTCGCATCGAGCGGAGGCGCTCTCACGGCCAAGCCTTTCAGGCGCGTCCCGGATCAAAGCGCTTGGGCAGATCCGCCCAGCAGCGCAGGTAATCCTTCTGCAGCGCAGGCCGTCCCTCGAGCGATGCGCGGGTCGGGTGCAGCAGCCGGCGGGTCTCGAACATGAACGCCATCGTATCGGTGAGGTGGGCGGGCTGGGAGGTGTCCGCGCTCGAGGCCCGCTCGAAGCTCGTTGCATCCGGTCCGTGTCCGCTCATGCAGTTATGCAGCGAGCCGCCCCCGGGGACGAATCCCTCGCTCTTGGCGTCATACCGGCCGGTGATCAGCCCCATGTACTCGCTCGCGATGTTGCGATGGTACCAGGGGGGTCGAAACGTGTGCTCCATCACCAGCCAGCGCGGCGGAAACACCACGAAATCGAGATTGCTCGTGCCCGGCGTGTCGCTCGGCGATTGCAATACGACGAAGATGGAGGGGTCGGGATGATCGTAGGAGATCGAGCCCAGGGTATTGAAGCGGCGCAGGTCATATTTATAGGGCGCGTTGTTGCCGTGCCAGGCGACGACGTCGAAGGGCGAGTGGTCGAGCGCTGCACGCCACAGGCGTCCCGCGAACTTGGCCAAGAGCTCACCCGGACCGTCTCGGTCCTCGTACCAGGCCGTGGGTACGCTGAAATCTCGCGGGTTGGCGAGTCCGTTCGAGCCGATCGGCCCAAGCTCCGGCAAGCGCAGATGAGCGCCGAAATTCTCGCACAGGTAGCCGCGCGCGAGCTCCTCGAGGAGCCTGACCCGGAAGCGCAGGCCACGCGGCAGTACCGCGATCTCTTGCGGCTCGAGCTCGAGCCTGCCGAGCTCGGTCTCGATCATGAGCGCGCCGCGCTCGGGCACGATCAGCCATTCGCCGTCGGCGCTGTAGAAGTAACGATTCTGCATCGAGCGATTCGCGGCATACAGATAAATGCCGCAACCGGCGTGCTCGTCCGGCGCGCCGTTGCCGGTGATCTGCACCAGGCCGTCGATGAAATCGGTGGCTGCCTCGGGCAGCGGCAGAGGATCCCAGCGCAGCTGATCCGGCGACATGTGCCGCTCGAGCCTTGCCTGCTCGAATGGATCGCGCGCCACGGGCGCAAAGGAGCCGTGCATCGCGGCCGGTCGAATGCGATACAGCCAGCTGCGTCGATTGGCGGCACGGGGCGCGGTGAAAGCCGTACCTGACCACTGCTCGGCGTACAGCCCGTACGCGCAGCGCTGCGGTGAATTCTGCCCGGTCGGCAGAGCGCCCGGCAGCGCCTCGGTGGCGAACTCGTTGCCGAAGCCGCTCTGGTAGCTGCAGATCTCGGACATGACCCCATTCTACCCGCAGCGCTGTGAAAGCGCGGGGCGGCCCCTGCAGAGGTGCCAGGCTCACGCGCGCACCCGTGGTGCTCCGCTCACGCGCCCGGGACCCGCAAGACTCAAGCGGCGAGCCGCCCGCGCGAGGACTTGCCGGCGGCATCGCGACGCTCGCCCGAGGTGCGCACGCGGCGGTCCGGGCTCAAGAATTGCAGCAACGGCGTGCCGTAGGTCGAGTTCTCGGCAAGCACCTTGAGTACCACCAAGGTGGGAGTTGCGAGCACGATGCCGGCCAGTCCCCAGAAGAACCAACCGAACCATAACGCCAGGAAAACCAGCAGGGGAGCGAGCTGCAGACGACGGCCGACGAGCAGCGGTTGCACACAGTTGCCCTCGAGCGCGGTGAGCGCGAGGAAGCAGCCGCAGACCGTGACGACCCGCGCCAGATGGTCGAAGGAGACGAGCGCCACCGTGGCCAGAACGATGAAGCTCACCGTGGGCCCTGCGTACGGAATGAAGTTGAGCAGTCCCGCCACGGTGCCCCACAGAAAAGGGTTCGGCATTCCACAGAGCAGCATCGCGATGCCGGTCGCAAGCCCCAACCCGATGTTGATGAGTGCCGTCGTCACATAGAAGCGTCCCACCTCATGGCGCACCTTCTCGATGAGGCACAGGACGTGGCTTGCGTTGAGGTCACTCACCAGCGCGCAGGTCATGCGGGCGAGCATCGGGGGTCCCGAGATGAGCAGAAACAGTGTCAGCACCAGCACGGAGAACACGTCGATCGCGAATCCCACGGTGGCGTCGAAGAGCTGGACGGGCGCCGGAGCGCTGCCCGCCGGCGCCGCCTGCTGGGGTGGCGCGGGTCGCTCCGCGGTTGCGATGCGGGTCGCCGCAAGGCGTTGCTCCTCGACACGCGTTGCCAGCTGCTCGATCGGGCGCATTTTTCGAGCGATCACGCGCAGGGTGTGCGGGGCATCGGCCACCCAGTGCTTGGCCGGCTCGGCGAGCATGGTGGCGATGCCGGCGACCGTTCCTCCGATGACGAGGAGCAAAAGCAGCGCGCCGGGGGCCCGGGGCACGCCGAGCTCCCGCAGATACTCGACCGGTCCGGACAGCACCAGGGCGATCAGAGCGGCCAGGGCGACCGGAATGAAGGCGGCATGGCCCAGGTACAGCAGCACGCCCACCGCGATCAGGATCAGCACGCGGACCGCCTTGCCGGGTGGAGGAGCGCTCGCTCGCTCGAGTGCCTTCGTTGCAGTCACCAGGTCATCCGTGCGTCGGTTCCATGGGGCCGCGCAGACCACTGCGCGGATCACCCCGACACGATGCATTGCGGTGCCGCTTCGCTGTAGAGTCGCAACGGACGAAGCGCCGTCGGAGACGGCCGACGGATGAGCTGCGCGCAGCGGCCCTCTTTCGACATAATGGCCGCATGAATGCGCGCTCGACCTCCGTGCGCTCCCGGACTTCCGGGCGTTCGCCTCGCGCCGTACGAGCGACGCTGCTTGGAATCATCGGTGACTCGCTCGTCGGCTGGGTCAAGGATGGAGCGCCGAGCATGGGCGCTGCCATTGCCTTCTACACCCTGTTCGCCGCCGCCCCGATCCTGCTTCTGGTGATCCAGGCGGCGGGTGTCTTCGTGGGAACGGAGGTCGTACAGGCGCACGTGCTCTCGCAGCTGCATGGGCTGCTCGGGAACGCCGGCTTCCCGGCCGCGCGCACGCTCATCGGCAACCTCAGCACGAATGCCCAAGGTCATTTCTCGACCGCGGCCGGCATCATCACGCTCATGTTCGGCGCGAGCAGCGTCTTCGCGGAGTTGCAGAATTCCTTGAATCGCATCTGGCGTGCCGAGTCGCACTCGGCGGTGCAAGGTCTTCGCCATGCGCTGCGCGCGCGCTTGCTCGCGTTTGCCCTGGTATTCGCGGTCGGTTTTCTCTTGATGGTGCTGCTGGTTGCAAGCGCCGGGCTTGCGTTCCTCGCGAGCTGGCTCGGGAGCATCACGCCCGGATCTCATCGGGTGGTGTGGGTGCTGGACGTGGCGCTTGGATTCGGCCTGGCGACGCTGCTCTTTGCCATGATCTTCCGCTACGTGCCCCGCCAGCACGTCGCCTGGCGCGCGGTATGGGTGGGGGCTCTCGTGACCGCCACCCTGTTCTCAGTAGGGCGATTCGTGATGGTGGTGTATCTGGGCCGCATAGCGCTCAACTCGCTCTACGGCGTCGCGGGCTCGTTCCTGCTGCTGCTGCTGTGGGTGTATTACTCGGCGCAGATCTTCCTGCTCGGGGCCGAATTCACCTACCGGTATGCCGCGGGGCGTTGTGCGCGAGCGCCCGCATGAGGCGGTAGGTGAACTCGACGCTTTCATCGAAAGCCTCGACCCCGACCCGCTCGTCGCGACCATGCGCTCGGTTCTCGTTCTCATCCATCCATATCCCGCTCACGTCGTAGCTCGGGATCCCGGCATTGCGCGTCTGGCGGTCGTCGCTGAAGCCGGTCGACAGGGTGGGCAGCAGCGGCACCCCGGGCCACATCGAGTGTGCGACCGAGGCGACGAGCTCGAGAATCGAGGGCGTCGGCGGGGACTCCGGGCTGACGATCGGAGGCGCATCGAGGCTCAGGTGGATCGCCGGATCGGCCAGGATCGCGATGAGCTGCGCCTGCACGTGCTCGGCGGCGTCACCGGGCATCATGCGGCACTGAATGGTGGCGCGAGCGCGTTGCGGCAGGGCATTTTCTGCATGACCTCCCGAGATCAGCGTTGCGACGCACGTGGTGCGCAGCTCCGCGTTCATGCGCGGATTTTGACTCAGGCGCTCGACCGCGGCCGCATCCGGCGGCTCCTGTGCGAGCGCACGCAGGTCGGCGCTCTCGGGTCCCGGATCGAGCTCGGCGAGCTTCGCGAAGTAGAGCCGCGTCGTCGCCGTGAGCATCAGCGGAAAGCGATAAGTCTCGAGTCGTCCGAGACCGTCGGCCAGCCGATAAATCGCATTGTCGGGTCCGGGCAGCGAGCCGTGCCCGCCGGGGCTCGTGGTCTCGAGGGTGAAGGTGAGATAGGTCTTCTCGCTGGTGCCGACCTCGAAATAGGCCCGCGCAGCCTTGCGCAGGTCGCCACCGCCCCCGTCGAGGTTGATGGCGAGCTCGGCATCGATCAGGTCACGGTGATTCTTGAGCAGAAAGGCGGGTCCATTGGAGTCGCCACCCGCCTCCTCATCGGCAGTGAACATGACGATGAGGTCGCGATCGGGCACGACATGGGCGCGCTTGAGCCGAATCAGCGACTCGACCATCGCCGCATCGCCGTCCTTCATGTCGATGCTGCCGCGGCCATAGAAATAGCCGTCCTTCTCGGTGAGCTTGAAGGGGTCGACCGACCAGTCCTCGGGCTTCGCCTCCACCACATCGAGGTGACCCATGAACAGCACCGGGCGGCCGCGACCCCGGCCCGGGTAGCGCACGATGAGATTGCCCTTGGTCGGATGATCGGGGGGAGCGATCAAGGTCAGTTCCTGGTGCGTGAAGCCTGCGCTCAGCAACCACCCTTGGATCGCCTCAGCCGCCGCGGTCGAGCCGTGCGAGTGCGTCGTGTTGATCTCGACGAGTGTCTTGAGCATGTCGCGCGCGAGCTGCCGGTCGGCCGGAGGGGGCAGCGGGCTTGGGGTGTCCGCGGGCGCGCGGAGCGCGTGAAGAGCAAGGAGCGGAAAGAGGGAGCAGGCGAGCAGAGTTGGACGCATCGCATCATGGTAACGTACCCGCGCCCCCTAGGAGCGTTCGCTCGATTATGCGATGCTGCGCGGCTCGCCGGGACTTAAGGACTGCGCATGGCACGCGTGGAGTTTCACTGGGACGATCCGCTCCTCCTCGATGAGCAGCTCTCCATGGACGAGAAGATGGTGCGCGATGCCGCGCGCGATTACGCGCAGGAGCGGCTGGCACCGCGCGTGCTCGAGGCGTTTCGCGAGGAGCGCACCGATCCCGCCATCTTTCGCGAGATGGGCGCGCTCGGGCTGCTCGGCCCCACGATACCGACGGAGTTCGGCGGGGGCGGGCTCAGCTATGTGAGCTACGGCCTCATTGCCCGCGAGGTCGAGAGGGTCGATTCGGGCTACCGCTCGATGATGAGCGTGCAGTCCTCGCTCGTGATGTTGCCGATTTTCGCCTTCGGCAGCGATGCGCAGCGTCAACGGTATCTGCCACCGCTCGCACGCGGCGAGCTCATCGGTTGTTTCGGTCTCACCGAACCCGATCACGGGTCCGACCCGGGAAGCATGGTGACCCGTGCGCGTGCGGTGACCGGAGGCTACCGTTTGAGCGGCACCAAGACCTGGATCTCGAACAGTCCCATTGCCGATGTCTTTCTCGTCTGGGCGAAGACCGAGGACGGGGTGATCCGCGGCTTCATTCTCGAGAAGGACGCGCGCGGTCTCAGCGCGCCCGTTCTCAAGGGCAAGGTGGGGTTGCGCGCCTCGACCACGGGCCAGATCGTCATGGACGAGGTATTCGCTTCCGAGAGCCAGCTCCTGCCGGGCGTCGAAGGTCTCAAAGGTCCCTTCACCTGCCTCGACTCGGCGCGCTATGGCATCTCCTGGGGGGCGCTCGGGGCTGCGGAGAGCTGCTGGCACACGGCGCGCGACTATGTGCTCGGACGCCAGCAGTTCGGTCGACCGCTGGCCGCCAATCAGCTCGTTCAGAAAAAACTGGTCGACATGCAGACCGAGATCACGCTCGGCTTGCAGGGAGCGCTGCGGCTGGGGCGAATGCGCGATGCCGGCATCGCGGCGGTCGAGGCGACCTCGCTCCTCAAACGCAACTCCTGCGGCAAGGCGCTCGAGGTGGCGCGCGTCGCCCGCGACATGCTCGGCGGCAACGGCATCTCCGACGAGTACGGCGTCATCCGCCATCTCGTCAATCTTGAGGTCGTGAATACCTACGAGGGCACGCACGACATTCATGCGCTCATCCTCGGCCGCGCGCAGACCGGCATCGCGGCTTTCTCCTAGCGCCTCGTCGGACCGCGCATGCACCGTTCGATGCAGACTCGCCTCATCGGCTCACAGGGACTCAAAGTATCCGCGCTCGGCCTCGGCTGCATGGGACTTTCGGACTTTTACTCGAGCAGCGGGGCGAGCGAAGCGGAGGCCATCCGCTTGATCCACCGCGCCATCGACCTCGGTATCACGTTTCTCGACACGGCAGATGTCTATGGCCCCCATACCAACGAGCTCACGGTCGGCAAGGCGATCGCGCGGCGTCGCTCGAGCGTGGTGGTGGCGACGAAATTCGGCATCGTGCGCGATCGCGAGGGCGCCGGTCGAGGCGTCAACGGCAGTCCCGATTACGTCCGTGCCGCCTGCGATGCATCGCTCGAGCGGCTCGGAATCGACACCATCGACCTCTATTTCCAACACCGGGTCGATCCCCGCATACCCATCGAGGAGACCGTGGGCGCCCTGTCGGGTCTGGTGGCGCAGGGAAAAGTGCGTTTCATAGGGTTATCGGAGGCGGCTCCCGCGACGATCCGTCGAGCGCACAAGGTGCATCCGCTCACGGCGCTGCAGAGCGAGTACTCGCTCTGGAGCCGCGATCCGGAGGACGAGGTGTTGCCCACCGTGCGCGAGCTCGGGATCGGCTTCGTTGCCTACAGCCCTCTCGGGCGCGGTTTCCTCGCGGACCGCTTCCGCTCGATCGATGATCTGGCGCCGGATGACTGGCGACGCGAATCGCCACGATTCCACGGCGAGAACTTTGCGAAGAACCTCGAGCTGCTCGCCAAGATCCGGGAGATCGCCGGCGAGAAGGGCTGCACACCTTCGCAGCTCGCGCTTGCGTGGCTCCTCGCCCACGGCCCGGATATCGTGCCGATACCGGGCACCACGCACCCGGAGCGTCTCGAGGAGAACGCCGCGGCCGCGGCCCTCTCCTTGAGCGCGAGCGAGCTCGAGCGCATCGAAAGCGTCGCCCCCCACGGTATCGCACGCGGCGAGCGCTACAGCCCGCATATGATGACACTGCTTAACGGCTGAGCGCGGCGAACGACCAGCCTGTCCAGGTCTCGCTGCGCCTCCACAGTTCTTCCTGTCTCTCGCGGTCGCGCGCCAGGTCGGAAGCGGGGCGCACGTGGCCGTGCTCGTCGAAGTACTCGCCGCTGATCCCGGCGAGCGCAGGCGCCCGTGCAACCTCGAGCGTCGTGCGAGCGCCGCGCTCTTCATCGAACACCTCTCGTGAGCGCAGCCGCTGCAGCAACCGCACCCACAGCGGCAGCAGATGCGTCGCGACCACGCCCGGATGCAGGCAGTTGGCCGTCACACGGCTTCCATCGAGACGGCGCGCGAGAGCCATGGTGTGCATGACGTTCGCGAGCTTCGAGCGCGCGTAGGCTGCCAGCGGTCGATAGCGCGCGCGCGGATCGGTGACGGTGTCGAGATCCATCACGCCTCGCACGTGCGCCCGGGAAGCGACGTTGACGATCCGACCCGAAGGCGCCATTCGATCGAGCAACAAGCCCGTGAGCAAGAAGGGCCCGAGATGATTGCTCGCGAAGGTGAGCTCGTAACCATCGGGCGAGAGCCGGTGCGTGAGGCTCGCCATTCCGGCGTTGTTGATGAGAAACTCTATGACGGGCGCCCGCTCGCGCACGGCGGTTGCGGCGGCACGTACCGATGAGAGCGCGGCGAGGTCGCAAGCGACCCAGTCGACGAAAGCCCCGGGCACCTGCGCGCGGATCTCCTGCGCCACCGCGGCAGCGGCGTTGACATCGCGGCAGAGCATGAGCACGCGCGCGCCGCCCCGCGCAAGCTCGCGCGCGGTGACCCGACCGATCCCGTGCGTCGTGCCAGTGATGACCGCAAGGGGCGCGCCGGGGGCGGGCCTCGTGCCGCTCACGGAGTTATGGCCGGCGTATCGGAGTCGCGAGTCCGCGCCGCCTCGGGGTCTGCCTTGGCGAGCACCGCGGATGCGCCGCGCACCCCGGGTGGAGAGTCGACGGGGTGGCCGGCCGCGACCCAGGCGTCGAGGCCGCCGGCCAGCGGGCGCACCCTGTGAAAGCCATGTTTCCTGAGAACGCGCGCGACCTGCGCCGCCGAGGCCTCATTCGGACAGGTGCAGTAAAGAATGATCTCCCCGTCGCGGGGCAGATGCGCGAGCTGCTTGCCGACGTCGTGCAGGGCTACGTGCAAGGCCCCCGGGATCCAGTGCGGCTCGAGCGCCCGCGCCGCCGCCGACCGTACGTCGACGATCACCGGCTCGCCGCCGGCCTGGATGAGCTCATACAGCTCCCCGACGCTGATCCTCGCCATGCGCAGCAAGCGGTGAAAGCGCGCCCGGTCGAATGCCTTGTAAGCCACGTAAAGGGCGAGGGCGGCGCAGACGATCCACAGTGCGATGTTGCCGATGCGATCCAGCGAGCTCAATAGACGCTCGATCTGGCGGTGGAAGAGGGCGCCCGCCAGCATGCCCGCGCCCACCCAGAGCAGTGCGCTGATGCCGCTGAGTGCAACGAAGCGCAGCCGGCCGATGCGCATGGCTCCCGCGAGCGGTGGCGCGATCACGGCGAGGCCCGGCACGAATTTCGCGACGACGATCGAGTTGCTCCCCCAGCGATCGAATCGAATCTGCGTCTGACTCACGCAGGAGTCCGGCTCGAGGGAGATGCGGCACAGCGTCTTCAGCACACGCAACCCGTAGCGCTCGCCGATCAGATACCAGATGAAATCGGCAAACACACACGCGAGCACCGCGAGTGCGAGCAGCGGCAGCGGCGCCAGGGTCCCCTGCGCGGCAAGAGCGCCCGCGACGATGAGGAGCGGCATGGCAGGCACGGGCAACCCCAGCTGATCGAGCAGCACGTTGCCGGCAACCACGGCGAGGCCGTAACGGGTGACGAGATCGAGCAGGTGCGAGGTCATGCCGCGCCTCCCCCGGTCCGCTCGAGCCGCGGCAAGAATGCGGCCGCGATACCGAGCAGAGGCAGGAAAGAACACGTGCGATAGACGAAGGTGATGCCGTAGTGATCCGCCATGACTCCGAGCACCGCCGCGCCCACGCCCCCGAGCCCGAAGGCCAGACCGAAGAACAGGCCCGAAACCGCACCGGTCCTGCCGGGCAGGAGCTCCTGGGCGAACACCAGGATGGCCGTGAAGGCCGAGGCCAGGATGAGTCCTATGAGAAAGCACAGCACCCCGGTCCAGGCGAGATTGGCGTACGGCAGCACGAGCGTGAAGGGGGCGATGCCGAGAATCGAGAACCAGATGACGGCCTTGCGTCCCAGGCGGTCGCCCACGGGTCCACCGATGAGCGTGCCGAGCGCGACCGCGAACAAAAACACGAAAAGATAAATCTGCGCGCTTTCGAGCACGAGGTGGAAGCGCTCCATGAGATAGAAGATCAGGTAGCTCGTGATGCTCGCGAGGTAGAAGTACTTCGAGAACAGCAGCACGATCAAGATGGACATCGAGCGCGCCACGATGCGGCGTGGAAATCCGGAAGGCCGCAGGACGGCCGTGCGCGCTGCGCGTCGATCGAGGTGCGCCCGCTTGTACCAGTTGCTCACATTCCACAACACACCCACGCCGACCAATGCGAGCAGCGCAAACCACGCGATGCTCAACTGGCCGTGCGGCACGATGATGGCGGCGGCGAGCAGCGGACCGCACGCCTGCCCGGCGCTGCCTCCCACCTGGAAGATCGATTGCGCGAGGCCATGCCGGCCGCCCGAGGCGAGACGCGCGATGCGCGATGATTCGGGGTGAAAGATCGCCGAACCCGCTCCGACAAGAGCCGCAGCGGCCAAGATGATGAGGTAGCGATCGGCAAGGGCGAGCGTCAACATCCCGGCAAGCGTCAGACCCATTCCGAACGAGAGCGAGTGCGGCTTGGGGTGCCGGTCGGTGTACAGGCCGATGAGCGGCTGCAGGATCGAGGCCGAGAGCTGGTAGGTGAGGGATATGACCCCGATCTCGGCAAAGCTCAGATGAAAATTGCTCTTGAGAAGAGGGTAGATCGCGACGATGAGGGACTGGATCAGGTCGTTCAAAAAGTGCGAGAAGCTGATCGCGCCCAACACCTTGAAACGCGGCTCGGCGAGCACGGCGGGGGTTGGAGCGACGGCGACACGGTCTTGCATGACAGGCTCGAGATCAATGCGTGCGAGGAGAATGAAGACTCTACCCTACTAGCCCGCTCATCGCCTGTCCTGCGAGAATGCTGCGATGAAGCGATTCGAGCCGTACGTCTTTCTGAAGGAGCTTGCTTCCCGGTGGGATGTGATCGCCTTCATCGTGGTGCTCGGTCTCATTGCGTTTCTGGGCGAGGCGGGCCGCAACCTGTTCATACCGCTCAATCAGCTCGAGGTGACGCCGCTTTCGCTCGATCCGAGTCATCTGCCTGAGTACGCTGCGCGCACGACCCTGCGGATGTTCGCCGCGCTGTTCTTCTCGCTGCTCTTCACCTTCACCTACGCCACCTGGGCAGCCAAGAGCGAGCGTGCCGCCAAGCTCCTCGTGCCCATACTGGACATCTTGCAATCGGTGCCGATCCTCGGGTTCATCTCGATCACGAGCGTATTCTTCTTGTCGCTCGCGCCCGGGCGCGTGCTGGGCGCGGAGTTCGTGGCGATCTTTGCCATATTCACCAGCCAGGCCTGGAACATGGCCTTCAGCTTCTACCAGTCGTTGCGAACCGTGCCCACCGAGCTCACGGAGGCCGCCGAGTCATTCCATCTGTCGCGGTGGATGCGGTTCTGGCAGCTCGAGGTCCCGTTCGCCCTGCCGGCGCTCATCTGGAACATGATGCTCTCGATGTCGGGCGGATGGTTCTTCGTGGTGGCGTCCGAATCGATCACCGTCGGTCAGGCGCACGTGGCCCTCCCCGGTGTCGGCAGCTATATCGCCCTGGCGATCATGCACAAGAACCTGACCGCGATCGGCTGGGCCATCCTCACCATGCTGATCGTCATATTACTTTACGATCAGCTCTTCTTCCGGCCGCTGGTCGCCTGGGTCGACCGCTTCCGCCTCGAGCAGGAGCCGGGCGAGCGGATCCCGGATTCCTGGGCGCTGACGATGCTGCGCCGTTCGCGACTGGTGAAGGCGACCACGATGGCGTTTCACGGCGCGATCCTCGGCATGAGCCGGATCGTGAAGAAGCGCGCGCAGGACGCGGCGCCGGAGCTGATGCGCGTGCGCAGCTCGCATCGCACCTCCGACCTCATCGGCATCGTGCTGATCGCGGCGGCCTGTGTGCTCGGGCTGTGGCACATCGCGGCAGGCGTGATCCTGCACACGCCCTTGCGCGAGGTGCTGCACGTGTGCGGTCTCGCCTTCCTGACGATGCTACGCGTCTTCGTGCTGATCGCTCTCGCGAGCCTGGTGTGGGTGCCGATCGGAGTTTGGGTCGGCATGCGGCCGCGCGCGGCGCGGCTGGTCCAGCCGGTGGCGCAATTCATGGCCGCATTTCCCGCCGACCTGCTCTTTCCGATCGCTGTCTCAGCCGTTGTCGAGTGGAAGCTCAACCCGGACATCTACTTGAGTCCTCTGATGATCCTCGGCACGCAGTGGTACATCCTCTTCAACATCATCGCGGGGGCCTCGAGCATTCCGACCGAGATGCGTTACGCCACCGCCAATTTCAGCATTCGCGGCTGGCTCTGGTGGCGCAAGGTGGCGCTGCCGGCGGTACTGCCGTTCTACGTGACCGGGGCGATCACCGCCTCGGGCGGTTCCTGGAATGCTGCGCAGGTGGCCGAGCTCGCCTCCTGGGGAAGCACCGAGGTGCGCGCACGCGGTCTCGGCTCCTACATCGCCGATGCGGCGGCGGCGCAGAATTTCCACCAGCTCGTGCTCGGGATCGGTGTCATGAGTCTGTTCGTCGTGGTTCTGAACCGCATTTTCTGGCGGCCGTTGTATTACTACGCCGAGCGCAAATATCGACTGACCTGACGGAGGAGCCGATGAACAGCGTCCAACCCCTGCTGCAATGTTCGGAGGTCCGCAAGGCCTTTCCCAAGCCCGACGGCGAGCAGTTGCTGGTGCTCGAGGGCATGAACCTCGAGCTGCGCGAGGGACAGATCGTCGGTCTCCTCGGACGCTCCGGATCCGGTAAATCGACGCTCCTGCGGCTCATCGCCGGGCTCGATGAGCCGAGTGCGGGGCAGGTGACGTACCTCGGGCAGCCGGTCCAGGGTCCGGTACGCGGCATTGCCATGGTATTTCAGAGTTTTGCGCTCTTTCCCTGGCTTACGGTCTTCGAGAACGTTGCGCTTGGCCTCGAAGCGCAGCATCTCGATCGCGCCGAGATACGCAAGCGCTCGCTTGCGGCGATCGATCTCATCGGTCTCGACGGTTTCGAGTCCGCCTATCCTCGCGAGCTCTCGGGCGGCATGCGCCAGCGGGTCGGTTTCGCGAGGGCGCTCGTGGTGCATCCCAACATCCTGCTTATGGACGAGCCGTTCTCTGCGCTCGACGTGCTCACCGCGGAGACCCTGCGCACGGATTTTCTCGACCTTTGGGCCGAAGGCCGTATGCCGATCAAGGCCGTGGTGCTGGTGACCCACAACATCGAGGAGGCGGTGCTCATGTGCGATCGCATTCTCGTCTTCGGCAGCAATCCCGGACGCATCCTGAGCGAGATCAAAGTCGCCCTGCCACAACCGCGCAATCGACTCGATCCGAGCTTTCGCGAGATGGTCGAGCGCATCTACGTCGAGATGACGGCGCGGCCGAAAGGCGCGGCCGGCGGGCGGCAGGAGCGCTTTCCCGGTCTCGGCATCGGCAGTGTGCTACCGCAAGTGGGCACCAATCTGATCTCCGGGTTGATGGAGGCGGTTGCGGCGCCGCCCTTCATGGGCAAGGCGGACCTGCCCGAAATCGCCTCGGACCTGCAGATGGAGATTGACGAGCTGTTTCCCGTCGGAGAGACCCTACAGCTGTTGCGCTTCGCCGAGCTCGAGGGCGGCGACATCAAGCTCACCGAGGATGGTCTGGCCTTCGCCCGCGGCTCGACCGATGAGCGCAAAAGGCTGTTTGCGCGTCATCTGATCACCTACGTGCCCCTGGCGGCCCATATCCGGCGGGTGCTCGACGAGAGGGTCAGCCACTCGGCCCGCAAGAGTCGCTTCATCGACGAGCTCGAGGACTTCATGAGCGAGGAGGAGGCGGAGCAGACACTGCGCTCGGTAATCCGCTGGGCGCGTTATGGTGAGGTGTTCGCTTACGATGACGAGAATTCCATGTTCAGTCTCGAGAATCCGGCATAAAATGGTACTTGCATGACCGCCCCGGCGCCCTATCTCGATCTGCACGTTCCGCCGGACGAAATGGTGCAGTACATTCAGGATCTGATGATGCTGCCGCAGAGTGAGATCGCGGCGGGCTCGGCGCTCACGCTTGCCCAGAAGCAATGGGGGGGCGACACGCCGCTCGCCCGGGCGGCGCTGCTTCGCTGGGGGGCCCTCAACCTCGCCTTCCAGGACAAGCGTCTGGACACGTGGACCGTCGCCCGGGAACATGACCGCATCCAGGTACCGGCCGCGCTCGTCGCGGCGGCGGGCATCGCCCCGCTGATGATGGACAATGAGCGCGCGGTATTCGACATTCCGGCACTGCTCGACGCCACCCTGGAGTTCCAGCCCCCGGCAGGTCAGGCGTAGGCGGCCTCCAGAGACCTGAAGGTCGATATGTCAACCGCCGACGCGGCGCCGACCCCTCGATTCGGGGTGTTGCGCACCATCGCGCTGTACAAGCTGCTCAAGGTGCTGATCCTGGTGCTGGCCGCCTACGGCGAGATCCGGCTGCACGACTCGACGCTCACGGCAAAAATACTCTCATGGGCCGCCGCGCGTCCGATGGGTCTCGAGCACAAGGTCGTCACCGAAGGGCTCAAGTGGTTCAGCGGGTTGAGCGATGACCGCATCCACCAGTTGCGCTTCGTGACGCTGCTGTATGCCGCGGTGTTCGCCGTCGAAGGGGTGGGTTTGTGGATGGAGCGCCGCTGGGCGGAGTGGCTGACGGTCGTCGTGACGGCATCGCTCATCCCGCTGGAGGTCTGGGAGATGTTCCATCATCCGAACTTCGGGAAATGCGTGGTGCTCGTGGCCAATGCGGCGATCGTGGCCTACCTGTATTGGCACGTGTCGACACGCCACAAGCCGTCCGAAAAGCTCGATCCGCAGCGCCATTCGTCGAGTTCGTGAAATGATCTTCATCTCAAGCGGGGTTTGTGGGTTCCGTCGTATTCTCTTCGTGCCGTAACACATCACCACTGCTGGAGTCTCCATGAACAAGCCTGTAACGATGATTGCCTCCGCCTTGCTCGCCGTTGGCTTTGCCGCCAGCGCGATGGCCGCCCCTGCGCCGATGGCTGCGGATGCCCCGGCCGCTGCTTCCTCCTCGTCGGCTCCCGCCACGGCGGACAAGAGCACCACGAGCACGAAGAGCAAGAAGGGCCACAAGAAGTCGAAGAAGTCCTCGACCGCGGCCCCGAGCAGCAAGTAAGAGCTGATACGCCCAAAGCCTCGACCGCGCGGGCGGTCGGGGCTTTTTTTTTGCCTGCGATCGGCCCGCGCGCCGCTGTCTCAGTTCACCAGGTGCTGGAAGCGGATGCCGAACGCGTACTCGCGCAGCGCGATGGTCGAGTAACCGCCGAGCGCGCTGTAGCTTGCGAAGGCCGAAATCCCGAACGGGAACTGCGCGGTGATGCCCGCCGAATAGTCGAAATAGCTGCGCGCCGGCTCATCCGTATAGACCTGGAACGTGCTCACGGCGCCCGACAGAGCATGCGCGCTCGGGTCATCCTCGAAGTGCACGTTCAATGCACGTTGATCATTCTTGAACTCATGGATGTAGCGCGCGGAGAGCTGCGGCAAGACCACGACGATGGGCGTGCTCACTGCATAGGAGAGATGACCGCCGGCTTTGAGCGTGAGAGATTCTCCGGCCTGATTGTCGAACACCAGGCCCATGCCGCTTGCCGTCGCGTCGTTCTCCGTGAAGCCGTTCACGGCGAGATGCACGTAATCGAGCGCCGCATCGGGGCCGAGGTCGAGGGCACCGAAGTGCAGGCTGTAGCCGCCGCTCGTGCCGAGCGAGATCTGACGCGCATCGGTGTTGCCTTCCGTCCCCACCGCGCAGATGCTGCCCGTACAATTGCTCGGCAACGGCGAGATGACCGCCGGATTGATCGACCAAGTGCTCGCTCGCGACGTCCCGTAGCTGATCAGCGCGTAGCTGCCGATGACATCGAGATACCACGCCTCGTTGTACCAGGTTCCATACAGCGAGGCCGAGTTCAGGCGCGAATCGAGACGGCCTGAGCCGTCATTGAAAGCCGTGACGCCGTTGCTGTGAGCGAGGGCTGCGCCGAACACCCAATGATCGCTCGCCCGATAGTCGGCACCGAGGGTGAGGCCATTGCTCTGGAAATTGAATCCCTGTTCCTCCGCCGTCGTGTCCTGTGTCCCACGGCGCAGATTGCCGTTGATGAAGAAGCCCCAGCGACTTTGTTGATCGTTCGGACTGGAGTCGGCACCGCCGCTGCCCCCGCTGCCCCCGCTGCTACCGGCTGAGTCGTTCGGACCGCCCCCGCCGTTGCCGGTGGTGGAGACCCCGGCGGAGCCCGCGCCGGTCAGCCCCCTCGGCAGAAGCTCGGCCAACATCCCTTGCAGCGGCGAGCCGCTGTCCAGACCGGAGAAGCTGACACCGCTCGCGCCTTGACGGAGCTGCGCGAGGCGCGCGCCGATGGTGGTGAATTGAGTTCCGGCGAACAGCAGCCCCGTTTGCTGGATTGCAGTCGCCTGGCGACCGGAAATGGCATTGAGCGTGCCGACGAGACCCGCCGGGTCATTGCCGCCGCCGTAGGTGTTGAGAATCGCCTTGCAGTTCGCGAGCAGATTCTGCTGCACGGCGCTCAGCGCGAGCGCGGCCGCGGGCGATGACAGTTCCGCGCACAACCGCTCGACTGCGCCCGCTACGCTCTGCTGGACGGGCGTGACGAGACCGGGGGTCGAGGTGATCGGCGAATTGGGGTTGCTCGCCTTGCCGAGCGAGACATGGACCGTGACGACCGTGCCGGCGACGACCGTCGCGCCTGGCGCCGGAACCTGGGCAAAGACCGTGCCGAACGGCGTGCCGGCCGGCGCTCCTCCGTATTGCACGGCGCCCAGCACGAGTCCAGCGGCCTGCACGGCGCTCGTGGCCCCAGCCAGCGTGAGCCCGCCCAGTTTTGGCACGGTGGCGACTGCATGGACGGTGAGAGTCGCGGTCGCGGCCGCGGCGTTGTTGCCGTTGGTCGTCTGCAATGCACCCGCCGGGATGGTGTCGTTGTAGGACGTGACCCCGACGGCACTCGTTCCTTTGACCGTGACGGCGATGGAGCAGCCGCCGCTCGGAATCTGCGTCTGCGCCGCATAGGTGATGGTTTGACCACCGGCTTTGACGGCACCCGCAGGGCAGGTGCCGCCCACGACGCCGTTCACCAGCGTCACTCCCGCGGGCAAAGTGTCGACGAGGGGCACGTTCAATACGGCACCGGCATCGTTTGGGTTGCCAAAGGTGATGGAGAGTTGACTCGTCGAGCCGCTCTGGATCGATGCGGGCGCGAAAGCGATTGCGATGGTCGGTGCGACCTGGGCATGCGCCGCCCAGGGTGCAACCATGAGCGCACTGGCCATGAGTACCGTCTTGAGCACCGCAAGCCCACATGAGGCAGCGACGCCCTCATCTCCGGCGCGCGGAAAAATCCACATCGTTCTTCTCCCTGCCGCTGCATCCCGCGGCGCGGTGGACGTTAGCCCCGCAGCGGGCTTGCGTCAAATGGGGATCAGAAGGAACTCGCCATTCAAGTGGCCCGCGTCGGCGAGCGCGGAGTAGCGCGGACTCTGGTCCACCTTGAAGCGGGCCGCGGCGCGGTGCACCGGATCGAACACCTGATCGTAGAGAGCCGCCCCTTCGAGCACCCCATGATTGCGCGAAAGCGCGTCGATCAGCGCGCGGGCAAAGATCGAGTTGGCGCCGGCGCCGCCGTCGAGCACGGGCGCATCGCCCCCGGAGGTCAGCACGGTACGTGAGGGCAGCAGCGCAAGCTTGGTAAGGCGCTTGACCTCGGCCGATGCGCCGGATGTGGCCACCAGGCGCACGCCCGAATCGCGCGTCATCGCGCCTGAGTAGCACGAGTCGGCGATCACCATGATGTGCCTCGCCGCCATCAACCCGATCTGGTCGGTCACCATGCGATCAGAGATCCATTCCGTGGTGTCGTCGCGCTTCGCATTCACCGGCAGCCAATAGCCCAGCAGACTGCGCTCGTTGAGCTCGCCGTGCCCGGCGTAGTAGATGAGGAAGCTGTCGCGCTCGCGCAGCGACTGTCGATAATCGTTGAGCGCGGTGAGGATGTCCGCCCGCGTCGCATTGACGAGAAGCCGGGTCTTGAAGCCGTAGTGCTCCTTCAGCACCTTCTCGACCGCGTGCGCATCGTTCACCGCGCTCGAAAGGCTCGGCAGGCTCTCGTACTTGTCGTTGCCGATGATGAGTGCGTAATAGCCGCTCAGATTGAGCTCCCGCGGCGACATCTTCGGCGCACTCGCCGGCGGCGCATTGCTGACCGGGACGGAGTCGGGAGAGCGCAGCGATACGGTCTGCACCTGCTGGTTCTTGAGGCGTGAGATCTCCTCGTTGTAGGCGCGGCTTTCCGCCTCGAGCGCGGCAATGCGCGCCTGCTGCTCGATGAGCTTGGCCTCGCGCTGGGCAAGCTCCGCCATCAGCTGCTGGATCTCGCCTTGTTTCTGGCTGGTCTCGAGGTCGTGGCGACGCTGCAGCTGGGCGCGCAGGACCTCAACCTGGCTTTGCTCGTCGGCAACGAGCGCGTTCGCCTCGCCGAGCTTCTGCTGCGATTGCAGCAAACGCTGCTGCACGCTCACCACCTGCGCGCGCAGCGCCTCGTTGTCCAGTTTTTGTTGTTGTTGCTGCTGCTCGGCGCGGGTTTGCTGCGCCTGGAGACGCTCGACCTCTTTCTCGGCGGACTCGCGCTGGCCCTGGACCAGAACGATCAGAGTCTGCTCCTGGGCAAGCCGTGCCTCGCTGTTGGCGAGGGTCTGGCGCAGTCGGTCGACCTCTTTCTGCAAGCTGGCGTCGTTCGAGGCGGCATTTTGCTTGAGGCGCGCCTCATCCTGGGCGACCTGGGCGCGCACGGCGGCGAGCTGCTGCTGCAGCTGGGCAATCTGCGCGTTCATCGATTCGATGCGGGCGCGGGCCGCTGCGAGCTCCGCGCGTGCCTGTTCGGCATCGATCGTGATGCCGCCGAGCTGGGCGCGCAGCTGCTCGTCTTGCCGCGCGGCGCTTTGCAGACGCTGGTCGAGCTCCGCGGCGCGCGCGGCGCTCGCGAGCTGCGCCGCTTGCGCATCCTTTTGCTGCTGGGCAATCCGCGCCTCGCTCGCCGCAAGCTCGCTCTTGAGCCGCTCGAGCTCGCCCTGATTGGTGTTACCCGGCGCAGGGGCGCGCTTGAGCTCCTCGATCCGCGAGCGCAAGGCCTCGACCTTGCGCTGCGCGCCGCGCAAAGCCTCGCTCTTCGCCCGCGCCTCGCTGCGGGCCTGCTCGAGACTCTGGCGCATCGCTTCGAGCTGCTCGTTGCTCTTCGAGAGCTGCTCCGTGAGCGCAGCGATCTGCGTCGCCGCCTCGGTTTTGGCGGCCGTCACTTCCGAGGCAAAGGTGAGCTCATCGTTCGAGATGCCGGCCGATTGTCGATAGAGATTGAGCGCCTTGATGGGGTCTTTGGGCACGCCGAGGCCCTGCTCGTAGAGATAGGCGAGATCGGCGCGTCCGCGAGCGAAACCCTGATCGGCCGCCTTCTGATACCAGAAGGCGGCCTGCGCGTAGTCGGGGGTGGTGCCCAGCCCCTTCTCGTAGATCTCGCCGACGTAAACCTGCGCCTGAGCATCGCCTTGCTCGGCCTGGGGCTTCCAGACCTGGAGCGAAGTGGCGAAATTGGCCCGGTCGTAGGCGACGTATTCACCGCCGCGTATCTCGCACTCGCTCGCGATCGCCTTGACCGCGCGGCGCGGGGCGAGGTAGTTCATCGAGCCGCCCAGGCGGCGCACCTGCGCGGGCAGCAGGCAGTCGACGACGAGGAGTCTCTCGGGGGCGATGGGCACGCCGGTTCGCGCCAGCGGGGGTGCGAGCACCAGCACGATGGACAGCGTGGCGAGAGCCGTTCCGAGGCGCCCGCTGAGCGAGCCACGCAGGGCAAGGCTCGGTCTCATCGCGCAGATCCGGCGGCCGAATCGGCCTCGTACAACTGTTGTTGAATCTGGGCGCGCAGCGCCTTGAGGTCGACGCTCGCCGGGTAGATCTTGAGACCGTAGTCCGTCACCTCGAGCGCCTTGCGATATTGCTTCTCGTCGAAGTAGCGCTGCGCCTGGCTGCGGTACAGCTTGAAGATCTCGGTGATGCCGACGGCCGCTTGCCGGTTGGCCGGGTCGAAGTGCAGTACGCCGCGAAAGGCACCGATCGCAGTCGAGACTCCCTCGCTCAACACGGCCGGATCAAACTCTTTCCTCCCCTGGGCCAGGTAATCATTGCCCTGGTCGAGCAGCGTCTGCACCATGACCGGATCAAGATCCTCGCGCGGCTTTGCGGTGGGCTGGACGAGAGAGTCGATCACCCTCTCGTCCGCGTCCTGAAAGCCGAGCTTGCTGATGCCCAGCCAGGCACCGGCGCCGATGACGACGGTTGCGAGGGCAGCCGCGACCATCCAGCCGGTGCGCCGCGCATCCGAGCGCGCCCCCTCCTTCAGTCCCTTGAGCACGTCCTCGACCGAGGCGGCGCGCTTGTAGCGGTCAAATGCGAGCGTGCTCGCGAGCACCCGGTTCTGTGTGCGGCTCAACCCCGAGATCGGCCGGTAGAGGAACTTGCGCTCGCGCGCCTCGACGGCATTCTTGCGCGCGAAGGGGTGCTTGCCCGAAAGCAGCTCGTAGATCACGCAGCCGAGCGCGTAGAGATCGTCGCGCACGTCGGGTGGCTGGTTCTCGAGCATCTCACAGCTCGCATAGGCAGGCGTCATGGCACCGAGCTCGCCTGCATCGAAGCGTCCCGCGCGCGGTCCGCGAACGGCGCGGGCGATACCAAAGTCGAGCACCTTCGCCCGCCCGCCCGCGAGCACGAACACGTTCGAGGGCTTGAAGTCGCTGTGGATTATTCCGCGATCATGGGCATAGGCGAGCGCCGATCCCATCCCTTCGATGATCGGCCATGCCCGGTCAAAGGGCATGCCACGCGCGAACTCCTCGTCGAGCAATACATCGAGCGGCTTACCATCGAGGAACTCCATGGTCATGAAGACCTGGTGTTGATCGCGGTTGAACGAGTAAGCCGACACGATGTTCGGGTGTGCCAGGATCCGACCCTTGCGCACTTCCTCGTTGAGCGCGCGCAGCGCGTCGGGATGGGTCCGGAACGCCGGCTTCAATATCTTGATGGCCAGCACTTCGGTGCCGCCGAGGCCTTCGCTCTCGAGGTCGGCCGCGCGGAACACGATGCCCATGCCGCCCTCGCCGATGCGTTGGTCGAGCCGGTAGCGACCCTTGAGCACCATGCCCTCGCGCGCTTCCTGCCACACGCCGCTCCAGTCGTGGGGAGCCTCCCAGTCAGGTTGCTCGGTCGGCACCGAGCCTTCGGCGGTGTCCCGGACGGCCAGGGTGGGTGCGGTGAGCAGGGCGGAAAGCTCGGCAGCGGCCGGAGCGCTTGGCTTCGAGCTCGCGGCGCGCAGCAAGGTCGCCTCGTCCTCGCTGGACGCAGCAGGGGCGTTGACGCGCAGATCGCGGTCGTGGCTGGTCAATGAGTTCTCCCTAGGAGGAGGCTCCCGCATCCCGGCCGGGATGATAGCGTAAAGCGCTGGATGCCCGATCCGATTGACCTCGCATTTGCCGTACCGGGTCACGCCTCGTATGAGCGGGGTGCTGCGCGCCGGGTGGAGGCGTGGATCACGGTCCTGCCATCCGGCCACACCCGAGGCGGTCGCGCCGCGGCCACTCTGGCCTGCATCCCTGCATCCCAGGGCTCGAAGCTCGAAATGCTCGAACGTCCTACTTGCTCAATCGCAGCAGGGCGAACAGCAAGGCCAGCGTGAGAGCGCAGGCGATTGCCGCGATCACCGCGTATCTGCGCCAGCGAGTGTGCGTCGATTGCGCCTCGACTGTCGTCGAGGGAAGACGAAATACGCACTCCACCGGTCCGAAGCGCAGCCGGTCGCGATCGCCCAAGAAGCCGCCGAGCGTCGGCACGTCATTGATGAAAGTGCCATTTTTCGACAAGTCGTCCGTGAGGCGCCATTTCCCGGCATCGAACCGCAATGTGGCGTGGCGGCCTGAAACGCCCTCGGCAACCAAGCGGATCTCGTTGCTCTCATCGCTGCCGATGCGCCAGCTCTTGGCGGACTCTGCTCCCGCCGCCAGATCGAACCTGCGACCGATTTCATCGCCGGAGGTGATGATGAGGCAGGGATTCGTGCCCAGCGCGACCGGCTCGAGAGAGCCGCCGTCGGCATGCCGGCCCGCGGCTTTTCCCTTGAACAGGACCGTTTCCGTACCCTTCGGATCGACGAAGGAGCCGGGCAAGGAGGATCGTGCGGCTGGCCCCGCCGAGGGACGTTCTGCCGATGGGGGGGGCGGCGCGGATACGGCCTTCGCTGCGGACGGGCCCGACTCTGCGCGTGGGCGCGACGCTGCGGGGGGGTCCGACGCCGCACGGGCGCGGGGCTCGATGAGGGTTTGCCCGGGAGCTGCGGCCGGGGTCGCTGCCGCCGCCGCCGGACCGGCCGGGCGAAACACCGTCTTGTCGGCATCGGCCGGGCGGAACACCGTCTTGTCGCTGTCCGCGGCGGGCTGCCTGAGCGGCGCAACGAACTCGAACTCCTCGATGTCGAAGCGCACGCGATCGCCCCCGCTGAGCGTTGTTCTGTGCCGCGCAGCCAGTCGCTGGCCATTGACGAAAGTGCCGTTCGTCGAGCCGAGATCCTCGACGAACACGCTGCTTTGCTCGACGATGATTTGCGCGTGATGGCGTGAGGGCTGACCTTCGACGAGCCGCAGCCCGCTGTCTTCGCTGCGTCCCACCGTGACCAGGGTGACGAGCGGAATCTGCGCCCCGGTTGATACCTTCTTGAGGAAATACTCAGACGAGGCCATGGCACATCATCCGTTACTTAGCCCGGTGTAACCAGAGTACGGTGCCCGCGAGCACGAGCGCGAGCACCACACCGCCCAAGACGGCGAGCCAGCTGATCTCTGTGTCGCTCAGCTTGAGCTTCAGGGCACGCGTGGTGCGTCCATCATACTGGACGATGAGGGCGCTGACGTTGTCGTGGCCGCCGGCCTCCAGGGCTGCGGCAATGAGCCGAGCGCTGGCCTCTGCGGGCGACGGTGCGGCAGCGAGGATTTCGGCAATCCTCTCGTCCCTGAGCTCACCGCTCAGGCCGTCTGAGCACAGCAGGAGCCAGTCGCGCTTCTGAAGCGGCAGCTGAAGGGTTGCGGGAACGGGATTTCCGGCGCCCAGCACATTGGTGACCTCGTTCTTTTGCGGATGCGTGCGGACCTGCGTCTCGGTGAGCCCGGCGATCTCTCGCAGCTCCTCGACCACCGAGTGATCGCGCGTCAGTCGACTGATCTTGCCCTCGCGCCACAGGTAGGCCCGGCTGTCGCCCACCCAGACGATGTTCGCCTGGCCGCGCTCGATGTGCACGGCAACGACCGTGGAGGCCATGCCGCGCAGGCTCTCGTCCTTGTTCGCAGCCGCGAGTATTGCCGCATGCGACTCGAGAACGGCCGACTTCAAATCGAGCGCTGCTGCGGCGGCGAGCAGCGTCTCTTTGACGATGCCGCTCGCGACCTGGCCGCTGACGTGGCCACCGAGTCCGTCAGCCACGAGCGCAAGCGATCGAGCTTCATCCCAGCCGATGCTGTCCTGGTTCGCCCCCGGTCGATGACCCGGGTCGGTGAGTCCGGCAATCGTGCTCATGTTCTGTCCGCCCGTGAGTTTCCCGCCAAGCCGACCCCTAGAACTGCGCCTCCATTTTGCGCGCCACCTCCGCGAACTGGACCGGGTTGAAGTCCGCGCCCGTGCCGAGGCTGGTGAAGAGCACCTTGAAGGCCTCCTTGTGATCCTTTTGCTGATCCCCGACGACGAGCGCGTAGGTCAGCGTCTGCGCACCGAGCACGACCTGCTCGGCGATCGCGTAATCGGACGCTTTGTCCTGGGCTGCGTAGTGCAGGAGCATCCGCCGCAACTTCTCGATCTGCTCTCTCGGCATCTCACGCTGGGTCGCAGGCTCGATCGAGCGGATGAGGTCGAGGAGCTTCTGGGACGCTGCTTTGACACTCGAGGGATCGCTGGCGCCCGCACGGATCAGGGCATCGGCCGCTGCGCCGAGCTGCGCGGCACCGTCACCGGAGCCCGACGACTCCAGAAACGCCTGCAGCATGGTCAGGGATTGGCGCTGCAGACGCAGCGAGCCGGGCTTGACGCCCGCACCCGCGTGGGCCTGTGACCAGCGCATCTTCTCCTTGGAGTGGTGGCAGGCGTTGCAATCGTAGAGGGCAAGCTCGGGCGTGATGCCACCCGGGGTGAAGAGGGGCGTCTGGAGCAGCGCGAGGTAGCGTTTCGCACTCTCGATCTGCCCGGTGAGCCAGAGAGTGGCCACCCCGATCTTTCCCTTGCGGGACTCGTAATACGGCGTCACCTTGAAGTGCGGCGGCTGGTCTTCCGTGAAAGCGCCGAGCTCGAAGTAAAGGCGCGGATGGCCGGCGCCCATGATGGCGTGGGTCGCGAATTTGTCGCGCGTCCCCAGATGACAGGAGAGGCACAGCTCAGCGCGCTTCAGTGGTTGCTCGCTGGCATACAGTCCCTGCGCGACGTTGCCGGCATGCGTCGCCCCCGCCTCGGTGTGCGACTGGATCCACCTTTCCGAGCCGCCATGGCAGGCCTCGCAGCTCACCCCGTCCCGGATGCTGTACTTGGGCCCCTGGAGCGCCTTGGGCACGTCGTCCGAATGGCAGCCCAGGCACAGCGGCTGTGTCGCGTTGGGGAGTCCGAGCTTCGCCGCGATCTGGCGCGACTGGATCGACTCAAGAGCAAGGTAGGCCTGACGGTGGCGGTCGTTGTTGAACCAGATGCGATACTCGTTCAACGGGATCTGCTTCGGTCCGGACTGCGGGGCGACTTTGCCGTGACACACACTCGAGCCGCAGGAGGCGGCGCCCAGGTGCTTGTAGCCGGCCGGAGCCGGCTCGGCGACGACGGAGCCAGCGAGCATGAGCGCGACGAGAAGCGTCGCCGGGCTGCGCCAGCCCAGGCCCTGAGCAGCGCCCGCTCCGGGTCGCGCGGTTCTCGTCATCGGCAGCCTTCGTGGTGCGGCGCGCATACGAGTCTCCGTTCTCAGCGTTGCGCCGTCTTCGACCCGTCGACCTGATCCGTCGTGAACCAGGGGTTGCCCCGTGCATCGAGATAGAGCCGATGCACCTCGTCCTGCGTCAGAGGCTTCGCACCGCGGCGGCCGATGACGGCGATCTGGCCGCCGGTCTCATCGACGGCTCGATCGCGGTCGAGGCCCTTCGAAAGGCTCAAGGCCGGCCGTGCCGTCTGGTAGTGCGCGATGAGCTGGGGTCGTGGCTCGGGGCTGAAGCCATAGAACTTGGGCTGCGACTCGGGTGAGAAGAGCTGGATCACCTTGAGCCCACCGGTTCCGTCCGCGACGTAGGCGAACAGCGATGCGTTGGTTGCGGCGACGACGACGTCGCGGCTGTCCTTGAGCGCGCCGCCCGCGTTGAAGCGGTTGAGCTCGCGCATCTGTTCGGGCCGCTCGACATTGACGATGACGAGGCCCTCGGCGCCTGCGGCGATGTAGGCGTAGGTGCGCGCGACATACACGCGGTGGGCGTCCTTGATCGGAATGACGTTGTGGGACACGAGCTTCGGCTGCTCCGCATGCGTCACGTCGATGACCTCGAGGCCGGCCGCGTCGGTCACGAAGAGGTAGCGAAACTGCAACGCCGATCCGTGCGCGCCTGCAAGCGGCAGCTCGGCCACGACCTGCGGCTTCAGGGGGTCCTCCGCACCGACGATGACCAGACCGCGCGGGGTCAGGATGTAGAGGTAGTTTCCGCCGATCGTGATGTGGCGCGCGCCGGTGAGGACGCCGTTCGGATTCCAGGTGAGCGCGCGCCTCAGGAAATTGTTGCGCGGCTCGCCGTCCTGGAGCGTATCGACGTTGGTGACGATGAGCCCCTCGCGCGCGTCGGTGATGTAGGCGTAGTGATAAAGCGGCGCGATCGGCGTTTCCTGATTCGGGCCGCGCATTTTCTCGCCCAGGTTGCGCGCTGGATTGATCGGCTGGTTGGTTGGGAGCGCCACACAGGTCGCATCCGGCGAGGCGATGCGCGTGTCGTGGCCGAGCGGGCTGAAGGGCGCGGTGATGATGCGCTCGGAGACGCCCTTGTTGCCGATGCTGGCGACGTCGTATACCCGCGTACCGCGCCCGCCTTCGGCGACGTACAGATACTCGCCGCGCAGCTGCAGGCACTCGACGGTTCCGCTCGAATGCTCCGCCGCGTGCGCCAGCGTCTGACCGCGCCGCCCGTGCTCCGCATACGCATCGGGGTAGGCATAGCGGTGCAGATAGCTGCCGATGACCGCCTGCGGCTCCTCCCATTCGGTCACGTTCACCGCACTGATCTCGCCCGCACCCCCGACGTAGGCGTTGTAGCCGACGAAGTTCACGAAGTTCGTGCCGTACATGAGGAGCTGCGCCATGATCGCGTTGTTGTCGTTCTGCTTAGACAGGTGGCAGTCGGAGCAGGTCTTGGTCTCGACCTTGCGCTCGGTGTGCGGGTAGTGCGGGTTGAACGCCTGCGAGCTGTAGCCGCTCGCCGAGACGGGCGGTTGCTGCACGTAGATGTGCTCACGATTCACGTTGGTCGATGAAAGCACCAGCGCGGAGCTCGAGCGGTAGGGCGCGATCCGGCCGCCCGCGGCACTCTCCCGGTGGCCGATCAGGAACATATCATCGCGTGCGACTTGCGGGTTGTAAGTCGCGTAGTTGCGTGTCTCGCCCCCCTCGTAGAGATGCCGCGCCGTTTTCCAGTTGGCCTCGATGGGTAGATGGCACCCCGCGCAGCCCGTGGTCCAGGAGGTGTGGCAGGTGTAGCACTCCATCTTGTCATCGCCATGCGCGAGCTCTCCTGCGCTCACGCTCTTGCCCCAATCGAGCGTCGCCGTGTTGAGTCCCATGAGCTTGGCGCGCGCCGCCTTGATGTTGTAGGCGGGATTGCCCGGCGTGACCGTGTCCTTGACGAGATTCACCTGCCATTTGAGGCTCGGATCGACCATCGAGCGCTGCCAGAGCCTGCCCTCTGCGTCGTATTCGAACTGCAGGTCGCCGAACGGCGTGCGACGGATCGCGAGGTCCATGCCGCCGCCGAGCGCTGCCGGCCCGGAGCTGTAGAGGTTGGGATACGCATTGACCGTGCCGTGGCAGTCCTTGCAGCCGATCTCGATCGCCGCCGCCACCTCACCATAGATATGGCCGTTGCCGTGGTTGTCCTGGGAGAAATGGCAGTCGACGCACTGCATGCCGGCAGCTTCGTGCGAGGAGGCGAGCTTCACCGCTTTGCTCCACTTCGACGGATCCTCATCCGCGATCGGGTGATCGTGCTCATCGAGGAGCGTGCCTTGGCGGTCGCGCTTGAAGACCGCGCGGAAGTTCCAGCCGTGTCCGTGGTAGTCCGCGAACTGCGTGTCCTTGAGCTGCGGATTCAAGGTGTAGACGTTCTTGAGGAAATTGATATCCCCCCAGTTGCCGCGCGGCGCTGCCCCTTCCGGGTTGCGATCGAGCACCGCCCGGGTCTCGGCGATCGAGGGATATTTCTGCTGTTTCGGCCACATGGCCGGAGCATCGGCCTCGTAGTCCCACATCGTGTAGCCGTAGAAGGTGTTCATGAACATGTTGGGCTGATGCATGTGGCAGACCATGCACTGGCTCGAGGGGATCGAGCGCGTAAAGGCGTGCTTGAGCGGGTGGACACCTCTCGAGCGGTCGATGGTGGGATCCACCGTCTGCGACAGACCGTCGTGGCCGTACTGCGCGTAGATGCTCGAGTGTCGGGGGTCGACGTCGTTCGCATACACCACGTGGCACGAGGCGCAGCCGGACTCGCGATAATCTCCCGGCTGATCGTTCGTTCCCATGAACCACAGATGCGGATCGTTGAGCCGGGTCTTGGCGATGTTGAGCACCGGAATGGCAATGCGTGCGCCGGTACCGGGGCCGCGATTCGACTGACGGAAATCGGGGCGCCCGGGCTCCTCGATGCGCTCGAGCTCGCCTTTGGAGTCAGGGAGGCCCACTTCGGCGAACTGGTTGTTGATGTTGCGGCCGCCGCGCTCGAAGACGCGAAAGATATCCGCGGGTTTCACCGTCTCCCAGGCAGGCAGCGGATAAAGCATGGGTAGGATGTTGGCGTCGAAGGCGGTTTTGGGGTCGATGGGCGGCCCCACGACGCAGGCGCCCACGCCATTTCGGTCATAGGCCTCGCCGAGGATGTAGTTCTTGAAGTCGAGAATGCCGTTGTTGTACGAAGCGCCGCCCCAGAACATGGCGCTTGTGGAGTGCAGGCTCCGTACCGCCGCCTCGATGATCGTGCGGTGACAGGCGCCGCAGGATTCATGCACGACGCGGAAGTCGGAAGGATTCACGAAACGAACGAAGTCCTGGCTCTCCTTGTTGAGGAGCGTGTAGCTGCGCACCGGCTTTGCGGAGGAGGGGAAGTTCCAGGCTTCCGGAAAGCGCGGCAGCACATGCGCGGCGTTCATCTTCTCGGTGTAGGCCGCAGTCGAGCGTGTCAAGCCCGCGCCGCTCACCGTCGCGTTGCCGCCGTGGCAGTCGGTGCAGCCGAGGGTGACCGCGTTGCTCGCATGCATCGTCGGCTGATCGGATTCGTTGTGGCAGGACTGGCAGCCGGCGCTGTGCTCGTGCGCGGCCGCCTCGCTTTCGCCCTTGGGGGCGGGCGGGAAGTGCAGCGCGGAGGCGGCGGCATGCGCCGCGTCGGGTTTGGGGCAGAGCTCGGTCGAGTGCGCAGACATGACGGCACCCAGGGTCGTAAGCGCCAGCACCATCCAGCGCGTCGCGAACGTCCATCGATCGGCTTGAGCGCGCATGTGCATCACGGTACCGCTAGTAGACGAACACCGCGTTGAGCAGTGCGTAATAGGGATCGGTCTTCGGGAAGAGCGCCTCGTAGCCACGCTCGCTGATGAGCCGCGCATAGGAGGCCCGCAGCACGATGTTCTGCGACATCAGCGGCCGGTAGATGATCGAGATCGAGGTGTCCTCACCGATGTGCCGTGCCACGCCGCTTTGTGCGCGGGCGACGTCCACGACTCGGGCATTGGCAAACGAGAGATCATTCAGGTTGAGTGCGATCCGCAGCTGCGGCAAAACATCGAAGTCGGCACCGAGACCGGCGAGCACCGTGCCCGGGTTGGCGAAATTCGACTGGCCTTCGTCCTTCGAGGAGCGCAAATCGTTGAGCACGCCGTTCGGACCGGAGAGGGTCACGCCGCCGCCGCCGACCAGCGGGACCGCCTGGCTGATCCAATAGCTCGTGTCGCCGCCCGCGAACTGCGGGTTCTCGAGAATCGCATCGAAGCCGGTCTCGCGCCGGCTGAAGGGATCGCGATCACCGCTCGCATACAAGAGCGACAGCCGTATCCGCGCCCAGTCGAAGTCGCGCGACAGCTCGAGCGCACCGAAGAACGCGCTGATGTCCTCGTGCGCGAGGGCGAACGTGCCGGGCGTGTCGTGGCCGAAGGCATAGTAGAAGGAGCTCGTCAGGTTGTAGCGGCCGAAGTGCCCATCGCCGTTGTAGCCCAGGTACCCCACATCGTAGTTGCGCCCGATCTCGAGCCCGACGGGCGCTGGCCGCACCAGAAAGCCGTTGGAATCGTAGTGCACCTCATCGCCCTCGCGGTTGCGGTTATAGACCGCAGTCAGCTGGGAGGTGAATCCCGACACCGGCAGGTCCTGCCGATAGAGGTTGGCGACGACGACGTAGTCATCGCGCAACGGCTGGCCCAAGTCATTGAGCCCGCTGTTCGTGTCCTTCTCGATAAGCCGGAAGACGGCCAGGTTGTACTGATAGAGGTTGTTCTCCCGCGTGCCGAAGAGACGCACACCGAGCTGATTGTCCTGGAAGAGAAAGCCGCGGAAGTCGGTCGAGAACGGCTGGATGCCGACGCGGATGCTGTCAAAGTCATAGCGCTCGGAGACGTTGCGCAGATGTTTCTCGAGGAAGGCCGCCTGGATGCCGGTGAAATGATCGGAACGCGTCTCGCCGGAGCCTGGGTTGACGTTCAGTTGGCCGAGCTCGCTCACGTCGGTGTGGTTGTAGTTGAATACCGGCGTGAAACGGAACTGCCAGTCGGGCGGCTTGAACACCGTGTCACCCTCATAGAAGGTGAACTCCACGCCGACGGTCTGAGAGAAGGCGCGTTGTCGGCCGCTGCCGAAGACGTCGAGCTCGCCGGCGTGCGCGATGTCCGACACGCCCACCGGCGAGGCGACGTTGCGCCACTGGTAGCTCGAATCAGAAAACAGGCCCAGGTTGAAGAACCAATCGCCGGCGATGGGATTGTCGGCCTTGAGCGCGTTGCGGTTGTACGGGTCGAAGAGCCTCTGCGGGTAGCCCGGCAGCTGATCGACGATGCGCCAGCGATCGGGCACCGGCACCGCATCGACGAAGTCGGTCTCCCCGGGGCGCGGCACGGGCGAGGCGGCGGGCAGCGGTCCACGCGGCCGTGGCCCGGCTGTGGAAGGAGTCGCCGTGCCGGGCGCGGTCGACTCGGGTCCGACCGGAGCGGGTGTGCCCGGAGCCGCGCCCGGGGGACACGGTATTTCCACCGCTCCCGGGAGCTGGCGAGGGACGATGCGGCCGTAGCGATCCTTGTAACAGGTTTGCGGCTCGTCGGCGCGAGCGGCGTCGATCGCACTGCCTCCTGCGATGACGAGCGCCGCTGCCGCGAGCCAGGCGATGTCCGTCTGCCGCGCTCCCTCACAAGCCACTGCAGACACCCTCTTGATCGCTGTTGATGAAAGGCGCCTGCGGACATTGCACATAGAGCAGCCGCGTCCCGAGGGGTGCGAGCGTGTCGGCGCGTCTGCCGGCGGGGGCTTCCTGGATCGAGCCGCCGAGCGCGACGCTCGCGCGCTCGAGTCCCAGGAAGGCAACCATGTCGTCCTGATCGACGCCGTCACCCGACACGCCGATGGCGCCGACGAGCGTCGAGCCGCGGTAGATCGGCACGCTCCCCGGGAAGATCTGCAGGCCGTTCGCCAGGCGCTGCCCAAGGATCGCTGCCGGCGCGCTAAATAATGTGGGAGTCGTGGGGGTCAAGGTCACGCCGGCGCAGCCCGCACCGACGTCGGGGGTACCCAGTCCGGCGACGTGCAATACGTTCTGCAGGATCGCATTGTTGGCGATGTCGAGCTGCAGGCCGTCCGAGAAGATGCTCCACTGCGCGAAGGGCCTGCTCAAAGGCCCGTTCGGGCTGCCGTCGATGCCGTCCGGAAAAAATGGCCGCGAGATATTCCCGATGCCGCGGTCCGACCAGGCAATGGCGCCGTCACTGAACGCGGTCAAATCGCCGAGGAATGACTGGGTATCGGTTACGTAGTGGCTGAAAGGCGCTGCTGCAACGAACGCAGGCCCCGCAGCACTCGTCTTGATGTACTGCGCAGTCGGGAGCGCTGCGAGGAAGCTGCCCGCGCTGCTCGAGGAGAAGAAGGCAGCGGTACGTGCCTTCTGCAACGAGACGTCGGCTCCGAACACCGGGGCATCGCGCGTTCTTGCCATCCCGAGCACCGCACCGTTCGTGTCGACGACGGCGATCGTGACGCTCGCCGTGAGACCGGCGGGGATGCGAATCTGTGCCCGCGTCTGCGCGACCACGCCCAGCGCGGAGGCGAGGAGCTGCTGCACCTCGGCCTGCGTCATGAGGCCGTCGGTGCCGGCCCGGGGTGGGAAGCGGTTCGTGTCGGTGTTGTCCACGAACACATACGTGCCGGGGTTCGCCGGGAAATATTGGCCGTTGTCGGCACGGATGCCGGAGCCGGGCTGACCGAACGCCACGCCCGAGTGCACCGTGCCGTTTGCATAGCCGGGCACCGCGACGTAGCCGCCGGGGTTCAATGAGGCGGGCGAGGCGTTCGCCGGATTGCTGAGCAGGGCGCTCTCGCCCACGTCGCTGAACCGCAGCGTCACCCCGCCGGCCGTGATCTGGTCGGCCCGTCGATCGAGCGGGGCCGAGTAGTGGTAGCTCGCCGCATACGCGATCGCCTCGTCCGAGCCGACGACGATATCGGTGATGTTCGGGTCGAGGCTGTACAGGCCGTCCGCCAGCACGCCGACACCGCCGACGACGGTCCCGCTCTTGTAGAGCGGGAAGCCACCGGGGTCTGCGGAGAGGCCCAAGGGCGAGGGCTGCGGGCCGGGCACGGCGCCGGTACCTGCGCTGCGCATGATGAAGTCGGAGCAGGCGAGCTGACTGAACTGCACGCCGAACAGCGGACCCGAGGGCTGGTCTGTGACGCCCGGGTTGAAATGCTGCTGGATGATCTGGCTCGCGGTGCGCGTCGAGAAGGCATTGCCTTCGGAGGAGAGGTAGGCGCCGGTCACGGCCTTGGCGATGGCCGCCGCCTGATCGAGGTTCAGGCCGCTGAGCGCCCCGGGCTGCGGCAACTCGATGCCCTCGAGACCGTCGCCCGTGAGGACGGGCGCGCCGGATGCATCGACCTCGGATGAGATCAGCAAGGAGCGCGTGCTTGCCGCTCCCATCCGATACACCGCCAGCACGTTGCCGACGCGATCGACCACCGCAATCGTGGCGTTCACATGCCGCGCCGTCGCTTCCGCGACGCCCTGAGCGATGATCTGCTCGACGTCGGCCGCGGTGAGATAGGTGCCGGCATTGGCGCACTGGCCTGTGCACTCGACCTCGGGAGGCGGGGCGCTCGTGCCGACCGAGCTCGCGGCGGGGCCACCGCTCGAGCACGCAGCGGTCATCGCCGATGCGATGAACGCACAGCCTCCCTTGGCGATTTTCATTGTTTTGCGTCCGCTCCGCGGCTCGCTTGCATTATGGGCAGCGGGTGATAGGTGTGGCAACTCACGCACTGCACCGCGACCTGGTCGACGATCGGCCGGTCGCTGTGACACTCCTGACATTTGTCGATGTCGGGGATCAGCACGTCGGCGCTCGACTCGGATTTGTTTGCCGGGTGACACGACAGGCAGGCGTCCTGACCGCTGAGATCCTTTTGCACGAGGTGATCCTGGTGCCTGAAGTGCGTGTTGGGAAAGTAATCGTAGGTAAGACGCACGGGCATCACACGGTAGCGGTTATAGATGTCGGGACCCTGCGTCTCGCGCACCATGTGGCAGCTGACGCAGCCCGACCCCTTCGGACCGAACTGTCGTGTGATCTCCTCTTCCGCGCGCTGATGGGCGCAGGCGAATCCTGGGCTCTCGCACGGCTTCGTGATGGCCTGTGTCTGCTCCCGATCGGGCAGGCGCAAGGCGACCTCGCGCGGCTTCGGTCGCAACGTCGGGTCGCCGCTCACGAGGCGCGCGTAGAAGTCCTCGATCACGAACATGGCCTCGCAGGGCTTGCCGTGCGGCAGCTCCGGCGCGCGCGCATCGAAGGTGAGCTGATGACAGCCTCCGGTTGCGCAGGTACGCCCCATGGTCACCGGGACGAAATGCTCGCCGTCGGGCTCCGGCGTGTGACAGCTCGCGCACTCGAGTCTCGCGTGCATCTGCGCCTCGTCGAGATGCTGCTTGTGCGAGAACTTGAGACGCGACTCATCGTGCGCTTGTTTCACCGGCTCTCGAACGGGCAGCCACTGCGCGAGCTGATCGGCCAGATCCTTGTCGGAGGCCACGCATTGGTCGGCCGCCACTGAGCCGTCCGGGCTCTCATCGGCCGGCGGCTTGAACAGTGTCACCGAGAAAGGAGGGTGGGCATTGCCGCGCGAGAACCCCGACACGATGGCCACCTCGAGCGGGCCGAAGGCAGCATGGCGATCCGCGTGGCAGCCGACGCATGAGTCGTCGGCACGCAGCGCGAGCAGCGACGCGCCGCCGTCGTGGTCGCGGTGGCACTGCGCGCAGCGCGGCGCGGCGCCGAGCTTCGTGCGCGCGAGATCCGCCACGGGCACGTGGTCCATCACGCTCTTGTGGCACTGCTTGCACGCCGGATCCTGCACGTGAATGAACAGTTTCTCATGGCACGCGTTGCAGCTCTTGCTCGCGGGATCGTGTCTCGCCGGGTTCGCATGCGCCGCGATCACGAGCTGATGCGCGGGAATGAGCGGGCCCGCCGACCACCAGCTGTCGTCGGGAAGGGCGCTGGGCGTCGCACGGCCGTGCCGATGGATGAAATAACTCTCGAGCGGGATGATGAGAGCGAGAGACAAGGTCAGAACGCCGAGGATCCAGGCGCCGGCACGCCTCGACAACCATGTCTGGTCCAGGTCGGTGCGGAACGCGCGCTCGAAATCCCGCGCATCGACGTTCCCGCTCAGCTGCACTTCCAGAGCAAAGTCGAAACCGGCGGGTGCGGCGATGACCCGCAATCGATGCCCGCCGATCTCGATGCGGTCGCCGATCTCGAGCGGCTGCACGGCGACGGCCGCGTCGTTGACGCGCACCTGCCGGCCAGGCGCGCAGCGGATCCTGAACCCCGCTCCTGTGCGCGCAATCGATGCGTGTCGGGCGGCAATGTCGCGGCCGAGCAGCTGGATCGTGCAATCGGCGGCGCTGCCGATCGTGATCGAGTCGACTCGCGCCTCCGCATCCTGCGACTCGGTGACTCCGTCCGCTCCGGTGCGCAAGCTGCGAATCAAGGCGTTCATGATCACCAGTAGAAGAACGTGCTGAGGATATGCGCGAGGAGCGCGGCGAGCAGCGCGATGGTCAGCGGTACGTGAAGGTAGAGCCAGGCCTTGAGCCAGGCATGCAGGCGGATGTCGCGGTGAATACGCCGCAGCACCGCCTGGCGGCGGCACAGAATGAAGACCAGGCGCTCTAGGTTGACGGTTTCGGATCGTTTGTCGGCCCGCGCCACTCGGTTGGCGACGAAGTCGATCACGGCCTGCTGGTCGGTGTTTGCCGCGAGGCGGGTGCGGCCGCTCGCATCCGTGATCTCATCGAGCAGCACGGTGGAGCGGTCGCGGCCCAGGAGCTGGTCGAGTACACCGCCGCCGATCACGGTGCGCTCGATGGCGCTCTTGGCGGCCGTATCGATCGAGGCGCTGCAGTGACGTGCGACCTCGCGTCCCTGCTGATCGAGTGCATAGAGCTCGGCGAACAGCGCCGAGCGCGACCCTCCGGCGCGATTTTCCGCGAGCTCACCGGGGAAGCTCATGTATGCGTAGATTCCGAAGATTCCCGTGAGCACTACCGCGCAGGTGAGGGCGTAAGCGAGCGTGTGGATGTTCCAGCCGAACTTCGCCGCGCAATGCAGGGTGGCGATTGCGACGACCACCAGGCCCAGATATACGTGCGCCGAGGTCCAGCCCGCGACATCGTGCGAGCCCACGCCGTAGCGTCGCTTTCGAATCCCGAGCCAGGAGAGCCAAACGATGATCAGGGCGCCGAGCGTGCCGAGCGTGTAGCCCTGCCAGGTGCCGCCGCCCGCCGGACGCAGGCCGCGCTGCGTCGCAAAGAGCGCGATGCTCAGCGCAAGCAGCCCCAGCGCGACCCACAGGTAGCGTGCATGGCGATAGCGCAGGATCCCCTCATGGATCACCCGCGTCGCTCCTCGATGACATCGAGATAGCGCTCGGGGCCGATGCGGATGGCGGCCCCGGTCGGACATGCCTTGACGCAGGCGGGGCCGTTTTGCACCCCGATGCAGGCGTCGCACTTGACGGCCTTCTTGCCCTTGTCCTTGGCGCTCGCCGTGGGGTGATAGTCGGGCTCCTCGCCTGGGCCGGGTCCCAGGCCGGCGAGAAGCCAGGCGAGCAGACCCGGCTTCTCCGGCGCCTCGTAGGTCATGCGGATCACGCCGTAGGGGCAGTTCGACTGACAGTTGCCGCAGCCGATGCAGGTGTCGTCGATGAATACCTCGCCCGTGACCGAGCGCTTGATGGCATTCGGCGGGCAATCCTTCATGCAGTGCGGCTGCTCGCAGTGGCGGCAGGCGACCGGGATGTGGATCCGAGCGAACGTCGCGCCCGCCTTGCGATCGAGCCGCGTCACCCCGCCGTGCGTCTCCGCGCACGCCTTCTCGCAGTTATCGCACCCGACGCACAGTGACTCATCGATGATGAGGACGTCGGTGGCCTCGCCGAGCCCCTCCTTCATCATGAAATTCATGAGCGCACCGGCTTCCGGGCGCACCTGCATGCGCGCGCTCATCGTCACGCGCAGGCTCGCCTCGCGCTGCAGGCGCTCGCGGCATGCCTCGTCGCGTTGCACGAGATCGAGAAAGGCGGGGCGCTTGAGCTCGATCAGCTCGCTCGCCACGGTCGCGGTCGCCGTCTCGCGCCGCTCAGGATCTCCCATCAGGGCCATCTCGCCGACGAGCTGCCCGGAGGGTATCTGGGCCACGAGCAAGGGCAATCCGCCGCCGCTTCCACGCGTGAGCGTCACCGCACCGGAGCGTACGATGAAGAGCCCGTCGCCCATGCTGCTCTGCGCGTAGATCGTCTCGCCGGCCTTGTAGCGCTTGACCGTGAGGGTATCGACGATGTCGCGCAGCTCGTTGGGCGTCGCGTGCGGCGCGAAGTGCCGCTGCAGCTCGCGCACGATGAATATCCAGTCGATGCCCTTGCGCACGTCCTCGTTCGAGTTGATGAGCTTGACCATCGTGCGCCGTGGCGTCTCGACCAGGATGCAGGCCGGCCCCGCGATCGCGCGCTCGGTGCGGGGTCGACCCGAGAGCAGGCTCATCTCGCCGAAGAACTCGCCGCGATGCAAGGTGCGCGGCACGCCGAAACCCGCCTCGGGCTCGAGCTGCACCTCGCCTGCGAGAATCGTGAAGAAGGAAGTGCCGAACTCGCCCGGAGAATAGATGGTCTCGCCCTCGCGCATCAGGCGCGTGGTGCGCGGCCGTTTGCCGGCCGCGGCGTTGCGACGGGCGAGCGCATCGATGCGCGCCCGCGCCTCCTCGACCTCGCGCTCGCTGCCGTAAGCAACATGGATCTCGCTCTCGATGACGAGCTCGCGGAAGGCGAGCGCGTTGAGGGCGCGAAACATGGGGATTTTTTCCTTGAGCCGGGCGAGCAGCGCATCCGGCTCGAGATCGAACGGCAGTCCGCAGAGCTGCGACTCGAGCAGCGGGTGGTCGGCCGGCTTGATGGAATTGCCGGCGATGAACTCGGCGACGTCGTAGCCCTGGTTGAGCGCCTGCTTGATGAGCGGGTAGCCGGCGAGGGAGCCGATGACGAACACGCCGGGCACGTTGCTCTCGTAGCGTGTCGTGAGCTCGGGGATGGCATCGGGGCGTGCGTTCGGAAAGCGAATCCCGATCGACTCGACGAAGCGGCGCGGCGGATCGGCGCCGAGCCGGGCGATGACGCGATGACACTCGAAGGAGCGCTCGCCCGAGGGCGTATCGAGCACCGCAAGCAGCGGAGTGGGCGCCGCGGTGCGGGGCGTGAGTTGCTTGATGCGCGCCTCGTAGAGACAATCGAGGCGGCTCGACTCGCTGTTGATCGCGGCGAGCACGTCGGCGAGGTTCTTGTCCTTGGCGCGGCTGAATTCCTTGCCGCGATTGATGATCCAGACATCGTTCTGCTCGGCGAGCGCGAGCGCATTCTCGATCGCGGCATCGCCCGCGCCGACCACGAGGATCGTCTCGTCGCGGTACTCCTTCGGATCGTCGAGCTGGTACTGCACGCCGCCCGCGTCCTCGCCCGGCACGCCGATGCGGCGCGGGTTTCCCTCGAGCCCGATCGCGAGCACGACATGCTCGGCGGAAAATTCTCCGGCGGCCGTATCCAGGAGAAAGCTGCCGCGCTGCCCGGAGATCTTGCGCACATCGGCGTTGAAGCGCACGTTGATCGCGAGCTTCTGATAGTCCTCTTGCCAAGCCGCGAGAATTTCTTCACGCTTGCCGGCGTTGAATCGAAGGTCGCTGCGCAGGTCCAGGAAGCCGGGCTCGGCCATGACATGCTTGCCCTTCTGGTAGCGCTGGATCGTCTTGGCGTGAGCGGCGGAGCCTTCGAGAAGCAGGTAGGAAGGAGACGCGCGCTTTGCCGCACGATCGAGCTGCGCGGCGCGCGCAGCGGCGCTCAGGCCGGCCGGGCCCGCACCGACGATGATCAGTCGATACGCCTCGCGCAGATCCCCACCCTCCCTGCCGAAAGAATGCCACAAAAAATTGATGCGGAACAATGCAAGGGCGGGCCGCACCACGCCGCGCTTCAGGCCGGCGAGCTGCCGCATCGCGAACGGACGAACACATGCTCTCATCATTGCAAACGGTCGACATCGCGCACCTGATTCAGGTGGCGCTCACACCGATCTTTCTCATCTCCGCGATCGGCGTGACGCTCAACGTGCTGACGAGCCGGCTCGCGCGCATCGTCGATCGCGCACGGCAGATGGAGGAGCGGCTCATCGGCCTGCCGGCGGGGGAGGCGGGCAAGCTGCATGAGCAGCTCAGGGTCATGGCGGGGCGCGCGCGCTGGATCAATGCGGCGATCGCGCTCATCACCGTCTCGGCGCTGTTCATCGCGCTCGTGGTCGTGATGCTGTTCGTGAATGCGTTTTTGCGCTGGGATCTGTCGGCCTTCATCGCCTGCATGTTCATCTTGTCGATGACCGCCTTCGCCGCGGCGCTGCTCTCGTTTCTGATCGAGGTGCGGATCGCGACCGCGACGCTGCAGATCGGCATCGAGCAGGCGGCGGGTCGGGAGGAGTGAAGAAAAGAGCAGCGTTCGAGCGCCGGAGCCCCTAAAATCGGACGCATTCGCTCCTTTTTGATCCGCCAGCTCCGCCGCGGGCTATGGAGGAAATGATGCATCGATGGACTCCTCAGGGCCGCTGGCTCGGCTCTCTCGCCCTCGGCGTCCTCGCCGCCCAGCTCGCCTCTGCACAAATAGTGCCGGGAGGGCGGCCGGGCATCGGCGCGCCAGGCCCCAGCCGCGGGGCCACTGATGAGGAGCCCACCAAAGCGGATCCCAAGCCTGAGAAGGAAGCAGCGAAGGCATTGGCGGCCGGCATCAAATCGCTCGACAAGGCGAAGGAGCTCGAGGCCGGCGTCGCGTCGGCCGCCAACAATCCCGACAAGCGCGCCAAGCTCCTCGAGAAGCTGAGCGACACCTACAACCGGGCGCTCGACCAGTTCACCGAAGCGCTCGCCAACAACAGCGAGCTCGTCGATGCGTGGAACGACGTCGGATATGTGCACCTCAGACTCGCTGCCTACCGTGAGGCGGTGGACGACTACAATCACGCGCTCAAGCTCAAGCCCGATCTGATGGAGGCGGAGGAGCACCGCGCCGAGGCCTACCTCGCGATCGACCGGGTGGAGGATGCGAAGATGGCCTACATGGATCTTTACAACCATGCGCCGGCGCTCGCGGAGCAGCTGATGGTTGCGATGCAGCAGTGGCTCAAGGAGCATCGCACGGAAACCCGCGGCATGCGTGCACAGGACATCGAGGCATTCGACCGCTGGGTCGCCGAGCGAGACACCATCGCAAAGCAGGCCGCGCTACCCCACGGTGGGACGAGCTCGCCCTGAGCTCACCCGCTCATCACTCGAGGTTGATCTCATGAGCTTGCAACTGATGTCCGAGCACGGCTGCTTCGGCGGCCTGCAGCGTTTCTACAAGCACGACTCGCGCGAGACCCGCGGCCCGATGAAGTTCTCTGCCTATCTGCCGCCCAAGGCGCGCAGCGAGAAGGTGCCGGTGCTCTATTACCTCTCGGGTCTCACCTGCACGGAGGAGACCTTCCCGATCAAGGCGCACGCGCAGAAGCTTGCCGCCGAGCTCGGCCTGATGCTCGTGGCGCCCGATACGAGTCCGCGGGAGCCGCGACTACCGGGCGATGCCGACAGCTGGGACTTCGGGCAAGCGGCGGGATTCTACGTCGACGCAACCCAGGCGCCCTGGTCGAGCCACTACCGCATGTACAGCTACGTGACGCGGGAGCTGCCCGAGGTGGTCGAGAGCTCACTGCCGGCGCTCGCGGGTGTGGCCAGCATCTTCGGTCATTCGATGGGCGGCCATGGCGCGCTCGTATGCGCCCTGCGCAATCCGACGCGCTACCGCTCGGTCTCGGCGTTTGCGCCGATCGCAGCGCCCTCGCAATGCCCGTGGGGCGTGAAGGCATTCACGAATTATCTTGGCAGCGAGCGCGGCTCGTGGGCGCAGTACGATGCCAGCGAGCTCGTGGCGGCCCAACCCTTCCCCGGCAAGATTCTGATCGACCAGGGCAGCGCGGATCAGTTTCTGGTGGAGCAGCTCTTACCGGATCGTTTCTCGAGCGCCGCTCAGAAGGCGGGGCAGGCGTTCGAGCTGCGCATGCAGGCGGGCTACGACCACGGCTACTATTTCATCCAGACCTTCATGGCCGACCATCTGCGGCATCACGCCGCGCACCTGCGACACTGAGCGTCTCGCGAACCGCGCCTCTTCAGGCGGTCTCGGCATCCGGCCAGAGCAGCACACCCAGATGCTCGCACGCCTCGATCAGGGCCGTGGCGGCCTCGCGGGTGCTCGCATCGAGACGCCGGTCGTGGGTGAGAAGCCAGGTGAGGCGCGCGCGGCGCGAGCGCGCCGAGGGCTCGCTGTCGAACAGCGCCGGAAACAGGCCGAGCGCATCGACGAACTCACGCATCGGCGCGCTGCTTTGCAAGTTGGGGGCCGGCGCAAGCAAGAGCTTGAGCCAGGTTACGCAGCGCTTGGCAAGGCCGGCGCGGGTGATGCCGAGACTGGTGCGGCGCCGTGTCTCGCCATCGGCGAGCGAGTCGGCGAGGTGCCGGTAGCGCTCGACGGCGAGCTCGTCCGCCGGCAGCGCCGGACTTGCATCAGAGAGCACCGATCGCAGCAGGTCTGCGAGGAGCAGTGCCAGAGCCTCCGCCAGAAAACGCTGGCTCTGTTCCGCATCGGGTCTTGACAATTCGGCCCAGGTTTTCGGACCCACTCGCCTCGCATTCGGAGAGTTCGACATACCCTCCCAGTGTAGCGGCTCCGCGGCCCATCGCAACTATGTCAGAATGCGATCGAGATCACCGACACGCTCTTCGGCGTGCTCGTTCGGACGGCTCGCGGGCAGTCGATGGCGTACGTCGCAAAAAGTGAATGCACTGTCGCGCTCGACCGTCGCGCACGCGCGACGCGTCGTGGTGCGCGTACCGCCCATGCAGCCTGAAGCGGTGCTCATCGCGCCGGGCGTGCGGCGCCTCCTGGCCAACAACCCGAGCCTGATGACGGGCGCCGGTACGAACACGTACTTGCTCGGTGAGCGCGAGGTCGCCGTTCTCGATCCCGGTCCCCACGATGCGCGTCATCTCGAACGGATCCGCGCTCATGCTCCGGGTCCCATTCGCTGGGTGATCGTCACCCACACGCATCGCGATCATTCGCCCCTCGCCGCGGCGCTGGCGGCTTCCACCCACGCGCGAGTCATCGGCCGGCCGCCCCCAGGGGATGGGCGGCAGGACGAACAGTTCCGTCCTGACGAGGTGCCCCCCGATGGTGCACGGCTCGTGCTGGGCGAAACCGCGCTCACCGCGATCCACACGCCCGGACACGCGTCGAACTGTGTGTGCTATCTACACGAGCGCG